>Ga0265293_10001035_pt1 | contig 62888 bp, 64 predicted proteins | sample Munlanlewell138R_FD_192505 | JGI IMG/M metagenome (GOLD analysis project Ga0265293, IMG submission 192505) | Leachate microbial communities from a municipal landfill in Southern Ontario, Canada - Leachate well 138R | ecosystem: Engineered > Solid waste > Landfill > Unclassified | place: Canada...
GAAAATATTACCACAGTTAGCAGGAGAACTCGAATAATCCTAGAATTACTGGGTATATTTCCACCTTAAAGGAGGTTTATTTGTGAACAAAGCAGAGTTGATTGCTAGTGTTGCTGACAAAGCAGGTATGACTAAAAAGGCAGCAGGCGAAGCGGTAGAAGCAGTATTCGCATCTATTTCCGATTCATTGGCCCGGGAAGAGAAAGTAACCATCGTTGGATTCGGTACTTTCGAAGTAAGACCTCGCCAAGAGCGCCAAGGTATTAATCCTTCCACCGGAAAAGCTATCACAATTCCAGCTACCAAGGTTCCTGCCTTCAAACCAGGCAAGTCCCTCCGCGAAGTTGTAGCTCCTAAGTAAAGATGAACGTCTGACTTGCCCCCTAGTGCTAGGGGGTTCTTTACTTTGTGGGCAGAAAGGAGTACGCCATGACCTGGTCAGATCTAGTGCAAATTATTAGCAAGCTACGCTCTCCGGAGGGTTGTCCCTGGGACAGAAAGCAAACACACGAGAGCTTGAAGCGCTTCTTACTCGAAGAAACCTATGAACTCTTTGAAGCCATTGACGAAAAAGACGACGATTCCATCATGGATGAACTGGGGGACGTGCTCTTGCAGGTGCTACTCCATGCCGAGATTGGCCGTGAGAAAGGCGCCTTTTCCATTGATGATGTAATAGCCAACCTCAGTGAAAAGCTCATTCGCCGACACCCCCATGTCTTTGCCGAGGCCTCCGCCTTAAAGACGCCAGAAGAGGTTAGCAGGACTTGGGATGCCATTAAGAAGACAGAGGCGGGGCTGGCCGAAAGAACCTCGGTTCTAGATGGAGTCCCAAAGGTTTTTCCGGCCCTGATGCGGGCGGAGAAGATCCAAAAGAAGGCTGCCAAGGTCGGCTTCGATTGGGACGAAACCCATGATGTGTTGGAAAAGATCGAGGAAGAGCTCAAGGAACTCAAGGAAGCCATAGAGAGCGGAGTCCGGGCTGAGCTCGAGGATGAGCTTGGTGATCTTCTCTTTGCCACCGTTAATCTGTCGCGTTTTATTAAGGTTGATCCAGAGTTCGCCCTGGAACAAGCCACAGCAAAGTTCACAAAGCGTTTTAACCTTGTAGAAGCCTACGCGCAAGAAGAGGGGCTAGATCTAAATGATCTTGACCTCGACGGACTGAACCTACTCTGGGATCGAGCCAAGGATCAGCTACGTAAAAACCCCCAGGCATAAAGGACACGGGAAAGCCGTTTACCAAAGAGGGGAAGCAGATGGAGATCACGCTCCGTTAGGCTCTTGGTAGTCATTAAGAAGAGAAAGTATAGGGTGAAGCCACTCAATAGTGCAATGAGACTCGCGGCCCCTTCTCGGATAAAATGGACCAAGGTATCCTGACAAAGATACATCCATAGCGCAGCAAAAACGGTACACAAGGACGGATAGAAGAGACTTGCCCGGAGGCTGATGGCCCTTCCTACCTTGTTATACACTGAACCTAGATTCAGTAGGGCAATCACCGCCCAACTAATTGTTGTGCCCCAGGCGGCGCCAAGCATGCCAAAATCAGGATGGACCAATAAGTAGTAGTTAAGAGCGAACTTAACGAAGACACCAAAGGCAAGATTGCGAACGGGTATCAGCATTTGGCCGAGCCCCTGCAAGACTCCAGTACTGGCCTGGATGATTCCCAAGGAGATCGCCCCAAAGGATAAAATGGCAAGGGGTGCGGCTACTTGCCCATAGCCAAAGAGTAGTTTACTCAAAGGTTTAGCCAAGACAAACAGGGTGGCGCAAGAAGGGATACCAAAGATGAGGGCAATTCGCAGAGCTTCTTGGGTGCGGTACCGAACGAGCCTTTTGCTCTGCAAAGCCCAAGCCTCCGAGATAGCAGGGACTAGACTTGTGGCCAATGCCACTGTAACCACATTGGGGAAGTGGGCTAGAGTCAAAGCCATCCCCAAGTGGCCTAGACCTTCCCGAATGATGGCAGGCGAGTAGCCTGCCATTTGCATACGCTGGGGAATGAGCAGGCTATCGGCGAGCTGCATTACTGGCCACAAGATCGTGGCCACAACCGCCGGAAAGGCTAGACTCAAGAGCTTGTTGGCCGTCTGCATAATCGATTCAGGGACATGTCTGGGCTTCTGTGTAATGGTGGCCAGGAGCGTCTCACGACGAAGGGCATAGTAGATGGCCAAGACAAGCCAGCCTGTGAACTCTCCCGCCACAAAGCCTATGGCAATGCCTGTTACGGCCATTTCGACTCCTTGAGGCCTGAGCCATGTTGCTGCCAACACCGTTACAACAACACGCACCACCTGGTCTACAACTTGAGAAAAGGCGGTGGGGGTCATGCATTGGAGCCCCTGGAAGAACCCTCGGAAAGCAGCACTTAATGCCAGAAAGAAGCAGGAGGGACCAAGAAGAGCAAGGGTCTTGGACACTCCAACATCCTTGGCAAAGCGGACTGCAAACCAGTCTGCGCCAAGAAGGAGTGCGAGTCCCACGGCCCCTCCACTGAGGAGCATTAGGGCTGTACCTACCCGAAACACCCTCATAACGTCCTCTCTGGAGCCTAAAGCCACCTTTTCCGCTGTGAGTTTGGCAATCGCTACCGGTACACCTGCAATCGCTACCACCGCGGCAAAATAATGAATGGGCTTGACAAGTTGATAGAGCCCCATTCCATCATCATAGATCAATCTGGGCAAGGCGATCATATAGACAAGACCAATCACCCGACTAACCACACTTGCAAGGGTCAAAACGACGGCACCACGCAAAAAAGACTCCTTTGTCATATCCCACGCCTTCTTTTTTCCTATGCTTACGCAAGGAGGAGGCAGGTTATGAGGAGTCCGTTCTATTTTGCATTCATTCCTTCTTATTGCTCCATTTGCTTGGCTAAGAAACCCGCGGCCGTTTCGCAAAGCTTCAGCTCTAACTCGCCAAGTTGGCGCTTAGCCTCACTGGTGCCTAGAATAACCGTTCCAATGGGATCACCCTCCGAAATAATCGGAGCAATCACCTGCATGGCAAAATCCCACTCGTCTTCTTCGGGGCGCTCTCCCTTGCGAATCGTGATACTGCGCCGCGATTCCATTGCTTCTTCCACTACGGCAACAATTGACTTATCGATCCATTGCTTTTTGGGAGCTCCAGAAATGGCCACTACTGCGTCTCGGTCGGTAATGATGGCAACATGACCTGTGGTTTCATACAAAGAGTCCGAATACTCCTGAGCGAAGTCTCCCAATTCTCCGATCGGTGAATACTTCTTTAAGATAACTTCCCCATCTCGATCTACGAAGATCTCTAGGGGATCTCCTTCGCGGATGCGCAGAGTACGGCGAATTTCTTTGGGGATGACCACACGTCCAAGATCGTCAATGCGTCGAACTATTCCAGTTGCTTTCAATGTCACACCCCTCTTCTAGTGAGCTTGGGGTTAGTATTAGCGCCCTCAACTTGTTTTATTCACTGCTTGCATGCCCGTAGTACTTCAGCCAAAAATGCCAAAGCACGATCGTCCTGTTGGTCTTTTTCTACCAAGAGCTGGCCGACACGCCCATGACGATAGGAAATCCTACCCTTGTATTTTGTGTGCAAGGCCGCATACGTGGTGGCATCAACGGCGAGACCTTCCAAGAATTTCAACTGAAACTTATGGCCCCGGACAGAAATGCTGCCGATTCCAACCTGGCGGGCCAGAATCTTGATTCTGGCAATTTGCAGCAGGTTGCGCACCGCATCTGGCAAGGAGCCAAAGCGGTCTTGAACTTCTTCCTCAAGATCATCGCATTCCTCTAGAGTCTCAAGGGCAATGATCTTTTGGTATAGTTCTACCTTTTGTCCTGGGTCCGATACATAACTATCAGCGATATAGGCATCCACCTGCAGATCTAAGACCGGCTCGGGGGGAGCAGCCTTCACTTCACCATCATTCTTCAACTCAGCGATGGCATCCTCAAGGAGTTTGCAATAGAGCTCAAATCCGACGGAGGCGATAAAACCGTGCTGTTCTGGGCCGAGTAGATTTCCCGCACCGCGAATCTCCAGATCTCGCATGGCGATACGAATGCCAGAACCCAGTTCGGTGAACTCTTTAATGGCCCCTAGACGTTTCTCGGCTTCCTCTGTAAGGATTTTGTCCTTGCGATGGGTGAAGTAGGCGTAGGCGACACGATTGGTCCGGCCTACCCTTCCCCTAAGCTGGTAGAGCTGTGCTAGACCTAAATAGTCTGCGTTATCGATGATCAAGGTATTAACATTACCGATATCCATACCGGTTTCGATAATTGTGGTGCAAAGGAGAATGTCAAATTCACCCTGATAGAAGTCGAGCATCACCCGTTCTAAGACAGTCTCATCCATTTGTCCGTGGGCGATAGCGATTCTGGCTTCTGGAACCAACTTGGCCAGTTCACTATAAACGTAATCAATGGATTGAACCCGATTATGGACAAAATACACCTGCCCTTGCCTGGCCAGCTCCCGCAAAATCGCCTGACGAATGAGCTGTTCATCATACTCCACCACATACGTTCGAATTGGGTAGCGATCTTCAGGCGGGGTTTCAATCACGCTCATATCCCGGACACCTACCATAGCCATATGCAAGGTTCGGGGAATTGGCGTGGCCGACAGGGTCAAGACATCCACATTGGTACTGAGTTCTTTCAGCCTTTCCTTTTGAGCCACCCCAAACCGCTGTTCCTCATCAACGATGACCAGACCTAAGTCCTTAAAGGTCACATCCTTAGATAGAAGACGGTGGGTACCGATGATCACATCGACCGTTCCCTTTTTGACGCCCTCCATGGTCCGGGCCACCTCACTGGGTGATTGAAAGCGACTGGCTACAGCGATTTTTATCGGGAATCCTTCAAAGCGCTCTTCAAAGGTACGCTGGTGCTGTTGGGCTAAAATTGTGGTGGGCACCAAGACTGCCACCTGTTTGCTACTGGATACAGCCTTAAAGGCTGCCCGGATAGCCACTTCCGTCTTCCCATAGCCCACATCGCCGCATAGGAGGCGATCCATGGGTCGAGACTTTTCCATATCCCTTTTCACTGCAGCAATGGCTTGGAGTTGATCTTCAGTTTCCTGGTAGGGAAAGGCGTTTTCTAAATCTCGCTGCCAAGGCGTATCCTCAGGGAAAGCAAATCCTTCGATAGCCTCCCGCTCTGCATAAAGTTTGATTAGACCCTCTGCCATCTCCTGGACCGACTCTTTGGCGCGCTTTTTCACCCGTGCCCATTCATTCCCACCGAGCTTCGAAAGGCGCGGAGCACCGTCTTCGAGACCTATATAGCGTTGAAGGAGATGAATCTGGTCGGTAGGTACATAGAGGCGATCTTCTCCGGCATAACGGATAAATAGATAGTCCTTGGAGCGGTTGTCTACCTCGAGTGCTTCGATCCCGAGGTACTGGCCAATACCGTGATTGATATGAACTACATAATCGCCGACACGCAATTCCTGGGGCGTAAGGCGCAAACCTGCTTCAACCTTGCTCGGCTTAGGCTTGGTTTTCTGGCGCCCGTACAGTTCTAGTTCCGTGAAGACTGCAAGCTTGAAGCTGGAAAACTCAAAGCCTGTCTCGAGAGTTCCTTGGGTAATCACGAAGTTACCAATCTGCAGTTCCTTTTGGAGTTGGTCGACATAGACTGCAGGAATATCATCACCGCGTAACAACTCCAAGAGACGCTGGCCCCGTTCTTTGGAAGACACTAGAAGTAAGACCCGGTATTGGTCTTTGCGGAGCTGCTTCATCCGATGAAGCATGCGTTCAATACTGCCCCCAAAGTGTTCAGGCATACGGAAGTTCACCGAAGTCGAGCTGAGGCTCTCCATGCCAGCCACTCTCTTACCCAAGACAGCCAGATAAATCGGGTCATATTCTTGGAACTTGGCAAAAAGGGTGTTCCAATCATGGAAAATTTTGCCTAGGCTACTGAGGATCCGGCCTCTCTTAAGAAGTTGGGCGAAATTATCGCCGATCTCCATAGAGGCATTTACTGCCGCCTCTTTAAGACGTGTTGGTTCATCTAAGACAAGGATCGTATCCTTAGGCAGATAATCAAGGAGGGTGACAATCTCTCCGAAAAAGCCTTTGTACTGATCCATACCAGGGAAATACCTTTGCTCATCAAAGGCCTCTAGGTGCCGAGCCCCTTGGGCCAAGAGATCGTCCGCTTCCTGTGCCAGGTTGAGCTTGTAAAGACGTTCGCTTTGAACCTCTACTTCAGCCCAAATAGCCTCTTTGATTGCTTCGAGTTGGGCAGGATCATAAAGTGTTTCCCGGGCTGCCTTGATCGTCACCTCTTGGATATTTTCCAGAGACTTCTGGGTAGCGAAATCGAAAATCCGCATGGAATCTACTTCGTCTCCCCAAAGTTCGATGCGTACCGGATGACCCGTAAACGAGGGAGCAATATCTAGAATGCCACCCCTGGTACTAAACTGACCAAACTTCTCGACTAAAGGTACCCGTTCATAGCCAAGCGCTACTAAAGTAGCCGCCATTTCATTTAGGTCAAAGCGGGAGTCCATATTAATTGAAAATTCTGATTTTCTTAAACGTTCTGGAGCAACCAGGCCCTCCAGTAGGCCCGTTATCGGTGCAAGAATAATTGTGCCAGGTCGATGCCCTTCTTGCAGAACTTCAAGTCTGCTCGAACGGAGGTCCAACGCTCTAGGGGCCTCTTCGTGGGGCATCAGCTCGTTACCTTCCCAAATCATGGTTCTGGCCTGAGGCAATAAGCCAGAAAAATCCAATGCGAGCCGCTCTGCTTGCGTTACGGTGCTGGTCAGAACCAACATTACCCGAGCTGGATCGTAGATCGTGCTCAAGAAAACGGAACGCTGACCCCCTGAGAGCCCGGTGATCATCTGGCCATGCTTCCCTGCGTGTCCCACTTCTTTACTCTGACGCACCAGGTCTACTAGACCTTGTAGAGACAATCTACATTCCCCCTTCTGGTCAAGTCTCCCCTTATTTATTTTGCTTTCTGTTGTATAGATTCATCACCTGGAGCAGATCCTCTTTCAGCCACATCGTGCTGGCCTCCGCTGCTCGGGTGGCTGATTCTTCTAGTATCTTAACTTCCGTCTCATCTATTCCCTGCAAAACATACTCTGCAGCGTCTAAAAAAGGCGGGGGCTGACCAATGCCCACCCTCAAGCGGGGAAAAGCATCGCTCTTTAAGTGCGAGATGATGTCCGCCATGCCACGATGGCCTCCACTACTGCCTGAAGCTTTGATCCGTAAAGTGCCGGTGGGTAGGTCCAGGTCATCATAGACGACCAAAAGATCGTCTAACTCCAACTGGTAAAAATTCACCAAGTCCGCCACGGGTCTACCACTCAGATTCATAAAAGTCTGGGGCTTAACCAACATCACCCGCTGGCCGTGGATGCGCCCTTCACCATAGGTGGCTGAAAATTTGTGCTTCGTCAAGGGAATCTCCAACTTCTCACTTAAGCGGTCGATGACCCAGAAACCTAAATTATGTCGCGTTCGCGCGTAGCGAAGCCCTGGGTTACCAAGGCCAACAATCACTTTGGGCATAGTGTACACCTCTTACAAAGGCGGATCATAAGAAACGCACAGTGACATCAGCCGCACTGTGCGATTCAGTGATACCCGCATATTATTACAAGGGATCTTATTCTTCCTCAGATTCCGTAGCTTCAGCGGCTGGAGCTTCGCCCTCTTCGCCTTCTTCAGCCTCTTCGTCTTCTGCACCAAGGTCAACCGCTGCTGGGATTGCAACCTTGAGTACTGCTTCATCACCATCAAGGAGTACTTCAACACCTGAAGGTAGATCTAAATCAGCAACGGTTAAGGTTTGGTCGAGTTCAACATTGCTCACGTCAACCTGAATCGACTCTGGAATATCTGTAGGCAAGCAGAGTACTGCCACTTCCCAAAGGAGCGTCTGGACCACGCCACCATCGTTAGCACGGCTGTCTTCACCTACAACTCTGATAGGTACAACGATCTCTAACTTCTTCGTTAGGTCGATCTCATGGAAGTCTAGGTGCCGCAGTGTACCGCGCACAGGATCGCGATACATATCCTTCACTAAGACGGTTCTTTTTGTGCCTGCAACGTTTAGGTCAATGAGACTTCCGTGGGCAGCCAGTGCCTTCTCTACATCTCGCACGCCCACCTCAATAATTGTCGAGGCCTTTCCGGATCCATATATTACTGCAGGGATCTTGCCCTCGGCCCTAAGCTTACGAGCATAGGATTTGCCAGTTTCCGTTCTCTCTTCCACTGTTAGCTGGTAATTTGCCATTTTCGCTGCCTCCTTTCCTCACATTCAATTATGATACCATTCTTACTAGTATTAGTCAAACAGCATGCTCACGGGGATTTCTTCGAAAATCCTCCGAATCGCCTCTGCCAGAAGTGGGGCGACAGAGAGTACCTTCAGCTTAGGAATCATCTTCTCTGGTGGCAAATGAATACTATCGGTGACAACGATCTCTCGCAACGGACTGTTTTGCAGGATCTCTACCGCAGGATCAGAGAAGACTGCATGGGTGCAACAGGCATAGACTTCCTTTGCTCCCCTTTCCATTAGAGCGTTAGCGGCGTTGACAATTGTCCCGCCGGTATCGATCATATCATCGATGAGTACCGCGGTCTTACCTTCTACATCACCAATTAAGTTCATTACTTCCGCTTTATTCGGAGCTGGGCGACGTTTATCCACGATAGCTAATTGGGCATGGAGGCGATCAGCCAGTTCTCTAGAACGGACCACACCGCCTACGTCAGGTGAAACGACCACAACGTCTTGAAGCCTTTTCTGGACTAAGTATTCGGCAATAATGGGCATGCCTTTGAGATTGTCCACGGGGATATCGAAAAAGCCCTGAATTTGTCCGGCGTGTAGATCGAGGGTTACGACTCGATCGGCCCCGGCGGCAGTTAGTATATTCGCTAGGAGCTTGGCTGAAATCGGATCACGGGGTTGGTTTTTACGATCTTGACGAGCGTAGGCATAATAAGGAATGACGGGGCAAACCACCTTGGCTGATGCCCTTCTCATGGCGTCAATCATAATTACGAGTTCCATAATATGCTCGGCAGAAGGATTATTCAAAGGTTGCACGATGAAAACCTCGGCTCCCCTGACAGTCTCACCAATTCTGCACCGTATCTCACTGTCTTTAAAACGCGATAGTTCAGATATCCCCATCTCTAAACCTAAGTAGCGGCAGATATCTAAGGCTAACTCCTCATTAGCATTCCCTGAAAACACCTTTAGTCTTTTACTAGCCTCTGTCATTTGGCTCCATACCCTCCATTTTACTTGGTCATCACTGAAAACGGTGCAATCTTCTCCCCTTTGGCCACCACCCTGCCTGAAATAATCGTGTTTTCCAGCGTCACTCCATCGGCAATCTGAGCATGCTCTAGACGACAATTTGGTCCTATGCGGCACTCCTGCCCAATGATCGTTCCCTTCTGGATAAAGGTTCCGGGATAGATCACTGTATCTTGACCAATTTGGCAGTCCCATTCAATCCAAGTAGATTTGGGATCCAAAATCGTCACGCCCACCCTTTGCCAGTGGGCACAAATACGATCACGCAAGATAGCTTCGGCCAGACTAAGCTGAATCCGGTCATTAATGCCCATGCTTTCTGCAGCATCCCCTAGGACAAAACCTCCGATCCTATGACCATCCTTCAACATTAAGGGTAATACATCAGGCAAGTAATACTCTGCCTGTGCATTTGCTGGTGTAATCTGGGTTAAGTAATGAAAAAGTAGTTTGCTGTCAAAGCAATAGGTGCCAGTATTAATCTCCTTGATTTGCCGTTGCTCTAAACTAGCGTCTTGATGCTCTACAACACCAAGAACATGACCATCATCACCACGCAAAATGCGTCCATATCCAGTAGGATCATCAAACATGGCTGTCAGAATCGTAGCCTTTGATCCGTTTTGGTTATGGTACTCTACAAGCTCCTGGAAGGTAGCGCTGCGGAAGAGGGGTGTATCCCCATAGGTTACCAGAACAGATCCATCGAAGTCCTTCAGAAGCTCTCGGCATTGATCCACCGCGTGGCCTGTGCCTAGTTGTTCCTTTTGCCAAGCGAGAGTAACCCCATCTAGGACCTCTGCTACTTTGTCTCCCTGGTAACCGACAACTACGATGACTTTATCGAACGAGGCAAGCTTGACGCTGCGCACTGCATGGTTGACCATTTCTAACCCGGCAACCTCATGCAGAACCTTGGCCTTTCTGGACTGCATCCTAGAACCCTGGCCTGCAGCTAGAATAATAGCGGCTGCTTTTCCCATCGTTTCACCCCCCATGATCACAATAAGCACTTCGAGAAGACTAGTTTACTTCCTTCCTCGTTTTGAAAGATCGTCTACTGCTTGCAAAAAGAGTTCCTCATCTGTAAGTTTCTTTAGTTTTGCCACTTCTTTTTCCTGCTTTTTCCTTTGTTTCTCTTTCTCTTCTTCCTTTTCCAGCTGTGTTTTTAGTTGTGCCAGCCCTTGGGCAGGAATATTCCTAGTCAAGGGAGCATCTTGATCACTTTGTAGCCGGTCCTTTTCTTCTCTATAGGCTCGTACCACTTGATCGGCAAAATGTCTAAGCTTGCGGCGGTCCTTAGCATCGTCCCCAGTAATGCGGAGAACGACATAGCCCCGTGCTTCAAGCTGTCTCTCCTTGGAGGCATCCCGGGAGATTTTCCCCTTCAGGGCATGGTAGTACCCATCGACCTCGACGCAAACACGCTGGCCAACTAGAATATCGATTTCCAAATCCCCAATATGCACACGTTGCTGGCAGGGCAGCCCCCGTTTTTTTAGTTCACTTAAGACCTTTTGCTCTGTAAGAAGGCCATAGTCCTTTTGCATGTTCTTCACCCCCACTACCAAAGAAAAACTCCGCCCAGGCGGCGGAGCCCTCTATGCAGTAATCCAGTCAGCCGGTTGAACCACGACTTTTTGCTCTTTGATATCAACTTCCTGCAAGTAAATCAAGGAGAGGTGGTCATGAATGAGCTTCTCATCGGGCCAACCGCCCTCTATGAGCACGCCCTTGCCCACCACCGTGCACTCGAATTCACGCATCAGGTCGCTAAGACCCCGGAGCGTACCACCGGCTTTCATAAAGTCATCAATCAGAAGCACCCGACTGCCCTGGGGCAAAGCTCGCCGAGAGAGGGACATCGTTTCAACGTTTCTGGCGGAACCTGACAAGAAGTTCATAGTCAGAACCGGACCTTCCGTAGGACGGCTCTGTCTGCGGACAACCACAAGGGGAAGATCCAGAGCTTGAGCCACCTGAAGGGCCACGGGTATACCAGCGGTTTCAACTGTAACTACATATTCCGGGTCCCGATCGCCGAATGCGGTAGCAAAAATGGAACCAATGGGCCGTAGCAGTTCATGGGAGGAGGTTAAGTCTTCCATATAAATAAAACCACCGGCCAGGATTCGCTGGGGGTCTCTCAAACGTTGACAAATAGCCTCCACATGGGAGAGGGCTTGTTCCTTCGTTAAAAGGGGAAGGTAGCGCACTCCACCTACCGCGCCAGGGATGGTCTCAATCTTCCCCATTTCTAGGGTTTCACATGTTTGACGGATGATGGCCAGGTCCTCCGATAGTGTTGAGCGGGCGACGCCAAAAAGATCCGCAAACTCACCTACAGAAAAAACATGGTGCGGCCTTTCTACAAGGGTTTTGGTGATGGCAGCAATACGGTGTGCTCGCCTCATTCTAAGCCTCCTTGTCTTGCACGGCGGAAATGGTTGTTTCAGCTAGGAGTAAATCGCTTGGTTTATCGACATCAGTACTCAGTTCTGGATAGGGAGAAATGATGGCAATACCCCTGTGGCCCAAAATCTCACTCGCTCTTCGCTCTAGTTCGCCCAGGGTTAGTTTTTTGGTAATGAACTTTAGGATAAAGAAGAACCCCAACATCTGCACGAGCTTCCAGGGTTTCTTACGCCGAGCTACGACCTCATCGATAATCCAACGAGAATTAATGACTGCCTGGGGTTGAGCCAAGAGGATATTTCCCCCGGTAAAGACCCCTTCCTTAACCGTAAAATAGGTCCGGACGGTCTCCGGATAGAGCTGCTCATTAGCTTCCCTGGAGACTAGAGGATAGTAAATCTCACCTGTAAGCTCTACGCAGCGGTCAATAAAATCGTCAATGGCTTCGGCATGAATAAAGGGGATATCCGAGGTAACGAAAAGCACCTTATTCTTTTTGTCCAGTGCATCCATAGCCCGAAAGACGTTTTCAGCCAGGCTTTCACCTGATTGGAGCCAGCGAACCTGAGGAGATAGAAGACCTTTGATTTCCTCTGGGGCTACCACAATAATATCTGCTATACGAGAGGAACTTTGCAGAGCCTCAATTACGTAATTTACCATCGGTTTGCCATGAATGGGAATTTCTGCTTCCCATTTCTCCGATCGCGCTTCTTGTAGCTGACCGCGATTTGGGGCTCCCGCTAATACTACGGCGTCCACTTTCATCACAACTGGTCTCCTCCGTTCGTCTCGAGCACACGTACTCCTTGTTCCATCAAGGTAACCACAAATACCTGGGCTTCCCCGCTAAAGCGGGCCTGAAAATCCTCCGCTTCTCGCCTTGTAGCAAAAAGACCAAATACAGTGGGCCCACTACCACTCATGCGGCTTACGATTGCACCGGCTTGGCAAAGACGCTCTTGCCAGAGACGAACTTCAGGCACAAGGTCTAAAGTGACTGACTCCAGTGCATTGGCAAGAATCGCACTTAGTGAATCATCGCCCTTGCCAGCTAGATACTCTAAGAGGCGCGCGGTAGAATTACCGCCATAACTACCCCTGTCTAGTTTGCCGTAGACTTCTGCCGTTGACACCGACTGATTCGGTTTGACAAGCACCATGATCAAGGCCGGAAAGGGATCAATGGATGTTACTTTCTCTCCAATACCCTCAACAAGACAGGTTCCTCCCTGCAGGCAGAAAGGAACGTCGGCACCAACAGTTTGGCCAATCTTCTGTAGCGCAGTTAGGCTGAGCTCGGTTTGATACAGTATATTCAAGCCATAGAGCACTGCCGCGGCATCGGTGCTTCCACCGCCCAAACCAGCACCCACCGGGATTGTCTTAAGCAGTTCAATATCTAAAGAGAGATCCTTAAGATCTAGATGTTGCTGAAAGGCCCGAGCTGCCTGCCAACAAATATTACGTTCGTCCCGTGGTACAAAGGGCTGATCACAACTCAGAGAAATACCCTGTCCAAGGGGCTTCCTTCTCAGGGTTACGGTGTCGTGAAGGGAGATCGACTGCATCACACTCCGCAGAAGATGATAACCATCAGCTCGGCGTCCTTGGATATCTAAGGTCAGGTTCACCTTGCCATTGGCCTGTAAAGTGATCTTGTCCACTATTGGGCATCCCCCTTTATCTTTCCTTTATTTCCGCACAAAGGGGGAAATTCCTCCTGAATTCAACGGGACAAAAGTAACCAAGCACCGCCTGCCATCAGAACAATCCCTACAGCTTTTCCAAAGCTAAAGGGTATGCACTCCAGACCAAACCAGCCGAAGTGATCCACCAAGGCAGCTGTAAAAACCTGGCCTAAGATAATTGCTGTTGTAGCAGGGGCCACCCCAAGTTTTGAAATGGCTGAGGTCACAAGGTAAATAATTCCTACACTCAGTACTCCACCTAGGTATGTATACCAGGGTGCCCTAGAATACTCCGCGATACTCCCTTGGCCTAGGCCAACCAAAAGAAGGCCCAGGGCTAAAAGGGTCCCAATCAGATGGACAATGAAGGTACCCTCCAAAAGGCCGACAACTTTTCCCAGGGCCGTGTTCAACGACCCCTGTAGAGCCATAAAGAGGCCCGATAGGGCAGCCAAAACCAGTGCAAGCATATTCTTACCCCTTTCCTACTTGTCCAGGGTATTATGCCCAACTGTGCCCTCCGCGAACAATGCTGAGGGCACAGTGTGCTTGCACTAGTCTAGCTAGGCCCGGGGGATATAGAGTCGCTCGCCTTCTTGTAGATTAAGAGGGTCATCTTGTAGGCTGGGATTCGCTCCAATGATGGCCTCTTCTGTCGTATGGTAAATGCGGGATAGTTTCCAAATCGTATCACCGCTTTGTACGAAAATGTATCTGAGGGTAGGCGGATTGTCCTCGGGGGCCTCCACGTCTACAGCCTCAACCACAACGTCCAGCTCAAGATACTCCACCACATCTACGATGAAGCGGAGTGTGACCGCGGCTTCAATCGTCTCACGATTAATTAGATCCGGCTTTACCGATAAGACCTCAACGGCAATGCGGGGCTGCATACCAAGCTCGACCCCTGGTAAGGCCAGCGTTTGCCGGAACGGTATCACCTCTGGGAACATACCTCGAAAGAGTGGTTTGGTATCTTCCTCGGAGTGTGCAAGGTAAATGAGCTCCACATCCACGACACCTTCCACCGTCACCTTATCGTTCTCCACTTCATAGTCTGTCAGATACGCAGTTCCGGTGCTGACCAAAATCTCCCGCATGGGAGGCAAGGCCTGAGTCAATTCAACGAGACCACGTGCCACAATTTGCTGTTCCTTCCTCTGGACAATACTATCCAGAGCCACCAGTTCCTTCCGCACTTCAACCTGATTGCCCGATGCAGCAATGTCTGTCAGAACCTGAACCGCTTGTGGTTTGCTTAAGAGAAGGTCCCCTTGGAGATGGATCTCCACCCGGACGCCCTGACCATCATTGATGACAAAGGTTTCACTGTCAGTATAAAGCTTTGGCTCCAGGATCATACCAGCCTCGATCTGGGTTTCTTCGAAAACGAGTTCGAAGGGAAGCCCCTGAGGGAAGCTTCGGAGTGCGACAGTCAGGTCTTGCCTTTCGTAGAGAACGTCTAAGGCTACAACACCTTTTGCTACCACTTTGCCCTGGCTGATCTCCGCTTCTTGCAGCTTTACATCGGATGTCAGCTGCAAAACGGCATTGACATGCCCTTCGCCGTCCTGGGCAAACTCCAACATTCCGGTAATTTCTTTGTCCACGCCCAGTTCAAAAGCCTTTGGTACCGGATGGAGCATTACCCCGTCAGTCGTCAGTTTCACACCCTGGGGCATGTTGACGTCACGAATCACTTCATACTCCCGCACCTGCTCCACACGGACGGTGACTGCCAAAATCAGATCCACATCGAGAGCATATTGTCCGCCAATTAGATCCCATTCGCAGGCTAGAATGTTCATCTGTGCCTTCGCGAGCATCTCCGGCTCTGCCCCAATCACCTCTACCTGCGTGTCAAAGGGGAGGGCACCAGGCCATTCCACCCGCTTTAGTCCCGCTGGTTCGTCTTCTAGGGTCTCAGGCATATAGATCATGGATAGATCTACTACTCCCTGAACATAGACACGATCCTGGTCCGTGGTAAGCATTTGAAGTCTCGGCGTCCCCTTCACCCAAACGATTCTCTCTACGGGAGCTGCGGTGCCGGGCAATTCTACCTTACCTTGGAGGACGGTTTGAAGCGTGTTTTCCCCCACACGATTTACCGCAACAAGGCGGCTTTCTTTCACACTTAGGCTCATCTCTCTCCCCCTTTTGCCATAAACTTGGTTGTTTCCCTAATACCTATGAAAAGGGTGGTCAAAACATGTCTTTTCCTAGGAAATATTCAAAGAGGCGATCCGAAAGTACCTGGTCAGAGTGTTCCAAACTCTGGGATCCTCCATGCCTAAAGCATCAAGAACCAATCCGGCTAGGTTATGACGATTGGCCACAAAGGACATCTCCTCCATCAGACCATGGTGAGGGAGGCAAATCTGGTAGAAGCGATCGCGCTTTTTGTAAGAATAGTATGGAAAACCCCTCTCATCATGGCTGAGGCGTGCGCCATGGCGATAGGCTCGCGACAGAGCCGTCTGGTAGGGCAAAGTTCTCTGATAGGTCTCTCCCTCCAAACTCGTCTCCCACTCTAGGGCATAGACTGGGATCCTTAGCAAGATTTTCCACGAATGAATCGCCGGTAGGAGCGATACAACAAGCTCCTCTGCTTGGCGCCGGCTGGCGAGAGGTCCTGGTTCAAGGGGTGGGGGTAGCGGAAGGACGATCCGATCGACAAGACTATTGACCGCCGCATAATCCACTCCCCCAAGGAGCGTCCAGCTAGGCACATTAGGTCCAAGTTCCACCCACAACAAGGAAGGTGGCTTGAGTCGTTTGCGCAGGAGTCTCAAGAGCTTAAGATAGCGCCTTCCATCCACAGGGGCCACCTTCTCCCAGGGAAGATAGAGACCTTGGGCACTGCCAAGGGAATCTAGAAGTTCCGAGGTGGTACGTCGCCTCTTTCGAGGCGTGCGCAAGCGCTGATGGACTTTGAGGACATCGTCAGACTCAAAGGCAGAGGGTCTAACAACATAGGGTTCTGGGAAAGGTGATCCTGGCTGTCCTGGGCAAATGCGTCCGGTAAGTTGTCCTATCGGCGTTTTGTTCTCCATCTCTCTTGGGCACATTCCCCACACTTCCCGATCAAAGAAAACCAGGCGCTGCCCTGGGTAAATGGGCTTTCTCTGAAAGGAATCTCCGAACGCTTCAATGCCCACCCCGTAGGTCTTGGCAATGCTCTCAAGGGTTTCTTGAGGCGAAACTACATGAACCGTACGAAGGACTGGCACATCCTTTTTCAAGGCCAAGGCAAAAAAGCGTTTTCCCGCGATTCCGTCCGCCACCAATCCATGGTCCCTCTGCCACCGGCGGACTGCGTCCTTCGTCAAGTAGCCGAAGTCGGTTTCCGAACCAAGATCATAGCCCTGGAGACGCAGGAAGCCATGTAATTGGGCAACGTCAGGACCCTTGTGGCCGAGGGAGAGTGTACGCCACCCAAGTTGTCGTTTCGGGAAAAGAGACATCTCCACCGCCTCCTTAGCCCATTCTTATGCTTGTTCGGTCGTTTTGAGGACAAAAAAAAGCACCTTTCGGTGCTTTGACTACCTTGTATTAGTTAATGGCCGGTAGATCGCCAATCATATAATCATCAACCATGACTTCGACGGTTCTGGTGAGCACGTCCGCGTAGGTATAGGAGAGGCGCTCAATAGAATGGGATGCATCCAATTTTACCACAAATATCTTTGGGTATGTGCTTTCGATGACACCTTCAGCTTCAACAATTTTCTTGCGCCCACGATTAGCCCGCAGTTTAACCCGCTTGCCGACGCAGGATTCTAGATCCAGCTTAATTTGCTGAATACTGTTTACTCCTACAGCCATACCGTCACCGCCTTTTATACCATTTTGTCGAATTCATTCTATCATGGCCCAGGCGATTTGTCAATTAAATTAATAGTTTATCAATGGCGTCCACCGATGTCAAGTGAAAAAATGCCTGAACTGCATTTTTCTTTCCCACTTCTTCTCTATCTTGGAAAAAATTAGCGAATTACTTCGTAAAGCGATCCGCCACCGTGGAAGCGCCATAAGACTCAGGCTTGATCTTGCAGAGATAACCAGAGCCATTGACCATGCCAACTACTTCTTTGACCAAAGTCTTTGTTGCTCCGTTACTTCCTACATCAAGATGGATCTCCAAGTTGAGCTCCTGACCGGAGTCGGCTAGCTTTTCCGTCAACAAAGAGGCCACACTCAGGCTTAGTGACGCTTCATAAAAGATCCGTTGCCTCAAAGAGCGGGCATAGTTTTCTCGGCGTCTTGTGTAGAAAAATCTGCCTCCCTTGCCCTGACGGTGAACGATAAGTGCCGTCACAAAGCAGGTTTCATCCCTAAGCTGCGAATCGGTTCCTACGATAAGCCGATAGGTATCGGCAGGATTCTCCGATGCATAGGACAAAATCTCTTCAAATACTTCATCGAACGTCATATGTCCCTTCGAAGGGCTAATGAAATCCACTTTGCTTACACTCCCTTCAACAGCTGTTTTGTCAGTTCACTGAAATCCTCCAAGGATAGCCTTTCTGCCCTGATTTGCGGGTCTAGATTGACACTTAAAAACGCTTGATCGAGGGTTTCAGAGTCGATACCCCATTCATCTAGCAGGGGGCGGAGAGAGTTTCGCAGCGTCTTACGCCTCTGGCCAAAACCGGCCCTGATCACGGAAAAAAGGGCATCCCGGGGGGCATCCACCGTGGGTGGCCGAAGTTTAAGTTCCACAACGGCGGAATCAACGGCAGGAGCAGGCAAAAACACCGTCCTTGGTACATTCATAGCCAAACGCCCCTCTGCGTAGTACTGGACAGCGAATGAGAGGACCCCGATATCCTTGCTTCCTGGCGAAGCTAACATACGTGTTGCTACTTCTTTTTGCACCATAACGACCATGGAGGTGAAGGGAAGATCACTTTCGAGGGCCTTCATCACCAAGGGTGTTGTCAGATAATAAGGTAAATTGGCTACGAGTTTTAGGGGTTGACCCCGCCAGCCCGCCTCCTTAAGAAGATTGCCCCAGTTCGCCTCTAAGGCATCCCCTTCCCAAATCGTGGTCTTGGGGTTCTCCACTGTCTCCCTGAGAATGGCAACCAGGGAGGTGTCAATCTCCATGGCCAAGACATGGGCGGCCATCCTTGCTAGATGCACGGTCAGGGCGCCAAGTCCGGGTCCGATCTCCAAAGCCCACTCGTCTTCCTGTAGATTGGCACAGGAGATAATGCGCTCCACGATATTCTGGTCGATCAGGAAGTTCTGGCCAAAGCGCTTTTTTGTGCTGAATCCCCACTCTTTCATCAAACGGGTTACATAGGACGGATTCGTCGTGTGGCTCATCTACTTCCTCCTAGCCGATTAGATCACTGAGACCTTTACTAATTCTACTCAATTCTGCCTTAAACGTTTCGTTATCATAGTCCTCTAAATGATCCAAGAGATCACAAATCTCGTCGTACTCTTCCTGCGAAAGATGCCCAAGTTCCACAAGGTTGCGGCAGGTGTCTACAAAGATCAACTTGGTTCGATCCATCTCCCCCATAATAACCTTCACCTACTTTGTATATTCCTCAATAAAGCGAGTGTATTCTCTGATAAATCGTAGCTGCACTGCGCCGGTGCTTCCTTTACGCTGCTTAGCAAAAATGATCTCCACTAATCCTTCTGTACCCTTTTCCTTAGCTGTATCGGGATAATAATAGTCATCGCGGTAAAGGAACATAATCACGTCAGCAAACTCCTCAATGTTGCCAGAGTCTCTAAGGTCCGACATCATCGGTCTCTTGTTTTCACGACTTTCCACACCCCGATTCAGCTGGGACAAAAGGATAATGGGTACGTCGAGCTCACCGGCTAAATCCCTGAGTTCACGAACCATTTCCCCTACAACCAAGGTCCAGCTTCGGTTAGCATCGTTGGGGGGCTTGATGAGCTGGAGATAGTCAATGACAATCAGGCCTAGTTTCGGATTCTCCGTCTTGAATTTCCGAGCCCTGGCCTTAATCTCCGCGACGGTGAGTCCCCGCTTGTCCACAATGGAAAGGGGTAGATGATAAAGTTCGTTGAAGACCTTCTGGGTTACAGCAAATTGCTCGTCGCTGAGCTTCGTTTGGTATTCTGCCGATGTGACCGCATGTTCGTTTCCTTCTTTGTGGACAAAGAGTTCACTTAGGACAATACGGTCGCCTAACTGTTCGTCATCCATTTCTAGACTAAAAATCAAGACCGGAATATCGCGTTTGGCCACGTTGGCCGCCATGTTAAGGACAAGGGCAGTCTTACCCATCGAGGGGCGGGCTGCCAGGATGATCAAGTCCTTTTTCTTAAAGCCCGTTGTCATACCATCAATGGATGGAAACTGAACTGAAAGGCCGTAAGCATCGCTCGATCCTTCCCGCCTCTTGAGGAGATTAATATAGCATTTGTTAAGGACCTCAAGAAGATTCTTGGCTTCGTCGCTTGCTGCATCAACACTTTGGCTCGCAGCAAACATCAGCTCCTGTGCCTTGGCCTGCACCTCTTCAATATCATCTTGCTTAGGGTCAAGTGCGAGGGCTTTAATCGCATCACAAGCCTGGGCGATGCGTCGTATCCCTTCTTTGTGCAGAAGGATCTCCACACTCGGATCGAGCTCGCTGAGGGATACGAAGGACTCCGTCAAGGGAATCAAGAGCTCTGCAGGCGAATCAGTAATGGAGTCTGTCCTGAGACGGTTATAGACTTGGGTATAGGAGATCCGGCCCTGCTTATTATAAATATCTAGGATGATTTCGTAGATCCGGCGATGGGCAGGATCAAGGAAATGAGCAGGACGTACTCGACCAACCACCCTGTCGACCTGCGTAGGATGTTTAATTAGGATTCCCAAGACTTGTCGCTCAGCGCTTAGATCCATGGGTAATTCGTAGTTGCGCGGTTCTGGTTCAATCAAATACATCGGGGAAAACCTCCCTCCAGCGTTTTTCTGCTGGATTCTCCTCTTTACAGCTTGCAATAGGGGCAAGGACCTTGGCGAGATATGGATTTTCTAGAAGATCATTGTAGGTGCGAATGCCTAATCCATGCCAATTGCGTAAAATGCCCTCAAGGTAGGCGAAGCTCTCGTGAGCTGCTGATGCACACATCTCCTCAACGGCCACCGCGATCACCTCATGAGACAAGTTCTTGTTTTGCATCCAATGGAGTAACTTGCGTTTCTCATCAGGCGTGGGAACGGTGACCCGAGCCGAGATGTAGTCAACGAGCCATTCAAAGGCATCAGGCTCCCTCGAAGGGGCGGCCTCCCTTGTTGCCAGAGGCTCAGCTGTGGATGGGATTTCTTCAGATAGAGGAACCGTTAACTGAATCTCCAACCCTTCATCATTGATCCAGCCTCCGTCGGCTAAGGTCGCTAAGGCCTGGCTCACCATCCGCTTTTCCAGACCCATTTGCTCTGCCAAGGAATGGATTTGCAGAGGACGTCCTTGCTGGGCAAGGGCCACAATGTTGATCCACACCAAGGTCGCTACAGGACCTAAGTCTGCCTGCTGGTCTAGTATGTTCAGGGGCACTTGAATGGGCATACCCTCTACGTTCTTGAGCAAAACTCCTTTGCCTCTCTTATCAGACATCCCATCACCCCTTCCTAATGCTCGTCCACAAGACGTTCCCATTTAGCATATTTCTCCTGCAACTCTTGTTTCGTCTCTTCATATTCCCGAATCAGTGTGACTGCATTGCTTTCGCCCTCTTGATAGAGATCGGGTGAAGCTAGAGCAAGCTCAAGATCTTCCATGCGCTCTTCAAGGATGACGATTTCATCTTCTAAAGCCTGCCGAGCTTCCAGACGCCTCCGCCTGGCATTAGGGGAGAGCGTATCTGTCGACCTTTTCCCTTCTTGGACCCTGATCTGAGGTTCAATCCTCTGGGCGGCAAATTGCTTGCGGGCCTCTTCATAGGCTGCAAAGCCCCCAACAAAACAATGACAAGACCCTTCTTCCAAGGTCCAGACATGGGTAGCTAGTTTATCGATAAAGTAACGGTCATGGGAAACAAAGACAATGGTTCCTCCGAACTCTCCAAGTGCTTTTTCTAGGGCTTCTCGAGCGTAAATGTCGAGATGGTTCGTGGGTTCATCGAGGAGCAAGACGTTCGGACGGTGTAAAAGGAGTTTGGCTAAGGCTAGGCGATTTCGCTCACCGCCGCTCAAAACGGAGGTCTGCTTGAAAACGTCTTCACCTTGAAACAAAAAGCGGGCCAGAACAGAGCGCAAGACACCAAGTTCAAGACGGTGCTCTTCATAGAGCTCTTCTAGGACAGTATTTTCGGGGTCGAAGGAGATATGTTGTGAAAAGTAGCCGATATCAACACCTGTTCCCCATTTAACTTCGCCCTCAAAGCCAAGTTCGCCTCCTAGAATCTTAAGTAAGGTACTCTTACCGCTGCCATTAGGGCCAAGAAGAGCAATCCGCTGCCCCCGCTTTATTTCGGCATTGATACCCTTTAAGACTCGGTTGTCTCCATAGGACTTGCCAACATTTTCCAAGGTCACAATCTGATTACCTGATTGCCGTTTCGATTCGAAGCGGAAGACCATGCTAGGATCGTCCAATACCCGCTCAATATCGGGCAAACGGGCCAGTCGTTTTTCCATGTTCTTAGCTTGCCTAGAGCGGGTTCCTGCCTTGAATTTTTGAATAAACGCTTCCATACGAACTCTCTCTTGTTGCTGTCGCTGGAGCGTTTCTTCGATCTGGCTCTGCCTTAAGTCACGTTGGGGCAAGTAGGCTGAATAATTGCCCTTGTATTGATACAGTTTGTGCTGCTGCAGTTCCCATATGGTAGTGGCTACCTTGTCCAAAAAGTAGCGATCATGAGACACCACAATAAAGGCTGACCGATACGACGCCAAGAAGTCTTCCAGCCAACGGATAGCCTCGATATCAAGGTGGTTGGTAGGTTCGTCCAACACCAAGAGAGAAGGACGACTCAAAAGTAGACGAGCTAAACTCACCCGCATTTGCTCGCCTCCACTGAAGGTGTGGAGGCTTCGGGTCAGATCCGTGGCGGAAAACCCTAAGCCCACTGTGACACTGTCAATTTGCACTAGGTAATCATAACCACCGCCGTGCTCAAAGCGATCCTGAAGACTGGCATAACGCTTCATGGCCTGATCAAGAGTAGGGCCTTGGAGGTTCGCCATCTCCTCTTCTAAGGCCCGCATCTCTCCTTCGAGCTCAATTTGGCTCGCAAAGGGTTCTCTCAGGTAATCTGCTAGTGTTTGGGAACCGGCCGGTGGCGCCTGCCAGAGTGAACCGATCGTATAGCCTCCCGGGCAGATCACGCTGCCCCGATCGGCGCTGAGTTCGCCTACGAGGGTTTTCAAAAGAGTGGTTTTTCCTACACCATTAGCTCCACAAAACCCGATGTGATCGGTAGCGCCTATGGTGGCTGTGACATCTTGAAAAACGAGTTCATCACCGTAAAATTTCCATAAATCCTGGATGATCATTGCGCTAGCGTATCACCTGCCTTAAGAAATGCTTGTGCGTAAGGACTGCCTTTCACGGTGTTTCTCGAGGGCGATCTCAATTAGACGATCCAAGAGTTGTGAATAAGGCAGACCAGATTGTTCCCATAACTTGGGGTACATTGAGATCTGGGTAAAACCTGGAATAGTGTTGATCTCGTTGAGGAAGATCTCACCGTTCTGATCTAAGAGGAAATCAACGCGACCCATACCCGAACAATCCACTGCCCTAAAGGCACGAACAGCATAGTCCCTGATGAGTTCTGCCTGCTGGGCGTCGAGGGGCGCGGGAATGATCAGACGAGACTTCTCGTTATGATACTTCGCGTCATAATCGTAAAACTCATGAGCAGACACAACTTGACCTGCCACGGAAGCCTGGGGATTGTTATGTCCTAAGACGCTACACTCAATCTCCCTGGCATCGTTTAAGCCGCGTTCCACAACAACCTTACGATCATAAGAAAATGCTAGATCCAAAGCGTAACCTAGTTCTGCGAACGATTTCACCTTCGTAATTCCTACACTCGAGCCTAAATTGGCTGGTTTGACAAACATGGGGTAGCCCAATCTCGTCTCTAAACGTTCCCTGATCTGAGGAGCCGCTTCGTTCCATTCATAATGCAAGAAAGATTCCCAAGGGAGAAGAGGCAGACCCGCGTGCATGAAGAGCGTTCGCATGAAGGCTTTGTCCATGGCTACTGCAGAAGAGGCAACACCGGCACCCACATAGGGGAGATTGGCTAGTTCCAATAGTCCCTGCATCGCTCCATCTTCTCCGTAGGGTCCGTGCAAAACAGGAAAGACCACATCCAGATCTGGATTCCCTTGGGGGTCAGCCTGAATGGAATTTCCTTGCCAACTGCCTTGCCTATCGATCTCGATTGGCACGATCGTGTATTTGTCCCGATCTAAAGCCTTCATCACCGATTGGGCCGACATAAGAGAAACCTCGTGCTCTCCTGATCGACCACCGTAAATAACACCCACCCTCAACTTGGGCATGCTTCGTCCTCCCTTTCTTCCCTCTACTCGTTACAGAGGCAAATTACGTCCATCTCTACTTCTACACCCTTGGGCAAACCACTGACGGCTACGCAAACCCGTGCCGGTGGATTCTCCGGGAAGAAGCTGGCATAAACGGCGTTCATCTTTTCGAAATCCGCCATGTCGGTGAGGTAGACGGTCACCTTTACGGCGTTAGCAAGGCTACTTCCGCCGGCCTCTGCAATGGTTGCTAGGTTCTTCAGAACGTTCCTAGCTTGGGCCTCAACATCACCGTAGGGGATCTCCCCCGTTGCCATATCAAGTCCGAGCTGACCCGAGATGAAAAGTAGATTCCCAGCGCGAATCCCTTGATTATAAGGTCCTACTGCTGCTGGAGCATTGTCACTGTGTACTATCTTACGCATTTTCCTTTCCCTCCATGTCTTTTAGTAAGTTTACCTATGTAGTTTCCCGATTCACCGCTAATTCCCTTGAAATGTTCGACAATTTTTTCTAGAATGGAACTGAAGCGGAGGTGTCCCTTATGCAAAAGAAAGTAAAGATTAAAGACGATGGTCGTTATGTCATCTTCTATACTTTTCCTAAGCAGAGCAAGGAGGGAGACGATGTCTGAACTACGTTGGAATCCCCAGCTGAAGCAGTGGGTTATTGTTGCAAACCACCGTCAGGACCGTACATACAAACCACCCGCTGAGTATTGTCCCCTATGTCCGACAAAGCCCGGTGCCTTTCCCACAGAGGTTCCAGCCGAGGATTATGAGATCGTCGTATTCGAAAACAAGTTTCCCTCACTCAAGCAACCACCAGCGCCCCTCGAGGTCGAAGGTAGCGCCCTCTACCAAACGGCGCCAGCTGACGGCGTCTGCGAGGTTGTACTTTACTCCCCCGATCACAACAGTAGCCTAGCCAAAGAACCTGTCAGCCACATCCGAAACTTGATTGAAGTGTGGACCGATCGTTACCTTGAGTTAGGACAAAAGCCTGGTATCCAGTATGTATTGATCTTCGAAAACAAGGGTGACGCGGTGGGGGTTACCTTAAGCCATCCCCATGGACAGATCTATGCCTTCCCATTTATACCTCCTACCATAGACAAAGAACTAGAAGCCGCCCTTGAGCATCAAACAGCTACCGACACCTGCCTATACTGCGATATTCTCGCAGAAGAGAAAGAGGAGCAAAAGCGCATTATAGCCGAGAGTGCTGAGTTTATCGCTTTTGTACCGTTTTTCGCCCGCTATCCCTTCGAGGTTCACATTTACGCCCAGCGCCACATAACGAACCTAGCTGAGCTTAGTTATGCAGAGCAAGAGAGTTTGGCTCAGATGCTCAAGGAGGTTATCGTTCGCTATGATGATCTCTTCGATTTTTCCCTTCCCTACATGATGGTGATTCATCAGGCGCCACCTAAGGGCGACTATCCCCATTATCATTTTCATATAGAGTTTTATCCTCTCAACCGTTCCGCAGAAAAGTTGAAATACCTAGCAGGAGTGGAGTCGGGAGCAGGCACATTTATCACAGATATGAGTCCCGAAGAGCAAGCGGAGAAAATACGAGGTGATTTCGATGACAAACATGCAAGCGGAGTTTAAACGAAGATTTCCCCTATCAGGCGAACCCACTTTGGTCCGGGCCCCGGGCCGGGTCAATCTCCTTGGCGAACACACTGATTATAATGAAGGTTTCGTCTTTCCCATGGCCATTGATGCTGGTATCACCATGGCGGGCGCCCTAAACGGAAGCGGTCTGGTCAATCTCTATTCCCTAGATTATGATGCTAAAGCCAGCTTTCCGGTGGAGGAAATTCTCTCTTCCACCACAGAAAAATGGACCAACTACTTCCGGGGCGTATGCAAAGAGTTTCAGCTCTTGGACTTTGCACTCCAAGGCATGGACGTTGTGATTCAAGGTAATGTTCCGCAAGGAGCGGGTCTTTCGTCTTCTGCAGCTTTGGAGGTGGCCACAGCTGTCTTGCTTCGAGCCCTGCACGGCTGGGATTATGACGATGTGGACCTAGTCAAGCTGACCCAAAGAGCAGAAAATGACTTTGTTGGTGTGGCCTCAGGCATCATGGACCAGTTTGCGTCGATGATGGGACGAAAGGATCACGCCCTATTCTTAGACTGCCGCAGTCTCGATTATGAGCTCATTCCTACGCCCTTTGAAGAGCAGGGCTATGCAGTGGTGGTACTCAACAGTAGGGTACAACGGGGACTTGTAGATTCCGCTTATAATACTCGCCGCCAGGAATGTATTGATGCGGTAAAGCTTCTCCAGCGCGAACTTCCTGCTATTCGCTCTTTACGTGATGTAGGTGTTGAGTATCTCCAATTGATTCAAGATCTGCCTGGAACGCTAGCCCAAAGGGCCAGGCATGTTGTTACAGAAAATGATCGGGTACTCCAAGGCATTAGGTGGCTGAAGGCTGGTGATCTAGACAGTTTTGGCAGAGCCTTGACTGCTTCGCACCGGAGCCTCCAGCATGACTTTGAAGTGAGTTGCCCGGAATTGGATCTCTTAGTTGAGCTAGCTTTAAAGGTACCTGGAGTACTGGGTTCTAGGATGACTGGGGCCGGCTTTGGTGGCTGTACCGTTTCTTTGGTACCCCGCCGGCAGTTGTCTCTGTTTGAGGAGACTGTGACCAAAGACTACCTGGCCCAGACCAATCTACAGGCAGAAATGTACGTTTTTAGCGCTTCTCCAGGTGCGAGACTTCTTTAAGCTAGAAGCAGAACCTCTACTATCTTGAAATAGATGATCAAAGCACCAGCGTCTACAATGGTGGTAATGAGCGGAGCGGCCATAATGGCTGGATCCGCTTTTACTATTTTGGCCAACATGGGAAGCATGCCCCCTGCCGTCTTGCCGATTAATACCGTGACGAAGAGGGCTAAGGAGACCACCAAGGCGATCATGTAGTCGCCAGGGTAGGTAATGATCAGCCGCACAAAATTGGCTACACCCAAAGCGGCACCTACCAAAACGCTCACTCCTAGTTCTTTGAAGAACACACGTCCAAAGTCTTTCGTGGTAATTTCCTTCAGGGCCATACCGCGAATCACCAGGGTCGAGCTTTGGGAGCCAGCATTGCCACCTGTATCCGTCAGCATCGGCACAAAGGTGACTAAGATTGGCAAGGATATGAAGGCTTCTTCATAGCGGCCTAAAATCGCGCCCACGATCATGCCGGTGACCATCAGAACCATAAGCCAGAGTATTCTATTCTTGGCCAACGCCAGGATACTAGTCTTAAGGTAAGGTTTTTCCGAAGGGGCCATGGCAGCCATTTTTTGAAAGTCTTCTGTGGCCTCCTGGTGGATAACTTGCATAATATCGTCGAAGGTTATAATCCCAACCAACCGGTTTTCTTCATCCACAACAGGTAATGATAGGAAATCATAGCGGGAAAAGAGCGCGGCCACATCTTCTTGATCATCAGTTGTGCGAGCTGCAATGACCTTTGTTTCCATGATATCGCCAATGATTGCATCTTCATCTGCCAAGAAGAGTTCCTTAACGGTGACAACCCCTTCCAAGCGGCGGTTAGCATCAATCACATAGCAAGTGTAAACCGTCTCTTTGTCTAGTGCGGTGCGGCGAATGCGCTTGAAGGCATCGGCCACTGACATCGTCTTTTTCAGGTCCGCAAACTCCGCCGTCATGATGCTCCCGGCCGAGTAGGGCGGGTATCGCAGGAACTGGTTGATTAGGTTCCTCGTAGCAGGAGAAGCGTTTCGCAGTACTCGTTTGACTACGCTAGCAGGTAGTTCCTCCAAGAAATCCGCGGCATCATCAACAAAAAGCTGTTCAATAATGGAACTTACTTCTTGATCCGTGATACCCCGTACAATGTACTCCTGCATCTCGATGGAAAGATAAGAAAAGACCTCTGCTGCCCGATCCTTTGGTAACAAGCGAAAGACCATGACTACATGCTCCCGGCTTAGCTCGTCCATAAAGGCAGCAATGTCTGCATCTTGAAATGAAGGTAGTTCAACCTTGACTGTTTTAAAGTCTCTTGCCAGAACAAGGCGCTCTAGATCGCGCCAATCTTGAATCTGCATGTTTTTATCCTCCTCAATTGTTGTTGGAGTATAAAAACGAACTGAGCAGGTCAAAGATCGAGGGCACAAGAGGCGAGCGGATGCTCCCATAGAAGTGGCCACTCCACTTTGCCCCTGTTCGTCTTCATACTACTAGGCCAATCGCTATCCACTCAGCTCTCCCTCCTCTACCTGTAGTCTATCCCTAGTGTAGCACTATGTTTCGGGATCTGCAATTCTGGTCATGAAAAAACTGCCAGCAGTACTGGCAGTTCGTCATCGAATTCAGTTGGCTAATGGCCAATGTTTTTCGGAAAGCTCGGTCTGAAAGATTTGATTCAAAAACTCAGTGACATGGTCAATGGCTACAATTTGCACATCGTCGGTGAACTGAGGTAGGCTGTCCAAATTGTCTTTAGGAACATAGACCGTCTTGACTCCACCTTGCTTGGCCCCATAGACTTTGGCATGCAAACCTCCTACGGCCTTGACTTTACCCCGCAGGGAAATCTCACCGGTCACAGCAATATCTTGAGGGATGGGCCACCCCTTAACGGCACTAATAATGGAGGCCAGAATCGCAACTCCCGCTGAGGGCCCATCAATGTTTCCGCCACCCACTACGTTCACATGAACGTCATAATCATCAAGTTCTTCACCTGTTAGGGCACGAAAAACAGAAGCGGCGTTAAAGACGCTGTCCTTAGCCATACTGCCAGCAGTATCATTAAAGCGCACACGACCCTTGCCTGCCTCTTTGCTCTTAAAGGCTACGGCCTCAATCTCCAAGATTGAACCGAGGTAACCGCTGACACCCAAGCCTAGGATCCGTCCCACTTCTTTGGTCTCTGAAGCTTTGGTACCAAAATATGAGCTCAAGCGGGCTGATTGAATAATATTCACCATATCAGCCTTGGTGACTACAACGTCTTCGGGCTTGCCTTCGTCTCTGTAAAGTGCAGCACTATAGGCATCTGCCAAGAGACGAGTGGCCTTTCTTCCTTCAATAGTATATTCCGCGACAAGCTCTGCCACCCCTGGTTCAAGAGTAGCTTCTAGCCGTTCGCTCGCAGCTTCGACAATCTGGATAATATCCGCTGGTGTCAGAGGGTCAAAGAATACCTCGGCACAGCGCGAACGAAAAGCCGGACTGATCTCAGACGGATCCCTCGTTGTGGCACCAATGAGTACAAAATCTGCCGGGGCGCCCTTTGTAAAGAGCTGATGAATGTACTTGGGAATCTGCGGATCATGGGGATCGTAATAGGACGACTCAAAAAGGACGCGTTTATCTTCCAGGACCTTAAGGAGCTTATTCTGCAAAACTAGGTCCAGTTCGCCAATTTCATCAATGAAAAGCACACCACCATGGGCCTCTGTTACCAGACCGAGCTTCGGTTCAGGTACCGAGCCATCGGCTAAGTCTCGTCTGGCCCCTTGATAGATGGGATCGTGAACAGAACCAATCAATGGGTTGGTCACTTCCCTAGGATCCCAGCGCAGGGTTGTCCCATCAACCTCCACAAAGGGAGAATCCTCTGTGAAGGGGGTATAGGCCTTCGACTTCGCCACCTGCAAAGCAAGGCGAGCGACCGTTGTCTTTCCGACACCGGGAGGTCCATAGAGTAAGATATGCTGGGGATAGGGCGAGCTCAGTTTGGTGAGGAGCGACTCAATCGCATCCCTTTGCCCTACAACCTCATCGAGACTCTTTGGTCTCATCAAGTCCACTGTAGAGCCAGAGAGGCTTCTCTGCTCGAGAATCTCTAGTTCAGCAAACTTCTTGAGGGTCTGGGCATTGTCTGGTCCAGCTTCTTCCTTCAAGACCTGTGTCCTAATATCCCTGATGTACTCTAGGTGACGCTCCTGCATCTTGGCTCCAACCTTGGCTTCAATCTGATCCTCGACGGTACGCCGGGCTAGGAGCTCAGCTAAGTAGTCCTCCAGTTCATGCAAGACCTCGTCCACTTCTTCAGGAGGACGGGGATCGACGATGGTAGGATCCTCATGAACCAGTCGTTCAAGAGCCAAAATCCGATCCTCAATCTTCTCTGATTGCATCAACTCTAAGGAATCTAGTTTACCGGCCTTCAACACGAGCTGATCATGTCCGTGGACCTCAGCAAGAATTGTCAAGAGTGCCGAGACGTGCTTTTCTAATGAAGGTTTGAGATCATGTGATAGGCTGTTATTTGTCATCAGTTCGTTTGTATCCAATGGGGATTTAACCCTCCAAACAAATATTTCCAGGCGCCGCTGTTACGCTGGTGTAACTTCCACCGTAACGGACACATGGACCTTGGGATGTACTTTCACAGTGATAGGATGCGATCCCAGGGTCTTTATTGGCTCCTTGACTTCGATTTTCCTCTTGTCAATTTCTACCGCGAATTGGCTCCGGAGCTGTTCTGCAATTTCTTGGGTAGTAATGGAACCAAAGAGCCTGCCGCCCTCTCCCACCTTAGCAGCTACGTTCAATTTCTTATCCCTAATTATGTCTCCCACGCGCTCTGCTTCCTTCAGTTCCCGATCCATTCTGCTGGACTCAGCCTTCTTCACCTGTGCTACCTGGCGCAGGTTACCTGCATTTGCTTCCACAGCCAAGCCACGTGGCATAAGATAGTTACGTGCATATCCCTCTGCAACATCCACCACGTCACCCTTACTGCCAATCTTCTTTACATCTGCCTGAAGAATCACTTTCATGGGAAACCCACCCTTCTATTTTTCTTCGTCTCCCAGGGCTAGCCTGCGGAAATCAAAAAATCCATCGATCACGGCTAAAAACACAAGTGCCATGAGTACAAACTGCATCGTAAAAAGCATGAACAACAACACAATACGAACAACCGTGGGTACCTTCTTCTTTTGGAAATAATACCATGCCAGACTAATGCCTGCAACAGCATAGGCATAAAAGGAAAGTAGAAAGGCATTAAGGCCGAGAAACTGAAGCCAATCAGGCAAGGTTGTACCTAGTGTGAGGCTAGTAGTAATAAGTCCAAAAGCAAAGAGAAGGGCAAAGTAGCCTGGAAGTCTCCATCTGGAAAAGGGTATCATCCAAGGCATACTAGTATCGCCTAGGCGCCTTAGCACAGCCCGCCCAATAGCCAAATTAACATAGCTCATGCTGACTGCATAAAGCAAGAGCATGGATGGTAAGCCGACGCGCAGGAGAATAGGCAGAAAGGTTTTCATCGACTCATACTGCTGTATCGCTTCGCCCTGCAATCCCAGGCTCTCGGACATCTGAATCGCTTGATCAAGGGTCTCTACAAACATGTTTAATAAATCCGTCAGTACATTGCCCCCGATAATCAGGGAGTATAGGAGAAAATTGAGACCAATGACAACAAGGTTAGAGACGATACCCACAAGCATAAGCTTGGCAAAGGAAAACTTCTCTCGCAAGGCCATTCCCAGTGCTACACCCACAAAGCCCCAGATAATAATGGAGAGACCCGAAAAGACATGCCCCGCCACAAGACTGGAAATCAAGGCTGCGGCAATGGCAGCTAGAATTCCATATTGAAATCCTTGCCGGTAGACTAAGAGCATGAGGGGAATGGGTATAACAATGGATGGCATTCCTATGTACTCACCCAGAATAGCCAAGAGAACGGTGATGGCTCCAAGCATGGCCCCCTCAGTTAAGGAACGTGTTTTCATACATTCACCTAGCTTTCAGTTTGAAAAAGGAGCAGCGAAGCTGCTCCCTAAGATCTTAGTCAATCGTGTACGGCATTAATGCCACATAGCGTGCACGCTTAATCGCATTGGTGACTTGCCTTTGGTGCTTGGCACAGTTGCCAGAAATGCGGCGTGGCAAAATCTTGCCTCTTTCCGTTACATAACGACGTAGACGGCCAACTTCTTTGTAGTCGATCTGCTCGATTTTATCAACACAGAAAGAGCATACTTTTCTGCGGCCCCTACGACCTCTTTCTCTAGCCATTATTTCGCCTCCAAACCAATCTGATTAAAACGGAATATCATCAAACTCCGGTTCGGGCGGTCCATCTGCTGATTCAGCGGATCCCATGTCCTGGGCACGATCCAAGAAGCGTACATTGTCGGCCACAATTTCTGAAGCCTTTCTCCGAACACCATTCTGATCGTCGTAAGACCGGATCTGCAAACGTCCTTCTACTGCAACGAGGCGGCCCTTACTAAGGTGGTTAGCACAAACTTCAGCCAGCTTACGCCAGGTCACGATATCAATGAAATCTGCTTCCCTTTCGCCTCCCTGAGACGCAAAGGGTCGATCCACTGCAAGGGTAAAATTGGTCACCGCTATACCCGACTGCGTATAACGTAGTTGTGGATCAGCTACGAGTCGCCCAATAAGAATTACCTTATTCAACACTTGTCGTCACTCCTTTGCTCAATCCTGATCTTTGCGAAGGAGCAGATAACGAATGACTTCGTCAGTGATCTTTAGAATTCGTTCGACCTCTGAAGTCGTTCCGCTTTCTGCTTTAAAATCGATCACCACATAGAAGCCTTCGGTATTCTCGTTGATCTCGTAAGCAAACCGCCTTTTACCCCATTTGTCAACCTTCTCGATTTGACCACCAATACCTTCAATCAGGCCTTTGGTCCGCTCGATTTGGGCATCCAATCCCTCTTCATCGAGGTTTGGGACAAAAAGTACCATAAGCTCATAATCACGCACCGTAGCTTCACCTCCCCTCTGGACATATGGCCCCAAGCAATGCTTAGGGCAGGGCAACCCTCATTATACCATCGCTCTACATGTAAGTCAAACATTGAAACGGAAGAAAATGACATCTCCATCCTGCACCTGGTACTCCTTACCCTCAACTCTGACCAAGCCTTTTTCTCGGCAAGAAGCAATGGAACCTTCATTTGCCAATATTTGCCAGTTGATTGCCTCCGCTCGAATGAAGCCCCGTTCCATGTCGGAATGGATCCTTCCGGCAGCCTGGGGTGCAAACATTCCCCGGGAAATAATCCATGATCTGGTTTCATCACCCTTAATGGTAAAAAAGGTGATCAAGTCCAGGAGGCGTACACAGGCAGCGACCAAACGGTGTAAGGCAGGCTTGTCCATTCCTGCTTCGGCTAGAAACAGTTGTTGATCCTCGGGTTCCAAGCGACTGAGTTCCATTTCAAAGTCTGCCGCGACGAGTACAACTTCAGAACCCTCGGCCCGAACCGCTTCTAGGAAGTCAGGGTCAAGTGTTGTTTGACCTTCGTTCACATTCGCTAGATAGAGGAGCGGCTTAAAGGAAAGGAGGGGAAGGTCTGGAATGATGGGAAGACCCGTACGCCGTAAGGGTATCCCTTTTGTTAGTGCATGCTCGTACTGTTCGAGGAGCTCTAGTTCATCTTTGTAGCGCACCTCTCCTGTCTTTAGCATCCTAGTGGTGCGTTCACGACGTCCCCCAATACTCTGCAAGTCGGCGAGGATCAGTTCTAGATCGATAATTTCCATGTCCCGTAGGGGGTTAATTCCCTCCTCTTGGCTTGCTACATCGTCTGCCTCGAAGCAGCGGATCACATGGACTAGAGCATCCATTTCTCGAATATGAGCGAGAAACTGGTTGCCCAACCCCTCACCCTTGCTTGCTCCCTTGACTAGACCTGCAATGTCTACAAATTCAATCGTAGCACCAGTGAGGATCTTGGGTTTGCTTATTCTGGCTATCTCATCTAAACGCTCATCAGGTATCAAAACGGTGCCTTGGTTAGGTTCAATCGTGCAGAAGGGATAGTTGAGAGCAGGTACCTCAAGCTTCGTTAAGGCGTTAAAGACGGTGGACTTTCCTACATTGGGTAGACCGATAATTCCAATTTGCAATGCCATTGCTTTCACACCCCCAAAGATGTAAACTTAGGTACAAGGAGGAGACAACATGAACAGAGTAGCAAGAGCAGGGCTAATAGCCGCACTATACATCGTCTTGGTCTTTGTTTTCCAGGCCATTAGTTTTGGACCCATCCAATTTAGAGTGGCCGAAGCGTTGACCTTGCTGCCCATGGTCTATCCGGAAGCGATTGGCGGTATTTATGTAGGCGTACTCTTATCGAATATCCTAGGCGGACAAGGTCCCTGGGATATTTTCGGCGGAAGCTTTGTCAGTCTTCTAGCAGCCTATCTTACCTATCGCTATCGGGGTCGGGTCATTGGCTATGCCTCCCCCATTGTACTTAATGCGTTCTTAGTGAGCCTCTACCTCTGGTATCTTTTCGACTTCCCTGCCTACCTGCCTCTCGTCTTGAGTATTGGCCTTGGCCAGGCTGTCGTTATTTTGTTACTTGGCATTCCAATCCTGCGTTTTGTCCAGAAGAACCAGGAGAAGTTTCTATAATAGAATCTCTGCTAAGATCTCATCCCGATATTCCGTGAGAGCGGCAAAGTCCATGGCATTCGTATAGTATTGCTCCACCGCGATATGGCTGGACTTGGCCTCTTGAAGTGAGCGAATACCCCGTTTAAGAAGTTCGTCCCAGAGATGATAGTCCGTCTCTGATGTATAATCCCAAGGTCCGCAGACAATTCTCGGGCCTTCTATTTCGTCTAGATTCTCCAAAGAAGTCTCCTGCAGGACGGCAAGATCTAGGTCAGGAATGATTACGTGCATGAGCCTTTCTGGATCTAGTGGATAATGGAACGCCTCCACAGCATAGCCAGCTCTCTTACCGTACTTGGCGACTATAGCGAGCATTTTTTCCTGCCCGTAGACCGGTCCCCCTTGCAAGATGAAGCGTTGGCTCAGGTTCTTGACCAGGTTCTGAATATGGCTTACATAGCCTTCCGGCGTTAGGGCAGAGGCGAAAAGGTGCCGAACTCGGCCAGGTTCCAAGTGACCTACCCCTTCGATCATCCTTAAGATCGGTTCTAGTTTAGCTTCATAGTCTCCCTGCCTTTGATTCTTGCTCATGCTGTTTCGTTCAACTTCGAGAGCGGCGGCAAAATAGCGGAAAGCGGCAGCAAAATGGTTCTTCTTAATGCGTCCTGCTTCAACGATTTCATGCCGCTTTTGGTCTAGAAGATCCTTGTCCCAAAAGTCACCAAGGGCGACAATCTGATCTCTACAGCCCGGCAAATCTGCGTCAATGGTGTGGGGAGCGGTTGCGTCAATTAAGGCTATGCCTAAGGCAGGAAAGTGTACTGCATCCAAAGCTCCAGGGTCGGAACTACAGAAAAAGAGTTCTTGTTCATAACCAAGATCCCCAACTGCTTCAGAAATGTAGCGCATAAAGCTAGATTTTCCTGTGCCAGGCCCTCCCTTAAGGAGATAAATCCGTTTTGCCTCAGGGCCGATGATATTGTCAAAGAGTGAGTAAAAGCCCTGGCCTGAGTTACTTCCGGCAAAAAATGGTCGAGTTGCCATCCAAGCAAACCCCCTAGTTAAGAGTCTATTTGTTCACTATATTCTACCCAGGAAGATTTGCCTAAACTACTTCACAATCTGCCTCACTAATTTATCTCTGGCCACGAGAATCACCCGTCCACAGGTGGTGCACTTCAGACGAGTGTCAACTCCAGGCTTGAGGACCTCCCAGCTTTGGCCGCCGCAAGCGTGCTTCTTCTTCAGGCGCAAGATTTGTCCGACATCGTGCATGTACTCCCCACCTTTTTCCTCTATTACAATTATTATAGCATAGCTTTGTGTTAAAGATTAAAGAGGTATACGCCAAGGAAGCGAGAATACTCAAGTGATGAAGAAACAGAAAGGATGAAGTTCTTGAAGAAGATTAATGTAGTACTCTTGCTTTTGATTCTAACCCTTTCCCTAATTGCTTCGCCTGCTACCCTGTTGGCTGACGAAGGGGATCAAGTCGTTGCCACAGTCAATGGCGTAGCTATTAGTAAGGATGTGTTCCAGGCTACACTAGAAGCACAATATGGTTCCTATGCCCTGCAGGAGCTAATCCAAAATGAGATAATCAGGCAGAAGGCCGACGCACTTGGAGTTTCATTTAATGCCGAAGCTTTCGCAGAAATGTATGACTTGGTGGTTAACCAGCTTGGCGGAGTGCAAGGTCTACAAATGTTCTTGCTACAGAACAACGTGACAGAAGAAGTCTTTATCGGACAATTACAGTGGAATATGCTCCTCGACGATCTGTCCAGAGCAGAAGTTGAAGTGCCAGAAGGTGCCCTTGAAGAATTCTTCGAGCAAAACCGTTCGTACTACGATGAACCTGAAACAGTGGAAGTAAGTCATATCCTCGTTGATACCGAAGAGGAGGCCAATGAAGTCTTGGCCCTGCTCAAAAACGGTGGCGATTTGCTAACACTTGCTAGCGAACGTTCCTTGGATCCTGGTACAGCCTCCCAGGGTGGTTATCTAGGCGTTGTTCCCCGTGGATATACAGTACCTGAGTTTGAGGAAATGGCTTTTAGTCTCCTTGTTGGCGAATGGGGAATTGCAGAAAGCAACTACGGCTGGCATGTGATTACTGTCCATACCAAGAACGAAGCTAAAGAAGCCGTTCTAGCTGATATTGCAGCTGAAGTCGAAAGAGACTACCGTGGTTCGAAGGCCCTAGACTTGCAGAGTTATTTGTACAAACTTGAGCAAGAAGCGAATGTCGAGGTTTTGTGGGCACCACAACAATAATAGTTGTAGAAAAGGTAAACGCCCCTTCCCCATGGAAGAGGGCGTTTTTTTGTGCTTACTTTAGGCTTTTTCCCAGCGTAAAATGGGTTGCCGGGCTGCCCTAGACTCGTCGAGTCTCTTCAGCGGCGTTGTATGGGGCGCCGATGTGACGAGTTCTGGGTTGGTTTCAGCCTCTTCGGCAATCGTCCGCATAACCTCGATGAACTCATCTAAGGTAGACTTTGGTTCGGTCTCCGTTGGCTCGATCATGATGGCCTCATCTACAACCATGGGGAAGTATACAGTTGGTGCATGGTACCCATAGTCTAAGAGACGTTTGGCGATGTCGAGGGTGCGAACGCCATGCCGTTCCTTCTGCCATTTACCCGATAAAACGAACTCATGCATACAGGTGCGGTCATAGGGTAGCTGGTAGACATCCTTCAGCTTGTTCATCATATAATTGGCGTGGAGGACTGCTGTTTCACTTACTTCTCTTAATCCCTTCCCTCCATGGGACAGGATGTAGGCATAAGCCCTGGCATAGACCAAGAAGTTGCCATAGAAGGAGCGTACTCTACCAATGGAGTTCTCTGGTGTAACGAAGGTATAGCGATCTCCTTCCTTTGCCACAACAGGTCCTGGCAGGAATTGTGCTAGATCTTTGCAGACCACGATGGGACCTGCGCCTGGTCCACCGCCACCATGGGGCGTGGAGAAGGTTTTGTGCAAGTTGAAGTGCACAATATCAAAGCCCATGTCGCCTGGACGGGCAATACCCATAATGGCATTGGCATTCGCGCCATCATAGTACAACAATCCGCCAGCGTCATGGATCAGCTCAGCGATTTCGCAGATATTCTCGTCAAAAAGACCAAGGGTGTTTGGATTGGTCAACATTAAACCCGCAGTGTTCGGACCTACAAGACCCTTGAGGGCTTCTACGTCTACAGCACCACGCTCGTTCGAAGGAACCTCTACGACCTTGTAGCCAACCATCGCACAACTGGCAGGATTTGTTCCATGTGCTGAGTCTGGAATAATTACTTCGTTACGATGACCTTCTCCGCGCTGTTCGTGATAGGCCTTCATTACCATCAAACCAGTCAGCTCGCCATGTGCACCTGCTGCGGGCTGCAACGTGGTTGCATGAAGTCCCGAGATCACTGCAAGGTACTCACTGAGATTGTAGATTAACTCCAAAGCGCCTTGAACAGTCTCTTCCGGCTGGTACGGATGGATCGCTGCAAAGCCTGGCAGGCTTGTTACATCCTCATGTACCCTAGGATTGTACTTCATTGTACAAGAGCCAAGGGGGTAAAAGCCTACGTCGACACCATGGTTGAGTCTAGAGAGCTGGGTGTAATGGCGTACCACCTCGAGCTCGCTAACCTCTGGAAGCGCTGGGGGTTCGTCACGGAGAAACTCGCTCGGAATAAGCTCTGTGACCGGAACCTCTGGAACATCGAGATCAGGCAAGCGATAGCCACGACGACCAGGTGCGGAACGTTCAAAAATTAAGGGGACAAGTCTACGTTTGGTCATGAAATCAACCCCCTTAGCAGATTTACATAGCTGTCAATTTCATCTTTGGTCCGGGCCTCGGTTACCGAGAATAGAACCCGTCCAGGTTGGCCAAAACGTTCAAGTGGCAAGCCACCAACAAAGCCATGTTCAGCTAAGCGCATATTGACTTCTTCCCAGTCTACATCGCCCTCAATGACAAATTCCCTAAAGGAGGGTGCACTAAAGGGTGATGACAAACCATCAATTTCAAGCAAGCGCTGCTTCATGTAGTTGGCCTTTTGTAGGCATTGATACCCGACGTCTTTGAAGCCTTCCTTACCCATTAAGCTGAGGTAAATGGCTGCCATGAGAGCATTCAAGGCTTGGTTGGAACAAATGTTCGAAGTCGCCTTTTCACGACGAATGTGTTGTTCCCTGGTTTGCAGTGTGAGAACGAAACCTGTTGTACCGTCTGTGTCAACGGTTTCCCCTACGACACGACCAGGCATTCTGCGAATCAGCTTGGTACCAGTGGTGGCAAAGAAACCAAGAGATGGTCCACCAAAGCCCATGGCGTTACCGAGACTTTGGCCGTCACCGACTACAATGTCAGCACCAAGTTCGCCTGGGGACTTCAGGAGGCTCAAACTGATTGGATCCACTGCCATAACCAAGAGGGCACCGCTTTCTTCGGCAACCTTCTTAAACACGCCCACGTTCTCCAAGAGTCCAAAGAAGTTAGGCTGTTGTACAACGACACAAGCAGCTTCAGACCAGGAGATATCTTCCATCGCCTTGGCGTCTACAACTCCAGTTGCCTCATCGTAGGGCAAGTAAGCGATGGATACATTCTGACTCTCAAGGTACAAACGGACAACATCTCGCCACTCTGGATGCAAGGAAGCAGGCAACACCACAAGCTCGCGACGTGTCGCGGCGCAGGCCATCAAGGCTGCTTCAGCCAAAGCACTGGCACCGTCGTACATAGAAGCGTTTGATGCTTCCATACCTGTCAACTCGCAAATGAGTGTTTGGTACTCAAAAATGCTCTGGAGTACGCCCTGGGTAATCTCTGGCTGGTAAGGTGTGTAGGCTGTCAGAAACTCGCCTCGGCCCACCAGATGTTTAATAGCACTCGGGATTAAATGGTCGTAGGAGCCTGCACCCAAGAAGGAAACGGACGACTTTAGATCGTTGTTTTTGCTAGCTAGTTCCGAAAAATGACGTACTAACTCGGCCTCAGCCAAAGGTTCAGGGAGATCGAGGTCGGTATTAAGACGCATTTGCTGAGGGATCGAAGTAAACAGATCGTCTATCTTATCCACTCCGAGGCTCTGCAGCATCTCTTTCCGTTCCTCTTGCGTTAACGGAAGATAGCGCATACTTAAACCTCCTTCAGAAATGCTTCATACTCCTGCTTATTCATTAAGTCACCTGTTTGAGCAACACCGTCTACCTTGATTTCTACAATCCAGCCTTGATCTAAAGGAGATTCGTTTACGAGCTCAGGACTGTCTTCGAGCTCTTCGTTGACGGCCACAACTTCACCGCTCACGGGCGAATAGACATCACTTACAGCCTTAACGGACTCAAGAGCAGCGATACCTTCGCCTTCTTCCACGGTATCACCGACGGAGGGGAGATCCACAAAGACGATATCGCCTAGCTCGTTTTGAGCATAATCGCTGATACCAATGCGGATGACATCACCTTTCACTAAAAGCCACTCATGTTCTTTGGTAAACCGTAATTGTTCACTCATGATGAAACCTCCTAGTATTTTGTTTATGGCAAAAAGCAGCCGGTCTAGGTCAGACTATGCCAAAAAGCGACCTTTAATAATCTTCGCCCGGACGAGCTTTTTCCTAACCTGAATTTGAATCTCCGTCTCTGGTTTTGCGTAGGCAACATCTACATAGCCCATACCGATAGGATAATCGAGCGTCGGCGAATGGGTTCCACTGGTGACTGCACCGATTTCTTCGCCTTCCAAGTTGAGTAGCGGATAACCTTGACGAGGTATTCCTTTCTCGGTGACGACAAAGGCGACGAGGCGACGCTTGACTCCTTCGTCTTTCTGTTTTTGCAGTGCGTCTTTACCAATGAAGGAAGCCTTGTCAAGCTTAACAAAGCGTGTCAGGCCAGCTTCAAGGGGAGTTGTATCTTCGCCAATATCATTTCCATAGAGGGGCATTCTTGCCTCTAGGCGCAGGCTGTCACGGGCGCCAAGTCCGATTGGTTCTACACCGTATTTTTCACCCTTTTGCAGACATTCATCCCACATTGTATCAGCCAAGGCGTTAGGGAAATAGAGTTCAAATCCATCTTCGCCCGTATATCCTGTACGCGACAAAAGAACCTTGGTTCCCTCGTAAGTGACCTCGATGAACGTATAGTTCTTCAACTCAGCTAAGGAGATGCCGAAAATCTCTTCCACCAGGGGAGCAGATTGCGGCCCTTGGACAGCGATCAGGGTAAGCTCGTCGCTGAGATCCCGAAGGTCTGTTCCAGGCTTGAGGTTAGCTTCGATCCAGGCATAGTCTTTAGCAGCATTGGCTGCATTGACGACTAGCAAAAAGCCATCAGCTGTGCGATAGACCAGAATGTCGTCGATGATGCCGCCTTCTTCATTGGTCAGGGGACTGTACTGAATCTCCCCCTCCTTAAGTACGCTGGCATCGTTGGTTGTAACGTGGTTCACGGTGTCCAGTGCACCCGGCCCAGTCAGTTCAAACTCACCCATATGCGTTAAGTCGAAAATACCAACCTTGGTCCGTACCGTATTGTGTTCCTCCAAAACTCCAACATACTGTACGGGCATCTCAAACCCTGCATAGTCCACCATCTTGGCCCCTAGGGCACGATGTCTAGCCGTTAATGGAGTTTGTTTCAATTGTCCATCTCCTTTCATTTTTTTGTTCTCTGTCTGTCAAACACTACCTCTTTCTCCACTGGAAACCAGTTTCCTTCTGTCACAGATTCTTCTTCTCTGGATATAATATTGGGCAACGACTCGAGTCTGTAAGGGGGATATAGACATGTTCTTACTTAAGAAAATCATGGATCCCATTTTGAAAGCACGCAACCGGACAATGATTCTAATTTGGCGCCGTAAAGGGCGCTAACAGCAATCCAGGGGACAATGCGCCTCTAGCTGGGCTTTTACCATGAGTTATGCACAGTATCCACAACCTCTGTGGATAACTTTGTGGATACTTAGCGATTCAACAGGTAGAAGATGACGAACACCGCAACAATTAGGATCGCAAGGCCGATGCGGACAACTCTTCTACTCTCTGGATCTCTTCTGGTATCATCGCGAAGTCTGTTCCGTTCTGACCTAGTGGCTTGTTTCATCAAATCAACGCCGCGACCAATATCTCCACCCTTTCTGTACAAGACCCCAAGGTTATGCATGGCAGTCGGGTTACCTGGATCAAGGGCCAAGGCACGCTCATAGGATGCTTTGGCCCGATCTATCCAATCACGCTCGGCATAGATATTTCCCAAGTTGGAATGGACCGAAGCCAACTGGTCGTCCAGGGTCACGGCTTGACTAAAGCAGTCTTCGGCTTGGCGCAAATCACCCCGACGGGCGAAGATTACTCCGAGCTTGTTAAAAGCACGGGCATGCTCTGGATCCATCTCGATCACCTTGCGTAGACCTTCTTCCGCCTCATCGAGCCTCCAGGCCTCCAAATGAGCTAATGCCTCTTCATACAATTTGTCGACTTCGGGTGTCATAAGGCCACCACCTTCGCTTCTAAGTGCTTCCATTATACCTAAGAATGGAGTAAAACGCCAACCCGGCAGAGTCAACTTCGAACAGTTGTTCGTAATAATCCTGCTAGTGTCCAAAGGGCTGCAAGGCCAAGGATTGGGTAGGCAAACCTCACCAGATTACCAAAGCCGAGGGAGGATAAGACAAGGGCTAAAGAAACAGAGATGAGATTGGCCTTCTTCCAGGTGAAGTTGGGCAAGTTGCTGACCCTACTCACGAGAGCCAAGGAATTGGTTAGGGACGTGGAATACATGGCTAGAAACAACATGATTCTGTAGATCCCCAGGGCCAAGCTACCTTTGGATCTAGCCAGATTCTCCAGGGGGAGAGCAGAGTGAAGCGCCTCTGGAGGAAGCGTGGAGAGGGCTAAAAACAACAAAACCATACAGGCTCCCAAGACTAAATTGGACACCAAGGCCACCGTCCAACGTTCTCTTGCTGTTCTAAGGTAGCTACTGACGCTCGCCAAGAGCGCCATAGAAAAACCCAGATTGTAGGAAGCGTAGAGGGTTCCCCCCTCGAGTGCAGACCATGTTCTGTGTACAGGTAGCTGAATACCAACCGTGAATAGGTGTTGGATGGCTATGGTACAGAGAAGGAGCACAAGGAGGGGTGCCAGATAGGTGCTGGTCCTACCTACACCTAGGGCTCCTCTTTGAATTGTAATGAAAATCAGCAAGCAGCTTCCTATCCGTAGGGTGAGGCTGAGGAGAAGAGTATCCCCAAGGGCCCCCATACCTGCTACCATGACACTGGTACCAATGAGAAGAAAAACAGTATAGAGCCAATCAAAGAATGTAGCAAATCCCTGGTCAAGGTGATTGAAGAGATCCCTGTAGGAGGTCGTTCCTCGCTGGGTAGACAACTTCAAGACGAGTGTAGTTCCTAGTGTTAGGAGGGCGGTGGCCCAGGCGATGCCCATCAAGCCGGAGCGCCCATACTTGACAAAGAAAACGACGAGCTCCTGCCCCGAAGCAAAGCCCGCCCCAATGAGCCCGGCGACATATAGTGCAGCAACTGACCATTGACCCATGCCATCACCCCCCTTAAACCTATTCGGAGAGTGGGGCTACTATGTATTATGAGCTTCATATATTAACTCCATGCATAGACTAGTCCATAGTTGCATAGACTAAGGCAGGTCTATTTCTGGAGGTGGAGCATGTTCTTTGATTCAGACATTATTGTACGAACACATTATGAGGAGCCATTGTCTTCGACCCATTTGGCTTTGTCCCTTGCTTCCTTAGCTCTGAAGCCAGAAGTGGACATCGTCTGCGTCGGGACCGATCGTTCCACTGGAGATGCCCTAGGCCCCTTCATTGGATCAGCCCTGCTTGAGCGGCAAGAAAAGGGACTTCTGCCTGCTAACGTCACCATTCACGGGACAATTCACCATCCAGTTCACGCCCTCAACCTGGCGGAAACCATCGAGAGTATTAACCAAACTGGCCGTGAAAGCACAATAATTGCAATCGACGCCTGCCTAGGAAAAGTAAAAAGTATCGGGTACATTTCGGTGAAGCGGGGGCCCTTACATCCAGGTACCGGAGTTAGCAAACAGCTGCCTACCGTTGGCCATTATCACATTATCGGGGTTGTCAACGTGGCGGGCTTTATGGAACATGTGGTGCTGCAAAACACTCGACTCAGTCTCGTGATTCAAATGGCCGATGTGATTACAGAGGCTTTGACGATCTGTTTAGGGAATCATCTTTCAGAGTTTGAAGCAGCTCCCGGTTCTTGGCAGACTGTTTGAGCAATGTTCCACGTGGAACATTGAACGGGACGGACAAAGATTAAGGGAGTGTTCCACGTGGAACACTCCCTTTTCTAAATCCGTCTCAACATTTCTAGTAATCGTTCTAACTCTTCGTCAGAGTAGTACTCGATGGAAATCCTGCCAGCACCTTTCTTATACGTCATCGAGACTTTGGTTCCCAAGATACGTTGCAGGTTTTCCTCCAGATCCACCAGTTCAGGACTCTTGATCTTTAGTGTTCCACGTGGAACATGTTTCGGCTTTCGGACAATTTCCTCTAGTTGCCGAACGCTTAGGTCCTCATTTACCACTCTCTTGGCCAGGTGCGATCTCTTCTTTGGGTCACTTACTCCTAGGAGTACTTTAGCGTGGCCCATGGACAAGCTTCCGTCTTGAACCATTTCTCTTTCAGACACCCCTAGATTCAAAAGGCGCAGGGCATTGGCAATAGACGGACGTTTCTTGCCCACGGCTGTAGCCACTTGGTTCTGGGTAAAGCCAAACTCATCGATCAACCTCTGGTAACCTTCTGCTTCCTCAATCGGGTTCAGATTCTCCCTCTGCAGGTTTTCAACCAAGGCAACCTTCATCATGTCTACATCATCAAAATCACGTACAAGGGCAGGCACTTGGCTGAGACCAGCTAACTCTGCGGCACGAACTCTTCTTTCGCCAGCAATAAGCTCATACCCCTCGCCCCGCGGCCGTACCAAAATGGGCTCCAATAGACCAAATTCTCGGATAGAGTGGGCGAGTTCCTCCAGCTTCTCTTGATCAAAGTGCTGCCTTGGTTGGAATGGGTTAGGCTCAATCTGGTCAAGACGGACCTCTTCAACACCAGATTGACTCTCTACTTCCTCAACCTCGGGAATCAATGCCCGTAATCCTCTACCTAATCTCTGTGTACTCATGAGTTCAAGACCTCCCGGGCCAAGTTCTGGTACGCCTCCGCACCCTTCGATTTTGGATCGTATAGAGCAATGGGCTGCCCAAAACTTGGTGCTTCGCCTAGACGAACATTGCGGGGGATAATGGACTTATAGACACGGACTGTGTTTTGAAAGTAGGTCTGCACATCCTCGATCACTTGTTGTGACAGATTGGTACGTACATCGTACATGGTCATCACGACACCCTCCCATTCTAAGGCAGGGTTCAAGTGCTCTTGGACCATAGCAATCGTACTGACTAGTTGGCTCAGACCTTCGAGAGCATAATACTCACATTGAATGGGAACCAAGACTGAATCAGAAGCAGTTAGGCCATTCACGGTTAAGAGGCCGAGGGAGGGAGGAGCATCAATCACTACATAATCATAACGATTTTGTACCAGCTCTAGGGCTTTCTTCAAGCGAAATTCCCTGGAAATCGTGGACACCAACTCAATCTCAGCACCCGCTAAGTCAATGGTGGCCGGTGCCACATGGTAATTCTCGATGGCCGTTGGCTCGATAATCCGTTCAATCTTCTCACCCTCGATTAAGACCGAATACATGCAGCGTCGAATCTTTCTCTTTTCAACTCCCACACCGCTCGAAGCATTTCCCTGGGGATCGACATCAACTAAGAGCACTCTTTTACCTGCTAGCGCCAGGTAGGCGCCTAGGTTAACTGCTGTGGTGCTCTTACCCACACCGCCCTTTTGATTAATGATTGATATCACTCTAGCCATTTACCTCACCCCCCATAGGTTTCCTCACAATAACTACTAGCTCATACACTTCATCATCTTCCCGCTCATCGACCTTCACTGCTAGTCCACTCGATTCTAAGGTTTCGGTGAGCTGCTTCACACTGTTCGAAAAAAGACGTAGATCCTTGATAATCAACTTGCGCTTTCGTTCCACCTTTTCTTTGGTCACCTTGGACTTGCCCGGATGAATCAGACTTGTCACCAACTCTTCTGTCTGCTTCACACTCAAGCCCTCTTGGACAATTTTCTCCAGGACCAGTAATTGCTTCTCTACATTCTCCAACCGGAGGAGCGCTCGACTATGGCGCTCGCTTAGCATTTCCCGGGAAATAATCTCCCGCACTTCCGGGGGTAGTTTCAACAATCGAATCTTATTGGCGATATTGGCCTGACTCACACCGAGACGAGTCGCCAACTCCTCTTGAGTCAAAGCAAACTCCGTTAGCAACCTCTCATAGCCTTCTGCAACCTCAAAGACATGAAGATCACTCCGCTGCAAGTTCTCAATCAAGGCAAGCTCAGCGGCATCTTGATCCTCTACGTCTCTAAGAATGGCTGGAATCACTTCCCAGCCAAGCTCCTTACACGCCCGTAGCCGGCGTTCGCCAACGATGAGTTCATAGCCAATTGCTCCCCGCCGAACCACCACGGGCTGCAATAAACCATGAATCCTGATGGACTCTGCTAGCTCATCAAGGGCCGCTTGGTCAAATCCCTGCCTCGGTTGATACTTTCCGGCGCTAATCAAATGGATGGGAATGGACTGAACAGCCTCGCTCCAAGTTTCACCAGCCTCGACATTGGTGCCTTCGCTTCGTTTTCGATTCAAAAGAACCTCTGTTAACTTCATAATCTCACCCCGTTACCAATTACTACATTAATTCTGTATCGAGGGAGGAGTTCCTTCCAGATAAAGAGCAAAACAAAAAGGAGCCAGTAGCTGACTCCTTAGACAATCCCTATAGTGGCGACTTATTCGGTATCCCAGCTCGTCTGGGAAAAGTGGAGGGGGTGGAGGCGAGTTTTCTAAACACCAATAGACTCCGTGAACCCATGCTCATCGGCAGAGATACTTCGAACACCTGTTCTACAGTGGCCTTTAGTTTCTCCAACGCCCTCGAGCTTTCCTGAAGTTCAGTCGCAGCTTCGCTCCCCTTGTAGGCCACGAAATGTCCCCCAACCTTAACGAGGGGGATTGATAACTCAAGGAGAACAGGAAGATGCGCTACAGCCCGGCTCACCACCAGATCGTACGTTTCCCTTTGGTCTTTCGCCCGTCCTGCATCCTCAGCCCTGGCATGCAAAGTTCTCAGGTTCGTGAGCCCTTGCTCTTGGGCGGCGGACTCTAGAAACCTCAGTCTCTTGCGCAATGAATCAAGAAGAGTAAAGGACCATTCGGGTCTTGCGATAGCCAGGGGGACTCCAGGAAAGCCGGCTCCGGTACCTAAGTCAAGGCAACGAACTTGGTTCTGCCAGGGAAGGCGCAAGAGAGTGAGACTGTCCAGGAAATTCTTGATGGCCATTTCTTCCGGCTCGACAATTCGAGTCAGATTGAGGCTTTCATTGGTTCTAATCACACACTCTGCAAAGTTTGTAAAGGCAGGAACGTGGTCCACGAGCTCTCCTAGTTCCCATTCCTGTAAACCAAGTTCTAGTGTCGACTGAAATACTTTGCTGTCGAGACTCATTCTTCTTTCCTCCGGCTTTCTTGTTCAAGATAGATTAATAGGACACTGATGTCGGCTGGATTTACTCCCGAAACCCTGGATGCTTGGCCAATCGAACTTGGCTTAATCTCAGACAGACGAGTAGCAGACTCCTTGGATAGACCCTTCACTTGGTGGTAGGGGAAGTCAGGGGGAAGAAGCTTCTTTTCCATACGTTCAAAGCGTTCAATCGCTGATTCCTGCCTGGTCAGATAACCTTGGTACTTGACTTGGATCTCCACTTGTTCTGTGACCAAGGGGTCAAGATCGGGAAGGGCATCAAACTCCCTTAGATCCTGATACTTCAATTCTGGTCTACGCAACAAATCAGCCAGGGTCACCCCATGTTTGAGGGGAGCGGTACCAAGCTCCTGCAACTTTGCATTGACCTCGGGGGTTCCTCCAATCGTCGTGGCACCAAGGCGCTGGACTTCGCGGCTTATTTGCTCTTGCTTCTCCTGAAAGGCCACATACCGCTCTTCGCTAATGAGACCTAGGGAATAACCAAGGGGAGTAAAACGAGCATCCGCATTGTCCATACGCAAGGATAGGCGATACTCCGAACGGGATGTCATCATCCGGTAAGGTTCTGTGACTCCCTTTGTAACCAGATCATCAATGAGAACCCCGATATAGCCTTGGGAGCGGGGGATGATCACAGGCTCTTCACCTCTCAGATAGCGAACTGCGTTGATCCCGGCCATAATACCCTGGGCTGCGGCTTCTTCGTAACCAGATGTGCCATTGATTTGTCCTGCCAAGAAGAGACCAGAAATATCTTTGCTCTCCAGTGACGCCCTCAGGGAAAGGGGATCGACACAATCATACTCAATGGCGTAGGCAGGACGAAGAATCTCTACGTTTTCAAAGCCTGGAATCGTCTTCAACATCTCTTCTTGTATCTCTATGGGTAGAGAAGTGGAGACGCCGCTTAAATATGCTTCATTGGTCTGCCAGCCTTCAGGCTCAATAAACACCTGGTGGCTGTCGCGATGAGGAAACTCCACAATTTTGCTTTCAATCGAAGGGCAATAGCGAGGTCCTGCACCCGTAATCGCTCCGCTATACATGGAGGTTCTACCTAAGTTTTCCCGGATAATCCGGTGGGTCTCCGTTGTCGTATACGTAAACCAGCAGGGAACTTGTTCAATATTCAAGTCCCTTGTCTCAAAGGAAAAGCCCGAAATATCTGGATCGCCCGGGAGCTTCTCCAACTTCTCATAGTCAAGGGAGCGCAGATTCACCCTAGGAGGAGTACCCGTCTTAAAGCGCATAATGGGTAGTAGTTGGGTTAAGCGTTCGGCCAAAGCGATGGACGTATGTTGCCCCTGGGGTCCTGATTCATACTGCAACTCTCCAATATGAATCACAGATCGCAAATAGGTACCCGTGGCTAGAATCACAGTAGGGGCAAAAATCTTGACATTGCCCCTGACGACAACGCCCTGAACCTTGCCGGCGTTGACTAGCAGATCGGTGACTAGAGCCTCTTTCAAGAACACGTTATCTGTCGTTTCAAGAATGTTCTTCATACGTCTTTGGTATAACTTGCGATCCAGCTGGACCCGCAATGACTGCACAGCAGGGCCTCGCTTGGTGTTTAGCATCCGCATTTGCATTAGCGTGGCATCACAATTCCTGCCCATCTCGCCTCCGAGGGCATCCACTTCTCTTACAAGCGTCGCCTTACCAGATCCACCTATACTTGGATTGCATGGTAGCAGGGCTACATTATCGAGATTCAAAGTGAGAATCAAAACCCGCTGACCCATGCGCGCGGCGGCCAGGGCGGCTTCGGTTCCTGCATGTCCAGCTCCTACTACGATCACATCATAACTCTGAGGCATAACGCACCTTCCTCCTACTTACCAATACAAAACTGAGAGAAAATCCGGTCCAGCACATTCTCCCGCACCGTTTCACCGGTTATCTCACCTAGATGCTCCAAGGCATTATACAGATCCACTGCTATCAAATCAAGGGGAAGCCCCTGCTTGAGTGTACGTAACGATTCCTCTAGAGCTCCCTTAGCTGCCTGTAGAGCTTGTTTGTGTCTCGTCCGTGTTAGCAGTGCCCGAGAACCTGCGGAACTTGTGATCTGGCTTCTTCCGACAAACTCTACGATACGATCTGCTAGGCGCTGAACAACCTCTGATCCCTCCTGAAGGAGCGACATCTCAAGGCAGGGCGCTCCATGTAGATCGCCCAAGTCGTCTACATCCCAAAGTGGAGGCAGATCCACTTTATTGATCAAAACAATCCTCTTGCTGTTTTCTGTACGTTCCAAGACCGCGAAGTCATCCTTGGTTAAAGGTTCGCTGCGATCAAAGACATGCAACACTAGATCAGCATCCTCCAAGAGATCAAGACTTCGGGCCACGCCAAGGCTCTCCACCATATCACTACTCTCTCGAATGCCTGCCGTATCGATCAGGCGGAGGGGAACACCCCGTAGGTTCACTACTTCCTCAATACTATCTCGAGTGGTACCTGGAATATCAGTCACCAAAGCCCGGTTTTCATTAAGGAGGGTGTTAAGGAGACTAGACTTACCGACATTGGGTTTTCCAGTGATCACTGTCATAAGCCCTTCTCGCAGAATTTTCCCTTCGTCTGCCGTACTGAGGAGCTCTTCCATCTCCTGTATTGTTTCGACCATGGTTTCTTCCATGGATTGTACTTCAACGTCTGGAAGATCATCCTCGGGAAAATCAATACTAGCCTCTACACGAACCGTGATTTGATAAAGTTTTTCCTGGAGATCCTTGACTTTTTGGCTGAGACTACCTTCTAGTTGGTCTATGGCAACTTCCAGACCGAGCCTAGTTGGTGAGCGAACGATATCAATCACCGCTTCGGCCTGGCTGAGATCGAGCCGTCCATTCAGAAAGGCACGCTTCGTAAACTCTCCTGGCTCTGCAAGGGTAGCACCTTGTTTGAGGCACAGTTCTAAAACCTCCTGAACGACAACTACGCCTCCGTGGCACTGCAGCTCTACCACATCCTCTGCTGTATAGGAGTGGGGACCTCGCATAGCAACTGCCAAGGCTTCATCGACTGTTCTTCCTGTTGCGGGGTCCACAACTTTGCCATAGCGCAGCTTATAGCTTTCTTGATCCTTCAAACCCTTACCTTGCTTGGGCCGAAAGATGGTATCGGCAATGGCTATCGAATCGGGACCACTTAAGCGGACAACACCTATGCCCCCTTCGCCTAGGGGAGTGGCCACCGCTGCAATCGTTATGTCTGTCATGGCTACCACCTCAGCTTCTATTTTACCACGAAACAAAAAAGGGTGTGCAAAATGAACTCAGTTTGGTTCATCTGCAACACCCCAACAGCTTCAAATGTAGTCTACTCTGGCAGAATGATGACCCGACGATAGGGATCTTGACCTTCGCTTTGAGTGATGACCCCTGGAAACTCCTGCAACTCTTGGTGAACAATGCGACGCTCAGCTGCGTTCATGGGATCCAGTGCTACTCTACGATGGGAAGATTCAACCTTCATGGCCGCCCTTTGGGCTAGGGAGCGCAACGTCTCTTCGCGTTTGGCACGATAATCACCGATATCAAGGTTGATCCTCATCCACTCTCCACCCTGACGATTCACCGCAAGACTCGTAATATATTGTAGACTATCGAGCGTTTGCCCTCTGCGTCCAATTAGGATGCCCAAATCATCACCGTCAATACGCAAATTGATGCTCTCTTCATCAGCTTCGCCTGTAACCTCGGGCTCCAGATCCATATGACCAAGAAGTTCCTTGACAAACTCCAAAGCTGCCTCAAGCTTCACTTCATACTCAGGTATCTTCTTATCAACGCGCACTTTGGCTTGTTTTGAGCCAAGTATTCCTAAGAAGCCCTTATTGCCTTCTTCTAATACCGTAATCTCAACATCCGCGCGCTCCACATTAAGCTCTCGAAGCGCTTCGGCGATGGCTTCGTCCACCGTCCGAGCAACCACTTCAATCGACTTCATCATTTAACCCCCTCAATTCACGGGATACATCTTATTGATCCACAATTGTTGCCCAATGGAAAATACGTTACCGACAATCCAATACAAGACCAAACCTGAAGGCAACCTCAAGCTGAACATACCGATCATAATCGGCATCACGATCAGCATCGATTTCTGTTGAGACATATCTCCGGTTGCGGACAACTTACTCTGCAAAAACGTGGTAGCTGCAGCCAAAATGGGGAAAATATAGAAAGGATCAGGTTCGCTCAGGGCCCAGAATCCTAAGAACATAGCTGTCTCATCTGCGGGAATATTCTGCAGAACACGGAAAAAAGCCCACAAAATGGGTAGCTGCACCAACATGGGTAAGCATCCACCTAGAGGGTTGATCTTATGCTTCTGATAAAGTTCCATGGTCTGCTTCTGCTGTTCTTCCTTATCATTAGCATACTTCTTTTGAATCTCTTGGAGCTCTGGCTGAATCTTTCGCATGGCAACCATGCTCTTGTTCTGACTCAGGGTGAGGGGGAACAGCAATAGGCGTACAAAAATAGTCGTAAGAATAATACCGAGCCCGTAACTCTGAGTTACTGAAACGATTTGTTCAAGTACCCAGCCAAGTCCCCCGGCTATAAAGTCCATCAAGGTAGAGTCCTCCTATCAACTAAGGAACGGGATCGTTACCTCCCGGATGCCATGGATGGCATCTGCCAATTCTCTTTATGGCCAACCACAAGCCCTTCCATCCATGCTTGGTGATCGCTTGAATGGCATATTCAGAACAAGTGGGATAAAACCGGCAACTGCGGGGCAACACAGGAGAAATGAACCTTTGATACCCCCTAATGAAAAAGAGCGCCACCTTAAGCATGCTCTTCACTAACCCTGGTGGATTCACTCCGGTTGGAGGTCAACAGACCAGAGTACTTTAGAACTCGACATACATCTTCTTCTAAATCTCGAAAACTAGCGGTGACCGACTTCTGTTTGGCCCCAATGATCACATCGAAGCCAGGAGAAATGCGTCCAGCCTGGCCTTGCATAATAGCCCTAAGTCTGCGCTTTACCTTATTGCGAGCCACCGCGTTCCCAACTTTTTTGCCTACAGCAAAACCTACCCGTGAGACCTTTCCGTCCATGGGTAGGACAGAAACTACCACAAATTTTCCAAAATTCGGTTTCCCCCGGGTATAGACTGCACTAAAATCCCGAGGGCGTTTCAAACGCTCCACGTTAAAACCTCCCGAGCGTCTAGACGCTAGCCATTAAGCGGAAAGGATCTTCCGTCCTTTTGTGCGTCTACGGGCCAGAACCCTACGACCAGCGGTAGTCTTCATTCTTGCGCGAAAGCCATGCAGGCGTCTTCTTCTACGATTCTTAGGTTGATATGTCCTTTTCACAAGTCTTCCCCCCTTCACAACAAAGCAAACGACAGTCAAAGCGATTATATCGTATTTTGCAAAACCATGTCAATACCAATCGGTCACCGACGTTTTCAGCTTGTTTCATTCTTCACAGAATCCACAACTGGATATCCCGGCACCTGTGGATAATTGATCTAAACACATGTTCTCAGCGCGGATCTACCCATGGAGAGCCCAATTGTTATCCACAGGATGTGGAGAACCTGGGGATAACTCTTCGTTTTTTGCTTGTGGAAAACTCTGCGAGGAACCAAATTAGCTGGCGCGACAATTTATTAGACAATTATCTCTCTTTTCCGTAAAAAACCCTGTGATCAATTTGTGTATAACTTTGGGGAGAAATATCCAGGTTTTTCTCTAAGGCCTTTGTATATTAGCTTTCATCTTTTTTGTGGATAAACTGTTGAATTTGTGGATAAATTGCCGTATCATTGGTCAAGAACACGTTTTTTAACCCCTTCATTTGTGGATAAGACGATCTGCCACTTGTGCATTTCACCACAAGGCAAGCAGGAACCTGTGGATAAATCAAGAATTGAGTTATGAACAAGTCACCGGGAGGTTACTGTATGGAACAACTAAACCAATTAATGTTGGTCTGGGATGAAGTCCTGGAGATCATGTCGGCGGATCTACCAGAACGTTCTTTCGATGCCTGGCTCAAGAATAGTCGCCCGGTGCTACTCGATGGTAATACTTTGCATATTGAGTTCCCAAACGAGTTTACGAAAGACTGGGTAGAGGCTCGTTACACAAATCCTCTGCAAAAGACCCTGAGACAAGTGGCCAATCGCGATTGGGATATCAAATTCACCATCCCAAAAGGTGTGAAGTCCTTATCAACACCAGGTGAGAGAGAATATCACGAAGAACCACGGCCTGTACCACGACAATCGAGTCAAGCAGAGCCCGTCGTGGAGCTTCCACCAAAGGATGCAGTACCGGTCTCTTCTGTTCTAAATCCCCGCTACACCTTTGAGTCCTTTGTTGTGGGTAACTCAAATCGGTTTGCCCATGCGGCATCCTTAGCTGTTGCAGAAGGTCCAGCTAAAGCCTACAACCCCCTCTTTCTCTATGGAGGAGTTGGTCTAGGAAAGACTCACCTGATGCACGCCATTGGCCATTATGCCCTGGAGCAGGATCCGAACATTTCCGTCGTCTACGTAACATCGGAAACCTTTACCAACGACCTTATCCTTGCCATTGGTAAGAAGTCTATGGTGGACTTCCGCAATAAATACCGTAATGTGGATATCCTTTTAGTTGACGATATCCAATTTGTCGCGGGTAAGGAATCAACCCAGGAAGAATTCTTCCATACCTTCAATGCTTTATATGAAGCGAATCGCCAGATCATTATTTCGTCAGATCGGCCACCTAAGGATATTCCTACCTTAGAAGAACGTTTGCGCAGCCGCTTCGAATGGGGCCTGACCGCTGACATACAGCCTCCTGATCTTGAAACTAGAGTCGCTATCTTGCGTAAGAAAGCGATTGACGATAATCTCATTATCTCCCATGAGGTATTGAGCTACATTGCAACCCATGTACAATCGAATATCCGAGAACTCGAAGGTGCCCTCGTGAGAGTAACTGCACATTGCAACCTACACAATGTTCCTTTGGAGCTCGATGTTGTGGCCAATGCCTTAAAGGATATCCTCAAGGCTCCGCCGCAAAAGCCCGTTACAGTAGAAGGCATTATGGATGTTGTAGCCGATCACTACGCCATCAAGGTCGCGGACATGAAGTCAAAGCGCCGTACCCGTAACATCACTTTTCCCAGACAGATTGCTATGTACCTTATCCGGGAACTCACCGACTCCTCTCTACCGGAGATTGGTGAATCCTTCGGTGGCCGAGATCACACCACGGTCATTCACGCCATTGATAAGATTGAAAGGGAGCTGAAACTCGATCCATCCCTTCAAAACACCATGACCGAACTTGAAAGTCTAATCAAACGCGGCTAGGGATATCCTGTGGAAAACCCCTAGGATAACTTTTTTGGCCTGTTCAGTGCTGTTGAAAGTGTGGACAATTCTGCTTAACCATCAACAGTTTATGATCGTCCCTAAGGATTACCCCATCTGACCCTTATCTGTTTTCCACTTTTACACAGGCACTACTACTATTACTACTAAAAAAGATCTATATTAAGGTGTCACAACTCGATATGGAGAATATTCCACAGGAGGTATAATTATGCATTTTCTCATTAAGGGCTCTGAGTTAGTAGCGAGTGTAGGTGTGGTAGAGAAGGCCATATCTACAAATAGTCAAACACCAGTGTTAGAAGGTCTACAGTTATCGGTTGATCAAGAAGGACTTACTCTAACTGCTAACGATCTACAAATGGCCATTCAAACTCGTGTCGCCTGTACTGTCATTGAAACAGGCGAACATATTGTTAACGGACGTTTGTTTTCTGAGTTAGTGAGAAAACTTCCTACAGAAGATGTGACAATTGAATGGAATCAAGACCAGATTCTCATTCGTTCAGGTACTATGGAGTTTTCTTTAAACACCATCACAAGTGATGATTTTCCGGAATTCCCCAGCTGTACTCAGAAAGTCATGAGCCTAACCGACTATGAGCTACTGCGACTTATTCGTAATAGTTCTTTTGCTACGTCCAATGATGATCATCAACCGATCTTTTCTGGGGTTCTAATGGAGATTAAAGGGAAGCACATCAATTTCGTGGCAACCGACTCGAATCGTCTCGCCTTCGTACAGGCTGAAACTGGAACCACCTTTGTCGATATAGGATCCTATGTCATTCCCAAGATCAACCTTGTTGAACTCGGCCGCTGCTTGCCCGTGAATGAGACAATCGTTAATGTCTTTACTGGAAATAATCAATTGGCCTTCCAGTTCGATAACACCATTTTCACTACACGCTTAATTGATGGTAGATTTCCCAATTACCAGTCTGTTTTGTTCAAGGAGCAAAAGACGAAGCTCCGTATGAAGCGGACCCAGTTAATCCAAGCACTAGAACGGGCAGCCATTGTTGGTAGAGTTGATAGTGCACCAGTCTTGCTCCATGTTACAGAAGGTGTCCTTGAAATTGGAACCACTTCAAAGCTCGGTAAGTCCCTAGAACAATATAATGTGCAGCATGATGGTCCATCTGAGCAAGCAGCCTATTCGCCCAAGTTTATGCTAGATATGCTCAAGACCATGGACGCGGACGAAGTGGAATTTCGTTTTGAAGGATCCAGGCAGGCCCTCATCAAGGGCGCTGATAGCGAAAACCATCTTTATATTCTCATGCCTATCAGAATTTGAGGAAGAGGAATGATGCTCGTGAAGGAAGTTCAGATCAAAACCGCTGTAATTCAGCTAGATCAATTTTTGAAATGGGCGAATGTCGTGGCCAGTGGAGGGGAAGCAAAAATCCTCATTCAAAGTGGCCAAGTTTCAGTCAATGGTGAGGTTGAAACGAGGCGTTCGGCCAAACTATCTCCAGGAAGTGTAGTCGAGTTGACTAATGGAGAGAAGTTTCTAATTAAGGCGCAGAGCTAGATGTATATTCAGAATTTGTCTCTGCACAGCTTTAGGAATTACGAGCACGCCAGCCTCGATCTAAATCCAGGGCTGAACCTTTTCGTTGGTGATAATGCCCAGGGAAAAACCAATCTTCTAGAAGCCATCTACGTTCTTTCTCTTAGTAAGTCTTACCGGGCTGTTCGAGAAACGGAGCTCATTCGCCATGGAGCCCCACGAGCCATGGTCAAAGCACAAGTCGCAAAGATGGCAACCCTAGATTTAGCCGTTGTAATCAGCGAGGCTGAAAAAAAACGCCTCTTAGTAAACGAGAAATCGACAACGGCTAATTCCTTTGTAGGTTGCTTAAATACTGTGCTGTTCATCCCTGATAGTCTCCAATTGGTTAAGGGTTCGCCAGGAGATCGGCGACGCTTCTTAGATGTGCAAATCTGCCAAATTGATCCCATTTACCGGAGTAATTTGTTAAAATATCAAAGGGTCATACGTCAGCGCAATAGTCTTCTCAAGGAGGCTTGGGATAATCGCGCCCAAGTTAGTCAGCTTCCGCCCTGGGATCATCAGCTTGCTGCACTGGGTTCGAAGATCATCTTTCGTAGGCAAGAAGTCGTACAGACCCTCCAAGATTTTAGTCAAAGAGCACACCAGACCATCAGTGATGAACGGGAAGAACTGGGCTTACTTTACCAACCGTTCTTCGCTACTGAAGACGATGTCTTGGCCCAGAAACACTATAGTCAAGGGGAATTAGAGGGGATCTTGGTAGAAAAGATCAAAGAGCTCAGGGGAGAAGAAGTTCGCCGCGGCTATACCCTTGTAGGACCCCAGAGGGATGATTTGATCTTCAGGATTAACCACACTGACCTGAAAAAGTTTGGGAGTCAAGGGCAGCAAAGAACAGCTGTTCTAGCATATATTTTGGCTGAACTGGAACTCATGTACCAAGAGACAGGGGAGTATCCAGTGGTCCTTTTGGATGATGTCACAAGTGAACTCGATTGGAAACGTCAGATGCTTTTACTCTCCATCTTAAACGAGAAAGCCCAAACTATAGTGACTACAACCAACCTCGGGGGTTTTTCCACCGAGATGAAGGAACGAGCGAGGGTCTTCCAGATAGAACAGGGACGAATCCTCCAATGAAGGGGCGATCGTATGTGGCTTCACATGGGAAATGATGTTGTGATACCATTGAGTGAAGTGATTAGTGTCATTGATTTGACAGACGAACCATCTCAACTAAACCGGGAGTTCATAAAAACTGCGGAAGAAGAGGGTTTTGTGGTACAATTAAGTGATACGCCCGTTTCCATTGTGATTTGTGCTACGAATGTCTATCTTTCGCCCATTTCCGCCAAGACGCTGTACAAAAGGGCAAGTGGTAGCGATTTTGGCATTACAGAAAGAGTTAAGGAGAGTTGATTGATCTTGGAAAAGCAGCAAATAGCTCCTAATTATACAGCAGACCAGATTCAGGTCCTAGAAGGTCTAGAGGCCGTCCGCCTTCGCCCAGGTATGTACATTGGGAATACGAATGTCTACGGTTTGCATCACCTTTTTGTGGAAGTCGTCGATAATTCCATTGACGAAGCCATGGCGGGATATTGTGATCGCATCGACGTGGTCATCTACGAAGATGGGTCCTTATCTGTGAGGGACAATGGTAGTGGTATTCCGGTGGAAATCCATTCTAAAACTAAGATATCTACGCTGGAGACGGTTTTAACCATACTTCACGCGGGCGGAAAGTTTGGCCAGGAAGGTGGACACTACAAGGTTTCCGGAGGACTTCATGGTGTAGGTGTTTCCGTCGTAAATGCCCTCTCAGAGTGGCTCGAGGCCCAGGTTTGGTACCAGGGCCGTCATTACTCGCAGAGGTACAAGAGGGGTGTTGCACAACAACCTCTGCAAGATTTAGGTCCCACGAAGGAGCATGGAACCCTAATTCGTTTTAAGCCTGATGCGGAGATTTTTGACACCGTAGATTTTCCCGCGGAGATGATTGTATATCGCCTGCGAGAACTGGCCTTTCTCAATAAGGGCATTACCATCACTTTCGAAGATAAACGGACGAATCGAGAACATCGTTTCCTCTACAAGGGCGGTATTGTTTCCTACGCGGATTATCTCAACCGCAATAAAACCGCAATTATGAAGAACCCGATTTATCTATCGGCCGAAAAAGATGGTATTGAAGTAGAAACAGCGATCCAATACAACGACAGTTATAGCGAGACAACCCTCAGTTTCGCCAATAATATCAATACCCATGAAGGTGGAACCCACTTAATTGGTTTTCGAAGTGCTCTCACGCGAACGATAAATGATTATGCCAGACGAAGGGGGTTGCTAAAGCAAGGTGAGGACAACCTAACTGGTGATGATGTGCGGGAAGGCTGTACTGCTCTAATCAGCGTACGGATTCCTGATCCGCAGTTTGAAGGACAAACCAAGACCAAGCTTGGGAACAGTGAGGTTAAGGGTCTGGTAGAGTCGATTGTGGCGGAAGAGTTAGGCGAGTATTTGGAGCAGAACCCTGCTGATGGAAAACGTATTGTAGACAAGGGTATCCAGGCTGCAAGGGCCAGGCACGCAGCTCGCAAGGCCAGGGAGCTTACGAGGCGGAAAAACGCCTTAGAGATATCCTCTCTCCCAGGTAAGCTGGCAGATTGCAGTTTGACGGATCCTGAGCTTTGCGAGATCTTCATCGTCGAGGGTGACTCGGCTGGAGGTACTGCCAAACAGAGCAGAGATCGCCGTTTCCAAGCTATTCTGCCGCTACGAGGCAAGATTCTCAATGTAGAGAAAGCACGCCTTGATAAAATACTCAGTAATAATGAGATCCGTTCTATGGTTACAGCCTTTGGTACTGGCATTGGTGAGGACTTCGATATCACGAAAGCCCGCTACCATAAGGTAGTGTTGATGACTGACGCTGACGTTGATGGTGCGCATATTCGTACTTTACTTTTGACCTTCTTTTATCGTTATATGCGGCCGCTTCTAGAAGAGGGCTACGTCTATATAGCTTTGCCACCACTCTATCAAGTACGTAAGGGCAACGAATCACATTATGCCTTTGATGATCAGGAGCTTGAAGAGATTTTGGCTCGTGTTGGTCGTTCTGGTGTGAACATCCAACGCTATAAGGGGCTCGGCGAGATGAATGCAGATCAGCTCTGGGACACAACCATGGATCCCGAAAAGCGTACGATTCTGCAGTTGAAGGTGGACGACGCCATTATGGCGGATGAGATCTTCGATACCCTCATGGGAGAAAAGGTAGAACCTCGCCGTGAATTCATCGAAGAGCATGCCCATGAAGTTACGAATCTTGACATTTAATCGAGGGGTGAATCTAGTTGAGTATAAATCTGCATAATGGAAAGACACTCCCTATCAAAATCACCCAGGAGATGAAAACGTCCTACATCAATTATGCCATGAGTGTAATTGTGGAACGGGCCCTGCCCGATGTTAGGGATGGTCTAAAACCGGTACAACGCCGGATTCTCTATGGGATGATGGAACTGGGAAATAGACCAGATCGACCCCATAAAAAGTCTGCCAGAATCGTGGGTGAAGTTATGGGTAAGTACCATCCCCACGGAGACTCGGCGATTTATGATGCCATGGTCAGAATGGCCCAGCCTTTTTCCTATCGCAATCTGTTAGTGGACGGTCATGGTAATTTTGGTAGCGTAGACGGAGATCCTCCAGCAGCCATGCGTTATACAGAGGCTCGCCTCTCCAAGCTGGCTATGGAGATCATAAAAGATATCGACAAAGACACCGTTGATTTCTATCCAAACTTCGACGAGACTTTAGAACAGCCTACTGTGATGCCTAGTAAGTTTCCCAACTTACTGGTTAATGGTGCGGCTGGAATTGCGGTCGGCATGGCTACCAACATTCCCCCCCATAATCTGGGCGAAGTGGTTGATGCTCTAATCGAGTTAATCGACAATCCCGAGATTGACATTAAAGGCTTGATGAGTCATATCAAGGGTCCAGACTTTCCAACCGGAGCCACTATCTTAGGCAGAGAGGCCATTAAAGAGGCGTATACAACCGGACGGGGTCGTATTCGTGTTCGTGCCAAGACGCAGATTGAACAGATGCAAAATGGTAAGACTCGCATCTTGGTTTCTGAACTACCCTACCAGGTGAACAAATCCCGTCTTATTGAGAAAATTGCCGAACTCGTACGAGATAAAAAGGTCGATGGAATTACCGATCTCAGGGATGAATCGGATAAATCGGGTATGCGCATTGTAATTGAGTGTCGCCGTGATGCGGATCCCCATATCATTTTGAATCGACTGTACAAGCATAGCCAGCTGGAAGATACATTTGGCGTTATTATGCTGGCCCTGGTGGATAATCAGCCCCGGGTCTTGAATCTCAAGGAAGTTCTCAATTATTATCTCGACCACCAAAAAGACGTGATTGTCAGACGTACCCGTTTTGAGCTCCGCAAAGCAGAAGAGCGAGCCCACATCTTGGAAGGTTATCGCATTGCCTTGGACAACATCGATGAGGTGATTGCCATTATTCGGGCTTCGTATGATAATCCCAAGGAAAGGCTGATGGAACGCTTTGGTTTGAGCGAGAGGCAAGCTGTTGCTATCCTAGATATGCAACTACGCCGCTTGAGTGGTCTGGAGCGGGAAAAGATCGATGCAGAGTACGATGAATTGCAGGCAACGATCGCTAGGCTCAAAGCCATTTTGGGCGATATGAACTTGGTTTACGAGATCATCAAGGATGAACTAATTGATATCAAGGATCGTTTTGCTGATCCGAGACGTACGAAAATAGGCCTATCTGTAGGTAACCTAGAAGATGTCGATCTGGTGGCAGAGGAAGATATTGTGGTGACCATCACTCACCAAGGATACATTAAGCGCCTACCTGTGGATACCTATCGTGCCCAGCGCCGCGGCGGAAGAGGAATAACGGCCCTAAATACTAAGGCTGACGATTTCGTTGAAAAACTCTTCGTGGCCAGTACCCATAGTTACATTCTCTTCTTCACGAACAAGGGAAGGGTGTATCGCCTGCGTGGTCATGAGATTCCAGAAGCAGGCCGTAATGCCAGAGGTTTGGCGGTTATTAACTTAATCAGTTTTGAACCAGGCGAGCGGATTGAGACCACCATACCGATTTCGGAATACTCCGATGATCAGTATTTGACGATGGCTACACGGAAGGGTATTATCAAGAAAACAGCATTAAGCGCCTTTGATACCAACCGGAGCGGAGGCCTAATTGGGATCACCCTAGATGAGGATGATGAGCTTGTCGGTGTTGAACTGACAGAGGGAGATTCGGAAGTGCTCTTGGTTACCAGCGATGGTCAAGCGATTCGTTTCTCTGAAGACCAAGTGAGACCAACCGGGCGCCCCACTCGTGGTGTGATTGGCATTAAGCTCGATAAAGATGACTATGTCGTTGGTCTTGTTGTGGCGAGCGATGAAGCAGACTTACTGGTCGTAACCGAAAATGGCTTTGGTAAGAGGACGGCTCTTTCTGAATACAGGCAAACAAATCGTGGTGGCAAGGGCGTTCTGACCCTGAATCGAACGAAGCGTACTGGGGCGATCGTAGGGGTACAGGTGGTACGAGAGGGTAATGAAATTATGATTCTCTCTGTCGAAGGAATCATGATTCGCATGAAGGTCTCAGAGATTTCCAAGTTGGGCCGGAATACCCAAGGGGTCACTCTGATGCGCTTGGATGAAAACGATCGTGTCATCGGTGTAGCAGATATTGTGGGTAAGGAAGATGAGGATGAGGACGAAGCAGATGCGGATCAACCTGTTAACGAGAACTAACAGTCATCCTCAAATGCAGTAGTATATACCGCAAGGAACAGTGAGGAGCTGTCTTCTTGCGGTTTTTCCTTACGGAAAGGAGATGGTTCAGATGAAAATGTTGAAGAGAGCTCTCTATGTGACGATGGTTACACCCCTCGTCATCTCCGCGGTTGCTTTTGGTTTCTTACCAGAGCGTATTCCAGCCCATTACGGATTTGATGGCTTGGTCACCCGCTATGGTAGTAGACTCGAAATTTTTATTGGACCTCTTCTCTACATCGCTTTCGGCCTATTCATGTTAGCCATGGCTAGGTTTGCCGGCAAACAAGAACATGCGGGCAATCACAATAATGAGAGGGTAGTCTTGATCGCAGGTATCGTGATCTTGATCGTCTTCAATGTACTGAACCTGAGTTCTCTATACACCGCCTACCGGCAAGTAGACGAACTGTATGCCGAGTCTGATCTGGTGAGACTGATGTTAGCTTTAGGTGGAGTTTCCCTGGTGGCGATTGGAGCGGTGATGCCCAAGCTCAACCGGAACAGCCTTGTCGGTCTTCGAACGAAATGGAGCCTTAGTAGTGATGAGGCTTGGCGAAAGAGCCAGAGATTCGGTGGTATCTGTCTTGGCATTACTGGCATCTTGCTTTTTTTCCTCAATGCCTTTCTCTTCTCTGGAGTCTTTTCTATAGTATTATCCGTGATTATGATTACAGTCAGCATACTGGTGTCAGTCATTTACACATATTGGGTGGCAAAGGACTAGACCATGAAAAAGGCTTGGGTATTGATTCTCACAGCCTTAAGAAAAGATCTGAAATAGGTGTTGACACTGATGTGGGTATGTGATAAAGTATCAAATTGTCGCCCCCAACACGTGGGCTTGACCCCGAGGAACATCAGGGCGGCAGTCTTTTACAAAAAAGTAGCCAATTGTAAGAGTTGAGGCGTTGACGCCAGGGCAGTTGTGTGTTAAGATAACTTCACTGTCCCTCGAAAACGCTGATGCTTTTAGGGGCAAAAGAACCTTGAAAACTGAACATTGAATCTTGAGACAACTGTTCTTGAGGCTTCATTCTAAGAGCTTGATGAGCTTCGGGATGAAGAATCAAAGAACTCTGTGTTTGAAGAGAATAAGCCATAAGTTT
>Ga0265293_10001036_pt1 | contig 62881 bp, 63 predicted proteins | sample Munlanlewell138R_FD_192505 | JGI IMG/M metagenome (GOLD analysis project Ga0265293, IMG submission 192505) | Leachate microbial communities from a municipal landfill in Southern Ontario, Canada - Leachate well 138R | ecosystem: Engineered > Solid waste > Landfill > Unclassified | place: Canada...
CAGGTCCAGCCATGCCTACAGATTCCTAGCGGTGCGCGAAAACCCCAGCTCGCAACCCATTTCCGCAGGTAAACAAGCGGTTCGATTCCCCTTAGCTCCACAGAGTTTGTACCCGGTCAGCCGGATCGTTTTAGCCCGTTGACCTGGATTGATTCCACCTCTTCACTCGACGCGCGCAGTTGGCGATTCGCTGTTAGGCTGAGCGTGGACTTCGCCCTAACACTCGAGATTTCTGCCTAACTGCAAGGGGTAACGCACATGAAGAAGCTGGCCACCGCTGGAATCGGCGCTTTCGCGCTCGCCGCGGGTCTGATCACCTTCGGGGCCGCATCGGCCAACGCCGAGGTCGAGGAAGTCGCTCCCGGTCCCGAGGTCCGCAGCCGCCAGGCTTCGGTGGTTTCCGACGAGTGGCTCCGCATCGTCGACCCCAGCGTCGCGCGTGGTCTGTCGCAGGCCCGCCTCGCCGACGCCGGCGAGATCAACGCCCAGGGCGACACCCGCGACTCGACCAAGGCCGTCAACGGCACCACCGCCGAGGGTTTCGAGGGCCCCTGGGCGCCGGGCCCCGGTATGGGCGACTGGTGATCGACGCTTAGTTCGCAAGAACGCCGCCCTCAGCGAATCGCTGGGGGCGGCGTTCTTTTCGGCGCAGGGCCGTGGTCACTCCGGCAGGTTCATCATCCGGGTGGTGAACTGCATCAGCGCGGTGCGCAGCGTGGCGTCGTCGATGTCGTCGAGCAACGGGTTGATGATCGCCCCGCCGATCGCACCGGAGAACAGGGCCGCCGACACCCGCGCGGTGGTGTTGTCCTCGTCGCCCTGCAGCACTCCGAACAGTTCGCTGATGAAGTCGCGGAACGGTTCGTGCTCACCGAGCAGTCGAATGATGATCGGGTCGTTCTGCAACGTGCGCACCCACGGCCGCCGGGCCACGGCCATGTCGATGACCTGGGTCAGGAGCACCTTGCGCGCACGCGCGGGATCGGACTCCGCCTTCGCTGCGACCAGCGCGTCCTCCAGATTGGCCAATTCCATCTCGGTGACGCCGACGACGATCTCGTCCTTGGTCTTGAACTGGTGGTAGACCGCGGCCTTGGTCACTCCCATCGCGTCGGCGATCATCTGCAGCGAGGTGCCGCTCACGCCGTGCTGGGCGATGAGGTCCAGAGCCGCGTCGAGGACACGCTTCTGGGCGGGGGTGCGAGCGGCCGTGCTCAGTCGACGCCGACCGGATTCCGTGGTGGTCACGCTCCCACGATAGCCGGGCGGCTAGTGCGCGGATCAGGTTTGCGGACCGGCTCTTCCGGTAACGTTACGTCCGATCGGAAGGACATCGTCGTGGCCGAACTGATCACGCAGCGCGCCGATAATCTGTCGGGCTTGACGGTCTTCGCCGACTGCTTCGGCGCGGACCTTTACGGACTCGCCACGCGCCTCGAGCCCCTGCGGCTGAACGCGGGGGACGTGCTCATGCGCCAGGGCGACACCTCGCATTTCTTCGCCATCATCGCCGAGGGCGCGCTGGCCATCCGGCACCGGGACGACAACGGGGACACGGTCGAGATCGCGGTGCCGGCCGGCGAGATCGTCGGCGAGATCGCGTTGCTGAAGAATCAGCCGCGGGTGGCCTCGGTGACGGCGACCACCGAGGTCCACGGCTGGCGCGGTGACGACGCCGCCTTCGCCGAGCTGATCCAACTGCCCGGTGTGCTGCGCCATCTGGTGCGGGTCGCCCGGCAGCGGTTGGCGGCGTTTCTGGCGCCGATTCCGGTGCGGATGCGCGACGGCGCCGAGTTGCTGCTGCGCCCGGCGTTGCCGGGGGACAAGGAGATCGCCGGAAAGGGGCATGTCGCGTTCTCCGCCGAAACCCGCTATCGCCGGTTCATGTCCTTCCGGGAGCCCAGCCGGGAGCTGATGGCCTACCTGTTCGAGGTCGACTACGTGGACCATTTTGTGTGGGTGCTCATCACCGCGGACGACGACGTGGTGGCCGACGCGCGCTTCGTGCGGGACGAGGACGGCGCCGGCTCGGCCGAGGTCGCCTTCATCGTGGGCGATGAATACCAGGGCAACGGGATCGGCTCGTTCCTGATGAAGGCGTTGGCACTCGCCGCCAAGGTGGCCGGTGTCGAGGAGTTCACCGCGCGCGTCCTCAGCGAAAACTTGTCCATGCGAAGGATTTTCGACGCCTACGGAGCGGTGTGGGAAAGGGAGGATCTGGGAGTGGTGATCACCACGATGCCGGTGCCGGAGCGTAGCCGTATCAAGCTGCCCGCCAAGCTGGCGGACCAGATCGCGGCCCTGGCCCGCCAGGCGATCCAGGCGGTGGGCTGAAATGTCGCGGCCCCCGTTGACTAAGGACACCACGCTGTGCATCTCGCTGGCCGCGCGGCCCAGCAATATCGGCACCCGCTTTCACAACCATCTGTACGAGTTGCTGGGGCTGGACTTCATCTACAAGGCGTTCAGCACCACCGACATCGCCGCGGCCATCGGCGGCGTCCGGGCGCTGGGCGTCCGGGGCTGTTCGGTGTCCATGCCCTTCAAGGCCGATGTCCTCGCGCTGGTGGACCACGTGGAGCCCTCGGCGCGGGCCATCAACGCGGTCAACACCATCGTCAACGATGCCGGCGTGTTGACGGCGTCGAACACCGACTACCTCGCCATCGAGCGGCTCATCGCCTCCCGCGGCCTCGCCCCCGATGCGCCCGTTCTGCTCCACGGCTCCGGCGGCATGGCCCGCGCCGTGGGTACGGCCTTTCGGGACAACGGGTTTCGGCAGGGCGTCGTCGTCGCCCGCAATCCCGTCGACGGGCAGGTCTTGGCCGAGGAACTCGGCTACCGCTGGCGCCCCCACGTCGGCGGGGCCACCGCCTCGATCATCGTCAACGCCACTCCGGTGGGAATGGCCGGCGGGGCCGAAGAGCGCGACAACCCGTTCGGCGAATCCACCGTCGCGGCGGCGGAGGTGGTCTTCGATGTCGTGGCGGTGCCCTCGGAGACGCCGCTGATCGCGGCCGGTCGGGCCGCCGGCAAGCAGGTGATCACCGGGGCCGAGGTCATTGCCCTGCAGGCCGCCGAGCAATTCGAACGTTATACGGGAGTTCGTCCTACCGCCGAACAGATCGCCGAGGCCTCGGCCGTCTCGCGCGCCTAGCGCCCACCACGACCAGAAGCGGGACGCCCTGGTGGACGTCCCGCTGAAAGGTGGTGCTATGAAGTTGTTTTCGGACTACCGTCGCCCGACGATCGGCCCCACCGGGACGGTGCCCGGGGACTGGCCCGGCAGCACGCCGGGGTTACTGTCCGGTCGCGGGGTCAGCGTATCCGAATAGGGGTGGGTCACGTCAGTGCCGAAACGCTGGTTGTAGTGCTTGTCAACCTTTTCGGTGTTGTTCTGAATTCGCGGGTAGTCGTGGTTGTCGAGCGCCGGAGTGGCCATTGCCGGCGCCGCCAGGCCAATGGTCAGGGCCACCAATCCGCTGACGGCGGCCGAACTCAGTAGCGTCTTCTTCATTATATCTATCTCCCCTTCTCGTCTTTGCTGCCCTTTAATTCCGCCAAAGTTGGCGGTGAATTTATTGAGGTCTATTCATTAGAACGCCATCACGGTTCGTTTTCTTCCCGTTAATGCGGGTGTCTCTCGTCACCAGGGGAGGTTGCGGCCGACGATTACCGTCGTCCGACGATCGGGCCCCCGGCTACCGAGCCCGGCGAACCGTAGTAGGGGTGGCTCACCTCGGTGTTGAAACGCTGGTGGTTCTTCTTGTCGACCTTTTCGGTGTTGTTCTGAATTCGCGGGAATTGCTTACTGTCGGAGCTCACGGACTGCGTGACCTGTTCGGGCTCGAAAATGTCGGGCGCCGCGAAAGCCGGTGCTGCCACGCCAATGGTCAGGGCGGCCAATCCGCTGATGACTGCGGAACTCAGCAGGGTCTTTTTCATCGGAGTCTTCTTTCCTTCTCGCTCCGCTCAACTGTGCGGAGTATTCGATTGTGCTTATATTCGCTTGAACCGCGAGTGGTTCGAATTTCATCCCGGCGAATTCGTATTGGTGACCGATGGCCGGATATTGCGCAGGGTTGGCAGCAATTGTTGAAAGTGCTGCCGGTCACCGCCGCCCGACGATCGGGCCCAGTGGCACCTGTCCCGGGGACTCGCCGGGCAACAGACCGGCGCTGCGTTTCGGTCGGGGCAGCAGCGAGTCGTAGTACGGATGCTTGGCGATGCCGAAGTCGTGGTACGGGTACCGGTCGTCCCTGTCGTAGCCGTTCGGGCCCTTGGGGGCCGACGGCGCCTGCACCTGCATGGTGTCGGTCGAGTAGTTGGGGGCGGCCACCGCCGGTGTCGCCAAACCTATTGTCAGAGCTGCCAATCCGCCCACCGCGGCGGCGCTGCGTAGAATGTTCTTCATCGCCAGTCGCACCTTCACTTCCCTCTTACCTCTCCCGCCGTCCTGGGCGGGCGACCCTCGGGTCTGGTCAGTGGAACTCAGGTGGGAAGAGTTTTCTTCCCCGTGATTCCGGGTATGCCTCCGGTTTTCGAAGTTGGCGGAATGTTGTCGAAAAGTTGGCAGAAACGCTGGGAATAAACCGGGCCCGCGGTCGCAGTGTGCTACCAACGGGCATGCGGCTACGGTCTGCCCTCGGCGCGGCGCTGCTGCTGGCCGGCTGCGGGGCGCCCGGCGACCAGGACCGCGCCGCCCCGCCGTCGTCGATCCCCGCGGCGGCTGCACCGTCCGTCGATCCCGCTCGGGTCAAGCGGATGCGTGGCGCACTCCCCGCCGGCGATGAGGTTCAGGACGTCGTCGACGTCACTTCGCCGGTGGCGTACTGGGGTATGCGGCCGGGCTGGACGGCGCAACCGGCCCCGTGCGCGGCGTTGGTCAACGGCGCCGACGGGGGCACCGGACGGGGCCTGGCGAGTTCAGGAGACGGCGGCCAGGTGTACGTCGTCATCGCGACCGCGCCGTCGGGACGCCCGCTCGGCGTCGACCCAGCACTGCTCGATGAGTGCGCGCAGTGGAGCGCCGGCTACGGGCGGTCAACGGCGTCGGTGCGCTTGATTCCCGCGCCGCCGGTCGAGGCCGCGGTCACGGTCGGGATGTCGGCGGAGATCCGCACCGTGGTCGAATCCGGCACCGAAACCGACTCGCAGGCCTCCACCTACCTGGCCTACCTCGACGCTCACCTGATCTTCGTCACGTTGATCCTCGATCCCGGCTCACCGCACCCGCCGCTGCCGTCGCAGTACGCCGCGGAGCTCTTGGTCAACACGGTCGCCACCGCGCGCGGTTGAGTCCCGCGGTGGGTAGATTGGCGCCCGATGTCCACACACAGGGTGCTGGTTGCGGTGTTGAGCGTCGGCGTGGTGGCGGGTTGTTCGGCCGCCGAAGAGCCGCCGAGCTCCGAGTCCATCGATATCGCCAAGATCGGTCAGGTCGCCTCGACGTTCGGTCCGGAGTTCCAGGTCACGGAGAAGTCCTCGGGCCTGGACCCGAAGGCGCTGGAGAACCAGAGACCGCCCGAGGGAGTCGAGTTCGAACCCGCCGACTGCGCGGAGTTCGCCAGCATGCAGACCCTGCCGGAGGAGCTCAAGGGCAACATGTCCGCGGTGATCGCCGAGGGCGAGGGCAACCGGCTGGTGGCCATCGCGCTGGAGACCTCCGAGCAGGTGCCGCTGAACACGCCGAGCGACAACTGCAAGAAGTTCTCGTACGTGGCCGGCGGAACCCGCGGCACCATCGAGTCGGTGCCCGCGCCGCAGATCGACGGTGTCGAGACCCTCGGCGTACACCGCGTGGTGCAGGCCGCGATGAATGGACAGGTGCAGACCGGCGAGGTCTACAGCTATATCGCGCACCTCGGCGACTATCAGGTCATCGTCACCGCCAACCCGCTGGTGGTCCCGGACAAGCCGACCGAACCTGTCGACACCGCACGGGCCGAGAAGCTGCTCACCGACGCCGTGGCGGCCATTCGCAGTTAGCGCACACCCCGCGGGCGGAACTGGATGCTGATCCGGGGGCCGACGGGGCGGGCGGTCTTCGGGATCGCGTGCTCCCAGGTGCGCTGACAGGAGCCCCCCATCACCAGCAGGTCGCCGTGGCCGTGCTTGAGGCGCAGCGAGCGGCCCCCACCGCGGGGACGCAGCGCGAAGGTGCGGGTGGCGCCGAGGCTGACGATCGCCACCATGGTGTCCTCGGACTTGCCGCGGCCCAGGGTGTCGCCGTGCCAGGCCACGCTGTCGTCGCCGTCGCGGTACAGACACAGCCCGGCGGTGGTGAACGGCTCGCCGAGTTCGCCGGCGTAGATGTCGTTGAGCCGACGTCGAAGCTGCTTGAGTGCGACGTGCGGCGCCGGCTCGTCCACCAGATCGTGGTAGCTGATCAGCCGGGGGACGGCGAGCACGCGGTCGTACATCTGCCGGCGCTCGGCGCGCCAGGGGATGGCGGACAGCAGCTCGTCGAACAACTCGTCGGGGGCGTCGAACCAGCCGGCGCGAACGTCGATCCATGCTCCGTGGGCCAGGCGTCGTCGCTCGGCGTGGTCGAACAGGCCTTCCTGTAGCGACACGGTCACGTCCCGAAGTCTATCGCACAGACGTTCGATCAGAGGCGAACCGGCCCGGGTCCCTTCTCGGACAGCACGTCATCGGGGTTGGACAGCGTGCAGCTCTTCAGGCTCAGGCAGCCGCAGCCGATGCAGTCGGCGAGGTTGTCGCGCAGACGCTGCAGGTGCACGATGCGGTCGTCGAGATCCTGACGCCAGCCCGCCGACAACCGCGCCCAGTCGCGGCTGGTGGGCACGCGGTCGGCGGGCAGGCTCGTCAGGGCCTCCCGGATCCGCGCCAGGGGGATGCCGAGCCGCTGGGACATCCGGATGAACGCGACGCGGCGCAACGTGTCCCGGGTGTAGCGGCGCTGATTGCCCGAGGTGCGCCGACTGCTGATCAGCCCCTCGCGCTCATAGAAGTGCAACGCCGAGATGGCCACCCCGGCGCGGGCCGCCAACTCGCCCGGTGCCAACTCGTGGGTGTTCATACACCTAAACGATAGTTCAGGTCCGCGGTGGCGCTACGGTGCTAACTGTGGAGGCTCCGGCGCTGAGCGTCAATTCCGAGGTCGGAACGCTGCGTGCGGTCATCCTGCACCGCCCCGGCGCCGAATTGCAGCGGCTGACGCCCCGCAACAACGACCGGCTGCTCTTCGACGGACTGCCCTGGGTGTCGCGCGCCCAGGAGGAGCACGACGCGTTCGCCGAGGTGTTGCGGGCCCGTGGCGTCGAGGTGTTGCTGATGGCGGATCTGCTCAGCGAGGCCCTGGCCAGCGGGGCCGCGCGGATGCAGGGGATCGCGGCGGCCGTCGACGCGCGACGGCTGGGTCTGCCGCTGGCGCAGGAGCTTTCGGGCTACCTGCGCGGGCTCGACCCGAGCACCCTGGCGCATCTGCTGATGGCCGGCATGACCTTCACCGAACTGCCGCTGGCCGACAGCGAGCTGTCGCTGGTGCGGCGGATGCACCACGGCGGTGACTTCGTCATCGATCCGCTGCCCAACCTGGTGTTCACCCGCGACTCGTCGTTCTGGATCGGGCCTCGGGTGGCGATCACCTCGCTGTCGCTGCCCGCGCGGATGCGCGAAACATCGTTGACCGATCTGATCTACGCCCATCACCCACGCTTCCTCGGGGTGCGACGGGCCTACGAGTCGCGCTCGGCGCCGGTCGAGGGCGGCGACGTCCTGCTGCTCGCACCCGGCGTGGTGGCCGTCGGGGTGGGGGAGCGCACCACCCCGGCCGGGGCGGAAGCATTAGCGCGCAGCCTGTTCGACGACGGCTTGGCCCATACCGTGCTGGCCGTGCCCATCGAGCAGGGGCGGGCACAGATGCACCTGGACACGGTGTGCACCATGGTCGACGTCGATGCCGTCGTGATGTATCCGAACGTGGTGGACACGTTGTCGGCGTTCACGATTCGCCGCGTCAACGGCGCGGTGCTGATCGACGACGCGGTGCCGTTCGTGCGGGCCGCCGCCGAGGCGATGGGCATCGACCGGCTGCGCGTCATCGATACCGGCCTGGACCCGGTGACCGCCGAACGCGAGCAATGGGACGACGGCAACAACACGCTGGCGCTGGCACCGGGGGTGGTGGTGGCCTACGAGCGCAACGTCGAGACCAATGCCCGGCTCGAGGATTCGGGCATCGAGGTGGTGCGCATCGCGGCCTCGGAACTGGGCACCGGCCGCGGCGGCCCGCGCTGCATGTCCTGCCCCGCGGCGCGCGACCCGCTCTAGCCGGTCGCCACTGGGCGCGACGGCTCCGAACTCCACTGCGACCACGAGCCCGGGAACAGCGCGGCGTCGATGCCCACCGCGGCCAGGGCGGCGACCGTCACCGCCGCGGTCACCCCGGATCCGCAGTACACCGCGACGTCGTCATCGAGGCCGTCGAAGAGGCGGGTCAGGTCCGCCTCGGGTAGCCAGGCCCCGGTCTCGGCGAGCAGTTGCGTGCTGGGCAGATTGCGCGCGCCGGGGATGTGGCCGGCGACCGCGTCCACCGGTTCGACCTCGCCGCGGAACCGCTCGGGGGCCCGTGCGTCGAGCAGCGCCGCCGCCTGTCCGGCCCCGTCGGCGGTCACGGTACGGCGCGCCCCCGCATAAAGGTCGTGGTGCGGCACGGTGACGTCGCCGGGTTCGGGAACGACTGTGCCGGTCTGTAATTCGCCCGTCCAGGCGGCCAGCCCACCGTCGAGGATACGCACGTCGGGGATTCCCGCGGCGGTGAGCACCCACCAGGCGCGCGAGGAGCCCGCGCGGTTCCAGTCGTCGTAGACCACCACCGGCACGCCGGTGCGGACGGCCCAGCGACGCGCGGCGGACTGCAGTGCGGCCCCGGACGGCAGCGGATGACGGCCGCGGCCCGCCACCGAATGGTCGGAGAGTTCGTCGTCGAGGGAGACGTACACCGCGCCGGGCAGATGCCCGAGCTCGTAGGCGGCGGTGCCGTCGGGCTGGGCGAGCTCCCAGCGCACGTCCAGCAGCGTGATCGGCTCCCCGGCGTCCAGTCGGCGGGCCAACTCGTCGGCCCCGATCAGTACCTGTTCGCGCGTGCTCATGGTGCTCCTAGGTGGCCGAAATTGCGTCGAGGGCGCTGCGATTGGGCCCTGTCACGACCCTATCGGCAATCTGGGCGCCGTCGGCCGTCGCGCGCCCATCCTCGTCGCTCGAAGGCCCGCCGCAGCCGATGGATGATGAAGGCTGGGCTGTGTTCGGCGAGGACGTGCAGATCCATCCAGCCGGTCTGGGCGACGAGTTCGTTGCGCCCGACGTCGTGGACGTAGCGGACGCGGTCCTTGCGGTGTTGATCCCCGTCGTAGTCGAGCCCGATCTGCGGATCTTCCCAGCCCATGTCGAGGTAGGCGGTGTTGAACCCGTCGGTGACAGGGATTTGCGTGGTGGGGCGCGGGAAGCCGGCATCCAGGACCGTCAGGCGCAGCCAGGTTTCCTTGGGGGACTGCCCGCCGGGGTCGAGCAGCGGAATGACGCGGCGGGCACCGACCACGCCGCGCGCACCGGGATAGCGTTCACCGAGGCGCAATGCGCTCGCGGCCTGCAGCCCGGTGGCTCTGGCGAGGGCGTCGAGGTGGCTGACCGCGGGAAGCCGCGCGAGGTGGCGGGCCAAATCGAATGCCGTGCGCTCCGGAGTCGTCACCTGCATGCCGCGGATGGTGACCAGTTCGTCGGCCTCGACGCGTTCATTTCGGGCGATGATTCCCGCGGGCGGTCGACCGCAGCGCCACAACAACTCGATGGGAACGTGCTGTTTGACCCACAACGCGCCGTGCAGTGCCGCGGCGGACCGCCCGGCGATGACGGCGCGCTTGCCCGACCACAGCCACGCGGCCACGATGCGGTCGTCCAGCGAGACCGGGGTGTCCGCGCGGACGTAGACATTCGGCAGGATCGCGCGATAGTTCCACCGCAGTTGCCCGCGGGTGAGCGCCGCAGTTGCCAGCGCCTGCGTGCCCAGAAACGGTCTGTTCATGCCGGCAGCGTCGGCCGCGGTGCCGATGGGCCTCGGCGAGATTGCCGCCACGGTAGGCAGGGCTGTGGATCAACAGCCCGGTGTGCATTTTCGGCCGCACACAAGAAGCCCGAGAAGCTATCGCCAGCTGGGCAGCCAGATCTGCATATGCCAGGTCTGCTGCGAGATGGGCATTCCCGTCAGCACCGGGAACAGCCAGGCGAAGTTCGTGATGACCAGCGCCACGTAGCAGCAGACCACCACCAGCCCGAGCGTTCGTCGCTCCGGATTTCGGGTGGGTTTGTAGAGGATGTCCCCGCAGATCAACGCGATCGCCATCACCAGGAACGGCGCCATGGCCACCGCGTAGAAGAAGTACATCTGCCGGTCGATGTCGGCGAACCAGGGCAGCCAGCCCGCGCAATAGCCGACCAGCACCACCGCGTAGCGCCAGTCGCAGCGGACGAAGGCGCGCCAGGCCGCATACCCCAGCACGGGCACCGCGATGAACCACATCGCCGGCGTCCCCACCAGCATCACGGCCTTGACGCAGGACGCCGCGCCGCAGCCGGGCACGTTGTCCTGGTCGATCGCGTACAGCACCGGCCGCAACGACATCGGCCAGGTCCACGGCTTGGACTCCCACGGGTGCTGATTGCCCGCGGCGTTGGTCAGCCCGGAATGGAAGTCGTAGGCCTTGGCGGTGTAGTGCCACAGCGAGCGGATGGCGTCCGGCGGCTGGAACCACTGGCGCTCGCCGATCTTGCGGCCGGCCTCGTAGCGGTTGACGGCGGTCTCGGAGGCGAACCAGCGCGCGTAGGACGCCACGTACACCGCGACCGGGATCAGGCCCATGGCCCAGGCCGTCGGCCCGACGTCGCGGCGGATGGTGCCCAGCCACGGCCGTGACACGCGGTACTGCCGCCGGGCCACCACGTCGAAGGCCAGCGTCATCAACCCGAAGAACACCACGAAGTACAGGCCGGACCACTTGGTGGCGCAGGCCAGTCCGAGCAGCACCCCGGCGCCGAACCGCCACCAGCGCACGCCCAGGCGCGGACCCCATTGGGTCTCGTGGATTCGCCCGTCCAGCAGCGCGTTGTGCATCCGCTCGCGGACCTGATCGCGGTCCACGATCAGCGCCCCGAACGCCGCGACCACGAACACCACCAGGAACCCGTCGAGCAGCGCGGTGCGCGACGCCACGAACGTCACCCCGTCGGCGATCAGCAGCAGCCCGGCGATGGCACCGACCAGCGTCGAGCGGCTGATCCGCCGCACGATCCTTGCGACCAAGATCACCAGGATCACGCCCATCACCGCGCCGCTGAACCGCCAGCCCAGCCCGCTGTAGCCGAAGATGGCCTCGCCGATGGCGATCAGCTGCTTGCCGACGGGGGGATGGACCACCAGCCCGAAGCCGGGGTTGTCCTCGACCCCGCTGTTGTGCAGCATCTGCCAGGCCTGCGGCGCGTAGTGCTTCTCGTCGAAGATCGGCGTCCCGGCGTCGGTCGGCGACTGCAGGTTCAGGAATCGGGTGATGGCCGCCAGGGCCCCGATGACCGCGGTCATCGCCCAACCCTGGGCACGATCCAACGGCCCGAAATCGGCGACGGGGACCAGCGGGCCGGGGCTGATCACCGGTACGGCGCGCTCCGGCACCACGGTCGAGGGAGCGGTCATCGACACCGATCGTAGGCTGTGGGGCATGAGTGGCGGTCGACTGTTGCTGGCAGCCACACCGTTGGGGCATCCCGGGGACGCCTCGGCCCGGCTGATCGACGCGCTGGGGTCCGCGGACATCGTCGCCGCCGAGGACACCCGCCGGGTGCGTAACCTCGCCCAGTCGCTTGAGGTGCGGATCCGCGGGAAGGTGCTGAGCCTGTTCGAGGGCAATGAGACGACGCGGGTCCCGGCCCTGGTCGACGAGATCCGCGGCGGGGCGACGGTGCTCGCGGTGACCGATGCGGGCATGCCCTCGATCAGCGATCCCGGCTATCGGTTGGTGGCGGCGTGCGTGAGCGCGGACCTGCCGCTGACATGTCTGCCCGGGCCGTCGGCGGTGACGACGGCGTTGACGTTGTCCGGGTTGGCGGCCGACCGGTTCTGCTTCGAGGGTTTTGCCCCGCGCAAGGCCGCGGCGCGCCGGGGCTGGCTGGCCGCGCTGGCCACCGAGCGGCGCACCGCGGTGTTCTTCGAATCCCCGCGGCGGCTCGCCGAGTGCCTGCGCGACGCCGTCGACGAACTCGGGCCCGACCGTCGCGCCGCGGTGTGCCGGGAGCTGACCAAGATCCACGAGGAGGTCGTCCGCGGCACGCTGGGCGAGCTGGCGGAGTGGGCGGCCGACGGTGTGCTGGGCGAGATCACCGTGGTGCTCGCCGGGGCGACGCCGGTGGCCGACCTGGACGCCCTGGTGACCGAGGTGGTGGCCCTGGCCGACGACGGGATGCGGGTCAAGGACGCCTGCGCGCAGGTGATCGCCGCGCACCCGGGCGCCCCGTCGCGCCGCGAACTCTACGACGCGGTGCTACGCGCCCGCGCTCAGTGAGCCGACCCCGGCCGGCCCGGTCAGCGCGATCGTCGAGGCCGCCTTGTCCAGGCACTCCTGCCATTCGGCGTCGGGGTCGGAATCGGCGGTGATGCCGCCGCCGACGCCGAGCACCGCGGCACCGGAAGTGTCGAACTCGACGGTGCGGATCGCGACGTTCAACTCGGTGCCGGCCACCGGCGAGGCCAGTCCGACGGTGCCGCAGTAGGCCCCGCGCGGCTGCGGCTCCCATTGCGAGAGAAGTTCGGCGGCACGGCCTTTCGGTGTGCCGGTGACCGAAGCCGGCGGGAACGTCGCGGCCAGCACGTCGCGCATCGGTGTGCTGCGGGGAACGCGCGCCGCCACCGTCGACACCAGGTGCCATACGCCGGGGGCGGGCCGGATGGCCAGCAGTTCGGGCACGGTCACCGATCCGGTGGCCGCGACGCGGCCGAGGTCGTTGCGGACCAGGTCGACGATCATGATGTTCTCGGCGACGTCCTTGACCGAGTCGCGCAGCAGCGCCGGGTCGGCGTGCAACGGCAGCGTGCCCTTGATGGGGCTGGAGGTGACGTCCTCGCCGCGCCGGCGCAGGAACACCTCCGGGGAGAGCGAGGCCAGCGCGCCCCACGGCCCGGCGCAGAACGCGCCGCGCGCCGGCGTCGTGCGGGTCACCGCGTCGGCGAAGAAGTCCAGCGGCGACCCGGTGTAGTCCCCGCGGTACTGCGTGCACACGCAGGCCTGATAGACCTCGCCGGCCGCGATCGCGGCCAGGCAGGCCGAGACCCCGGCGCGGTGGACGTCGCGATCCGGCGCGGTCCAGTCGATCTGCCAGTCCCGCTGCGGCGCAGGGGAACTCAGCGCCTGACGCAGCCAGGGTGCCATCGGCGCGCCGGAAAGGCTTTCATACCACCAGATTCCGGCAGTGTCGCAGCGCAGCACGCAGTCCGTCCAGCCACCGCCGGCCGCCGGGATCCGCGTCCCGGCGCGATCGGGGTAGGAGAGGTAGCCGAACCAGCCACCGCCGACGGCCTCGGCGGGGCCGCCCGGTGCGACGTCGAACGCATCCTCGGGGCGCACGGGCGCGACGGCCAGGCTGGGCGCGATGACCGCGCGTGCGCCGAACCACTCGCCGGTCAGCGCCGCCGGCGGCGGCAGGGGCACCGCGGCGGCGCCGGCCGCGACCGCGCGCAGCACCTCGGCGGTGGTGCCGAGGGCGCCCAGGCGGTCGATGCGCATCGCATCAGCTTGTCAGATGCCGTCCTCAGCGGCTGATCTGCCGCGGGACCGCGACGTTGACCAGCTTGTCCGGGTTGCGCATCGCGTACAGGTGGACGATCTTGCCGTCGACCAACTCCGCGGTGATCACCCCCTCGAGGTGATCGTCGAGGTAGAGCACCAGCGCGGGGGCGCTGTTGTACATCGCGGGTTCCACCCGGGCGCTGGGGCCGCCCAACCGGCTCAGGCCCATCACCAGCTTCGCGACCTTCGCCGCACCCACCACGGGCCGGCGCGCCGCGCTGACCTTGCCGGCGCTGTCGGCGGTCCACACGACGTCCGGGGCCAGCATCTCCATGAGCTGATCCATGTCGCCGGTGGCCGCGGCCAGGAAGAACTGATTGGTCAGCTCCACCGACTGCTCGGGGTCCACGGGTTCGAACCGCTTGCGACGGGCGTGCACGTGCTCGCGGGCGCGGTGCGCGATCTGGCGCACCGCGGCCGCGGATTTGCCGACCGCCGAGGCGATCTCGTTGTGCTCGAAACCGAACACCTCGCGCAGCACGAACACCGCCCGCTCGTCGGGGGTCAGCGTCTCGAGGACCACCATCATGGCCATCGACACCGATTCGGCCAGCACCACGTCCGCGGCGGCGTCCTTGCCGCCCAACGACTCCGCGAGCAGCAGCGGCTCCGGCAGCCACGGCCCGACGTACTCCTCGCGGCGTCGGGCCGCGGCGCGCAGCGCGTTGAGCGACTGGCGGGTCACCAGCTGGGCCAGATAGGCCTTGGTGTCCTGCACCTCGTCGAGGTCCACCTGCGCCCACCGCAGGTAGCTGTCCTGTAGTACGTCATCGGATTCGGTTGCCGTGCCCAGGATCTCGTAGGCGATGGTGAACAGCAGCGGGCGCAGGTGGGTGAACCGCTCGGCGTGCTCCTCGGTGCCGGACCCGGTCATGGCGTCGGCACCGGCTGTGCGGCGCGGGCGAGCCGGTCCGCGCGCCAGTTGCCCTTGACCCAGAAGTACGAGCCGGGCTTGCGGGCCTCGCGTCGCAGCGCCCACACGGTCGCCGAGCAGATCAGCTCCTTGATGGCCGCGGCCGTGCGGCCGCCGACGTAGCCGCGGCGCGGGCTGTCGTCGGTGTGTAGGAGCTGCATCGTGCCAAATTTACGGCCCAGACTGATGCACTGTCCGGCGAAGGCCAGACTGATCGGTGCCGGTTCGTCACCGGCGAGGCGGGCCAGCACGGTGTGCGCGGCCTGGGCGCCCAGCGGCATCGCCGCCGCGCAGCTCATCCGCAACGGCAGGCCCGACGGGGCCGCGGCGTCGCCGGCGGCGACAATCCGCTCGTCGTCGACGCTGGTCAGGGTCTCGTCGGTGAGCACGCGACCCAGCTCGTCGGTGCTCAGCCCGCTCGCGGCCGCCAGACCGGGCACCCCGAAGCCGGCCGTCCACAGCGTGACCGCGCTGGGCAGGGTGGTGCCGTGGCTCAGTTCGACGCTGTGGGCGTGGACCCGCGCGACGGTGACGCCCTCGATGACGTGCACGCCCAGCTTGTCCAGGGTCTTGGCCACCGACTTGCGGCCGGTGGCGGCCAGCGACGGCGTCAGCTGATCGGTGACCAGCGTGACGGGCCGACCCGCCTCGGCGAGTTCGGCGGCGGCCTCGACCCCGGTCAGGCCGCCGCCGACGACCACGACCGGCGCGATGGCGGGCACGTCCCGCAGGCGGTCGGCCAGCCGCTGGGCCTGCTCGAGTTCGGAAAGGGGATAACCGAATTCGGCGGCGCCCGGCACCGCGGCGGTGACCGCGCCGGTGCTGCCGACGGCGTAGATCAGGTAGTCGTAGTCCAGCGTGGCGCCCGAGGCCAGTTCCACCTGGCGGACCGCCGCATCGATACGGGTGGCGCCGTCGACCACCAACCGGATGCCCTCGCCGAGCATGTCCTCGTAGGGTTCGGTGGCGTCGTCGTTGCCGACGGCCAACTGGTGCAGGCGGATTCGCTCGACGAACTGCGGTCGCGGGTTGACCAGCGTGATGTCCAGACCGGGGCGCCGGCGCAGCCGGTTGGCCGCGAGCACGCCGGCGTAACCGCCGCCGATGACCACGATCCGGGGTGTCTGCTCACTCATGGGTGCTCCTTGAGATCAGTGTCGGCTCCTCGTTGAGCCGCTCTGACCTCAAGACACCGCCGGTGCCGCCGATGTGACAGGGTCCGCGCCGGGTGTGGCGCGGATCACTACACCAGGCCGAGGGCCAGCATCGCGTCGGCCACCCGGATGAACCCGGCGATGTTCGCCCCGGCCACGTAGTTGCCGGGCTGGCCGTACTCCTCGGCGGTGGACAGGACCCGGTTGTGGATCCGGCGCATGATCTCTTCGAGGCGCTTCTCGGTGTCGACGAACGTCCACGAATCGCGCGAGGCGTTCTGCTGCATCTCGAGCGCGCTGGTGGCCACGCCGCCGGCGTTGGCGGCCTTGCCCGGCGCGAAGATGACACCGGCCTCGGCGAACTGCTTGATCGCGTCCGGTGAGCACGGCATGTTGGCGCCCTCGGCGACGAAGCGGCAGCCGTTCTTGATCAGGAAACCGGACTCGGAGCCGTTGACCTCGTTCTGGGTGGCGCAGGGGACCGCGATGTCGCAGGGCACCTCCCACACCGACCGGCCCTCGATGAAGTGGGCCGCGCCCGCGCGGGCCTCGACGTAGTCGGCGACCCGGCCGCGCTTGACCTCTTTGATCTCCTTGAGCAGGCCGACGTCGATGCCCTTCTCGTCGACCACGTAGCCGCTGGAGTCCGAACAGGCGACCACGGTGCCGCCGAGTTCGTGGATCTGCTCGATGGCGTAGATCGCGACGTTGCCGGAACCGGACACCACGACCCGCTTGCCCTCGACCGTGTCGTTGGCGGCCTTGACCATCTCGTTGAGGAAGAACACCGTGCCGTAGCCGGTGGCCTCGGTGCGCACCTGGGACCCGCCCCAGGTCAGGCCCTTGCCGGTGAGCACGCCGGACTCGTAGCGGTTGGTGATCCGCTTGTACTGGCCGAACAGGTAACCGATCTCGCGGCTACCGACGCCGGTGTCGCCGGCCGGGACGTCGGTGTACTCGCCGATGTGCCGGTACAGCTCGGTCATGAACGACTGGCAGAACCGCATCACCTCGTTGTCGGAGCGGCCCTTGGGGTCGAAGTCCGACCCGCCCTTGCCGCCGCCGATGGGCATGCCGGTCAACGAGTTCTTGAAGATCTGTTCGAAGCCCAGGAACTTGACGATGCCGAGGTACACCGACGGGTGGAACCGCAGGCCGCCCTTGAACGGGCCGAGCGCGGAGTTGAACTCGACGCGGAAGCCCCGGTTGATGTGGGTGGCGCCGGAGTCGTCGCTCCAGGGCACCCGGAAGATGATCTGGCGTTCGGGCTCGCACAGCCGACGGATCACCTCGCTGTCGGCGTACTCCGGATGCTTGGCGACGACCGGGCCGAGGCTGTGCAGCACCTCGTAGACGGCCTGATGAAACTCCAATTCGCCCGCGTTGCGCTGCACGACGTCGTCGTAGAGGCCGTGCAGCTTTTCGTGCAGTCCTGTAGTCATTCATCCACCTGATATCGAGGGAACACGCCTGTGGGCGTCGGAAGCGCGGCACCGGGTTTGAGCCTGGTGCCGAGGGCGGCGAACGTGCGCTCGTCCGCGGGCTGGCCCAGCAAATCGAGGAGTTTACCCGCCGAGGTGGGCATCACCGGCTGCGCCAGCAGCGCGGCAACCCGGACGGTCTCCATGGTGACGTACAAGACCGTGCCGAACCGCTGCTGATCGGCGGCCTGCTCGGACTTGCGCAACACCCAGGGTTCTTGGGCCGAGAAATAGCGGTTGGCGGCGCCGAGGACCTGCCAGATGGCCTCCAGCGCCTGGTGCATGGCCTGCTCGTCGTAGTGGCCGCGCACGGTGTCGAGCAGCGCGTCGGCGGCCGCCAGCAGCGTCTCGTCGTCGTCGGTGAACTCGCCGGGGGCCGGCACCACGCCGTCGAGGTTCTTGGCCACCATCGACAGCGAGCGCTGCGCGAGGTTGCCCAGCTCGTTGGCCAGGTCGGTGTTGATCCGGCTGATGATGCCTTCCTCGCTGTAGCTGCCGTCCTGTCCGAACGGCACCTCCCGCAGCAGGAAGTAGCGCAGCTGGTCGACGCCGAACGCGTCGGCCAGCGCGATGGGGTCGACGACGTTGCCGACCGACTTGCTCATCTTCTCGCCGCGGTTGAACAGGAAGCCGTGCGCGTAGACGCGCCGCGGCAACTCGAGGCCGGCCGACATCAGGAACGCGGGCCAGTACACCGCGTGGAACCGGATGATGTCCTTGCCGATCATGTGCAGATCGGCCGGCCAGAACCGCTGGAACGCCGCCGAGTCGGTGTCGGGGAACCCGACCCCGGTGAGGTAGTTGGTCAGCGCGTCGACCCACACGTACATCACGTGGTCGGGATGGTCGGGGACGGGCACGCCCCAGTCGAAGGTGGTCCGCGAGATCGACAGGTCGGTCAGCCCGCCGCTGACGAAGCTGACCACCTCGTTGCGCCGCGAGTCCGGGCCGATGAACTCCGGATGGGCCGCGTAGTGCGCGAGCAGCCGGTCGGTGTAGGCCGACAGCCGGAAGAAGTAGGTCTGCTCCTCGGTCCAGGTGACCTCGGTGCCCGTCTCGATGGCGATCCGGGTGCCGTCGGGGCCCTCCTGGGTCTCGTCGGTGGCGAAGAACCGCTCGTCGCGCACCGAGTACCAGCCGGCATAGGAGCCCAGGTACACATCACCGGCCGCCGTCATTCTTTCCCAGATGGCCTTGGACGCCTCGAAGTGGTCAGGATCACTCGTGCGGATGAACCGATCGAAGGAAACGTCGAGGCGCTCCTGGAGCTGCTGGAACACATCGGAGTTGCGCCGAGCCAGCTCCGCGGTGGGGATTCCCTCGGTCGCCGCGGTCTGCGCCATCTTCAGCCCGTGCACATCGGTGCCGGTCAAAAACCGGACGTCAAAGCCGTCGAGACGCTTGAATCGAGCAATCGCGTCGGTGGCGATGTACTCGTAGGCGTGCCCGACGTGCGGTGTGCCGTTGGGGTAGGCGATCGCCGTCGTCACGTAGTAGGGCTGGCTCATCTTGAGATCACCTTATTGTCTTTTGGTGTGTCCGCGAAAAGCAGTAAGCGACCGGCGCCTCCGCTGCCGGAGCCGCTGTCCCCGTTGATCGACGCCCACACCCACCTCGATGCGTGCGGGGCGGCCGACGCCGCCGACGTGAAGGCCATCCTGGATCGCGCCGAGTCCGTCGGCGTCGGCGCCGTCGTGACCATCGCCGATGACCTCGAGGCCGCGCAGTGGGCCGTGCGCGCCGCGGACTGGGATCCGCGGGTGTACGCCGCGGTGGCCCTGCACCCGACGCGCGCCAACGCGCTCGACGACAGCGCCCGGGCGACCATCGAGGCGCTCGCCGACCATCCGCGGGTGGTGGCCGTCGGCGAGACCGGCATGGACATGTACTGGCCCGGCAAACTCGACGGGTGCGCCGATCCGGCGCAGCAGCGCGAGGGCTTCGCCTGGCACATCGACCTGGCCAAGCGCACCGGCACGCCGCTGATGATCCACAACCGCGACGCCGACGCCGAGGTGCTCGATGTGCTGCGCGCCGAGGGGGCCCCGGACACGGTGATCTTCCACTGCTTCTCCTCGGGCCCGGAGATGGCCCGGGCCTGCATCGATGCGGGCTGGTACCTGAGCCTTTCGGGGACGGTCAGCTTCCGTAACGCCGCCGATCTGCGGGCCGCGGCCCGGCTGATCCCCCGCGAGCAGCTGCTGGTCGAGACCGATGCGCCGTTCCTGACCCCGCACCCGTACCGGGGCGCGCCCAACGAGCCGTACTGCCTGCCCTACACCGTGCGCGCGCTGGCGGAACTGACCGAGCGGCCGGCCGCCGAGCTGGCCGCGGATTCGTCGGCAAACGCCCGGCGTGTGTACGGTCTAGGCGGCAATGGTGCCGATTGAACGCGGCGCGCGGCGGCGGTGCAGTTGCCCGCGCCTGTGACGTTCGTTACCGTCTTGTGATAATCGCGGGCCCGTCAGGGCCCCGTCGCATGTAGAGCTCATGAACGAGAATTTGGACAACGCCACGGTGAATGCACTAACCAAACTTCATCAGGCCCGCTCACCGATGCTGCGAATCGTTGTCGGCGCGACCCTGGTCGCCCTGATCTTCGCCGGTGGTTCCGCCGTCGCCGCCCACAAGACCGTGACGCTGTCGGTCGACGGCACTCCGATCACGGTGACGACGATGAAGTCCCGCGTGATCGACATCGTCAACGAGAACGGCTTCGATGTCGACGAGCGCGACGACCTGCTGCCCGCGGCCGACGAGAGCGTCCGCAACGCCGAGACGATCGTCCTCAAGCGCAGCCGGCCGTTGGAGGTCTCGCTGGACGGCCAGAACAGCCAGCAGTTGTGGACGACGGCGGCCACGGTCGACGAGGCCCTGGCGCAACTGGACATGACCGACAACGCCCCGGAGGCCGCCTCGCGCGGCTCGCGCGTGCCGCTCGAGGGCATGTCGCTGGCCGTGGTGAGTCCGAAGACGGTGCAGATCAACGACGGTGGCGCCATCAGCACCGTGCACCTGGCCGCGCCGAACGTCGAGACCCTGCTGGCCGAAGCCGGCGCCCCGCTCGAACAGCGCGACAAGGTGGTGCCGGCCGCCTCGAGCCCGGTGATCTCGGGGATGCAGATCGAGGTGACCCGGATCCGGATGGAGAAGGTCACCGAGCGGCTGCCGTTGGAGCCCAACGCGCAGCGCATCGAGGACCCGGAGATGAACATGAGCCGGCAGGTCGTCGAGGATCCCGGCACCCCGGGCACCCAGGACGTGACGTTCGCGGTGGCGAAGGTCAACGGCGTCGAGACGGGCCGGCTGCCGGTCGCCAACACCGTGGTGACCCCGGCGCGCGATTCGGTGCTGCGGGTCGGCGCCAAGCCGGGCACCGAGGTGCCGCCGGTGCGCAACGGGGCCATCTGGGATGCCCTGGCGCAGTGCGAAGCCGGTGGTAACTGGTCCATTAACACGGGTAACGGTTATTACGGTGGCGTCCAATTTGATCTGAATACCTGGGCGCGACAAGGTGGTTTGCGTTATGCTCCCCGTGCAGATCTTGCAACTCGTGAAGAACAGATCGCCATAGCGGAAGTCACGCAGGCGCGCCAAGGGTGGGGGGCGTGGCCCACGTGCAGTAGTAGGGCAGGTTTACGCTGACTATTCGACTACTCGGTCGCACCGAGATAAGAGCCCTCGCCAAAGAACTCGATTTCCGGCCGCGAAAATCGCTCGGCCAGAACTTCGTTCACGACGCCAACACCGTGCGCCGCATCGTGTCGGCGTCCAGCATCAACCGCAATGACAAGGTCATCGAGGTTGGTCCGGGTCTGGGGTCCTTGACGCTGGGTCTGCTGGATCGCGGTGCGACGGTGACGGCCGTCGAGATCGATCCGGTGCTTGCGCAGCGGCTTCCCCAGACGATCGCGTCGCATTCGCACAGCGAGATCCATCGCCTCACCGTGCTCAACCGCGACATCCTCACGCTGCGGCGGGAGGATCTCGAGACCGAGCCGACCGCGCTGGTGGCCAACCTCCCGTACAACATCGCGGTGCCGGCGCTGCTGCACCTGCTCGCGGAGTTCCCGTCCATCAAGACCGTGATGGTCATGGTGCAGTCGGAGGTCGCCGAGCGGCTGGCCGCCGAACCGGGCGGCAAGGATTACGGCGTGCCGAGCGCCAAGGTGCGGTTCTACGGCCGCGTGCGCCGCTACGGCATGGTGTCGCCGACGGTGTTCTGGCCCATCCCGCGGGTGTATTCGGGACTGGTCCGGATCGACCGCCACGAGACCTCGCCGTGGCCCACCGACGAGTCCTTCCGGGACCGCGTGTTCGAACTGGTCGACATCGCCTTCGCGCAGCGCCGAAAGACCTCGCGGAACGCCTTTTTGGAATGGGCGGGTTCGGGTAACGAATCGGCGAGCCGACTGCTGGCCGCCAGCATCGACCCGGCACGTCGCGGGGAGACGCTGTCCATCGCCGATTTCGTCCGGCTGTACCAGCGCTCCGGGGAACCCGGCAGCAAAGAGGTCCCGGTCTCCTAGGCCAGCACCCGCTGGAGTAGGTCGACGAACTCCGCGCAGGATTCGTGGCGGGCGTCGGGTTCCTTCATCAGCGCCGTCGCGAGCACCGAGTCAAAACCGCGGGGCAGCCCGCTGATTCGCTGCGAGAACCGCGGTGGTGGTAGTTCCAGGTGGGCGTCGATGAGCCCGGCCGCCGTGGTCGCCGTGAACGGCGGTGCGCCGGTGAGCAGTTCGACGGCCGTACACGCCAGCGAGTACTGATCGGTGCTCGCCGAAGGCATTTGGCCCAGCAGCAACTCCGGGGCCGCATACGGCAACGAGGCCTGCACCGACGTCGGCGCGGCCGGTGGCCGGCCGGTGATGCGCCGCGCCGGGTCCAACGACAGGCGACGCCCGCCGCCGTGGGCCAGCCGGGCGGCCATGTCCTCGGCCAGCACATGGGCCACCGCGAAGTCGATCAGCACCGCGCCGCCCGCCGAGAAGTCCTGGTGGACAAGGATGTTGGCAGGCTTGACGTCGCAGTGCACGATGCCCAGCCGGTGGGCGTGGTCGAGTGCGTCGGCGATCTGGGCCAGCGCGGCGAGCCGATCGGCGGGCGCGCTGAGCGCCGTGACATTACCGCCGTCGACGTACTGCATGGCGATCCAGTGCGGTCCGAGTTCGTACTCGGTGACGATGTGCGGATGGTCGAGTTGCCCGGTCAGGACGAAGGCCCGCTCCAACCGGTGGAGCGCTTGCGGATCGCGATGCTCGGAGTCGAGCACCTTGAGCGCCACGGGACGGGAATCCTGGGGCCGGCGCGCCAGGTACACGGTGGCGCTGCCGCCACGTCCCAGCGTCCGCTCGAGGACGTAGCCGCGGAGGTCCTCACCGGGCTGCGGCATCAGAACAGCCTAGTCAGCGGCGGATGGCGTCACTTCGTCCGGCGCCGCCGTCGTCGCCCGGCGTACCCTCGTGCGGTGACCGCGTCTGATGGCAGTACCGCCGCGCAATGGGTGACTCCGGGTTCGGTGACGGTTCGAGTGCCCGGCAAGGTCAACCTCTTTCTGGCCGTCGGTGACGAACGCGCCGACGGCTACCACGAACTGACCACCGTGTTCCACGCCGTGTCCCTGTTCGACGAGGTCATCGTCCGCGCCGCCGACGTGATGTCGCTGACCATTCGGGGCGAGGGCGCCGAGACGCTGCCGGTCGACGAGCGCAACCTGGCGTGGCGGGCCGCCGAACTGCTGGCCGGGCACGTCGGCCGCACCCCCGATGTGGCGATCACCATCAACAAGTCGATCCCGGTGGCCGGGGGAATGGCCGGCGGTAGCGCGGACGCCGCGGCCGTGCTGGTCGGCATGAACACGCTGTGGGAGCAGGGGGTGCCGCGCCGGGACCTGCACGCGCTGGCCGCGCAGCTGGGCAGCGACGTGCCGTTCGCCTTGCACGGCGGCACCGCGCTGGGCACCGGCCGCGGCGAGGAGTTGGCCACCGTGCTGGCCCGCAACACCTTCCACTGGGTGTTGGCGTTCGCCGACGGCGGGCTGTCGACCCCCGCGGTCTTCGGCGAGATCGACCGATTGCGCGCCGCCGGTGGGCCGCCGCGGCTCGAGGACCCCGAGCCGGTGCTGGCCGCGCTGGCCGCCGGCGACGCGGCGCAGCTGGCGCCGCTGCTGGGCAACGACCTGCAGCCGGCGGCGCTGAGCCTGGACCCCGGGCTGCGTCGCACCCTGCGCGCCGGCAAGGAGGCCGGCGCGCTGGCCGGCATCGTGTCGGGATCCGGTCCCACCTGCGCGTTCCTGTGCGCCTCCGAGTCCGCCGCCGTCGACGTCGGCACCGAACTGGCCGGTGCCGGGGTGTGCCGCACGGTGCGGGTGGCCAGCGGCCCGGTGCCGGGCGCGCGCGTCGTCTCCAGCTGAGAAGTTCGAGGCGTTCCGGGAGTGAACTGTGTCTCACGTACCTGGAAAGTTTGTCGGTTACTTAAGAGGAGTTTAAGATGAGCGACGGTGATGGATAGCGACCTGATCGACGCTCGATTGGAGCCCACCGGATCAGCCGGTGGGTTTTATTGCCGTCCGCCATCAATTCGAGATCTAACCGCAGCGCAATTGTGTGCGCGCGCCTCCGAGCAGGTGCCCACAGCCAGGCGGAACATGTACGAGATCGTGTCGTCGCCGGCACCAGTATTGCTCCGGAATCCGAGGAGGTCCTCGTGAGCAGATTCACCGACAAGATGTACTACAACGCCGCGACCAGCACCAAGGGCATGGTCACCGGCGAACCCCACGAGCCGGTCCGGCACACCTGGGGTGAGGTACACGAGCGGGCCCGCCAGATCGCCGGCGGTCTGGCCGCGGCCGGTGTCGGCCACGGCGACGCCGTCGGGGTGCTGGCCGGAGCGCCGGTCGAGATCGCGCCGGTGGCCCAGGGGCTGTGGATGCGCGGCGCGAGCCTGACCATGCTGCACCAGCCGACCCCCCGCACCGACCTGGTGGTCTGGGCCGGCGACACCATGAACGTCGTCGACATGATCGAGGCGAAGGCCGTCATCATCTCGGATCCGTTCATGGCCGCCGCACCGGTGCTCGAGGAGAAGGGCCTGAAGGTCCTGACCGTCGCCGAGTTGCTGGACTCCGAGCCCATCGATCCGGTCGAGACCGCCGAGGACGACCTGGCGCTGATGCAGCTGACCAGCGGTTCCACCGGCTCGCCGAAGGCGGTGCACATCACGCACCGCAACCTGCACTCCAACGCCGAGGCGATGTTCATCGGCGCGGAGTACGAGGTCGAAAAAGACGTCATGGTCAGCTGGTTGCCCTGCTTCCACGACATGGGCATGATCGGCTTCCTGACCGTCCCGATGTACTTCGGCGCCGAGCTGGTCAAGGTCACGCCGATGGACTTCCTGCGCGACACCCTGCTGTGGGCGCGGCTGATCGACAAGTACAAGGGCACCATGACGGCGGCCCCGAACTTCGCCTACGCGCTGTTCGCCAAGCGGCTGCGCCGGCAGGCCAAGCCCGGTGAGTTCGACCTGTCCACGCTGCGGTTCGCGCTGTCGGGCGCCGAGCCCGTCGAGCCCGCCGACGTCGAGGACCTGATCGACGCCGGCAAGCCGTTCGGGCTCAAGCCGTCGGCGATCCTGCCGGCCTACGGCATGGCCGAGGCGACGCTGGCGGTGTCGTTCTCCGAATGCAACGCCGGTCTGGTGGTCGACGAGATCGACGCCGACCTGCTGGCCGCGCTGCGCCAGGCCGTGCCGGCCACCAAGGGCAACACCAAGCGGCTGGCGTCGCTGGGCCCGCTGCTCGAGGGGCTGGAAGCCCGCATCGTCGACGAGCACGGCAACATCAAGCCGGCCCGCGGCGTCGGAGTGATCGAGCTGCGCGGTGAGGCGATGACGCCCGGGCACACCACCATGGGTGGCTTCCTGCCCGCGCAGGACGAGCATGGCTGGTACGACACCGGCGACCTCGGCTACACGATGGAGAACGGCCACATCGTGGTGTGCGGCCGCGTCAAGGACGTCATCATCATGGCCGGCCGCAACATCTATCCCACCGACATCGAGCGGGCCGCCGGCCGCGTCGAGGGAGTGCGCCCGGGTTGCGCCGTGGCCGTGCGTCTGGACGCCGGGCATTCCCGCGAAACGTTCGCCGTCGCAGTGGAATCCAACGCCTACCAGGATCCGGCCGAGGTGCGTCGCATCGAGCACCAGGTGGCCCACGAGGTGGTCGCCGAGGTCGACGTGCGGCCCCGCAACGTCGTGGTCCTCGGTCCCGGCACCATCCCGAAGACCCCGTCGGGCAAGCTGCGTCGCGCCAACTCCGTCGAGCTCGTCACCTAGCTAGCCTTTTTAGCGCGAGCGTGCGTGTTCGCGGCCGCCACGCCGGTGGTTTTGCGTAGTTTGCGCACGGTCGTCGGGGCCGGCGCGCGCTAGAAGTGGATGTGTCGGGCGCCGACCGCCATGCGGCGCATCTGGTACCGCAGCGGTGATAAGCGGGGCGCGACGAGTTCCAGTTGGGCTTGTCCGGCGATGAACTCCACCACTTCGTCGATGTTGCGGCCATCGGTGTCGACGTGCGTGGCGAACCGTTCCGCGGCGAGTGCAGTCACACAACGCTCGATCTGATCCATTGCCCACGATTCGTTGCGGCCGACCGCCCGACCCAGCCAGTACGCTGCGCGAGACTGCAACCGTCCTCGTAACGTCGCAGGGGAGGCGATCAGCGAAAAATGTTGTACCGCAACGTCATTGTTCCGCAGACCCGACATGATCTCGTCGAAGTAGTCCGGGTCGACGAGTGTCATCGGTACGAGTACGGGGCCATCGTGCGCATGCACGGCATCGGTGAGGGTGGCGACGACCGCAGAACGCCACTGCGGCCGATCCTGAAAGTCTCTGCGCTCCGACTCCGGCAGCATTCGATGGATGCCATAACCGATGAGTTCGGGATCAGCGACGTGCGCGTGGCGCAGCCGTCGTTGGAGTTCGAACGCGGTTTGTGTTTTGCCGGCACCGAAAGCGCCGTTGATCCACAGCAGCACCGTGCCGAGTTTAGAGGCGCTGCAGTCACCGCGAACGTGCGCAAACTACGAAAAACCACCGGCGTGGCGGCCGCGGACGCCCCTGCAAGCGGGGGACCCCAGCACGCTCGCGCTAAGGGGGCACCCACGCGGCACGCTCGCGCAAATAGAAAAGAAGTCAGCCCCAGGCGTGGACGGTGTTCTGCGCAGGCTCCAGGCCGAGCTCGATCAGCAACTCCACGGCGTCGGCGGCCTGCTCGCAGATGGTGGGCACCTCTTTGCGCTCGGCGGCGTTGAACTGCTCCAGCACGAACGCCGCACCGGACTTCTGCCCGGGTGGCTTGCCGATGCCGATCCGCACCCGCTGAAAGTCGTTGCTGCCCAACGATGATGACACCGAACGCAGGCCATTGTGACCCGCTGCGCCGCCGCCGGCCTTGAGCCGGATCCGACCGAAGTCGATGTCCAGCTCATCGTGGACGACGATGACGTCCGCAGGCTCCACCGAATAGAACTTGGCCAGCGGCCCGACCTGGCGCCCGGACTCGTTCATGAACACGCGCGGTTTCGCGACGACCACGGCCCGGCCGCCGAGGCGACCGGTGATCGCCTCGGCGCCAGAACGCTTGTGCACCTTGAACTTTTCGCGCATCCGGTCGGCGAGGATGTCGACGACCATGAACCCGACGTTGTGCCGGGTCTTGGCGTAGTTCGGTCCGGGGTTGCCCAGGCCGACCACCAGCAGTGTGTCGGCCATCGTCGCGAGCTACTCGGACTCGGGGGCTTCGGCGGCCGGGGCGGCCTCGGCGGCCTCCTCGCCCTCTTCCTCGATCCCGCCCTCGAGATCCTGGGCGGTGGGTGCCGGCACGATGTTGACCACCAGGAACTCGGGATCCGAGATCAGCGAGACACCGTCGGGCAGCGGAACGTCGCTGGCCAGGATCTGGGTGCCGACCTCGGCGCCCTCGATCGACGCGATCAGCTCTTCGGGGATCGACAGCGCCTCGGCCTCGATCTCGATGGTGCTGGCTTCCTGGGTGACCAGGGTGCCCGGGGCGGCCTCACCCTCGATGAGGACGTTGACCTCGACGATGACCTTCTCGCCGCGCTTGACCACCAGCAGGTCGGCATGCTGGATGTTGCGCCGGATCGGGTGGATCTCCAGGGCCCTGGTCAGCGCCAGCTGCTCAGTGCCGTCGATGTCGAGGGCCAGCACCGCGTTGGTGCCGGAGTAGCGCAGCACCGCGGCGAGTTCGCGCGCGGGCAGCAGCAAGTGCTGCGGATCGGTGCCGTGGCCGTAGAGGACCGCGGGCACCTGGCCCTCGCGGCGGGCCTGGCGCGAGGCGCCCTTGCCGGTCTTGGTGCGCACGGTGACGCGCAGGTTGTTCTTCGAGGCGGCGGCTGGGGCCATGATGGTTGCTCCTAGGTGACCGGGCGGGAAATCTTCGAGGCACGGCCAGAGCAGAAAAACCGCAGTGAATGCGGGTCCCCGTCGATAACGGTGGTCGAGCCACCCTCGCCGTGACGCCCGGCCAGATTAACGCATGGGGTGCTCAGATCGGAAATTCGGTGCCCGTGAGCTGCGACGACAGCTCCCAGAGGCCGTGGGCCTTGGCCTTGCTGCGGGCCAGCGGGCTGCGCGGGGACGGGCCGGTGGGGCCGGTCTGACCGAACCGCGGGCCGATGAACGTATCGCCGGGCACGTCCTCGGCCGCGGCGTAGAGGGTCTGCCGCGCACCGAAGTCGGCGTCGGTCGCCATGAACCTGTTGCCGAACCGCAACACCCGGCTGCTCAGCGGCCCGTCCGAGTGCGTCTGCAGGTTGGTGGCCGAGTAGCCCGGATGCGCGGCCACCGCGCGCACCGGCGAACCGGCGCGCTCGAGGCGGCGCTGCAACTCGCTGGTGAACAGCAGGTTCGCCAGCTTGGACTGGCCGTAGGCGCCCCAGGCCGAGTACGGCCGCGCCTTCCAGTTCAGGTCCTCGAGCTTGATCCGGCCCATCAGGTGCATCAACGACGACACCGTGACCACCCGGTCGGTGACCTTGGGCAGCAGCCGGTTGGTCAACGCGAAATGCCCGAGGTGGTTGGTGCCGATCTGGCTCTCGAAGCCGTCCTTGGTCAGCGCGAACGGCACGGCCATCACCCCGGCGTTGTTGATCAGCACGTCGACCCGTTCGACGCCGTCGGCGAAGTCCTGCACGGAGGCGAGGTCCTGCAGGTCCAGCCGCCGGACCTCGACCGTCCCGGGCATGGCCGCCGCGGCGGCCTCGCCCTTGTCGGTGTTGCGCACGGCCAGGATCACCGAGGCGCCGACGCGGGCCAGTTCGCGGGCGGTGATCTCGCCCAGTCCGCTGTTGGCGCCGGTGACGATGACGGTGCGGTCGGCGAAGGACGGGAGATCGGCTGCGGTCCATTTCATGATCGCCAGCGTAGATGCGCCGCGCTCAGGGGACCGTGACCTCGAATCCGTTGATGATTTCCTCGATGTCGGCCGAGTCGGCGACGGCCCGGTCGGCCAGGCCGGTGATGGTCAGCTGCACCAGGTAGCGCTGGAACTCCGGTTCGGGCGTGACGGGGATGACGATGCGGCTGTAGCTGTGCAGGCGTGGGGGTTCGGCGTCCGGTTCGGACGGCCCGAAGTAGCTGCCCTCGATCATGGCCGACGGGAACCCGTCGAAGTCGTCGAAGGACTCGTTGAGCTTGGTGAAACCGGGGGACAGCAGCGCGTCGGCGTTGGCGTGCGCAATGGCCGCGGGCACGTCGAAGCCGCCCTCGAGCCGGAACACCAACACGGTCGCGGTTGGGTAGGTGTTGTTCTTGGCGATGCCCTCGGTCGCCGGTGCCAGGTTCTCGTTGCGGTAGGTGCTCCACCCGTCGGGGCGCACCAGCGTGACCGAGATGTCGGTCAGGTCCGCGAGCGCCACCGCCTCACCCTGGACCCCGACACCGGTCAGATACTGCGAGAACGGAACGGGCGGTTCGGAACTCGTGGGCGGACTCGTCGTCGCCGAGCTGGACCAGATCGACTGGTAGTCCGGCGCCGGCGTCCCACAGGCCGTACACACCAGCAGGGCGGCGGCCGCGGCCGCGCACAGCCGGCGAGTCACAGAATCTCGTGCACCGCGTCGATCGGTCGGGCCAGGCGGGTGCCCTTATCGGTGATGACGAAAGGACGCTCGATCAGGATGGGGTGCTCGGCCATGGCATCGAGCAGTTCGTCGTCGCCGGCGTCGGCCAGGTTCAACTCGGCGTACAGCGCCTCGCGTTTGCGCACCGCCTGCCGGACCTCGATACCCGCATCGGCGATCATCTGCACCAGCTCGGCGCGGCTCGGCGGGGTCTTCAGGTACTGCACCACCTCGGGTTCGAGGCCGTTGTCCCGCAACAGATCCAGCGTCTTGCGCGAGGTGCTGCACTTCGGGTTGTGGTAGATCTTTGCCGCCATGTCAGGCCGATCCGTTGAAAAGTCCGGTGACAGAACCGTTTTCGAACACCTCGCGAATGGTGCTGGCGAGCAGCGGGGCGATCGACAGCACGGTCAGTTGCGGGAAGCGCTTCTCCTCGGCGATCGGCAGGGTGTTGGTGACGATCACCTCGCGGGCGCCGCAGTCGGCCAACTTCTGCGCGGCCGGATCGCTGAGCACGCCGTGCGTGGCCGCGATGATGACGTCCTTGGCGCCGTCCTGCTGCAGCAGCTTGACCGCGCCGGCGATGGTGCCGCCGGTGTCGATCATGTCGTCGGTGAGCACGCAGGTCTTGCCCTTGACGTCGCCGACGACGCGGTTGGACACCACCTGGTTGGGCACCAGCGGGTCGCGCGTCTTGTGGATGAACGCCAGCGGGACACCGCCGAGGGAGTCGGCCCACTTCTCGGCGACGCGTACGCGGCCGGAGTCCGGGGACACCACGACCATGTCGTGGTTGGAGTAGTTCTCGGCGATGTAGCCGCACAGCAGCGACTGCCCGCGCATGTGGTCGACTGGGCCGTCGAAGAAGCCCTGGATCTGGTCGGTGTGCAGGTCCACCGACACGATGCGGTCGGCGCCGGCGGTCTTGAGCAGATCGGCGACCAGGCGCGCGGAGATGGGCTCGCGGCCGCGGTGCTTCTTGTCCTGCCGCGCGTAGGGATAGAACGGCAAGATCGCGGTGATGCGCTTGGCGCTGCCACGCTTGAGCGCATCGATCATGATCAGCTGCTCCACCAGCCACTGGTTCACCGGGGCGGGGTGGCTCTGCAGGACGAAGGCGTCGCAACCGCGCACCGATTCGTCGAACCGGACGAAGATCTCGCCGTTCGCGAAGTCCCGCGCGGTCTGCGCGGTGACGTGTACATCAAGTTCTTTGGCGACCTGATCGGCAAGTTCGGGATGTGCTCGCCCCGCGAACAACATCAGGTTCTTGCGGTTGTCGGTCCACTCGTAGGTCACTTCAGCGCTGCCCTTGGCCTTGGGGTTGGTAGCTGGCCAGCACGGTACCGGCCGCATGGGCAATCGTACGTAGCGTTGGCCGCGATGCGTTGCCGGGTTACCGGATTGCCAACAACTGGGGTAGTCCCGGCCGTGCCTACCGCTTGTCCTGGGCCTTGCGCGCCGCCTCGGCGGCCGCGCTACCGGGGCGTTTGCGCTCCACCCAGCCCTCGATGTTGTGCTGGGCGTTCTCGGACACCGCCAGCGCCCCCGGCGGCACATCCTCGCGCAGCACGGTGCCGGCGCCGGTGTAGGCGCCGTCGCCGACCTGCACCGGAGCGACGAACATCGTGTCGGACCCGGTGCGCACGTGGGAGCCGATGGTGGTCCGGCGCTTTGTCTCGCCGTCGTAGTTGACGAACACACTCGAGGCGCCGATGTTGGAATGCTCACCGATGTCGGCGTCCCCGACGTAGGTCAGGTGCGGAACCTTGGTGCCCGTGCCGATCACGGAGTTCTTGACCTCGACGAACGCGCCTACCTTGCCGTCGCCGCCCAGCGCCGTGCCGGGCCGTAGGTAGGCGAACGGGCCGACGCTGGCGCCCGGGCCGATCTGCGACTGCCCGCCGTGGGTGCGCACCACCGACGCGCCGTCGCCCACGCTGACGTCGGCCAGGGTGGTGTCCGGGCCGATCACGCAGTTGGCGCCGATGGTCGTGCTACCCAGCAGCTGGGTCCCGGGCTGGATCACGGTGTCCCGGCCGACGGTGACGTCGACGTCGACCCACGTCGTGGCGGGGTCGACGACGGTGACGCCGGATCGCTGCAGCGCGGCCACCAGCCGCCGGTTCAGTTCGGTGCCGAGGTCCGACAACTGGACGCGGTCGTTGACGCCGGCCACCAGGGTGCTGTCGTCGACGTGCTGGGCGTGCACGATCTTGTGCTCGCCGCGCACGATCGCGATGACGTCGGTCAGGTAGAGCTCGTGTTGGGCGTTGTCGGAGGACAGCTGGTCGAGTGCGGAGCGCAGCGCGTCGATGTCGAAGGCGTACACGCCGGCGTTGACCTCGCGGATCGCCCGCTGCTGCGGCGTGGCGTCGGCCTCCTCGACGATGGCGATGACCTCGCCGTCCTGGGTCCGCAGGATCCGGCCGTAGCCGGTCGCGTCAGCCAACGTCGTGGTCAGCACGGTGACGGCGGCGGGCTCGGTGCGGTGTCCCTCGGTCAGCGTGGCCAGGGTTTCGGAGTCGAGCAACGGGATGTCGCCGGAGGTCACCACGACCGTGCCGTGGAAATCGTCGGGCAGTGCGGAAAGCCCGCACAGGACGGCATGCCCGGTGCCCAGCTGCTGGTCCTGCACCGCGACCTCGATGCGGCGGCCCAGCGTCTCGGCCAGTTCGGTCACGGTCGGCGCGATGCGTTCGCGATCCTTGCCCAGCACCACCACCAAGTGGCTCGGCGCGGCCTTGGCGACCGCGTGCAACGCGTGCGAGAGCATGCTGCGGCCCGCCAAATTGTGCAGGACCTTCGGGGTGTCCGAGCGCATCCGGGTGCCGGCCCCGGCGGCCAACACCACGGTGGCGGTCTCGGATGCTGCTGCGGGCGCCGATTCGCGCTGTGTCGTCATGGGCTTCCTTCGGACTGCTCCGTCGCCAGGACTCGAACCTGAACTATCTGAACCAAAATCAGAGGTGCTGCCGATTACACCACGACGGACTATTGCGGTCGGCAGTCTATACGCTGGTGCCCGTGGGAGCTCCGGAGAAAGAGGTACGGGCGCCGCGGGCCCGGATGACCGGGAGCGAACGGCGACGTCAGCTCATCGACATCGCCCGGTCGCTGTTCGCCGAGCGCGGCTACGACGCCACCTCCATCGAGGAGATCGCCCAGCGCGCCAACGTCTCCAAACCCGTCGTCTACGAGCATTTCGGCGGCAAGGAGGGGCTCTACGCGGTGGTCGTCGACCGCGAGATGTCGGCGTTGCTCGACGGCATCACGTCGTCGTTGACCAACAACCGCTCCCGGGTCCGCATCGAGCGGGTGGCGCTGGCGTTGCTGACCTACGTCGAGGAGCGCACCGACGGGTTCCGGATCATGATCCGCGACTCGCCCGCCTCGATCAGTTCGGGGACTTACTCGTCGTTGCTCAACGACGCGGTCAATCAGGTGAGCTCGATCTTGGCGGGGGATTTCTCCCGGCGTGGCCTGGACCCCGAACTTGCGCCGCTGTATGCCCAGGCGTTGGTCGGTTCGGTGTCGATGACGGCGCAGTGGTGGCTGGACACCCGCGAGCCGAAGAAGGAAGTGGTGGCCGCCCACTTGGTGAACCTGATGTGGAACGGGCTCACCCACCTGGAAGCCGATCCGCACCTGCAGGACGAGTAACGGCCCGAATAGCGCGCAAGAACCGGTTTCGCGGGCCAAGATTGAGCAGTAGATCCGTGCCGCGAGGGGAGCACCGACCTTGGCCCTGTTCATCAGCTACTCGAGCCGGGACGCGAACGCCGTCGGTGAACTGGCCACCGCGCTGCGCCGGGGCGGCCATGAGCTGTGGATCGACGACGAACTCAGCGGCGGCGACGCCTGGTGGCGCGCGATCCTGGCCAGGATCCGGGAATGCGATATCTTCCTGGCCGCTCTGTCGCAGAACATGTTGCAGTCCAAGGCTTGTCAGGCCGAAATGCGGTATGCGCTGGCCCTCGGGAAGCCTATCCTGCCGGTGCAGGTGGGCCCGCTGGAAAGCATGCGAGCCAACCCCCTGGCCGGCCGGCAGGTGATCGATTTCCAGCAGCGCAGCATCGACTCCTGGCTGGAACTCGACCACGCGGTGCGCACCAAGCAGGCCGCCGCGCCGCCGTTGCCCGAGCCGCTGCCCGACGAGCCGGCGATGCCGTTCGGCTACCTGATGCGGCTGAGCAGCCAGATCAGCGAGAGCGAACTGTCGCCGCAGCAGCAGACCCTGATCCTCGCCGAATTGAGCACCGCGCTGACCGACGACGGGGACGACGAGAGCGTGCGCCGCGACATCTCGGCGTTGCTGCGGCAGCTGCGGGACCGGTCTGACGTCACCTACCGCACCAGGACCGAGGTGGATGCGCTGCTGTCGCGGTTCGACGCGCCCGCGGCGGTGCCGTCGGTTGCACCGGAGCCGTCAGCACCGGCGCGGCGCGGACGGTTGATCGGCCTGGTCGCCGGGGCCGCGGTGGCGCTCGTCGTCGTGGTGGCGGCCGCGGTGCTGCTCGGGCGCGGCGGCGACCCCGAGCCGACCGCCGGCGGATCGCAGCCTGTGTCGGTGCAACCGACCGCGCCGGCCGCCGGCGCCGGTGCGAGCCCCGAGGCGGTCGCGGCCGAGGTGATCACCGGCACCGGATGCGCGCCCGCTGCCGCGACGCTGGTGCGGATCCCGACCGACGCCAACGAGCCGGTGCTGCAGATCCCGCAACTCGACGGGTGGGAGCGCAACACCTGGATGGAGTCCGACGGCATCTTCCGGTTCGCCCTCTACAGCAACGCGGTGGTGACCGACGGGGTGTCGTCGAGCGCCCTGGTGGCCCTGGATGAGGAACGCGGCCGCACCGACGCCGGCAGCATCTTCCTGCTCAAGCGGGGCGCCCTGGCCGCGATCGGGGCCAGCGACGTCACCGTCGAACAGCGCACCGTGTGCGGGCAGCCGGCCGAGCTCGTGCGCTACATGACCGGTGCGATCGCGGGATTGCCGCCGCACCCGGCCACGCTGCTGCTGGTCGCGCTGCAGACCGACGACCGGACGTTCACGGCGTCGTTGACGGTGGAGCTGGCCGACGCGCAGGATGCGGCGCTGCAGCGGGACGCGCAGACGATGCTGGACGGATTTCAGATGCTGCCGCCCGACTGACATTTTTCGCGCGCCATACAATGGCTTTCATCATGACCGCACCGGGGCACCCGTATGTTCAAACCCCGATTGCGGGGCTCACCGACCTGGCGCTGACGGCGCCGACCTTCGTCGATCTGATGGCCCGCACGGCCGAACGACCCAGTGAATTGCGGCTGGTCGGACCCGCTCCCGCGCAGTTCCTGGTCGCCGCGGCCCTGGCTGGACAGGGGCCGCTGCTGGTGGTCACCGCCACCGGCCGGGAGGCCGACGACCTGACCGCCGAATTGCGCGGGGTCTTCGGTGAGGGCGCGGCGCTGTTCCCGTCCTGGGAGACGCTGCCGCACGAGCGCCTGTCGCCGGGCGTGGAGACCGTCGGCGCGCGGATGCTGCTGCTGCGCCGGCTGGCCTTCCCCGACGACGCCCGCCTGGGACCGCCGCTGCGCGTCGTGGTGACGACGGCGCGCTCGCTGCTGCAGCCGATGGCCGGCGGGCTGGCCACCGCCGAACAGACCGAGCCGGTCCTGCTGTCCGTCGGCGACGAGCCCGGCTTCGACCAGACCATCGCCCGGCTGGTCGACCTGGCCTACACCCGCGTCGACATGGTCGGCAAGCGCGGCGAGTTCGCCGTGCGCGGCGGCATTCTCGACGTTTTCGCACCCACCGCCGAACACCCGGTCCGGGTCGAGTTCTGGGGCGACGAGATCTCCGAGATGCGGATGTTCTCGGTGGCCGACCAGCGTTCCATCACCGAGATCCCGGTGGACTTCGTGATCGCGGTGCCGTGCCGCGAGCTGATGCTCACCGCGGACGTGCGGGCCCGCGCCGCCGAGCTGATGCAGGGCAAGCCCTCGCCGGACGCGCTGACCAACACCGTGGCCGGCAGCGTCGCGGACATGCTGGCCAAGCTCGCCGAGGGCATCCCGGTGGACGGCATGGAGGCACTGATGCCGGTGCTGCTCGCCGAGGACCCCGCGCTGCTCACCGACCAGCTGGCCCCGGGCACCCCGGTGCTGGTGTGCGACCCGGAGAAGGTGCGCACCCGCGCCGCCGACCTGATCAAGACCGGCCGCGAGTTCCTGGAGGCGTCCTGGTCGGTGGCCGCCGTCGGCGGCGACGCCCCGATCGACATCGAGCAGCTCGGCGGGTCCGGGTTCCGCGAACTCGGCGAGGTGCGGGCCGCCGCGATGGCCGGCGACCACCCGTGGTGGACGCTGAGCCAGCTGCCCGATGAAGCCGCCATCGAACTCGACGTCCGGCCGTCGCCCTCGGCGCGCAGCCAGCAGTCGCTCGAGGAGATCTTCGCGATGCTGCGCGCCCACGTCGTCACCGGCGGGCGCGCCGCCGTCGTGACCCCGGGGGCGGGCACCGCCAACCGTGTCATCGAACAGCTGTCCGAAAACGACACGCCCGCAACGCTGTTGGAGCCCGGTCAGCAACCCCAGCCGGGCGTGGTCGGGGTGTTGCGCGGCCCGCTGCACCACGGCCTGGTGATCCCCGGCGCCGAATTGGTGATCGTCACCGAGACCGACCTGACCGGCAACCGGGTCACCGCCACCGAGGGCAAGCGGCTGGCGGCCAAGCGGCGCAACACCGTGGACCCACTGGCGCTCACGGCCGGCGACCTGGTGGTCCACGATCAGCACGGCATCGGCAAGTTCGTGGAGATGACCGAGCGCATCGTCGGCGGCGCGCGCCGGGAGTACCTGGTGCTCGAGTACGCCTCGGCCAAACGGGGCGGCGGCTCGGACCGCCTCTACGTGCCGATGGACTCGCTGGATCAACTGTCCCGCTACGTCGGCGGTCAGGCACCGAGCCTGAGCCGGCTGGGCGGCAGCGACTGGACCAACACGAAAACCAAGGCGCGCAAGGCCGTTCGCGAGATCGCCACCGAACTCGTCGCGCTCTACGCCAAGCGTCAGGCGGCGCCGGGCCACGCGTTCGGCCCGGACACCCCGTGGCAGGCCGAGATGGAGGACGCGTTCGGGTTCACCGAGACCGTCGACCAGATGACCGCCATCGCCGAGGTCAAGGCCGACATGGAGAAGCCGGTCCCGATGGACCGGGTGATCTGCGGCGACGTGGGCTACGGCAAGACCGAGATCGCGGTCCGGGCGGCGTTCAAGGCCATCCAGGACGGCAAGCAGGTCGCGGTGCTCGTGCCCACCACGCTACTCGCCGATCAGCACCTGCAGACCTTCACCGAGCGGATGGCCGGCTTCCCGGTCACGGTGAAGGGGCTGTCGCGGTTCACCGACAACACCGAGTCCAAGGCCGTCGTCGACGGCATGGCCGACGGCACGGTCGACGTCGTGATCGGCACCCACCGGCTGCTGCAGACCGGGGTGCGCTGGAAGGACCTCGGACTGGTGATCGTCGACGAGGAACAGCGTTTCGGCGTCGAACACAAGGAACACATCAAGAGCCTGCGCACCCACGTCGACGTGCTCACCATGAGCGCGACCCCGATCCCGCGCACCCTGGAGATGAGCCTGGCCGGCATCCGCGAGATGTCGACCATCCTGACCCCGCCCGAGGAGCGCCACCCGGTGCTCACCTACGTCGGACCGCACGACGACAAGCAGGTGGCCGCCGCGCTGCGCCGCGAGTTGCTGCGCGACGGGCAGGCGTTCTACATCCACAACCGGGTCAGTTCGATCGACAAGGCCGCCGCGCGGGTGCGCGCCCTGGTGCCCGAGGCACGTGTCGTCGTCGGGCACGGGCAGATGCCCGAGGAGCAGCTGGAGAAGACCGTCGAGGGGTTCTGGAACCGGGAGTTCGACATCCTGGTCTGCACCACCATCGTCGAGACCGGCCTGGACATCTCCAACGCCAACACCTTGATCGTGGAGCGCGCCGACACCTTCGGGCTGTCCCAGCTGCATCAGCTGCGGGGCCGGGTGGGCCGCAGCCGCGAGCGCGGTTACGCCTACTTCCTGTATCCGCCGGAGATGCCGCTGACCGAGACCGCCTATGACCGGCTGGCCACGATCGCCCAGAACAACGAGTTGGGCGCCGGCATGGCGGTGGCGATGAAGGACCTCGAGATCCGCGGCGCCGGCAACGTGCTCGGCGCCGAGCAGTCCGGCCACGTCGCCGGCGTCGGCTTCGACCTCTATGTGCGGCTGGTCGGCGAGGCGGTGGAGGCCTATCGCGCCGTGGCCGACGGCGAAACCGTCTCGGGCCCAACCGAACCCAAGGAGGTGCGGATCGATCTTCCGGTCGACGCGCACCTGCCGCCGGATTACATCGGCAGCGACCGGTTGCGCCTGGAGGGCTACCGGAGGCTGGCCGCGGCCGCCGACGACGATGCGGTGCGCGCGGTGGTCGAGGAGCTGGTCGACCGCTACGGCCCGCTGCCCGAACCCGCGCAGCGACTGGTCGCGGTGGCCCGGTTGCGGCTGCTGTGCCGCTCCTATGGCGTCACCGAACTGTCGGCCACCGGGGCCGCCGGCCAGGCCGCGACCCTGCGGTTGTCGCCGCTGACGCTGCCGGACTCCGCCCAGCTGCGGCTCAAGCGGGTCTATCCCGGGGCCAGCTACCGGGCCACCACCGCCACCGTGCAGGTGCCGATCCCGCGGACCGGCGGGGTCGGATCGCCGCGGATCCGGGACCTGGAGCTGGTGGAGATGGTGGCTGGGCTGCTGCGGGCGCTGCACGGCGAGCCGGCGAAGGTCGATTGATCGCCCGCCGCTGTTAACGCCTCCCGTCGGGGACACGACATACACACCGGGGGTCAAGGTGTTGCGTTGTCGTCCAGACCGTGGGCGTCGACCGTCTGACGTGGGCGGTCAAGCAATTTCCTAAACCGAAAATCACGCGATTGCCACCGAGTTTTGTGGTGTGCGACGCGGTGAAACGAGGCGAAGGAGTTACGGATGAACGTCAAGAAATTGGCAGCGACAACGACGATGACGGGTGCACTCGGCCTGGGCGCCCTTGGTTTGGGTGCGGGCCTAGTGCAGGCACAACCGGACGTACCGGAGCCGCCGCCGGTGCCCGTGCCCGGCGTGCATGTACCTGATGTGAACGTGCCGGCTGTGAACGTCCCCGACGTGAACGTGCCGGCTGTGAACGTCCCCGACGTCAACGTGCCGGAAGTGCATGTTCCGGATGTGAACGTGCCGAGTGTGAACCTTCCCGACGTGGACTTGCCGGAGGTGCAGTTCCCCGGGGTGGACAACCACTTCGGGCTTCCGCCCGGTCACATCCCCCCGGGGCAGCTGAAGAACTCGGCGGTCATCAACGGGGTGCCGAACCCGTTCTACGGAATCCCGCCCGGCCAACTGACCCAACAGCCCACGGTGAACGGGATCGTCAACCCGTTCTTCGAGGAGACGCCGGGTCACTGGGTGATCCCTGACGAACCCTTCGAGCCGGAGTCCTGAGCTACGAACTTCTGACACGATGGCCGCCTTGCCTGCGGGCAGGGCGGCCATCGCCGCGTCGGGGAACCAGGTGCCGGCCGCCCCGGCTTTGCCGGTTTTCACCAGCCAGCGGGCCCCGACTAAGTTGGTAGAAGCAAAATCAACGGTCTCGTCGAAACGTGTGAGGGAGTCCAACCAGATGACCGTCATCCTGGTCGACCCGCGCCGCCCGACGCTGATTCCCGTCGAGGCCGTCGAACTCCTGGCCGGCCCCGTGCAGTACACCGAGGAAATGCCGGTCAAGGTGCCGTGGTCGCTGCCCAACGCCCGGCCGGTCAGCGACGAACCGGTCGAGGTGCTGCTGTCCTCGGACCCGAACCACCCGGCCGTGGCGGCCCGCATCGCCGCGGAAGAGAAGGTCATCGCCGCGCCGGACGCGCAGCCCGGCGAACGCCTGGTCGACGCCGTGACGATGATGGACAAGCTGCGCACCGACGGGCCGTGGGAGAGCGAACAAACCCACGACTCGCTGCGGCGCTACCTGCTCGAGGAGACCTACGAGCTGTTCGACGCGGTGCGTGACGGCGACGCCGAGCAGCTGCGCGAGGAACTCGGAGACGTGTTGCTGCAGGTGCTGTTCCACGCCCGCATCGCCCAGGATTCGCCCGCGCACGCGTTCACCATCGACGATGTGGCCGACGCGCTGGTCCGCAAGCTGGGCAACCGGGTGCCCGCGGTGCTGGCCGGCGAGTCGATCTCGCTCGAGGATCAGCTGGCCCAGTGGGAGGAACGCAAGGCCGCCGAAAAGGCCGTGCAGGCGCGCACTTCCGCGATGGACGACGTGCCGACCGCGCAGCCCGCCCTGGCGTTGGCGCAGAAGGTGATCTCGCGCGCGCAGCAGGCCGGGCTGCCCGACAAGTTGATCCCCGCGGACATGCTGACCGTCACGCTGTCCCCGGACCGCGACACCGAGAACGACCTGCGGGCGACGGTGTTGGCGTTCATGGACCGGGTGCGCGCCGCCGAGCGCGCCATCGCCGCCGCCCGCGGCGACATCGACACCTCCGCGCTGGGTGCGGCCTCGGCCGACGAGTGGCGGTCGGCCTGGCCGGCCGACGCGGATTCCGGCCCCGCCGCCGACGACGGGTAGAGTCTGGGCGCGACGGCGTCGCCGTCCGCCGGGCGCAGCGTCGCGCCCGAGATATCTGCGCAGTTCGACCCGTTGCCCTTTCGTGCATGAAAAAAGTTGTGCTGCAATGCGATGGGAGCACGATGTCCACTACGTCCGGCCGGGAGGCCGACGGCGCCGCAAGCACTTCGGTGCTCGCCGCCCTGCGCTCGCCGCGGCGCCTCAAGACCGAGGTGCTGGCCGGGCTGGTGGTCGCGCTCGCGCTCATCCCGGAGGCCATCTCGTTCTCCATCATCGCCGGGGTCGACCCGCGCGTCGGGCTGTTCGCCTCGTTCACCATGGCCGTCACCATCGCGTTCACCGGCGGCCGGCCGGCGATGATCTCCGCGGCGACCGGCGCGATCGCGCTGGTGATCGCCCCGCTGGTGCGCGAATACGGCCTCGACTACCTGGTGGCCACCGTGATCCTCGGCGGCATCCTGCAGATCCTGCTTAGCGTCTGCGGCGTGGCGCGGCTCATGCGGTTCATCCCCCGCAGCGTCATGGTCGGCTTCGTGAACTCGCTGGCCATCCTCATCTTCATGGCCCAGCTGCCGCACCTGCTGGGGGTGCCCGCGCTGGTGTACCCGTTCGTCGCCGTCGGCCTGCTGATCATCGTGCTGCTGCCCAAGCTCACCACCGCGGTGCCGGCGCCGCTGGTGGCCATCGTGGTGCTCACCGTCGTCGTGGTGGTCTGCAAGCTCGACCTGCCGAACGTGCACGACGAGGGTGAGCTGCCGTCGAGCCTGCCGACGCTGTTCTTCCCGCAGGTGCCGTGGACGCTCGAGACCCTGCAGATCATCGCGCCGTACGCGCTGGCGATGGCGCTGGTGGGGCTGCTGGAGTCGCTGCTGACCGCCAAGCTGGTCGACGACATCACCGACACCCACTCGAACAAGACCCGGGAGGCCTGGGGGCAGGGCGTGGCCAACGTCGTCACCGGCTTCTTCGGCGGGATGGGCGGCTGCGCGATGATCGGCCAGACCATGATCAACGTGAAGGTCTCCGGCGCGCGCACCCGCATCTCCACCTTCCTGGCCGGCGCGTTCTTGCTGGCGCTGGTGGTGGGCCTCGGCGACATCGTCGGCCTGATCCCGATGGCCGCGCTGGTGGCGGTGATGATCATGGTGTCGGTGGCCACCCTGGACTGGCACAGCCTGGCCCCGGCGACGCTGCGGCGGATGCCGCGCAGCGAGACCCTGGTGATGCTGGCGACCGTCGTGGTCACGGTGGTGAGCAACAACCTGGCCTACGGGGTGATCGTCGGCACGTTGACCGCCATGGTGCTGTTCGCCCGCCGCGTCGCGCACTTCATGACCGTCGAGCGCACCGAGAGCTCCGACGACGACGGCGCCCTGGTCACCTACCGGGTGTCCGGGGAGCTGTTCTTCGCCTCCAGCAACGACCTGGTGTACCAGTTCGACTACACCGAGGATCCGGACCGGGTGATCATCGACGTGTCGGGCTCACACGTCTGGGACGCCTCCACTGTGGCCTCGCTCGACGCCATCACCACCAAGTACCGGGCCCGCGGGAAGTCCGTCGACATCGTTGGCCTGAACCAGGATTCGGCGCAGCGCCACGGGCGATTGTCCGGCCGTCTCGGTGCGGAATCCTGAGCACCTCAACCGAAGAGCGTGGAGCCCCAGTAGGCGCCGTCGTCGCCGTCGGGGACCCCCGGCGGGACCGCGAACACCGCTGAACCGGTGTGGGTGATGTATTCGTTGAGCAGGTCCTGGCGGGCCAGTTCGGCCTGGATCGGGATGAACTGCTTCTCGGGGTTGCGCACGAATGCGATGAAGAACAACCCGGCATCGAGGTGGCCGAACCCGTCGGTGCCGTCGGTGAAGTTGTAACCGCGGCGCAGCATCTCGGCGCCGTGGTTGCGCTCCGGTGCGGCCAGGCGCACGTGGGCCAGCGGGTCGATCAGCGGTTCGCCGTCGGAGGTCACCGCGTCGAGGTTCAGCGGCTCGAACTCGTCGGCCAGTCCGATCGGCGCCCCGCTGCCCTTGGTGCGGCCGATCACCCGTTCCTGTTCGAGCAGCGTGGTGCGGTCCCACTGCTCGATGCGCATCCGGATCCGCCGCGCGATCAGGTAACTGCCGCCGGTCAACCAGTCCGGGCCGTCGCCGGCGGCCACCCACACCTGCTTGTCCAGGACGTCGGTGTCCTCGGCCTTGACGTTGTTGGTGCCGTCCTTGAACCCGAACAGGTTGCGCGGGGTGCTCTGGTCGCGCGTGGTCGACGAGGTGCGCCCGAAACCCAACTGCGAGTAGCGAACCGCCGCGGTGCCGAAGGCCACCCGGGCCAGATTGCGGACCGCGTGCACCGCGACCTGCGGATCGTTGGCGCAGGCCTGGATGCAGATGTCGCCGCCGCTGCGGGCCGGGTCCATGGTCTCGTTGGGGAACTTCGGCAGATCCTGCAGCAGCGCGGGGCGTTGTCCGCGCAGCCCGAACCGCGGCCGGGTCTCGGTGCCGAAGAACGACGGGCCGAACCCGATGGTCAGGGTCAGCTGGGAGGCCGGCAGACCCAGGGCCTCGCCGGTATCGGTCGGCGGCGCATACGGATTGAGCCCGACGGCACCGCCCTCGGTGGTCTCCTCGCCGCGCGCCATCCGCTCGGCCATCTGGGTCCACTCGCGCAGCATCTGCACCACCGCGTCGCGGTCCTCGGTGGTGACATCGAAGGCCGCGAAGTGCATCCGGTCTTGCGCCGGGGTGACGATGCCGGCCTGCCGGTCGCCGCGGAACGGCACCGGGAGCTGCAGTTGCGCGGTGCTGCTGTCGGCGGCCGAGGCCCGTCCGGTGACGACACCGGCCCCGGCGGCCCCGGCGACGGCGGCACCCACACCCGCCGCGCCGAGCAGCTTGCGTCGGGAGAATCCCGAACGCCCCCTTACGGTTTCGCCGGGCTCATTGTCCGGCGATGACACCTTGCACCTGGCTCACCTCTTTGCTGAGCGCGTCGATGGCGCGGGACAGTTCCTGACGCTGCGGTTCGGTGACGGTGTCGTAGGACACGAACCCGTCGCCGGCGCGCAGCCGCATCAGCAGCTTCTCCACCTCGGCGAAACGCTCGTCGACCCGCTTGCCCAGTTCGGGGTCGCGCTCATCGAGGATGGGTCGCACCGAGGCGACCGCGGTCTGCGAACCCTGGACGTTGGCGTTGAAGTCCCACAGATCGGTGTGGCTGAAGATGTCCTCCTCGCCGGTGATCTTGCTGGTGGCCACCTCGTCGAGCAGACCCTGTGCGCCACCGGCGATCTGGGTCGAGTCGATCTTCCACTCCGGATCCTTGACCCCGGCGTCGAGTTCGCGGATGTCGGCCATCAGCTGGTCGGCGATCGCGTTGGTGTCGGGCTGCAGGCCGTCGAGCCACAGGTCCTTCTCCAGGCGGTGGAAGCCGGTCCACTTCTGCCCCTCGGACAGGTCGGCCTCGCGCAGGTCGATGCGCGGGTCCAGATCGTTGGGGAACGACTCGGCGACGGGCTCGATGCGCTCGTAATACGTACGGGCGATGGGGTATTGCTCCTTGGCTTCCTCGATGTCGCCGGCCTTGATGGCGTCGACGAACAGCTGCGTGGCGGGGATCAGCGCATCGGTCTGGCTGTTCACATACCGCTTGTAGCTGTCGGCGGCCTCCTTGAACTTGCCCTCGGTGTCGATCTCCACGGCGTCACCGGTGACGGTGAAGTCGCCGCGCAGCCCGTCGCCGACCATGCCCGGCTTGCACGCGGTCTGGTAGGTGCCGGGCTGACCGAGCTGCACGATCAGCTTGCGGTTCAACCCGGGGGAGATGTTCTCGACCTCGCCCATCACCCGGTCGCCGTCGTCGTAGACATAGAACTCGGTGACCTTGTTGCCCTCGTTGGTGATGACGAAGGTGGTGGCACCGGTGGCTGCCTCGGTGCTGGACAGCTCGCAGGAATCGTCGGTGGCGGTCACCGTGATCTCCGATGCCGGGGATGCGCCGTCGGCCGTGTCGGCCTCTTTGGCGGTGCAGCTGGACAGCGCAACACCGGTCAACAGGGCCGCCGCGGCGGCGACACCGGCCTTGGCGGGCATCGGGAAACGATTCACGTGGTTGACCTCTCAGCTTCGGTTAGGGGTTCCGGGTCCGTATTCGGATCAGGCTTGGGGCGCCGCGCGGCGGGGCGCAGGAACAGCGCCAGCACCACCGCGACATAGGCCAGCCAGCAGATCAGCTGCAGCACGGTCGGGGTCGGGGTGATGTTGAAGATGCCCTGGATGACCTCGCCGTACCAGGACGACCAGTTGAACCAGGACGTGATGTCGAAAGCCCTGTTGGCCAGGCCGGGCAGCCATCCGACGGTCTGCAGGGCGCCGATGCCGTAGGACAGCACGCCGGCGGCCACGAACACCAGGAACACACCGGTGTAGGTGAAGAACTTCCCGAGATCCAGGCGAACCGCGCCCTTGTACATGCCGTAGGCGATGGCCGCGGCGACCAGCACACCGACGATCAGTCCCGTTAGCGGCCACAGGGTTTCGGCCTCGGCGTAGCCGACCATGAACAGCGCGGTCTCCACGCCCTCGCGCCCGACGGCCAGGAACGCCAGCGCGGTGACGGCCAGGGCCCCGGTCTCGAGGGCCTCGGCCATCTCGGCGCGCAACTGCCCGGACAGGCCCGCGGCGGCCCGCTTCATCCACAGCACCATGGTGGTGACGATGACGACGGCGATCAGCGAGGCGACACCGGCGATGGCCTCGGCGGCCAGTCCGCTGATGGTGTTCTCGCCGAGCTGGATCCCCACGAAGACCGCCACCGTCATGGCGATTGCTGCGCCGACCCCCAACCACACCCATTTCAGCGCGTCGCGGCGGTCGGATTTCACCAGGAACGCCACCAGGACCATGACGATGATGGCGGCTTCCAGGCCCTCGCGCAGGCCGATCAAACCGCTCCCGAACACCTGCGATGACACACTGGGGCTCGCAGCAAGCAGCGCGGCCGGAATCTCGCCGTCGGTCATCATCTGGTGTCCTTGCTATGACGCCACGCAACGCTGGCAATAATTGCCAGCATGAGGTATGGCTCACCTTAGCAGCGGGCTTCGGTGCGTGGAATATCTTCTCTTCAGCGCTCCCGAAGCGTCGATGTACGCGGTCGGCATGGGACGATGGCTCGGATCGAAAGGGTGAGGGAGGCCTGTGTCGAAGCGTTGGCTGCAGGCTGCCGCGGTGCTGGGCGTGGCAGCGGTGCTGATGGCTTCGAGTTGTTCCTGGCGCCTGGGCAATCCCATTCCCGACGGCGTTCCCCCGCCGCCCGGTGACCCGGTTCCGGCCGTCGACATCGAGGCCGACGGCAGGCCCGCCGATCAGCTGCACGAGTGGGCCGCCGAGCGGGCGCCCGGGATGAAGATGCCGGTCACCGCGCTCGAGGCGTACGCGTACGCGGCCCGGGTGGCCGAGGTGGTCAACCCCAAATGCAAGCTGGCCTGGACCACGCTGGCGGGCATCGGTCAGGTGGAGAGCCACCACGGCACCTATCGCGGCGCCACGGTCGCGCCCAACGGCGACGTCACCCCGCCGATCCGCGGCGTGCAACTCGACGGCACGGCCGGCAACATGCACATCCCCGACACCGACGGCGGCGTGTTCGACGGCGACGCCGACCTGGACCGGGCCATGGGCCCCATGCAGTTCATCCCGGAGACCTGGAAGCTCTACGGCGTCGACGCCAACAACGACGGCGAGGTGGATCCGGACAACATCGACGACGCGGCCCTGTCGGCGGCGGGCTATCTGTGCTGGCGCGGCAAGGACCTGTCCGAACCCAAGGGCTGGATGGCCGCGCTGCGCGCCTACAACCACTCCGATTCCTACGCCCGGATGGTGCGGGACTGGGCCACCGCCTACGCCAACGGCTACTCGCTGTAGGCCGCGTTGTAGCGCGCGATCACGAGCCATCGCCGCGGGCGTAACCGGCACGCTTTAGGCTTAGCGCTGGCCTTTGAGGGCCTGACCTTCGAGCCCCACACGCAAAGGAGACTTCAGTGCCCATCATCGAGCAGGTAGCGGCCCGGGAGATCCTCGACTCGCGCGGTAATCCGACCGTCGAGGTCGAGGTCGCGCTCACCGACGGCACCTACGCCCGCGCGGCGGTCCCGTCCGGCGCCTCCACCGGCGAGCACGAGGCCGTGGAATTGCGCGACGGCGGCGACCGGTACGGCGGCAAGGGCGTCGAGAAGGCCGTGGAGGCCGTCCTCGACGAGATCGCGCCCGCGGTCATCGGCATCTCCGCCGACGAGCAGCGCATCGTCGACCAGGCCCTGCTGGATCTCGACGGCACCCCGGACAAGTCCCGGCTGGGCGCCAACGCGATCCTCGGCGCCTCGCTGGCCATCGCCAAGGCCGCCGCCGACAGCGCCGCGCTGCCGCTGTTCCGCTACCTGGGCGGCCCGAACGCGCACATCCTGCCGGTGCCGATGATGAACATCCTCAACGGCGGCGCGCACGCCGACACCGGCGTCGACGTGCAGGAATTCATGGTCGCCCCGATCGGCGCGCCCACGTTCAAGGAGTCGCTGCGCTGGGGCACCGAGGTCTACCACTCGCTCAAGGCTGTGCTCAAGAAGCAGGGCCTGGCCACCGGCCTGGGCGACGAGGGCGGCTTCGCCCCGGACGTCGCCAGCACCCGCGCGGCGCTCGACCTGATCGTCTCGGCCATCGAGGCCACCGGCTTCAAGCTCGGCACCGACGTGGCGCTGGCCCTGGACGTGGCGGCCACCGAGTTCTACACCGAGGGCACCGGCTACGCCTTCGAGAAGGAGACCCGCACCGCCGAGCAGATGTCGCAGTTCTACGCCGAGCTGATCGACGCCTACCCGCTGGTGTCCATCGAGGATCCGCTCTCCGAGGACGACTGGGACGGCTGGGTGGCGCTGACCACCGCCATCGGTGACCGCGTCCAGCTCGTCGGCGACGACCTGTTCGTCACCAACCCGGAGCGCCTCGAGGAGGGCATCGAGCGCGGCGCCGCCAACGCGCTGCTGGTGAAGGTGAACCAGATCGGCACGCTCACCGAGACCCTGGACGCGGTGTCGCTGGCGCACAACAGCGGCTACCGCACGATGATGAGCCACCGTTCCGGCGAGACCGAGGACACCACGATCGCCGATCTGGCCGTCGCGGTGGGCAGCGGTCAGATCAAGACCGGTGCGCCGGCCCGCAGCGAGCGGGTGGCCAAGTACAACCAGCTGCTGCGCATCGAGGAGACGTTGGGCGACGCCGCGCGCTACGCCGGTGACCTGGCTTTCCCGAGGTACGAGGCCAAATAGCCGGTAGCCTGGCCTATTGATGTCCGACGCGAAGCGGCCCGACCCCAAACGACGGTCACCGACCTCACGGCCGGCGGCGGCCGGTCGCAGTGGGGCCCCGGGCCGCGGCGCGCGCAAACCCGTTGCCAAGCCGGCGGTGGCCGCCGCGCGGAAGGACACCACCAAACCCACCGCGGAAAAGGCGAAACCTGAAGTCATCGAGCCGGTTCGGCAGTCGATCGCCGAGGCGGCCGAACTGCAGTCCGAACAACGGATGGGTTTCACCGCGCGTCGCGCCGCCGTGCTGGCCGTGGTGGTGTGCGTGCTGACGCTGACCATCGCGGGTCCCGTGCGCACCTATTTCGCGCAGCGCACCGAGATGCGGCAGCTGACCGCCAGCGAGGCCGCGTTACGCGCCGAGATCGCCGAACTCGAGGAGCAGAAGGTCAAACTCGCCGACCCGGCGTTCATCGCCGCCCAGGCCCGCGAACGGCTGGGATTCGTGATGCCCGGCGAAATCCCGTACCAGGTGCAACTGCCGCCGGGGGCGGTGGTCACCGAGGAGGCCGAGGACGCGCCGACCGCGCTGGTCAACAACGACCCCTGGTACACGTCGCTGTGGAAGACCATCGCCGACGAGCCGCACGGCGCGCCCCCGCCGCCGCCCGCCCCGCCCGTCGAACCCGGGCAGGTGCCACCGCCGCCGGAGCCGGAGCCGGTCCTGCCGCCCGAACCGGGACAGCCCGGTGGTTGACCCCGCGGACCTCGCGGCGGTCCACAAGCAGCTCGGACGGGAACCGCGCGGCGTGCTCGAGATCGCCTATCGTTGCCCCAACGGTGAACCCGCCGTTGTGAAGACAGCGCCGAAACTGCCTGACGGAACACCGTTTCCGACGTTGTACTACCTGACGCACCCGGCGTTGACCGCCGCGGCGAGCAGGCTGGAGTCCTCCGGGCTGATGCGGGACATGACCGAGCGACTGGCCACCGACCCCGAGTTGGCCGCGGCCTACCTGCGGGCGCACGAGAGCTTTCTGGCCGAGCGCGACGCCATCGAGTCGTTGGGCACGACCTTCTCCGGCGGCGGCATGCCGGACCGGGTGAAGTGCCTGCACGTGGTGATCGCGCACTCGTTGGCCAAGGGGCCCGGGGTCAACCCGTTCGGCGACGAGGCGTTGGCCATTCTGGCCGAAGAGCCCGGCATGGCAGGGATTTTGGACAAAGCAGTGTGGGGCGACGGCGATGAGGAGCGAAGTGGCGAGTAACCCGCGCCTGGCGGCGGTCGACTGCGGGACCAATTCCATCCGGTTGTTGATCTCCGAGGTGCGCGACGGCGGGGTCGTCGACGTGCATCGGGAGATGCGGATCGTGCGGTTGGGGCAGGGCGTGGACGCGACGGGACAGTTCGATCCCGAGGCGATCGCCCGGACCCGCGCGGCCCTGGAGGATTACGCGACGCTGATGCGCAGTCACGACGTGTCGCGGGTACGGATGGTGGCGACCTCGGCGACCCGGGACGCGGCCAACCGCGAGGAGTTCTTCGCCATGACCGCCGAGGTGCTGGGTGCCGTCGTGGCCGGGACGGTCGCCGAGGTGATCTCCGGCACCGAGGAGGCCGAGCTGTCCTTCCTGGGCGCGGTCGACGAACTGGACGCTGCCGCAGCGCCTTTCGTGGTGGTGGACCTCGGTGGTGGGTCGACGGAGGTGGTGCGCGGCGAGCGGCACGTCGACGCGTCGTTCTCCGCGGACATCGGCTGCGTGCGGATCACCGAACGCTGCCTGCACTCCGATCCGCCCACCGCCGACGAGGTGGCCGAGGCGCGCACGGTGATCCGCGAGCGGCTGGACGAGGCGCTGGCGGCGGTGCCGGTCGACAATGCACGCACCTGGGTGGGGGTGGCGGGCACGTTCACCACCATCGTGGCCCTGGCGCGGCGGCTGACGACCTACGATTCCGAGGCGATTCACCTGTCGCAGGTGAGTTTCGGTGATCTGTTGCCGGTGTGCGACGAGCTGATCGGGATGACGCGCAAGCAGCGCGCGGCGCTGGGGCCCATGCACGAGGGTCGGGTCGACGTGATCGGCGGCGGCGCGATCGTGGTGCAGGAGTTGGCCCGCGAACTCGGCGAGCGCGCCGGCATCGCCAGCCTGACGGTCAGCGAACACGACATCCTCGACGGGATCATCGGGTCGATCGTGTGATGAAGCGTTGGGCGGCAACGCTGTTGGCGGTGGTGCTGCTGTCCGTGGTCGTGGTGGTCGCGGGCTTCCCGGTGTTCGTGCAGCCGCGCGTCGACACCCCGCGGGCGGCCGACGCGATCCTGGTGGTCGGTGGGGACGCGCCCGAGGCGAGGTACTTGTACGGGTTGGAACTGGCGCACCGCGGCTGGGCGCCGCACCTGGTGCTGTCCAACCCGGGCGGCCAGGTCGACCAGTACTGCGCCGAGGATGGGTCCGACTTCACCGTCGAGTGTTTCCAGCCGGATCCGCCGACGACGCGGGGGGAGGCCCGCGAGCTGGGTCGGCTGGCCGCCGAACGGGGTTGGCAGACCGTCATGGTGGTGACCTACACCCCGCACGTATCCCGGGCGCGCTACCTCATGGAGCGCTGCTTCGACGGCGAGGTGGTGATGGTGGGCGTGCCCGTCGACCTCTCGGTGCCGGCTGGGGCGTGGATGTACGTCTACCAGGGGGCGGGATTCGTGAAGGCGTTCGTGCAACGCGGCTGTTGATCAGGGCGCGGTGTCGGCCCGGTCGGGGGTCTGGCCACCAGCACCCACACCAGCGTCGCCAAGCCGGTGAAGACGCCTTGCACGGTGACGATGAACGCCAGGTATTCGTGCCAGGCGGCCAGGATCTCGTCGCATCCCTGGCCGACCCAGGGCAGTGTCGACAACGCGAACACCAGGGCCAGGGACAGCAGGGTCACCGTGGCGGCGGTCGCGGCGCGCTGCGCGGGATCCTCGAGGGTCCGGCGGAAGTAGTTGAACTCCACGCCGAGTGTCAGCAGCAACAGCGGGATGATGGCGACGATCTGCTGGAAGTAGGCGGGAGCGACTGCGCCCGAACATAACTGGGCGTTGATGGCTAGCTGTTCTGTTAGTGGCAGCTGCTCGACCTCGGCCGCCGTGTCGGGGTCCAGCGCCCGGATCACGTCCACGTCGAAGTAGTCGACGTAGATCGTCGCCGCGAGATAGCAGGCGAAGACACCGACCATCAGCGGCACGATCGCCCGCACCCGCCGCCAGTCGACGGGCATCCGCGCCCGCCGGGACGAACTGAACAACGTCAACGGATCGGCGTTCAGCGACGTCGTCATGAGGACCGTCAGCGCTGCCGCGAACAGGGTGGAGGACAGCACGTCGACCCACACCGGCGGGCTGTCGGTGAGACCGAGTAGGACGAGGTCGGCGCCCATCACGATCGCGGAGCCCAGCCACCACGCGCGCCACAGCCGCGGGGGACTGCCGTCGGCCCGGCCGATGGATCGCTTCAAGGCGGCCACGCCGGCCAGGATCGTCAGGTCGACGACGATCAGCGCGATGCGCCATTCCTCGTTGTCCGCCTGGCCGACGAGTTCGAAGAACCCGCTGACGATCTCCTCGCTGTAGGAGAAGCCGAGCACCAGCAGGAACACCACGCCGAGCACCGCCCGGCTCGATGTGGTGCCGCGCGCCTCGGTCACCGCCGCCCCCCATCGCGTCGAGTGTGCGTCGCAATTCTCGCAGCGTAGGAGGGGCGGAGGGGCACGTTTGCGCTGGCTTGCTCTTTTGATTACGGAACGGAACCGTTACGATATGGGCATGTCTGATGCCGTGGATACGGACGTCATCGTGGTGGGGGCCGGCCCCACCGGGCTCACGCTGGCCTGCGGACTCCGGTTGCACGGGCTGTCGGTGCAGGTGATCGACCGGGCGGCCGCACCGGCGACCACGTCGCGGGCCAACTTCATGCACGCGCGCGGTTCGGAGGTGCTGGCGAGGCTCGGGGCGCTGGGCGCCCTGCCCGAACAGTCGCTGCGCGCCATGCGCATCACCACCTACGTCGGCGATCGGCCGATGATGAAGCTGAAGTTCGGGGATCCGGGGATGAGCACGGCCGCGCCGCCGATGGTGGTGTCGCAGGCGAAGGTGGAGGGGGCGCTACGGGACAGGTTCGCCGATCTCGGTGGAGAACCGCAGTGGGGCAACGGTTTGGCCGATCTGCGTCAGGAATCCGATGCTGTGGTGGCCGAATTGGAGGACGGTCGGCAGCTGCGCGCGCGCTGGCTGGTCGGCTGCGACGGGACCTCGAGCACCACGCGCAAGTTGGTGGGCATCGACTTTCCCGGCGTCAAACTCTCCGAACGCTTTCTGCTGGCCGATGTGCATCTGGACTGGGATCTGGACCGCGGCGGCACCACCGGCTGGGTGCATCCTGACGGTCTGGTCGGGGCCATGCCGATGCCCGGCGAGGATGGCCGCGACGACCTGTGGCGGATCTTCGCCTACGACCCGCGCGGTGATCAAAAGCCCAGCGACAGCGAGATTCTCGACCGCATCACCGCGATCTTGCCGCAGCGTACCGGCCGGCGGGTGGGTGTCGGAGAGCCCGAATGGTTGTCGCTGTTCACGGTGCACCGTCGGCTGGCGTCGTCGTATCGGCGCGGTCGGGTACTCATCGCCGGCGACGCGGCCCACGCGCACGCGCCGTTCGGCGGCCAGGGCATGCTCACCGGGGTGGGGGACGCGGAGAACCTGGCGTTCAAGCTCGCACTGGTGGTGCGGGGCCAGGCGGGGGACGGGTTGGTTGACACTTATGAGGCCGAGCGTCGGCCGCTGGCCACCGAGGTGCTGCGCGGCACCAGCGCGCTGACCCGCATCAACGTCGCCAGCAATCCGATCGGCCGGTTCCTGCGGGATCAGGTGGCGATCCGCATCTTTGGGTTGGCGCCGGTGCAGCGCTGGGCGACGTACTCGGCGTCGCAGCTGTGGGTGAGCTACCGCAAGGGCCCGCTCGGCGGACGGGGCCGCAAGCCTCGCCGCGGCGATCGCATTGCCGATCTGGCGTGCACGCGGGACGGCGCCCCGACCCGGCTGCACAGCGAGCTCGGCGGCCGCTGGGCGCTGCTCGAGCCGTCTGGCGGCCGGGGTGTAGAGGTGGCGCGGCGCTGGCTCGGTGAGTTCGTGGTGCCGCTGGCCTATGACGGGGACGAGACCATGCTGGTGCGGCCGGATGCGCACCTGGCCTGGCGCGGCGACGACGTCGAGGGGCTGGACCGGTGGCTGGGCGCGGCGCTGCGTGAGGGGAGCACGCGATGACCGCGCCGGCCGGTCGGGGTCGGCCCCGCGACCGCGCCACCGACCTTGCGATCCTGCGGGCCGGGCTCGAGCTGTTCATCGAGCGTGGTGTTGAGGGCGCCAGTATGGAACAGATCGCCAAGCAGGCCGGCGTGGGCAAGCCGAGCATCTATCGGCGCTGGTCGAACAAGGAGGAGCTGATCGCCGCGGCGATCGAGACGCTGGTGGTCGACGAGGTGCAGTTCGCGTCGGTCGAGGCGGCCGAGACGCAATCGCCCTCCGCGCTGGTGGAGGCGGCTATCGACAGCGCGGCCGCTGCCGCGACCGCGCCGCAGTACCGCGCGCTGGTGGCCCGGGTGTACGGGTCGGCGGTCAGCCACCCGTCGCTGCTGGCCGCGTACTGGCGGCGGTATGTGGTGCCCCGTCGGCAGGTCGCGGCCCGGCTGCTCGAGCGGGCGCAGGAGCAGGGGACCGTCGCCGCTGACCTGGACCTGGACGTGGCGATCGACATGATGGCCGGCGCGGTGACTTACCGTGTGCTGCAACCGGATCCGCCCGATGTCGAGGAGATGCGGCGGTATCTGCGGGCGGTGTATCGGCAGATCGGGTTGTTGCCTCCAGGTGGAGCCGATGGGGACTTCGGCGGTGGTCTGAAATAGCATCTGTTGTGCATTGCCCCCATAGCCCAATTGGCAGAGGCAGCGGACTTAAAATCCGCGTGTTCCGGGTTCGAGTCCCGGTGGGGGCACTTGGTCTGGTGCGTCACGATGCCGCGTGTCATCGTCTGTGCTGAGCGTTGCCGCAACGACGAAGGACGACGATGAAGGACAACCATGAAACCTGAGGACGCCCTACAGATCCAGATGCTGCTCGCCGACTATGGCCACGTCGTCGACGATCACGACTGGGACCGAGCCCACGAAGTGTTCGCCGAGGACTTCGTCTTCGAGATGGGTGCCATGGGCCGCCCGGACTTGCACGGCATCCCCGACATCGTCGCGAACTTCAAGGGCCGCAACATGTATGCGCATGTCACCACGAACACCACGATGCGCGAGCAGGATGACGGCACCGTCATTGCGCACTCCAAGTTCATCGGGTTCCCGAACGAGGGCCCACCGGTCACCGGCGACTACCACGACCAGATCGTCCGCACGCCGGCCGGTTGGCGGCTGCAGCGCCGCCGGGCCGAGCTTCGGCAACGAAAGTTCTTCGACTAACGGCGAACGGTGGGGCTCGCGGCCGGCGCCTGGACATGGCGAGTGACCCACTGGGCGGCGAGCTTCACCAGGCCGGACTGCGGGTAGCGGACGTGGGAGTCGAAGTCTCGGCCGAGCGAGCAGACGGGATCGTTCGGGGCGCACAGGTCGGCGGTCCTGGATCCGAAGACCGGGCTCATCCGGGTCAACGGCTGGCCGATGCGCGCCGAGGGATTACCGAAGACGACCACCGCGGCGATGTGCGGAACGACGGCGGCGGGCAGCGGTGCGGTGTAGCCGAGACCGGCGATCGGCGAGGTGGCGACGACGTCCACCACGGCGGCGCCCTGTGAATAGCCGCCCATCACGATCTTGGTGTCGGGGCACCGGGCGGCGGTCGCCTGGATGCGCTTGCTCAAGTCGGTGGCTCCGGCGGCTGCCGTCCAAAAATGCCACGTGGCCGGGTACTTCACCGCGTAGGTGCTGACCGTGGAGCCCTTCACCATGGGCCGCAACGTGTCGACGAATGCCTGGCCGACGACACCGATTCCCGCTGGTTCGTCGGTGCCCCGCGCGAACGCCACCTCGATGTCGGAGCATTTCGGCGCCGCTGAGGCCACCGGCGCCGCGATCGTGTTTGCCGCAGCGAACGCACCCAGCACTGCGATGGCAGCCCGGGCCGCCATCGTGCGGACACCAATACCCACCAACCACTTCTATCACTCTTTTCACAGGGCCGGCCACTTGTGCGGCGAGGACTCTCATCCGCTCGCTGCGCGGACTAATGTTCGACGCGATGAGGACTCGCTGGCTCAGCCGCGCCGAAACCGATGCCGATATGACGGCCATTCGCCGGATCAATCTCGCAGCGTTCGAGACCGCGGCGGAAGCCGATCTCGTGGATGCGCTCCGCGAAGACCCCGCATGGATCGACGGACTCTCGATGGTTTCGACGACTCCCGGCGGCGACCCCGTCGGCTACGCCCTGCTCACGCGTTGCCACATCGACGACACTGCGGCACTGTGCCTCGGGCCGTGCGCCGTGCTGCCCGAGGCGCAGCGCACGGGGGCCGGATCCGCTGCTATCCGCGCCGTTCTCACCGCCGCCAGCCAGCAGGGTGAGCGCTTCGTGACCGTCCTCGGACACCCGGGCTATTACCCGATATTTGGATTCAGTCGGGCGTCCGCCCACGGGGTCAGGATGCGCGACCCGGTTCCCGACGACGCGCTCATGGTGCTCGCTCTCGACGGGAGCGTCATCCCGGCCGGCACGATTCGTTACGCCGCACCGTTCGGCGACATCTGAGCGCTGGGCATCCACTATTAGTGCTGAGGATTTTCGCTACGTCGCGGCTGTAATCCTCGGCCTTGATGATGGTCGTCGCCGTCGATCTCGTCGAATCCGACCCGTCAGGCCGCCTGGCCCGTTAGCGTGCTGAACGGTCGAAGACGGCGCATCAAAAGGGCGGGGCATGACGCGAGTAGCAGCGTGGGTGGGGGCGGGAGTTTTCAGCGCGGGAGTTTCGGCGGCAGTACTCGCCGGGGCGGGAGCCGCGCACGCCGAGGACGACGGCACTACCAAACGAGACGCCAAACCGGACACAACGCAGGACCGGTCCACCGCTGACGCGAAGCGCGACCCACTGAAACGGGCTGCGAAGTCCAAGGTTTCGGATATGGCAACTGCACGGGATGCCGAGACCCGAGCCGAAGCCCGACAGGCGCGCATCAAGCGCACCGACCGCTCGCTGCGCGAGGTCGCAGACTCGGTCCGCACCCGGGTGCGCGGTGCGCTGAAGGACTCTGCGCGCGAGATCCGGGAGAGCGCCCGCGAACTCCGCGAGGAAACACGCGAGCTCAAGGAAGCGGAAGCGCCCTCGCCGCCGCGGGCTGCGGCCAAGGACGTCGATGCTGTCCAGGAGAAGGTCCGCCCGTCCATCAGCATCCGGTCGGCCCTGGCTGAGCGCCATTCCCGGCTGGACGTGCCGACAGCGCAGCCGGAGCCGGAAACCGACGTCCTGGAACCACCACGCCCGCAGGCGGACTCGGCTACTGCCATCGAGGAGCTCGCCGCGGTCACCCCGGCCCGTAAGGACCCGGTCGAGGCCGTCCACGACCTGCTGCGCGGCCTGGGTGCGCTCGCGCTCAACCCCGAGCCGCAAAACTATCCCAAGCCGCTGTCGGTGCTCGGCGACGTCGTCTTCGACACCGTCGCCGCGCTCGAACGCATTGTGGGCGGGGACCCGGTGGTGCCGCCGCAACTGCGCGACTCGGTCGAGGTCAGCAGCTCCACGCTGGTCGTCTCGCCCGGCCATGAAGTCGAATCCAACTGGTATCTGCCCAAAACCACTGCGGGACAGCCCGCGCCGAGCAGGCTGATCTATCTGCAGCACGGGTTCCTGGCCAACGGCCCGCTCTACAGTTACACCGCCTCGTATCTGGCGAACCAGACCAACAGCATCGTCGTCACCACCACCTACACCTCCAACCCGTTCGAGGCCGACGGGATGTGGCTCGGCGGCGACAATCTGCACGAGGCCGTCGCGCAGCTGTTCCTCGACCCGGACCGCACCGCGCTCAACGCCAGCCTGGACAACGCCGAACTGAAGGCCGGCCGCCCCGGCGACATCGAGGTGCCGCTGCAGTTCGTCCTGGTCGGGCACTCGCTCGGTGGTGGGTTCGGTCCCGGTGTCGCCGGCTACTACGCCGAGGGCCTGCTGCGCCGCCGCGACGACGATCCGGCGGCGCCCAACGATCTGGCCGGCGTCGTCATCTACGACGCGGTGCCCATGGGATCGATCATTCCCGACGCCATGGAACGCCTGGATGCGTTGGAGGCCAACGGAACCGCCGACCCGGCCGACGATGATCCCAACGACTACATCCCGATCTACGAGATCGGCGCTCCGCTGAACTACCTCAACGTGTTCAGCGACGTCAACGACCAGCTGGCCCAGGCCCGACCCGGCCAGTTCACCGGTGTCGTGCTCGAGGACGGCGTCCACATGGACCCGATGCAGGGCGGCAACCCGTTGATCCAGGCGGCCGCCTACCTCATCGCCGGATTCCCGCAGCCGCAGAACCCGCTGGCCGTGCGCGCGCTGTCGGCGGGCTGGATCAACGACATGTTCGACGAGAACATCGACCCCGCCACCGGCGCGTGCCTCGCGGACGCCGACTGCGCCGGCCAGTACGGCGACGGCGGAACGTCGTTCCTGGTCAGCACCGACGAAGGGGACGCCGTCGCGGTGCTGATCGGTACCCGACGGGCCAGCGACCTCACCTCGCTGCGGGCCATCAGCGTCACCGACTTCATCTCAGCGATCCCCGCCGGCGTCCTCAACGGTCTCGAGACCACCTGCGATCTGTTCTCCGGAGGCCAGTGCCCGGTGTGAGGCCGCGATTTTGGTGTCGGAAGCACCACCGATGCGCTAGTACTGTCAACCCATGACGAATGTGCCAGACTCCACCGAGGTGCCGGCTGCCTGGCAGCAGCGGTTCGCCTTCTTCCAGCAGTACGGTCCAGTCGGCTCGACGCCGGAGGCCAAGGCCGCTTACCGCGCGCTGCCGTTCGGTGCCCGGATGCGCCTGGGGTTCAACATCTGGGCATTTCTGTTCGGCCCCGTCTACTTCCTCGTCAAAGGCATGTGGCGCAAGGGACTGACGGTGCTGGGCGTCGCGGTCACGCTGGGAGTGGCCTCGGTGCTGTTGGGGGTGCCGGACAACTGGGACCGCGCATTTGCCATCGGCTTCACCGCAGCCATCGCGACGGTGACGAACTGGGCCTATTATCTGCACGTGGCCGAGGGCAGCCAGTCCTGGAATCCGTTGGAGGGGCTTCGGCGCAAGGGGCCGGCCTGATCGGCGTCGATCACACTCGCTGGGATGGCCGGCGCCGCAACACTTCACAGCGAGGCCGATGTCAACGCCTTTGAACACAATCGCAACATCGTCGAAACACCGCGTGGGTAACTTCCTGGCCACCGACTACCCGGAGGTCACCCTGTATGAGTTCGTCGTTCGCGCACGCCGCAGCCGAAACCCTCGCCAAAGGAATCGGGCGGCGCGATTTCGTTCGTGTCGTCGCGGCGGTGGGTGCGGGCGCGGGTCTCACCGCCGCGGGAGCCGGCTGCGCGCACAGGGATTCCGTCCCGGCGGCGACCGGTGCGGTGGCGGCCGGGACCACCGAAGGCTTCGAGGTTCTGCAGCCCGGTAGCGGCACCATCACCGGCGACCATTACCTGCAATCGAACCCCGAGCAGGTGCTGTGGGGTTACGTGCCGACCGTGCACGCCGCGGCGGACCTGAGGATGCGCTCGGGCCAGACGATCACCGTCGACACCGTCTCGCACGAGGGGATCCTCGAGGATCAGGGACGCAACCCCATCGAGTACTTCGGTAGCAAGGGGGTCGACGAATCCGAGGTGTTGCAGGACGCGATCGCCGTCGCCGCCGACTACGACCGGACCCCGCGCAACTTCGACAAGGACGGGCCGCACGTGGTGACCGGGCCGGTCTTCGTCGACGGCGCGCAACCCGGTGACGTGCTGAAAATCGAGACGCTGGAGGCCATTCCACGCGTACCGTACGGCGTGGTGTCCAGCCGCCACGGCAAGGGGGCGCTGGCCCGCAAAGCCGACGGAACCGCGCCGGAGGGCATCAGCCTCGACGAGGTGATGCCGCCCGTCGCCGCCGACGGCCGACCCAACGCCGACCCCACCCAGTACGGCAACGTCTCGACGTTCACCGCCGTCGAAGACGGCCACGGCGTCATGTCCTACGGCGACGCGGGGGTGCGGTTCCCGCTCTCGCCGTTCATGGGAATGATGGGGGTGGCCTTCTCCCAGGACCGGGACCCCACGGCGGCCACCGCGAACTCCATCCCACCCACCGTGGCCGGCGGCAACATCGACATCCGTCTGCTGGGCGAAGGTTCCACGTTGTATCTGCCGGTGTTCGCCGAGGGGGCACTGTTCTACGTCGGCGATCCGCACATGGCCATGGGCGACGGTGAAGTGGCGCTGACGGCGATGGAAGGGTCCCTGCGCGGCACGTACCGCCTGACGGTGTGCAAACCGGGGTCCGGCGACGCCCCGTCGGTCGCCTAGCACTATCCGTTCGCCGAAACCGACGACTCCTGGGTGCCCATCGGATTGTCCGATCCCGACGGGGCGATCGACGGCAACGGCTCCGACCTGGACATCGCGATGCGCCGGGCCGTGGTCAACGCGTTGGATTTCCTGCAGAACGACCAGGGCATGGACCGCGCGACGGCCTACGCTTATCTGTCTGCCGCCGCGGATTTCGCGATCTCGCAGGTGGTCGATCGCACGGTGGGCGTGCACGGCCAGATTTACAAGTCCCATTTCGCGGCGTGACCGGAGGCCGATCTCACACCCCGCACCACGCCGTTGTGCAGAGTCTGCAACGCAGACGCATAACCGAAGTCGCGAAGTGGAAATCGCGGTGCGACACGGTGGACCCCGAACCGCCATCGGAGAAGAGGTTGCAGCCACATGTCCTATGTCAGCCCAGTTCAGTTCGTCGGCAAGATGATCGACTCCGGCGAGTCCAAGGCCCACATGTCCACCCGCGACACCCTGATCCGGGCGTACATGGCCGGTGCCATCCTGGCGATCTCCGCGGCCTTCGCGGTCACCGTCACCGTCCAAACCGGGAGCCCACTGCTCGGTGCGGTGTTGTTCCCGGTCGGCTTCTGCCTGCTCTACCTGCTCGGCTTCGACCTGCTCACCGGGGTGTTCACGCTGGTGCCGTTGGCGCTGCTGGACAAGCGGCGCGGCGTGACCGTGCGCACGGTGCTGCGCAACTGGGGCTGGGTCTTCCTGGGCAACCTCGCCGGTGCCCTCACCGTCGCACTCATGATGGCGATCGTCTTCACCTACGGGTTCAGCATCGACCCCAACGAGGTGGGGCAGCGCCTCGGCGAGATCGGGCACAGCCGCACCGTCGGCTACGCCGAGCACGGCGCGGCCGGCATGCTCACGCTGTTCATCCGCGGGGTGCTGTGCAACTGGATGGTCTCCACCGGCGTGGTCGCGGCGATGATGTCCACCAGCGTCTCGGGGAAGGTCATCGGGATGTGGATGCCCGTCATGCTGTTCTTCTACATGGGCTTCGAGCATTCGGTGGTCAACATGTTCCTGTTCCCGTCGGGCCTGATGCTCGGCGGCGACTTCTCCATCGCCGACTACCTGGTCTGGAACGAAATCCCCACGGTGCTGGGAAATCTCGTCGGCGGGGTGGCGTTCGTCGGGCTTACACTGTTTGCGACCCATGCGCGCACGGGAGCGTCGAGGTTCACGCTGCCCCCCGTAGCGCAGCCCGACACCCTCGAGCCGAAGAAGGTGACCGCATGACTCCCATCATGACCAAACCCGAAGCCGCCGCACTCGTCGTCGCCGCCAGGATCCGCAAGAATCTCAGCTGGGCCCAGATCGCCGAGGAACTCGACGCCCCGAAGGCCTGGTGCGTCGCGGCCCTGCTGGGCCAGCATCCACTGACCGCCGAGCAAGCCGAACGCGCGTGCGCCCTGCTCGAACTCGACGACGCGGTACGCGAAAGCCTGCAGCTGCAACCTGCCCGCGGCGTCGACCCGGAACTGCTGTCCGACCCCACCATCTACCGGTTCCAGGAGGCCCTCGCGGTCTACGGCCCCGCGATCAAGGAACTCATCCACGAGGAGTTCGGCGACGGGATCATGAGCGCCATCAACTTCAAGCTCGATGTGAGCCGGCGGGCGGACCCCGACGGCGACCGCGTTGTCGTCACGTTCGACGGGAAGTTCCTCGACTACCGCTGGTGACGCATTGCCGACTCCCCTCGGCGGCCGTTGTGAGAGTATCGGCGCATCGAGCCTGAAGGGGGGCCCATGGCTAGTTCAACGGTCGGCGTCCGGCAGAAGCTGCAGCATCTGGGCGAGGCGGTGCGCGCCGCCAAGCGACTCGTCGAAACCGGGATCCTCGATCTGAAGGATCTGCGCGGAACTCTTCGGGGAGCCAAGCTCATTCAGGTCTACGGACCGCAAGCGACGATGACCATCCAGGGCGGCCACCGATTTCCGGACCTGCCGGCCGTCGTCGACGAGCGTGGGAGTTTGACCTACGGCGAAGTCGACGAGCAGTCCTGGGCGTTGGCGCACGCGCTGCGCTCGCTCGGTGTGGTCGAGGGTTCCGTGGTCGGGGTGTTGTGCCGCGACCACCGGGGTCTGATCATCGCGATGGCCGCCTGCGGCAAGCTCGGCGCCCGCGTGGTGCTGATGAACACCGGGTTCGCCAAGCCGCAGTTCGCGCAGGTCTGCGAGCGCGAGAAGGTGACGGTGGTGCTGCACGACAGCGAGTTCGTGGGCCTGCTCGACGCGCTGCCTCCGGAGCTGCCCCGCGTGCTCACCTGGGTCGACGACGGCGCCGAGCTCCCCGCGGGCGCGCACACCCTCGACGACCTCGTCGCCTCGAACCCCACCGATCCGCTACCGCCCCCGACCCGCCCCGGCGGCTCGGTCATCTTGACCAGCGGGACCACCGGAATGCCGAAGGGCGCGCCCCGCGACACCGTGTCGCCGTTGGCGACGGCGCAGATCATCGACCGAATTCCGTTCCCCCGCAAGGGCACGATGGTCATCGTCTCGCCGATCTTCCACAGCACCGGGTGGGCCACCTACACCGTGGGTGCCGCGCTGGGCAACAAGATCGTGACCGCCCGGCGGTTCAACGCCGAGAACACCGTGAAGATGATCGCCGAGTACCGCGCCGAGATGCTGGTGGCGGTCCCGACGATGCTGCACCGCATGGTCGAACTCGACGCCGCGACCCTCGCCAAGTACGACACCTCCTCTTTGCGGGTGATCCTGATCGCCGGCTCGGCGCTGAGCCCGGAGCTGAGTGAACGGGTGCAGGACACCTTCGGTGACGTCCTCTACAACATGTACGGGTCCACCGAGTGCGCCATCGCCACCGTGGCCCAGCCGGCCGAGCTGCGTGCCGCGCCCGGGACCGCCGGGCGGGCCCCGGTCACCTGTGAGGTGGTGCTCTACGACGACAACGACCGGCGCATCGAGGGCGCGAACCGTCCCGGCCGGATCTTCGTCCGCAACGGCGCCCCGTTCCAGGGGTACACCGACGGCCGCGGTAAACAGATCATCGACGGCTACATGTCCAGCGGCGACATGGGCCATTTCGACGACAACGGGCTGCTGTTCATCGACGGCCGCGACGACGACATGATTGTCTCCGGCGGTGAGAACGTGTTCCCGCAGGAGGTGGAGAACCTGCTCGAGGAACACGACGACGTCGCCGAGGTGGCGGTGGTGGGTGTCGACGACGTGGAGTTCGGAAAGCGGTTGCGCGCCTTCGTCGTTCCCGAGCCGGGCGCCGCACCGGACGCCGCTCAGATCAAGCAGTACGTGAAGGACAACCTCGCCCGGCACAAGGTGCCCCGCGACGTGGTGTTCATCGACGAGCTACCGCGCAACGCCACCGGCAAGCTGTTGCGCCGGGTGCTGGTCGAAAAGGACGTCGACAGCTGAGGAGGCGGCCGTGCCGCAGACAAGACGGTGGGTCGGTGACCCGGTCTGGCTCGCGGATGTGCTTCGTGCCGAAGGGGTTCGGCTCGTCGAGTACCCCGGATGGCGCGACCGCGGCCACGGCGACTTCAGGGATATCCGCGGGGTGATGGTGCACCACACCGGTTCCGACAACGCCTCTGCCGCCTCGATCGCGCGGGGCCGGCCGGATCTGCCCGGACCGCTGTCGCAACTGCACATCGCGCGCGACGGCACCATCACCGTCGTCGCCGTGGGGGTCGCCTGGCACGCCGGGGTGGGCATGTACCCGTGGCTGCCCACCAACATGGCCAACTGGCACACCATCGGAATCGAGTGCGCCAACAG
>Ga0265293_10001037_pt1 | contig 62857 bp, 65 predicted proteins | sample Munlanlewell138R_FD_192505 | JGI IMG/M metagenome (GOLD analysis project Ga0265293, IMG submission 192505) | Leachate microbial communities from a municipal landfill in Southern Ontario, Canada - Leachate well 138R | ecosystem: Engineered > Solid waste > Landfill > Unclassified | place: Canada...
AGGATCTTGACGACGTAGAACAGGTGCAGCACCACCGGGGTGCCGAACCCCACCTCGGCCCAGTGCCGCGCCATCGGCCGGACCTTCTCCGACCAGTTGCCCTTGCTCCACTCGTCGAACTCGACCACCGGCAGGTCGGGCTTGAGGAATCCCATGACCGACAGACTAGAACGTGTTCTAGTCTGTCGGTGGTGGTTCGGGCGGGACCTATCCGGTCTTGGCCGGCGGGCGGTAGAACACGGCCAGCTGACCGATGCCGCCGAGCAGGCCCAGCACCACCGCGATGGTCAAACCGCACCAGCCGTACAGCCACCCGTAGAAGCCCGTCCCGGAGAACAGCAGGTGGTCCAGGCTGTACTTGCCGGCCCCCGTCGCGGCCACGGCGACTGCGGCCGCGGCGAGCACCAGGTTGTACTCCCAGCCTTCCTTGACGATGAAGAAGCCGTTGGCCCGGTGCACGGTCCAGGCCGCCACCAGCATCAGCGCCACGAAGCCCGCGGCCGGCACGGGGGTCAGCAACCCGAGGGCCAGGCCGAGACCGGCGGCGATCTCGGTGGTCGCGGCAACCCGGGCGTGGAACATGCCCGGCTTCATGCCGATGCTGTCGAACCAGCCGGCGGTGCCGGGGATGCGTCCGCCCCCGAAGAACTTGTTGTAGCCGTGCGCGGCCATGGTCAGGCCCAGCACGACACGCAGGAGCAGCAGTCCGAAGTCCAACGCCGAGTCGTAGGTCATGTGGTGAATTTAGGCCATCTGCTGAGCGGCTGCCTAGCGGGGTGAGGAACCCGCGCCGAGTACGCGCCGAAGCCGTTCGAGGTAATCGTCGAGTTCGGTCTCCGACAGCACCGAGTCGGCGGCGTGCACGCTGAGCGCCACGGTGTCGCCGATGCCGTGCACGCCGTGGGTCAGGCCCATCATCGGCGACAGCGCGGGATAGCTCGCGGTGAGCAGCACCGGCGCGGCATCGAGCCGCAGATCGGCCGGGCCACGGTTGACGCTCGACACCACGGTGTTGCCGGTGACCAGCGGCGAGCGGACGGTCTCGTCGAACTTCGACACGCCCCAGCGCAGCAGCGCGGCCGGCACCGCCGCGGTGGCTTCCTCGGCGGCCGGCGCGGCCCGGTGTTCGGCGCGCTGCCGTCCCCCGCGCAGGTCGGCGAGGATGCGGGCGGCGCGGACATCCTCGGGCTGGTCCGGATACAGACCCACGCCGACGTTGCGGAAGTGGTTGCGCACATACCGGATTCCCGGCTTGGCCAGCGGCACCTCGGCGCCGAGTTGCTCGGTGTTTTCCCCGCGGTCGCGCAGGTGCCCGGCCAGCGCGGTGCCGACGGCCAGCAGGGCCTCGACCGTGACCGTCGATCGGCCCCGCAGCGACGCCCGGTCGACGACGACAGTACGGATGCGCCGGGGACCGGCCGGGGTGGCGTTGGTGAGCAGGGCCGGACGCGACGGCGGCGGCGCGGGCAGGCGGCCGGCCTCGATATCGTCGGTCAGCCCGCGCTCGGCGCGCGCGGCGGCCACCGCGCCCCCGAGCATGCTGCGCCGTCGCCGATCCGGCAGCGCGGGCACCGGGCCGGGTCGGCCGAACAACCAGCCGGCGAGCGCGGCGGTGCGGGTGCCGTCGGCGAGCGCGTGGGCGATCTGCAGGACCGCGACCGTCGCCGGGCCCGAACCCCGCGGGGCCGCAACCTTCTCGAACAGATGCAGCCGCCAAGCGGCGACCCGCGGATCCAGCTGCGCGGCGGCCAGTTGCGCCACCGCGTCCAGGCATTCGGTCCAGGTCAGCTCCGCGGCGGGGTGCACCACGAACTGCGCGCGATCGACCGGCCCGGCCGCCCAGTCCGGATAGCGCCAGCGGCGCGTGTCGGCGATGCGCAGCCGCAGATCGGCGCAGTCCTGCGCGCGTGCCCGCAGGCCGTCGAGCAGCCCGTCGTCGATGCGGACCGCGCCGTCGAACGCAAACAGCACGAACTGGTCGTTGGGGATCTTCGCCGACATCCAGTAGGTCTGGGCGTCGACGGCGGCCAGCCGCGGCACGGCTCAGGCCGGCCCGACGAAGTCCAGGATCAGCTCCCCCACCCGCTGCGGCTGCTCGAGTTGCAGGAAGTGTCCGGCGTGGTCGACGACGGCGCTGCGGCTTTCCGCCGGCAGCACCTTGTCCACCCAGTGCGTGAAATCCGCTGTCATGCAACCGTCGTCGGCGCCGTGCAGGTACAGCACGGGCCCGACGGGCCGGGCGGCCGACGTCCAGAACTGGTGCAGCCGGGCGTACTGCGCGGGCGGCCTGGTGTTGCGGATCGTCGCGCGGTAGACGCCGAGCGCGGCCCGCCAGCGTTCCGGGGCGCCGATCGCGGCGTCGACGTGGCGGACATCCTCGGCCGCCGGATAGCCCGGCGACCATCGGCGCCACAGCAGCGGGACGATCCAGCGGGCCGACCGCTCGGGCAGCGCGGGCAGCTGGAAGAACATGATGTACCAGCTGCGCAGCAACTGGGCGGGCAGCTTGCCGAGCAGCGCGGTCCGCTCGTCGCCCACCCGGAAGGCTGCGGCGGGCGGGACCGACATCACCACGGTCCGGCGGAACGGATTGTCGGGCATGGCCGCGATCGAACTCGCGGTGATGGCGCCCCAGTCGTGGCCGATCAGGATGTCGCGGTCGGTCCCGCCGACGGCCTCGCGGATCCGCAGCACGTCGTCCATCAGCGCCCCGATGTGGTAGCTGCCGTCCGACGCCAACGACGACGGCACGTAGCCCCGCAAGAACGGCGCCACCACCCGGTATCCGGCCCCGTAGAGCGCCGGGGCCAGCTTGCGCCACCCGTAGGCGGTGTCCGGAAACCCGTGCAGGCACAACGCGATTGGCGCGTCCTCGGGCCCCCAGCTCAGCGCGCGGAGCTGACCCGCGGGTACCTCGACGTCGATCCAGCGCGGTTCGCTGTACATGCCACCGGAGGTTACACCGGGTCGAAGCCGGAGATCAGCCAGCGGTCGCCGGTCTTCTCCAGGGTCACCTTTACGCTCGAGGCGGTCGCGGTCGGGGCGCCGTCGCCGACGATCACCGTCTGGTTGACGAACACCAGCACCTCGGCGTGATCGGAGTCAGCCGTCATGGACGCGGCCGCGGGAACGTTGGCCACGGCCGAGATGCGCTGTTCCTTGGCGCCGGGAATGACGACGTCGTTGGTGAGTTCGGTGTAGGACTCCTGGAACGTCCCGGTGAGCAGCTCGCGCGCGGCGGTCAGCTCCTCCTCGACGGTGTCGGGCTCGTAGGACAGCAGCTTCACCGTGGCGTCCGAGGCGACCTGGACGGATTCGGCCCGTGCGGTCTCGGCGGCCTGGCCCGAGTAGTATTTCCAGCCCAGGAAGCCGGCACCGACCAGCACCGCGAGCAGCAGCACGCACAGCAGCACCGTCAGCACGACGGCCCGACGGACCTTCCCGGACGCCGGGTCCGCGGCGGTCTCGTCCGACTCGCCGTCCGCCGTGGACTCATCTTCGGCAGCCTCGGTGGTCTCGGCGGCGTCCGTCTCGTCGACAGCCTCGGTCTCCTCGACGGCGTCCGTCTCGTCCAGCGCCGTGCCGGCCTCCGTGGCCTCGTCGCGGGTCAGTTCGTCGTCATCGGCGGGCACTGCGGGGGTTTCCTTCTCTGGCACGGGCTTCGGGTCCTCGGGAGTGGTCACGGCACGAACTCCACATTCGACACCTTGGTCTGGCCGTCATCGGTGTTCTCCACCGAGATCCGCATCCGCCACATCCGGGGCGCCTGCTCGGGCGCACCGGCATTGGACGTCTGCACCGTCACGGCGACCAGCACCTGCGCGCGGTCGCCCTCCTCGGATTCCAGTCCGGCGGCCGTCACCTCTCCGGTGGACTTGGACTGCGCCTGCTTGACCACCTCGGTGAACGGTCCGGAGCGCTGCGAGAAGTCGTCGTAGAACGTCCCGGTCGCCGAGTCGAGGATGCGCTGCACCCCGGCCTCGGCGTCCTCGAAGTCGATGGTGGTCAGGTTGATCGCGGCCTGCCGGCCCAACTGCACGAAGACATCGCGCTGCTGCTGGGCCTGCTGTTGCTGATAGACCGACCAGCCGAGCCAGCCCAGGCCGCCGACGAGGCCGAGCACCAACAGCCCGGCGAGAGCACCGATCAGCACCCGCCGCAGCCGGCCCGGCTGCGGTTCGGCCTTCACCTCGTCGTCGGGGAGTTCCGCGTCGGCGGTTTCGTCCGCGACCCCGCCGGCCTCGGTAGCCGAATCGGCGTCGTCAGCGCTGGCTTCCAGGGTGGCGTCTTGCGGCGATTCCGATGACTCCTCGGGGGACTCGGTCAACTCCGTTCCGGTTGACTCGGTCAGTTCCCCTTCGGGGGCAGCAGCATCGTCTGCCATGTTTGCTCCTCTGTGGCGCTCTGGGCCAAATTGGCTTGGGTGTAGATCTGCCCGTCCGGTCCAACGTACGTGCCACTGCTCGGTTCGTATTCAGCGGCTGCGATCGGCGGCAGCGGCGGCGCGGCCGGCGGTGCTGCTTCCGCAGGTGAGGTCCCCCCGGGCAACTGCGGGACGGCCTGCCCCGAGTTCGTCGCGTTGGGGTCGCCCTTCCAGTTGAAACCGTCGTTGAGCGGTTGGTAGACCTCGTCGCTCTCGCACATCCGCACCGAAGGGGCGCGTTTGCCGGGCACCGTCGTGCAGGGGATGTTGCGGGCACCGCGGACGTTGAACGCCGAGTCCTGCGGGATCCGGCAGTAGACGTCGCCAGCCGGGCGGTCGGGATGGTCGACCTCGGCGGGCACCCGCTTCTGCTGGGCCGGGATGAAGCCGGTGACGCAGGGCGGCGGCAGGTTCAGGTTGAGGTTGAAGCTCAGGTACGCGCCGCGGTAGTCCTGGCGGGTATGCCGGTTGGCGACACCGATCGCCGAGGTCACGGCTGCGCCCTGGGGCAGCAGCACCAGCAACTGCTCGAGGCTCGGCTGATAGGTGACGGCCACCTCGCCGACGCTGACCAGGTTCGCCAGCAGGATCGGCAGGCTGGGCTTCAGCTCGTCGAACAGCGCGCGGGTCTCGTCGGCCGCGCCGGGCCCCTGCTGCAGCACCCCCGCCACCGCGGCGTCCTCCTGCTTGAGCTGGCCGCTGATGTTGGCCAGGTTCGCCGCCCAGGTCTGGATGGCGCTGGAGGTGTCGGTCTGCGAATCCAACACGGGGGCGGACTGGTCGATCAGCGTGGTCAGCTCGCCGAGGTTGGCGCGGGCATCGATGGCCAGCTGCGTGGAGCCCTGCACCAGCCGCGACAGCTCCGGCCCCAGACCGCCGACCGCGGTATAGGCCTCGTCGACGACGGTCGTCAGGTTCTCCCGCGGGATCGCCTGCAGCCCACGGTTGGTCGCGTCCAGCACTGAGTTGACGTCGATAGGGACGAACGTGCGTTCCCGCGGGATCACGTCGCCGTCCTGCAGGAAGGGCGGGTTGCCGGTGCGCGGCACCAGGTCCACGTACTGCTCACCGACGGCGGACACGCTGCCCACCGACGCGTCGAGATCGGCGGGAATCTTGACCTTCGATTCCAGGGTGAGATCGGCGACCACGCCGCCGTTCTCCAACCGGACCGCCTTGACCCGGCCGACCTCGGTGCCGCGGTAGGTGACGTTGGCGCGCTCGTAGAGACCGCCGGCCTCCGGCAGCTGGACGGCCACCTGGTACTGGCCGATCCCGAACAACATTCCGGGCAGGCCGATGAAGTTGAACACCATCACCGACCCGGCAATCGCCGCGATGGCGATCAGGATCGACATCTGGGTGAGGGTCTTGCGTGTCAGATGCATCTAGCGCCCCTGATCCCAGCGGTACGGCACGATCAGCGGGTTGCCGGCCGTGTACGGGCTCGGCAGCTGACCGATGGTCCGGCCCCACTGCAGTTCCAGTTCGGTGAGGTCGCCCTCCCACCGGGTGCCGGTGAAGAAGCCGCTGTCGATGCGGCTCAGCGTCAGGTCGAACACCAGGCTGAGGTTGCCGTAGTCCCCGCGCATCCAGTTGTCCAAGGTTTCCTTGGGCCACGGGAAGGTCGGGTAAAAGCTCAGCGCGCGGGTCAGCGAAGGGCCCGCATTGGCGAGCTCCTGCAGTACCGGACCGAGGTCGCGCAGTTCCTGGACCAGGGCCTCCTTGGTCTGGTTGACCGAGTCGGCGGTCAGCGCGCTGAACTGGCCGAATTTGGTCAGCGCGTCGGCCAGCATGACCCGCTGTTCCTTGAGCACCTCGAGCGCATCCGGGATGGTCTCCAGCGCCCGGTCGACGACGGGCTTCTGGTCGGCGATCTGGCCCACCAGGCTGTTGAGGCTCTCGGTGGCCGCGATGATGTCGTCTTTTTGATCGTTGTTGTAGGCGATGAAGCGGTCGAGCTGTTCGATCAGGCTGCGCAGATCGTCCTCGCGGCCCGAGAAGGCCGTCGCGAACGCGGTGGTGATGTCCTGGATCCGGCCGACGCCGCCGCCGTTGAGCAGCAACGAGATGGCCGCCAGCGTCTGCTCGGTGGTCGGATAGGCGCCCGACGACGACAGCGGGATCAGCGACCCCTCCTGCAGTTTGCCCTCCGGCGGAACGTCGGTGGGCGGGGCCAGTTCCATGTGCAGCGAACCCAGCAGGCTGGTCTGCCCGATGGTCGCCCGCGCGTTGGCGGGCAGGTCGACGTCGCCGTTGAGGCTCATGGTCACCAGCGCGTGCCAGCCCTGACGTTCGATCTTGGTGACGTTGCCGACGGTGACGTCACCGACCCGCACCCGCGAGTTCTGCTCGATGTTGTCGACGTCGGGCATCTGGACCTGGATCGTGAAGGCGTCCGGCCCGTGCCCTTCGGTGCCCGGCAACGGCAGCGAGTTGAGTCCGGTCCAACCGCTGCACGCGGTCAGCGCCGTCGTCAGCGCGCCGATCACCGCGGCCCCGGCGGCCCGCTTCATCCGCACCCCGCGCGTCATTGCCCACCTCCCGAGTGGACCATCAGGCCGGACAGTCCGTCGGCCGGGTTGGTGGCGACCATCTGCTCGGCGGCCAGCGGCGGTCCCGCCGGCGCCGGCGCCGGCGGCGCGTCGGGTCCGGCCGGTGCGGCCGCGGGCGGCGCCGGTACCTGTCCTGGCGGCGGAATGTAGTCCGGCCGCAGCCAGTCCTCGGAGTAGGTCACCTCGTTCGGACGCGCCTGGGTGCCGACGAACAGGTTCTGCCCGATGGGCAGGAAGTTGTACTGCCGGTTCTTGACGATCGGCGCGAGGTACTGCGTGCACAGCTTCGCGGACTGCTCGGCGCCGAGACGCGAGGCGGCCTGAATTGCGCCGCACAGGAACGACACCGGGTTCTGGAAGTTCGCGATGGCCAGCGCGCTGGTCGCCGCGCCCTGGGCGGGCTGATAGATGTTGATGTAGTTCTGCAGCGTGTTCGGTGCGACGTGGAGCAGCTGCTTGATGTCGTCGAGGCTGTCGTTGAGCGTCTGGGTCACCGCGGCGAGCTTCTCCGAGGTGGTGCCCAGCGTCTCGCGGTTGTCGGCCACGAAGGACTGCACGTCGCCGAGCGCGGCGTTGAGATCGCTGATCGCCGCGGCGACCTCACCGGGATCGTCGGCGAGCAGGCCGGTGACGTTGGCCAGGTTCTGGTTGAGCTGACGCATCAGGTTGGTGCTGTCCTGCAGCGCCGACACCAGGATCGACAGGTTCTTGACGGTGCTGAAGATGTCGGTGCTGTGATCGCCCAGCGCCGAGAAGGCCTGCGACAGCTTGATCACCGTCTCGCGGATGTTGGCGCCCTGCCCGCGCAGGTTGTCCGCCGTCGTGTTGACCAGGGCGCCCAGCGTGCTGACGCCGCCCGGTTCGGTGGGCTCCAGGTTCTCCGCGAGCCGGTTGAGTTGTTCGCGGAAGTCGGCCCATTCCACCGGGACCGCGGTGCGGTCCTGATCGATCACCGCGTTGTTGGCCAGCACCGGGCCGCCGGAGTACACCGGGGTCAGCTGGATGGCGCGGCCGGTCACCAGTGCCGGCGACAGGATGGCGGCCTTCGCGTCCGCGGGCACCTTGTAGTTGCCGTCATAGGAGAACGAGATCTTGACCCGGTTGTACTCCGGTTCGATCTTGTCGATCCGGCCGACGTTGACGCCGAGGATGCGGACGTCGTCGCCGACGAAGATGCCGTTGCTGTTGTCGAAGTAGGCCACCACGTGGTTGCGGTTCAGCGGGCCGCCGGAGCGCAGCAGCAGCACCGCGCCGGCCACCAGGGTCAGCACCAGCACCGCGGCCACGCCGATGCGGGCGTTACGGGTCAGCGTCACTGTCCGGCCTCCCCTTCAACCGGGCCCGGGGCCGGGCCCTGCGGCGCCGGCACCACGGCCTGCGTCACCGGGGGCGTCTGGCCCGGCGCCGTCTGCAGCATCGGCGGCCTCGGCGGCTGCGGAGTCGACGCCACCCCGGCCGGGGCGGCGGCGGGCGGTCCGGGCGGCGGTCCACCCGGCGCCGGTGCGGGTCCGGGTTCGCGATACGGGTAGCAGTGCGTGCCGGACAGCGGGATGCCGGGCGGGCCGCACGCCTGGTCTCCCGGGTTGCCGGTGATGGCGTCGGGCAGGTTCAGGCGCGGCTCGCCACCCTGGCCGGTCCGCGGGTACGGCACGGGCAGCGCCGGGGTGCCGGGCTGGCCGACCTGCGGGTCGGTGAGTTCGGACGGCAGCAACACATTCGGGTCCAAGCCGAGGTCGGAGAACGCGGCGTCGATGAACGGCTGCACGAACTGACCGGGCAGCAGGTTGGCGATGTAGGACTTGAAGAATGGTCCGGAGCCCACCGTCTCGCCCAGCGACATCGCGTAGGTGGCCAGCATGTTGATGGACTGCTTCACGCGGTCGCGCCGGTTGTCGATCGTGGCTAGCACGCCGTTGAGCTTCTCCAGCGCCGGCTGCATGGTCTCGCGGTTCTCGGCGATGAAGCCGCGCAACTGCCGGCTCAGCGTAGAGATGTTGCCCGAGATCTGATCCAGAGCCGCGCTCTGGCTTTGCAATTCGGCCATCAGCGCGTTGGTGTTGCTCACCAGGCTGACCACCTGCTCGCTGCGTTCGGCCAGCACGTGGGTCGACTTGTTGGCGTTGGCCAGCAATTCCCGCAGTTGCGCGTCCTTCTCGTTGAGGACGTCGGAGAACCGGGCCACCCCCTCGACCGCGATCCGCAGATCCGGCGGGGTGTCGGCGAAGGTGTCGGAGAGCACCCGCAGCGAATCGGAGAGCTGGTCGGTGTTCAGACCGCTGATGGTCATCGTCAGATCGCCCAGCGCGTCGGGCAATTGGTACGGCGAGGTGGTGCGGTCCCGCGGGATGGTGTCGCTGAGTTGCCCGTCGCCGCGCGGAATGACGTCGAGGTACTTGGTGCCCAGCACGGTCTTGGTCTTGATGGCGGCCTCGGCCCGGTCGCCGAGCCGGATGTTCTTGTTCACCTTGAACTTCACCAGCACCTGCTGGTCCTCCAACGAGATCCCGGTGACCTTGCCGGACTCGAAACCCGAAACCTGCACCTCGGCACCGTCATACAGCCCGCCGGCGTCGTCGAAGTAGGCGCTGTAGGTCTTGCCCTGGTTGAAGCCGGGCAGGTTCTGATAGTTCAGCGCCGCCAGGACCAGCGCCGCCACACCGACGATGCCGATCAGCCCGATCACGTAGGGGTTGCGCTCTGCGAAGGGTTTCATCGCGGCGTGCACCTCCCCGTGTCCTGGCCTGCCACCTTCACATACACCGGCTGACCGCCCTTGCCGTTGAGTTTCAGCGCCACATCGCAGAGATAGAAGCTGAAGAAGTCGCCGTAGATCCCCTGCCGGTTGAGCACCTGGTAGGAATCCGGCAGCGTGTTGAGCACGTTGTCGAAGTAGTCGTGATCGGCGAGCACCAGTCCGGCCGACCGATCCGTCTCGGTGACCACCTTCTGCAGCGGCGGACGCGCCGCCGACAGCAGATCGGCGACCGTGCCGGCGGCCTCGCTGGTGTAGGCGATGCCGTTGGCAATGTCCTGCTTACGCTCGCCCAGCGTCTGGACCAGTTCCGAGATGGCCACCACGCCCTTGTCGAACTGCTCGCTCTGCCCGGCCAGCGAACCCAGCACCGTGTTGAGGTTGACGATCACCTCGCCGATCAATTGATCGCGGTCGGCCAGGGTGTTGGTCAACGATGCGGTCTGCGACAGGAACGAACCGATGGTCGCGCCCTGCCCCTGCAGCGCGCTGATCAGCTGGCCCGACAACGCATTGATCTGTTCGGGTTCCAGGGCCCGGAACAGCGGGCGGAAGCCACCGATCAACGCGTCGAGGTCGAGCGCCGGTTGGGTCTGGGTCATCGGGATGGTGTCACCCGGGTCGAGCCGGGCGGTGCCGCCGGCGCCCTCGACCAGCGCCAGGTAGCGGCCGCCGATCAGGTCGTCGTAGCGGATCACCGCGCGGTTGCCCTCGGTGAGGACCACCGACTCGTCGGCGGTGAAGTCCACCATGACGGTGCCGTCGTCGTTGACGTTGATGTTCTTGACCTTGCCGACCTCCACGCCCGCGATGCGGACGAAGTCGTCGTTCTCCAGACCGGTGACGTTGCTGAAGTGCGCCCGGTAGTCGAGCTCCTTCTCGAACCGCAGTTCGGCGAACACCGCGAACAGCGTGAACATCCCCAGCAGGCAGACCGCGATGAACACGGCCAGACGCCAGGCGGCGCCTCCCAGGTTGCCTCGCATTGCGGTTTACCTCTCGATACGGGTGGTGGTCACGGTGGTGGTCACGGTCAGGGCGTCGGGGCCGCCGGTACGGGTGGCGGTGGGTTCGGGAACGGGACCGTTCCGGGGAACGGCACCACGAACGGTTCCGTACCCGGGGTGGGGCCGGGGTCCCGCGGCGCACCGGGTGGCGGCGCCGGCGGCAGGTTGTTCCACAGCGGGGTGCCGTCCGGTGCGTACATCGGGGCGCCGTAGGGCCAGTCGCCCGGCTCGGGGATGACCTTGGGCGGGTTGCCGACGGTCGGTCCGGGGGCGGGCCCGCCGAACAGGTTGCGCACGCTCGGCGGCTCCGGCACGCCACGGGTGACGGGCAGGTAGTTGGCCCAGGCCGGGAAGCCGATACCCGGGTTGGGGCGGATGTCGACCCCGGTGCCCCAGCCGGTGTTGGTCACCAGCGCGCGCACCGGCCAGTTCTCGTCGACGATGGGCAGCGAACCGCAGCCGGGCTTGCCGCCCGGACCGCCCTTGGCGCCGATGATCGGCAGGTGGTCGGGGAAGCGGTACTGGTCGTCGCCGGCCAGCGCGCCGCCGTCGACGATGAACGACTTGCCGTTGCCGCCGGTGGCCTCGTAGCCGCCGTTCTCCAGCAGCCAGTGCGCACCGACGAGCATGCAGGTGTACTGCGGGTTGTACTTGTGCAGCAGGTTGGTGGTCGGCTCGAGCACGTTGATCGCGTTGACCAGGTTCGCCTGGTTCGGCGCCAACAGCTCGATGCCGCTGTTGGACAACCCGATCACGTTGAGCAGCAACGCATCCAGCGGTCCGGAGTTGTTGGAGATCGTGACGCTGGTGGTGCTCACCGCGTCCAGGGTGGTGACGATGTTGTTGGCCGCGGCGCTGTAGGCGTCGCTGAAGCCCTCGAGCGCCTGCCAGTCGGCGCGGATGGTGTCGGCGCGCGGATTCAGCGCCAGCAGCACCTGATTGGCGTCGGTGGTGGCCTGCCCGATCCGCTCACCTTCGCCGCGCACGCCGTCGGCCAGCGCCGACAGGGTCGCGTTGAGCTTGGAGGTGTCGACCTGCTCGAGCACCCCGACCAGGTTCTCGAAGACGGTGTTGACCTCGGTGCTGACATTCTCCGACTTGAGCACCTGCCCCTCGGCCAGCCGTTGGTCGCTGGGGTCCTCGGGATAGATCAGGTCGACGAACTTGGCGCCGAACGCCGTCGTCGCGCGGATCTGCGCGCCGACGTTGGCGGGGATGTGCTGGACCTGGTCCGGATCGATCTCCAGGCGCAGCGAGACGGCGTCGGGTCCCGTGCCGCCACCGTGGATGGTGCTGACCCGGCCGACCTGCACGCCGCGAAGCTTCACCTTGGCGCCGGATTCCATCACCAGACCGGAACGCTCCGAGGTCACGGTGACGTCGACGTACTTGTTCAGCGACCCGGTGAACAGTGCCGCGGTGATCCACACCAGGGCGGCCAGGAAGGCGATCAGGATGAGCGTCCACCATGCCGGCCGCAGGCCCTTGTCGTCGTGTTCCATATCTCCGCTACCCCGACAGGTTGAAGTTGCCGGACTGCCCGTAGACGGACAGCGAGATCATCACGGTTACCAGCGCGGCGACGATGAGTGAGGTACGCACCGCGCGTCCCACCGCCTCGCCGACGCCCGCCGGGCCGCCGGACGCGGTGAAGCCGTAGTAGGTGTGCACCAGCATGATCACCAGCGCCATCGCCACGGCCTGCAGGAACGACCAGATGAGGTCGACCGGGTTGAGGAAGGTCCGGAAGTAGTGGTCGTACACGCCGGTGGCCTGGCCGTAGAAGAAGGTGGTGCCCACCCGGGCCGCCAGGAAGGACATCAGCACCGCGACGCAGTACAGCGGGATCACGACGATCACGCCGGCGATCACCCGCGAGGACGCCAGGTAGGCGATGGTGCGGATCCCCATCACCTCCAGCGCGTCGATCTCCTCGTTGATCCGCATGGCGCCGAGTTGCGCGGTGGCGCCGGCGCCGATGGTCGCGGCCATGCCGACACCGGCGGTCAGCGGCGCGATCAACCGCACGTTGAAGAAGGCGGAGGCGAAGCCGGTCAGCGCCTCGACGCCGATGGACGCGAACTGGCTGTAGCCCTGCACCGCCACCAGCGCGCCGGTGGTCAGCGTCAGGAAGCCGACGATGGCGATGGTGCCGCCGATGACCGCGAGCGCGCCCGCGCCCAGGCCCATCGCGGCCATCAACCGGATGACCTCGCCCTTGTAGTAGACGACGGCGTCCCACACGCCCTTGATCGTGTAGCCGTAGAACTTGGTCTGCCGGCCGATCCGGTTCCAGCCCTCGGCCCACTCCCCCAGCGTGCGACGCAGGCGCACAGCGGTATTCGGCGCGGCGGTCATGTCGTCACCTGCACCCCGACGGCGGTCACCAGAAGGTTGATGACGTTGAGCGCGATGAAGGTGAACACCACCGTCTCGTTGACGGCGTTACCGACGCCGGCGGGCCCGCCGCCCACCGAAATGCCCTTGTAGCAAGCGATCAGGCCCGCGGCCAGGCCGAACAGCGTCGCCTTGACCAGACAGATCACCACGTCGACGGGGCCGGTGATCAGGGTCAGGCCGGCCACGAATGCGCCGGGGGTGACGTGCTGGAGGAACACCGAGAACAGGAAGCCGCCGGCGATGCCGACGACGACCACCGAGGAGGCCAGCATCAGCGCGACCAGGGTGGCGGCCAGCACCCGCGGCACGACCAGCGCCTGGATCGGGTTGATGCCCATGACGCGCAGCGCGTCGAGTTCTTCGCGGATGGTGCGGGCCCCGAGGTCGGCACACATGGCGGTGGCGCCGGCGCCGGCGACCACGAGCACGGTGACGATGGGGCCGATCTGGGTGACCGTGCCGATGGCGGCGCCGGTCCCGGAGAAGTCGGCTGCGCCGAACTCCACCAGCAGGATGTTGAAGGTGAAGACCAGCAGCACGGTGAAGGGGATGGCCAGCATCAGGGTCGGGACGATGGAGACCCGGGCGACGAACCACGCCTGCAGGATGAACTCGCGCCAGGCGAAGGGCGGCTTGAACATCGCGACGAAGGTGTCCAGCGACATCGCGAAGAAGCCACCGACCGAGCGGACCGGCTTGGCGAACGCAGCGGCGGTGGTCATGGCGCGTCCTCCCCGGCGGCAGCCGCTGCCCCGGAGGGCCTCAGGCTGGGCGGGATCATCTGCTGCATATGCGGCTGATCACCTCCCGACATGCGACACCTGCTTCCTGCGTGACCACTGTGGCCCCTGACACAGGACTGCCGAAAAGGTACCCCACCGCTTCGCGCTCGGCGGGTGCTTTCAACAGACCTTCGAGGTCCCTACTGACCAGTAGGCGACTGAATCTTTGCACACGCTGTTCTCAGATGGGCGCCATAGGTCACTTACCGCCCCTAAAGTCCCCGCGACAAGCCGAAATGCGCAGCTGGGTAACGTCAGCGCGGTGAGTACAGCGCAGACCGTCGAGTTGACCGGCGTCGACGGCATCACCCTGGTGGCCGACGAATGGAACCGCCCGGAGGGGCCGGGTGGCTCCGAGCGGCCGACCATCCTGATGCTGCACGGCGGCGGCCAGAACCGGTTCTCCTGGAAGAACACCGGGCAGATCCTCGCCGACCAGGGTTTTCACGTGCTCGCGCTGGACAGCCGCGGCCACGGCGACAGCGACCGCGCCCCCGGCGCCGACTACGCGCTGGAAACCATGGCCAACGACGTTCTGCGGATCATCGACAGCATCGGCCGGCCGGTGACGCTGATCGGCGCGAGCATGGGCGGATTGACCGGCATCCTGGTCGCGAGCCTCGGTGGCAGCGCCAAGGTCACCAAGCTGGTCCTCGTCGACGTCGTGCCCCGATTCGAGAAGTCGGGCAGCGCACGGATCCGCGACTTCATGTTCGGCCACGTGGACGGCTTCGATTCGCTCGAGGACGCGGCCGAGGCGGTGGCGGCCTACCTGCCGCACCGGACCAAACCGCGCAGCACCGAGGGACTCAAGAAGAACCTGCGCCTGCGCGACGGTCGGTGGTACTGGCATTGGGATCCGGCGTTCCTGACCGCGCCCGGCGACGATCCGTTCCAACGCACCGAGAAACTCGAGGAAGCCGCCATCGGTCTACAGATCCCGCTGCTGCTGATCCGCGGCAAGCTCTCGGATGTGGTCAGCGCCGACGGCGTCAAGGACTTCCTGGCCAAGGTCCCCCAGGCCGAGTTCGTCGAACTCGGCGAGGCCGGCCACACCGCGGCCGGCGACGACAACGACGCCTTCAGCGAGGTCGTCGTGGCGTTCGTCACGCGCTAGGGGGCCTTTTCCGGCCGCAGCACCGGGGTCACCAATTGCCCTGTGCGCAGGTAGCTTTCGAGGTTGCGCAAGGTCAGCTCCGCCATGGCCCGGCGGGTTCGCGCGGTGGCGCTGCCGATGTGCGGGAACAGCACCACGTTGTCGAGCGCACGCAACGCCGCGGGCACATGCGGTTCGTCGGCGAACACGTCCAGTCCGGCGCCGGCCAGTCGGTCGGCGGACAGCAGTTCGATCAGCGCGGCCTCGTCGACCACGGTGCCGCGGGCGATGTTGATCAGGTAGCCCTGCGGCCCCAGTGCCGTCAGCACCTCGCGGTCGACGAGTTTCTCGGTGCCCTTGCCGCCCGCCGTGGCGACCACCAGAATGTCGACCGACTCGGCGAGTTCGCGCGCCGAGGCCGCATACCGGTACGGCGAGCCCTCGATCCGTCGGCGGTTGTGATAGGCGATGGTGCAGTCGAAGGCCAACAACCGCGTGGCGACGGCGTTCCCGAGGCGGCCCAGTCCGAGTATCCCCACGGTGCTGCCGGTCAGGTCGCGCGCATAGGGAAAGACTCCCTCGGTGGCCCAGCGCCCCTCTCGCACAAAGCGATCCGCGGAACCGAACCGGCGAAGGCACATCAGGATCAGACCGATGGCGGTGTCGGCGACGGTGTCCGACAGCACGTCGGGGGTGTTGCTGACGCCGATGCCGCGCCGCCCGGCCGCGGCGAGGTCGATGTTGTCCACGCCGGCGCCGTTGTTGACGACGGCCTCGAGCTCGGGCAGGGCGGCGAAGAGTTCGTCGTCGAGGCCGCGCCCGCCCGAGGCCAGGATGACCTTGACCGCCGGACCGTGCTCGGCGAGGAACCGCTCGCGCTCCTCGCCCGGCGGCGGCAGGACCAGCGGCTGGTAGCGCAGGGCGACGAGTTCGGCCAACTGGGGTTCGAGGCCACCGACCTGAAGGATGTTCATGGTTACCACTGTGACCGATCGCAGCCGGGCGTGCGCGGCCTCGTGGAATCGGGCGTGCGAGATCTGGCCGGGCGTTATGGTTTTCGCAGAGGTCGGAACGTCATCGTGTCGAGGATCCGGAATGGCCAAACCCCGCGTGGAGCCACGTCAGCAGCGGTCCCGGGACACCTATGAGCGCATCCTGACCGTGGCCGCGGACATCTTCACCGAACTCGGCTACACCGGCACCACCACCAACAAGGTCGCCGACACCGCCGGCATCTCCATCGGCACGCTGTACCACTATTTCCCGGACAAGGACGCGTTGCTCTATGCCCTGGCCGAACGACACCTGTCCCGGGGCGCAACTCAGGTCGAGGCCGTTTTCCAGGGCCTGCGCGAAACACAGCCGGGGCTGGAGGACTCGCTGCGCACGGTGATCACGGCCATCGTGGGCATGCACGTCGACGAGTTCAATCTGCACCACCTGCTGTGGGACAGCGCGCCGCGCTCCAAGGAGTTGCAGCGCCGGATGTACGAACTCGACCAAGCCATCGCCGCCGAGGTGCTGTGGCACCTCGAGCTCACCGGGGTAGCACGGGAGAACAGCGCGCTGATCGCCGACCTGCTCGTGGCCGGGGTCGAACGGCAGGTGCACCGCGCGACCATCGATCCGATCCTGCACGGCGACCCGCGGGCCGACCCCGAGCTGCTGATCGAGGTCCTGACCCAGCTGTGGAAGTGCGCGTTGGAGGGCAGTTAAGCCACAGTCAATCCTGCTCGCGCTCGGCCTCGGCGAGCCGTTGGTGCAGTCGGGCGCGGATGTCGTTGGGTGTGTAGGCCTTGCGGCGACGCTGGTCCCGGGCCACCAGGACCCCGCCGGCGGCCACGCCGACGACACCGGCCAGGCCGATCCACTTCCAAACATTGCGCATCGTCTCATTCTGCATAAGCTGCCCAGGTGATGGCGCGCACCGGAGAACGACACGTCACGCTCGATCAGGCGCTGGAGGCCACCCGCACCGGGGACATCTGGTTGTTTCGCGGCGCCTCGGGGCCCGACCGGGCGATCCAGACGCTGACCAACAGCCCGGTCAACCACGTCGGCATGACGGTGGCCATCGACGACCTGCCGCCGCTGATCTGGCACGCCGAGCTCGGCGACAAGCTGCTGGACTACTGGACCGGCAACCACCACCGCGGCGTGCAACTCAACGATGCGCGGGCCGCCGTGGAGCAGTGGATGAACAAGTACGGGCAACGCTGCTGGCTGCGTCAACTCACCCCGTACGCCGACCGCGAGCAGGAGGACCGGCTGCTGAAGGTGATCGCCCGCATGGACGGGACCCCGTTCCCGAGCACCGCGCGCCTGACGGGCCGCTGGATGCGGGGTCGGCTGCCCACCGTCAGCGACTGGACGCGCGGGCTGCCGTTGGTGCACAACCGGGTTCGGCGCTCGGCGGAGAAGGGTAAGCAGCATCGCCGGATGGCCGGTCTGGAGACCGCGTACTGCGCGGAGACGGTCGCCATCACCTACGAGGAGATGGGGCTGCTGAGCACCGAGAAGCGGGAGAACTACTTCGATCCCGGCTCCTTCTGGAGTGGGGACCGGCTGCCGCTGCGCGCCGGTTACGAGTTGGGCGAGGAGATTTCGGTGGTGCTCAGCGACTCGCGGGCGTAGCGCCGAACCGCGGCTTTGTCGACCTTGCCGTTGGTGGTCAGCGGCAGCGCCGTGCGGAACAGCACGTGGCGGGGACGTTTGAAGCCGGCCAGCCGGGCCCGTACGTGCTCGATCAGCGCGGCAGGGTCTTCTTCGGAACGCGTGACGACGACGGCACAGACGGCCTCGCCCCAGTGCGGATCCGGAACACCCACGACGGCAACATGTTCGACGGCCGGATGCGTCGACAACACATCCTCGACCTCGCGGGAGGACACGTTCTCGCCGCCGGTGATGATCACGTCCTTGAGTCGGTCGACCACCACCAGGCGCCCGGCCTCGTCGAATCGTCCGACATCTCCGGTGTGCAGCCAGCCGTCGACGGTCAACGGTTGGTCCGCGGGCCAGGACCGCGGGGCCACCTGGGGCCCACGGACCAGGATTTCGCCGTCGTCGCCGAGGCGGACCTCCACACCCGGATGCGGGCGGCCGGTACTGGCCAGGATCGACGGCTGGTCCTGCGCTCCCGCGCGATGTTCGTCGGGCCCGAGAAAGGCCAGGTTCCCGCCGGTTTCGGTCATGCCGTAGCCCTGATGGAAGCCCGCATCGAGTTGCCGCATCGCGCGGCGCAGCAGATCGGCGGGGATCGCCGCCGAACCGTAGGCGATGTCGCGCAGGGTGGGCAGCGTGGCGCCGGTGCGTTCCAGATACTCCAGCAGGCTGTGCAGCATGGTCGGCGCCAGCGAACAGGACGTCACGCCGTGGCGGTCGACGACGGCCGCGAAGGATTCCGGCCGGTAGGCGGCCACCGGCAGCACGGTGGCCTGCACGGCATGCTGGACCAAGAGGTTATAGCCGGCGATGTGGCACATCGGGAACGGCAGTAGATACACCCCGCCGGGCGCCACGGCGCGGCCGGCGACGGTGCCGGACACGGCAGCCAGCAGCGAACGGTGCGAGTGCACAACACCTTTCGGTGCGCCGGTCGATCCGGTGGTGAACAGCAGCCACGCGGCATCGTCGGTGTTGGCATCGTCGGTGTTGGCATCGTCGGTGTTGGCATCGTCGTTGTTGGCACCGTCGTCCTCTGCCGCCGGCGCTGAATCCGACCATTCAGCGTCGTCGAAGGCGATGAGCCGGCGGTCCGTCCCGGCCCCCAGTGCGGACAGGTACTTGGCGTCGCCGAGCACCACCGCGGGGTCCACGACGGCCAGCTGTCCGAGTTGTTCCTCGGCGCTGAGCCGTTGGTTGATCAGCGCCAGCACGCGACCGCCGCGGGGCACACCGTAGTACAGCCCCGCATAGTCCAGTCCGTTGTCGGCGATCACCGCGATCCGATCGCCGGGCCGGCTGCGCCGACCGACCCACTCGGCAATTTCGGTGATACGCCGGTCGAATTCGGCGAAGGTCACGCTCGGCCCGTCGGGCACCACCACCGCGGGTCGCTCGGGCACCGCGGCGGCGGCCGCCGCGATCAGGTCGTGTAACCGGGTGGGGCTGGTGACAGGCACGCTGTCGTCGGCTACGAGGTGCGCAGGAACTGGCCGTTGGCGTCGTAGTACACCGACTGCCGGTCGCGCTGCGGTCCGTTGACGATCGAGAGTTGCACCGGGCCGGTCTCGTCCTCACGACTGGCCGATACTCCGGAGGCCGACATCTCGCTGCGTTCGCCCTGCACCCGGTCGAACGAGTCCTGCCACGCTGCGACCAGGGTTTCGGGGCTGACCTCGTGCGCACCGAACAGCGTCGCGGTGAGTGCCTCGTAGTTGTCCGCGCCGCCGTAGTCGTACGGATGCACCAGCCGGCGTCCGTCCGGGTAGGCGACGTACTGGTTGAGTTCGGTGGGCTTGGCGGGGTCCAGCGCGTCGAACGTCGCGGAGCCGCCGGGCGAGATCATCAAGCTCTTGAGCTGGATCTCCTCGAGCGGGGCACCGGTCTGCTCCTGCAACGTCGACAGCGCCCAGTTCACCGTGTCCAGGGTCAGTTCGCTGGGTTGCTCGGCGGTGGCCGCGGTGGCCACCGCGCTGGGCTCCGAGGCGGGGGCGACACCGTTCCCGCACGCCGTCACCGTCGCGCCCAGAAACACCGCAACACCGATCGCCGTCAGCCTGCTTGTCCTCATACCCTCATCAATCTGTCTTGAATTGTCATGGCGTTGGCCTAGTTCGGTAACTCAACCAGCGATCGTTCGAATGTCAACACGTTCACCACCTCGCCGGAGGGGGCGAGTTCGTCGTGCGGACCCTCGGTGTGGACGAAACCGGCGTCCTCGAGGACACGACGGGATCCGTCGTTGGCGGAATCGGTCCGGGCGTCAAGGTAGCGGAATCCCGCATCGGCGGCCACTCTGAGCAGCGCGCGCAACCCGTGGCGCGCCGCGCCGCGGCCGCGCGCCTGCGGGGTCAACCAGAACCCGACCTCGGCGCGGTCCGACCGGACATCGAAGAGCACGATGCTGCCCAGGAACTCGTCGGAATCGGCGTCGGCGATGGCGAGCACCGCCAGCGAGCCGTCGTCGAGGCCGCGGGCGATCTCGTTGTCGACCTGGTCCCGCACGGTCTGCGGGGAGTACTCCGCCAGCGGCAGGTGCCCGTAGCGTTGCACGGCCTCGTCCTTGGTACCTGCGGCAAAAGCCTCGGCGTCGTGGTGGCCGAGCCGCCGAACGGTCACGTCACCTTCACGGCCGGGAAGACCCTCGGTTATGCGCATGCCTCCTGTTTACCTTGTCAGCGACAAGCCGGAGTAGATCTCGTCCAGCAGTACCGGCAACATCGCCTGGGCGGTGGTGTCCCCGTCCGGCGAGAGCGTCAGATTTGTCCAGATCACCAGACCCACATCGTTTTCCGCGTCGTACCCCATGAACGAGTTGAATCGGGTGCCGGAAGGCGAAATCGAGTGCCTCCCGAGGAGACCAGGCCCGGCCCGGTTCGGCATCGAGGATCTGCGAAACCGCGGGGTCCTCGGTGTAGCCGTAGAGGCCGCTGCGCATCTTCAACAACTGCGCGACGGTGATGTCCTCGCCACCCGGGACTCCCGGCACGAACATGGCGACCGAGTCGGCCAGCAGCACGGCAGCACACGTCAGCAGCCCGATGCGCTTCACCGGATCAACCTACGCCCAGATCCTCGTCGGTCCACAGGCTCGACGCGGCGTGGCCCAGAAGGAGTTTCGGATAGTAGGTCCAGGCGAACCAGGGAGCGACGGTCGAGGGGCCCAGCACGCGGTCGAGGACCAGCCCCCCGGCGGTGAGCGCCACGCCCAACCCGCGTCGACGCCGCGGCAGGCCGCGGATGACCGCGGTGGCGGCCATGAGATAGCCGTAGTGCGAGGCCGACCAGCCGAGCACGCGGTCCTGGTGCCCCACGCTGCGATCGGCGAGCGCGATCGCCACGGGGTGCAGGTGTAGTCCGGCGAACTGCAGGTGTTGGCGGTGGCCTTGGCCCGGTCGCTCGTACCAGCGGGCGCAGGCCCGCGTGTTGTTGACGTAAGCCCCGCCGGCGAGGTCGGTCGCGAGCGCCGAAAGTGCCGTCGTCACCGCGGTGTTCGCCCCGGCGCGCCGCGCGGTCCACACGCTGGCGACCAGGCCGCCCGCGCTCGCGGCCACGGTGAGCACCGTGTTGGTTCGCGTGGCTTCCGGCCCGACGAACTCCGCCCAGGACCGTCGAAACCGCGTCGTGAATGTAGTCATGATTCCTGCCTACCCCTCGGGGCGGTCCCGCGATGCCCACCGATCAAACGCTTGCCAATTCGGCAAGATCGCTTGCCGACAGCTGGCCGTTGGCGTCACCATCGCCTCATGACCCAAGCCCCCCACGCCTTCGATGATCCCTCCCAGGTCGACTCGTATGCCGAACGCGTCGCGCAGATGGTGCCCGCGTACCGGGACGTCCACCGCATGGCGGGCGTGCTCATCGATGAACGCGCCCCGCACGATGCCCGGGTACTGGTGCTCGGCGCGGGCGGCGGACTCGAGACGAAGGCCTTGGCCGAGACCCGTCCGGGGTGGACCTTCGACGCGGTCGACCCGGCGGCCGCCATGCTCGACCTGGCGACGAAAACCCTTGGCCCACTGGCATCGCGGGTACGCATGCACCACGGTTATATCGATGATGCCCCGCACGGCCCGTTCACCGCCGCGACCAGCCTGCTGACCCTGCACTTCCTGGAGCCCGAACTGCGGCGCCACACCGCCGCCGAGGTGCGCCGACGACTGGCGCCCGGGGCGCCGTTCGTCGTCGTGCACCTGAGCATTCCGGGACGCGACGACGCTGAGCGGGCGTCGTGGTTGCGGCGCCACGCGGCCAACCTCGTCGCCGCCGGCATCGAACCCGAGGCCGCCGAGCAGGCATGCGCCGCGATCGCCGCCCAGGTACCCGTCCTGACCCCCGACCAGGACCGGGCGATCCTCGCGGGCGCCGGTTTCACCGAGGTCACCGAGTTCTTCTCCGCGTTCACGTTTCGCGGCTGGGTCGGCTACGCCTGAACCGCCCTCAGCGCAGCGTGGGCGGTTTCCAACGTCCGTCGAGGATTTCCGGGCGAGGGCGGTAGAGCCGGATCAGGTAATTCCATCCCTCGGGGGTGAGGATGGCGTTGGCCGGTGTCTCCCCGCCGACCGAGGCGAGGAATCGCACGGTGACCGAGCCGTCGTCGTCGCGCGCCGCGGTGACGCTGTTGACGGTGTAGAGGTCCTGCGCGTTCTTCTCGAAGAAGCCGCGCGCGTTGTACACCGACACCGACCAGAACGCGTCGACCGGGACGTCGGTGAACACCAGGGCGTAGTCGCCGGGCGGCACGCCGGGGTCGACGCCGATGTAGGTCGCCTCCGAGGTGGGTAGCCCACCCCAGCCGGCGGCGGTGCCGATCAGATGGCGGACGGGATCGACCTCGTCGCGCGTGCCGAATGTGCGGTCGAAGTCGTCGAGCCCGCGGGCGAGGTCCAGCAGCGCGTTGCGGGTGGCGTCCATGCCCGCGACGTCGTAGTCCGGCGATACGAACGGCTCCGGCGCATCGGCGGCGATCTCGAGCCGGTCCTGGAGCGCCGAGACCGCCGCAACGTCCGCAGAATCCGTGGGATCGACCAGGATTCGCACGCCGACCAGCACATGACGGGATCCGCATTGCTCGCTGGTCAGCACGTGCTCGCCGGGCTGGTGGAGGACGCCGGTGACGTAGTGGTCCTCGTTGACGACCATCGCCGACAGATACCGCCCCGCCGCGTCCGGCAACGTCAGGCGCGCGGGCCGAGCCAGATCGACGACGGCGAAGCTGTAGAGGGTGTCGCGGTTGAGCCGGATCACCGTCTGGGCATCGATGCTGGCCGGCGTGCGGTTGTGCCGGAATCGGCCGACTCCCCCGGCCTCGGCCTGGATGTCGGAGAACAACCGGTGGTTTTCGGCGCGGACGAAGTTGTCCGCGTTCACCAAGATCGTCATGGGCCGCTCGCTTCCTGGTGGTTCAACGCCTTCAGTGTGCGGTACGGCCGCCGTCGACGCGATACACCGATCCGGTCACGGCTCCGGCGAGGTCCGACGACAGGAACAGGACGGCGCCGGCGACCTCTTCGGGTTCGGCGGGACGTCCGATCGGCGAGTCGGCGAGCACCCGCGGGGCGATCTCGGGGTCGTCGAGCCAGCGTTCGGTCATCGGGGTTCGGATCAGGCCCGGCGCCAAGACGTTGATGCGAATCCCCTTGTCCGCGTAGTCCAGAGCCGCGCCCTTGGATACCCCGACCACCGCGTGCTTCGCGGCGACGTAGGGGGTCATCCCCGGATCGGCGGTCACCCCGGCCACCGAGGCCGTGTTGACGATGGAACCGGTCCCCGCCTCGAGCATCACCGGGATTTGGTGGCGCATGGCCAGGAAGACGCCGGTGGCGTCGACCGACATGGTGCGGTGCCAGTCCTGGACGGTCTGTTCGTGCAGCGGGGCGGTCGGCGGCAGCACGCCGGCGTTGTTGAAGGCGATGTCGATCGTGGCGTGCTGGGCGACCGTGGTGTCGACGAGGTTCTTCACCGCGTCGTCGTCGGTCACGTCGGTCCGGACGAACGTGGCGTTGCCGCCGGCGTCGGTGATGATCTGCACCGTCTCGGTGGCGCGGTCGTCGACGTCGCCGACCACGACCTTCGCGCCGGCCTTCGCGAACTCGACGGCGGTGGCGCGACCGATGCCGGTGGCGCCGCCGGTGATCAGGACAACCTTGTCGGTGAAATCGAACGCGACGCTCATGACCGCTCCCTCAGTTGAATTGCGGCGACACCCAGCCCGTCCCCGACAGTATCCATGGTCACGGGTCCTCTGGCCACCGCAGCGCCGCGGCCTAGACTGCGCGCAATGTCCGAAGCCGAAGTCCGACAGCGCTACGGCGAGCTGGCCGAGACCTACACCCGAACGTTCGGCGACGTGGCGACCGTCGACCCGCAAGACCTGGCCTTCCTGAAGGCCAACCTCGGTGCCTGCGAAGGCCCCGTGCTGGACGTCGGCTGCGGCCCCGGCCATCTCACCGCGTACCTGACCGGTCTGGGTCTCGACGCCAGAGGCCTCGACCTGGTGCCGGCGTTCATCGACACCGCCACCTCGAAGTGGCCGAGCATCGAGTTCTCCGTCGGTTCGTTGCGCACCCTCGAGGTTCCCGATCGATCACTGGGCGGAATCCTCGCGTGGTACTCGCTGATCCATTGCGAGCCATCCGAACTCACCGACATCCTGAAGGAGTTACGGCGAGCGATGGCACCTGGCGCGACGTTGGTGGTGGGCTTGTTCGACGGTGACGCTGTCGAACCCTTCGAGCACAAGGTGACTACCGCCTACCGGTGGCCGATCGACGAAATGTCCCGACTGCTGACGATCGCCGGGTTCACCGAGATCGATCGTCTGCAACGGCCCGGGACCACGGACATCCGGCCGCATGCGGTTATGGCCGCCCGGGTGCCGTCGTCGGAAAACATCACGCTTCGTTGACGAGCCGGCCGATTTCGTCGTCAATGGCCTTTCAACTCGTCCACCCACCCGTCGAAGAACGCGTCGGACAAATTCTCGGGGTCAAGAGTGTTGTGGCGCAGGCGGATCGTCGGCCTGAAGGCCGGGCCCGATGAGCACAGCTGATATTCAGCCAGATAGATCTGGCGGCGGAGCGTCGCCGATCCCGGCCGTTCGACGCTGACCATGAGCGTGTAGTCGGTCGGGTGGTTGTCCCCGGGGATTCCGGGGTGGCTGGTCACCTCCGTGACCCTGCCGACGGACACTTGAGCGTCAGCGTAGCGGTCAGGTGACTGGCGTGTGCTCCACGACGGCTCACCCCGGTGACGGCCCGGTCCGTACCAACCATCGAAGAGCGCGTCGTCCAGATCTTCGGGGTCAAGAGTGTTGTGCCGGAAGCGGACCCGGTCCCCGACGTCGCTGTCGCCGACAAGCCCGCCCAACTTGCGACGGATCACCGTGCCTGACAGCGAGGCGCTCACCACGATGTCGCACGTGTCGGGGCCCTCTGCGCCGATGTGCCTGATCACCTCCTCGACCGTGCCGACAGACACCTGCCCGTCGGCGAATCTTGCTTCGCTGAGACGGCCACTTGCGTACGAGCCACAACCCGCACAGACGAGGACCAGCACCGCCGTCACCGCGATCGACCACCAGAAGACGGGTCCGCTGTGGCGCGCCGTGACCACACTCCAGACGACGAACGCGATCCCGCCGAGCACCAGCAGCACGCCAACCCAGAAGAAGAAGTCACTCCAGCGTGACCAGCGCCGGATGCTCACACGGGTCTCCGGTGTCTTCGCGTGGCGTAACCAGTCCTCGGTCATCCAAGTTTTCCCCTTCTCGGCCCCGGCGCCCCCTCACGTCCGCCATGATCTCGCCCAACCCGCACTACCGATCACACGAAGACATGGCCGAAGGGCGGCAGGCATGGATCAGTGGGCACCCTTGAGCTCATCCAGCAGTGCTTCGACATCGGCGGGCTCGTACGCCGGGCCGCCGGGCCGATTCGGCCAGGGAGTCGGTGTCGAGGCCGGCGGCCTGTAGCGCCCCTGGCGCTCTGCCCGTGCCAAGGCCGCCATATGCGAGTGTCCGAATCCCGGTAACAACGATCCGGTCCTCAGCATCGGCGGTCTGTGCGATGACGGCGTCGGGAGACCGATTACCACCTGGCAGCGCAGACACGTGTATGACGTCGTGTTCATAACGAACGAGGAGGTCACACAGTCGTATTGGCAACTGCGCATCGACGAGGAACCTCACGATCGCGACGGACGCACCTGTTGACCGCCAGTGACCAAGGCGCCGTATTCCAGCGCCGCTAGCAGGTCTTCTCTTTGCAGATCTGGATAGTCTGCCAACACCTCGTCAAAGGACATTCCGCTGGCCAACAGCTCCAGCACAGACTGCACCGAAAGCCTCAGCCCGCGAATCGCGGGCTTTCCGTGCAGCACCGCAGGATCGACTGTGATGCGATCCAGACGGCTTGCGGCACTCGACATGACACCCATTGTGCGCCTCCAGTCCAACGATCCAGAGACAAGTCACGATAAGTGGGAGCACCGACAAACGTGACCAGTCCTCTGCTGCAACGGAAGAGATCCTCGACCAGGCATACGCGCCTCGCTCAGAGGACCTTCTTCACCACGCTCGACTTGAGTTGCATGCGACCGAAACCAGGGACCGTGGCATCGATGTCGTGGTCGCCGACACCATCGGAAATAAGGCGGATTCCACGGACCTTCGTGCCCACCTTGATGACCCCGCCACCGCCACCTTTGACCTTGACGGTCTTCACCACGGTGACCGTGTCGCCGTCGGCGAGCAGATTGCCGACCGCGTCCTTGATCTCGGCACCGGCCTCGCCGGCGGACTCCGCCTCGGACGACGGGTCCTCCGCAGACCACTCGTGACCGCACATCGGGCACACCAGCAGCGCGCCCTGTTCATAGGTGAACGCCTCGCCGCATTCGGGACACGGCGGCAGTTCGTCAGACATTGAAGCGGAACTCCACGACATCCCCGTCGGCCATCACGTAGTCCTTGCCCTCCATCCGGACCTTGCCGGCGGCCTTGGCGGCGGCCATCGAACCGGCCTCCACCAGGTCGTCGAACGAGACGATCTCGGCCTTGATGAAGCCCTTCTCGAAGTCGGTGTGGATGACTCCGGCCGCCTTGGGCGCGGTATCGCCCTGATGGATGGTCCAGGCCCGCGCCTCCTTGGGCCCGGCGGTGAGGTAGGTCTGCAGCCGCAGGGTGTGAAAACCCGCGCGCGCCAGCGCATCCAGCCCGCGCTCGGTCTGCCCGATCGACTCCAGCAACTCGGCGGCCGACTCGTCGTCGAGTTCCTGCAACTCGGCCTCGATCTTGGCGTCCAGGAACACCGCGTCGGCCGGGGCCACCAGCGCGCGGAGCTCGGCGATCTTGTCCGCATCGGTCAGCACGGACTCGTCGGCGTTGAACACGTACAGGAACGGCTTGGTGGTCATCAGGTTCAGCTCGCGCAGCAGCGACACGTCAACCCCCGCCGAGAACAGTGTCTTGCCGCCGTCGAGCACCTCCTGCGCCGCCACGGCGGCCTCGTGCACCGGCTTGCGCTCCTTGTTGTTGCGCGCTTCCTTCTCCAGCCGCGGGATCGCCTTCTCCAGGGTCTGCAGGTCGGCGAGGATCAACTCGGTCTCGATAATCTCGATGTCGGCCTTGGGGTCCACCCGGCCATCGACGTGCACCACGTCGTCGTCGGCGAAGACCCGCACCACCTGACAGATGGCGTCGCATTCGCGGATGTTGGCCAGGAACTTGTTGCCCAGCCCGGCGCCCTCCGAGGCGCCCTTGACGATGCCGGCGATGTCGACGAACGTCACCGGCGCGGGCAGGATCTTCTCCGAGCCGAAGATCTCGGCGAGCTTGTCCAGCCTGGGGTCGGGCAGCGGCACGACGCCTTCGTTGGGTTCGATGGTCGCGAACGGATAGTTGGCCGCCAGCACGTTGTTGCGTGTCAGGGCGTTGAAGAGGGTCGACTTACCGACGTTGGGCAGGCCGACGATTCCCAGGTTCAGGCTCACGGGGTCACAAGTCTAAAGCGTGCGCGCGCGCCGGCGAACCAGCTGCGGTCCGGGTGCGGAATCTCACGCCTACCGCACCGAGATTGCGTCCGGGGCGGCGCGCACGGCCGAAATGCCGCCCTGAGCACAACTTCGGCGCCCCGTCGGGAATGCTGGAGGCACGCATTCCGTGATCGGCGCGACATGCAAAGGACGCCCGCCGACAGCGCTTGCCCAGCCGCAGCCGGTACGGTCTACATGTGCCAGCGCAGCGGGCGAGGTCATCGGTACCCGCCGAACACCGCTCGGCGCACCCGAACATCCAAGGTGTGCCGTGGTGGGCTGCTGTGCTCATCGCGGCGCTGGGCACCGCCCTGGGTTTCGCCTTCGACGCGGGTTCGGGCAACCGGGAACTGTCCGTCGTCTTCGCCACTCTGTACCTGCTGGGCTGCGTGGCCGCGGTCCTCGCGGTGCGCCAGGAAGCGATCTTCACCGCCGTCGTGCAACCGCCGTTGATCCTGTTCGTCGCTGTTCCCGGCGCGTACTTCCTGTTCCACCTCTCCGAGATCGACGGCATCAAGGACATCCTGATCAACTGCGGTTATCCGCTGATCGAGCGGTTCCTGCTGATGTTCACCACCTCGGTGATCGTGCTGCTGATCGGCATGGCGCGGTGGTACTTCGGCGACTCGGCCCGGCCCGCCCCCGCCGCGACAATGCGCACCTCGAGCGCCCGCGCCGCCGCTGGACCCGCGGCCCTGGCCGGCGTTCTCGCCGCCGTCAAGGCCAAGCTCTCGACCCTGGCGATGCCGCGGCGCGCCGCGCCGGACGGCGAGGACCCGCGCAGGCACGCCATCGATCGCAACACCACGTCGCGCCCGCGTCCCGGCAGCCGGCGGCCCACCAAGCGGACCGCGCCGAGTCGCTCGCGCCACGTCCGCCCACCCCTGGACGACGGGTCCGCCCCGCCGCCGCCGTCGCGTCGGCGTCCCACGCACGCCCGCGACCGCGACGACGAGTTCGACGCTCCGCTGCCGCCGCGCCGCCGCGCGCCGCGGGACCCGTCCCGGCGCCCGCCGCCGCCGGAATACCTGCGCGAGCCGCGGCAGGCGCGCCAGCGCTCCCCGTATGAGCGGCCGATGCCGCGCCCGGACCGGTACGGCCCGCCCGCGGAGCCCTATCCCGGCGGCGATCCCTACGACATGCCACCGCCGCGCCGCCGGCCGGCGCCGGCCAACGGCAGCCACCATCCGGTGTCCAAGGTGCGGTACCGGGGCTCCGATGCCGGAGACAACGGCGCGCCGGAGAACGTGCAGCACCGCCGTCGTCCGCGGGCGCGGCACGCCCGCTACAGCGATTACGACTGAATCCAGCACACAGGGGGCCGACGATGACACGGGTCAATCTGAGCAAGCAACATCCCGCGGCCTATCAGGCTGTGCTGGCCCTGAATCAGGAGGCCGAGGACGCCGTCGTCCAGGCCGGCCTGGACGCCAAGCTGGCCGAGTTGGTGAAGATCCGGGTGTCCCAGCTCAACGGGTGCGCGTTCTGTCTGCGCATGCACACCCGCGACGCGCTGGACAAGGGCGAGACCACCGACCGCCTGGCGGTCGTCACGGCGTGGTGGGAGTCGCAGTACTTCTCCGAGCAGGAGCGCGCGGCGCTCGCGTTGGCCGAGGACGTCACGGAGCTAACCGTGCCCGAGCGCCACGAATGGGATAACGGCTCGCTCAACGACGAGCAGGTCTCGGCCATCAGCTGGCTGGCGATCGTGATGAACACCTGGAACCGCATCGCCATCCGCAGCGGCTACCCCGTGGCCCCCTGAGCGAGCCCGAACCTCAGCGCCGGGCCGCGCGGATCTCCCGCGGCAGCGCGAACACCAGCGTCTCGTTGGCGGTGGTCACCGACTGCACGGTGCCATAGCCGTACTCGGCGAGCCGCTCGAGCACGCCACGCACCAGGATCTCGGGCACCGAGGCGCCGGAGGTGACGCCGACGGTGGTGACGCCGTCGAGCCAGGCCGGGTCGATGTCCTCGGCGTAGTCAACCAGGTGGGCGGTGTCCGAACCGGCGTTGAGCGCGACCTCGACCAAGCGCACGGAGTTCGACGAGTTCCGCGAGCCGACCACGATCACCAGCTCGCATTCCGGGGCCATCGCCTTCACCGCGACCTGGCGGTTCTGCGTCGCATAGCAGATGTCGTCGCTCGGCGGGTCCTGCAGCTTGGGGAACCGTTCACGCAGGCGCTGCACGGTCTCCATGGTCTCGTCGACCGACAGGGTGGTCTGCGACAGCCAGATCACCTTGTCCTCGTCGCGGACGGTGACCTTGTCCACCGACTCCGGGCCGTCGACCAGCTGCACGTGGTCGGGTGCCTCACCGGCGGTGCCGATGACCTCCTCGTGCCCCTCGTGGCCGATCAGCAGGATGTCGTAGTCGTCGCGGGCGAAGCGCTTGGCCTCGTTGTGCACCTTGGTGACCAGCGGGCAGGTGGCATCGATGACCTTGAGGTCGCGTTCGGCGGCGTTGGCGTGCACCGTCGGCGCCACACCGTGTGCGGAGAACACCACGATCGATCCCACGGGCACCTGATCGGTCTCGTCGACGAAGATCGCCCCGGCCTTGGCCAGGGTCTCCACGACGTGCACGTTGTGCACGATCTCGTGCCGGACGTAGACGGGGGCGCCATGCTTCTCCAGGGCGCGCTCCACGGTTTCGACGGCCCGATCCACGCCGGCGCAGTAGCCGCGGGGTTCGGCCAACAGGACGCGCTTTCCGCGCACGGGCGCCACCACCGTGCTCGTGGCACCAGGAATGCCCATATTGACCGTTGCTGACATGACACCAGCCTACTTACCCCGGGCAACAAGAGGCGAATGCTGGAGCCGGAAGTAGTCTGGCTCTCATGTCTAGTGCACCGTATGGCGTCCGGTTGCTCGTCGGGGTCGCGGCAACCGCCGTGGAGGAGACTCGAAAACTGCCGCAGACCATCCTGATGTCGCCGATGAGCCTGGCCAGTCAATTCGCTCACCTGTTCATGAAGGTGCAGCAGGACCTCGCTGACCTGGTGATCAAGGGCGACTCCACCCTCGAGAACCTGTTCCCGCCCAAGGATGAGCAACCCGAGTGGGCCACCTTCGACGAGGACGACGACTCTGCCGAGGCCAGCCCGCGCTCGGCGGATTCCGGTGAACGGATGACGGAGGGTCGGTTCGCGCTGTACTCCACCGACGAGGCCCCCGAGGCCGCGCCGGCGCCGAGCACCAACGGCCAGTCCGCCGACGCCGAGGTGAGCGCGCCCGACGTCGCCTCGCGCATCGATTACTCATCGCTGACGCTCGCGCAGCTGCGCGCGCGGCTGCAGTCGCTGTCGGTCGACGAGCTCTCCGAGCTACTGGCCTTCGAGGAGGCCACCAAGGCCCGCGCGCCGTTCCAGACCCTGCTGGCCAACAGAATCACCCGCGCCAGCGCCAAGTGAGCGATCCGGCACAGGGTCAGGCACCGGAGAACCCCTACCCGGTACGGGCGGTCGCCGTGCGGGTGGCGGGCTGGATCGACAAGCTCGGCATGGTGTGGGTCGAGGGTCAGATCGCCCAGCTGAACCTGCGGTCGAGCTCGTCGACGGCGTTCATCACCCTGCGGGATCCCGCCGCGGACATGTCGCTGTCGCTGACCTGTCCACGGGACCTGGTGCGGGACGCGCCGGTGCGGCTGACCGAGGGCGCCCAGGTGCTGGTGCTCGGCAAGCCCAACTTCTACACCGGCCGCGGCACGTTCTCGCTGCGGGTCCACGAGATCCGGGCCGTCGGCATCGGCGAACTGTTGGCCCGGATCGAGCGGCTGCGCCGGCTGCTCGAGGCCGAGGGCCTGTTCGATCCGCGACTCAAGCGCCCGTTGCCTTTCCTGCCCAACACAATCGGCTTGATCACCGGCCGCGCGAGCGCCGCCGAGCACGACGTGACGACGGTGGCGACGCGGCGCTGGCCCGCGGTGCGGTTCGCGATCCGCAACACCGCGGTGCAGGGACCCACGGCCGTGGCGCAGATCGTGGAGGCCCTCGCAGCGCTGGACCGCGACCCGGAGGTCGACGTCATCGTGCTGGCCCGCGGGGGCGGCAGCGTCGAGGATCTGCTGCCGTTCTCCGACGAGACGCTGTGCCGTGCGATCGCGGCATGCACCACGCCGGTGGTCAGCGCCGTGGGCCACGAGCCGGACAATCCGCTGTGCGACCTGGTTGCCGACCAGCGCGCCGCCACCCCGACCGACGCCGCCAAGCGCATCGTCCCCGACACGGCCGCCGAACAGGCCCTGGTCGACGATCTGCGCCGGCGCAGCGCCCGGGCGCTGCGCAGCTGGGTGGGCCGCGAGGAACGCCACATCGCGCAACTGCGCAGCCGGCCGGTGCTCGCCGATCCGCTGCGCATGCTCAGCGACCGCGCCGACGAGGTGCACCGGGCCCGCCGCACCATCCGCAAGGACGTCACCCGCCTGGTCGCCGGGGAATCGGATCGGATCGAGCATCTGAGCGCCCGGTTGTCCACGCTGGGCCCGGCCGCGACGCTGGCCCGCGGTTACGCGGTGGTGCAGGCCGGGACGCAGGTGCTGCGTTCGGTCGCCGACGCCCCCGCCGGGACCGAGTTGCGAATCCGCGTCGCCGACGGCGCCGTGACGGCTGTGAGTCAAGGAGAGGCACGTGACTGAGGGTGATGACACTAGAGCTCTTAGTGAGCTCGGCTACGAGGATTGCCGCGACGAATTGATCGACGTCGTGCAGGCCCTGGAGCAGGGCGGCCTGGACCTCGATGAGTCGCTGAGACTGTGGGAACGCGGCGAGAAGCTGGCCAAACGCTGCGAGGAACACTTAGCCGGGGCGCGCGAGCGGATCGAGAAGGCACTGGCCTCCGACGATGACCCGGACGGGGACTAGACCCGAAATTTCCCGCCGAGGGGTCGTAACTGGAACACGTTTCAGTTACGCTTCTCGGTCATGGGTGATGCAACGCTGACCACCGACCTCGGCCGTGTCCTGGTCACCGGCGGTTCCGGTTTCCTCGGCGCCAACCTGGTGACCGCACTGCTCGAGCGCGGGCTGACCGTCCGTTCCTTCGACCGCGTCCCGTCGCCGCTGCCGACACACGATCGACTCGAGACCGTCGTCGGCGACCTCACCGACGCCGGGGACATCGCGCGGGTGGTCGACGGTATCGACACGATCTTTCACACCGCCGCGATCATCGACCTGATGGGCGGCGCCTCGGTCACCGAGGAGTACCGACAACGCAGCTATTCGGTCAACGTCGACGGCACGAAGAATCTGCTGCAGGCGGCCCGCGCCGCCGGGACCCGGCGGTTCGTGTACACCGCGTCCAACAGCGTGGTGATGGGTGGTCAGGTGATCTCCCGCGGCGACGAAACCCTGCCCTACACCGAGCGTTTCAACGATCTCTACACCGAGACCAAAGTCATCGCCGAACGCTACGTGCTGGAGCAGAACGGCGTCGAGGACATGCTGACGTGTTCGATCCGGCCCAGCGGCATCTGGGGCCGCGGCGATCAGACGATGTTCCGCAAGGTGTTCGAGAGCGTGCTGGCCGGCCACGTCAAGGTGCTGATCGGCAACAAGAACGCCAAGCTGGACAACTCCTACGTGCACAACCTGATTCACGGTTTCGTGCTGGCCGCCGAACACCTCGTTCCCGGCGGGACCGCGCCCGGGCAGGCCTACTTCATCAACGACGACGACCCCATCAACATGTTCGAATTCTCCCGGCCCGTGGTCGAGGCGTGCGGGCAGCCTTGGCCCAAGTTCCGTGTCTCCGGCCGACTGGTGCGCGCGGTGATGACGGGCTGGCAACGGCTGCACTTCAAGTTCGGTCTGCCGGCGCCGCTGTTGGAACCTCTTGCGGTGGAACGGCTTTACCTGGACAACTATTTCTCCATCGAGAAGGCGCGCCGCGACCTCGGCTATCGCCCGTTGTTCACCACCGAGCAGGCGCTGGCCGAATGCCTGCCCTACTACGTGGAGCTGTTCGAGACGATGAAGGCCGGGCATGCCGCACCCGTGGCGGCCGCCGCCCGTTAGGGCGTCACGATGTTGAACCAGAACGGGGGCGTGTCGAGCAGGTCCATGAACTCGTTGAACGAATCGCGGTTGCCGTCGATGGTCACCCGGTCGGCCGCGATCGCATCGTCCATGGTGATCGTGCCCAGCTGAACGTCGTCGAGCGTGGCCTTGTCGAGCGTCAGGGTCACGTTGGCGTCGGGGACCGGCGCGGGCGCATAGTTCAGGACCGCGTTCTCGACGGTGAGGCCGTACTCCTTCTGCAGATCCGTGAAGTTGATGTTCAGCGTGATGTTCTTGCCCGCGGCCTTCGGTCCGTTGAGCCGGACCCCGAAATAGTCGAACAGCATCTCCGGCGGCATGGCCCGGATGGTGTCCGGGCTCGCGGTATCGGTTCCACCGCCAGTCGGCACCCCGTTGCGCAACTCGTAGGCACCCTGCAGGTACACCGAGCGCCACGGGCCGGACTCGGCCTGATAACCCATCTGCTCATAGCTGTCGGCCAGCAGGTTCTTGCCGTGCACGCTGTCGGGGTTGGCGAACACCACCTGCTTGAGCACCATCGCCGTCCAGCGGTAGTTGCCGTTGTCGAAGTCGTTCTGCGCCTTCTCCAGAACCGCTTCCTCACCGCCCATGTACTCGACGTACTTCGCGGCCGCGTCGGTCGGCGGCAGATCGTCGAGATCGGACGGGTTCCCGTCGTACCAGCCCATGTAGCGCTGATACACCGCGCGCGAGTTGTGTTTCAGCGTCCCGTAATAGCCGCGGTCGGGCCAGAAGTTGTCGAGCTCGGGCGGCAGCTCGATCTCCTCGGCGATCTCCGAACCCACGTAACCCTGGTTCATCAACCGGACGGACTGATCGTGCATATACTTGTACATGTCACGCTGCCGCTTCCAATAGTCGATCACCTTCTCGTTGCCCCACATGGGCCAGTGATGGCTCTGGAACTTCACCTCGGTGTTGGGCCCGTAGGTCCGGATGGTCTCGTCGAGGAAACTCGCCCACTTCAACGCGTCGCGCACCTGGGCGCCGCGCAGCGTCAACAGGTTGTGCATGGTGTTGGTGGTGTTCTCCGCCATCCACATCGCCTTGAACTGCGGGAAATACGTGTTCATCTCGGTGGGCGCCTCGGTGCCTGGAGTCATCTGGAACTCCATGTCGACACCGTCGATGGTCATCGTCGTCCCGGTGGCGCCGATGATGTCGGTCGGGATGATCAACGTGGGCAGGCCGGTGGACACCGTCATCCCCAAACCACCGTTGACCCCACCCTGGGCGTTGCGCGGCAGCAGCGCACCATACATGTAGACCGCGCGTCGCCCCATTGCGTTGCCGGCGATCACGTTCTCGCTGACCGCATCCTCGACAAAAGCCTGCGGTGCAATGATTTTCACCCGGCCGGAGTCGACGCCGTCCTGCGCCACGATGCCGCGGACGCCGCCGTAGTGATCGACGTGAGAATGGCTGTGCACCACCGCGACCACCGGGCGCTCACCGAGATGCTGGTTGGTCAGGTCCAGCGCAGCCTTGGCCGTTTCCGGCGAGATCGCCGAATCGATGACGATCCAGCCGGTGTCGCCGCGCACGAACGTCACGTTGGACAGGTCGTAGCCACGCACCTGGTAGATGCGGTCGGCAACCACCTCGAACAACCCGTGCTCCATGCACAACTGCGCATTGCGCCACAGGCTGGGGTTGACGGTGTCGGGCGATGGTTTGTCGTCGGCGATGTAGGTCTTGTATTCCTCGAGGTCCCACACCACTGTGCCGTCGGCGTCTTTGATGGTGAGGGTGTCGGGGCGGGACAGCAATCCCCGCTTGGCATCCTCGAAGTCGGCGCGATCGTTGAACGGCAGCGTATCGAGCACCTTCTGGTTCGCCGCCTTGGTGGCCTCGGTGGCGCCCTTGACGCTGCTGTCCGTGTTGAGTGCGCCCCCGTCGCCACTCCCCCCGAGCCCCCGCCGGCATCGGTGTTGCAGGCCGCCAACCACGATGACGCGGCCGCGGCGCCGACGCCGGCGATGCCCAGCCGGCCCAGCGCGGTTCGACGAGAGAACGGTCCGTCGATTCCCTTTGCCGTTTCCATGTCGCGCAATTATTCACGACGACCTGTGCGTTCACGCTCGCTTTCGGCGATCCGAAGGGGCCGGAAAGTTCCTTGCGCAGCCGCGACTTTGCCGATCGGTGGCACACTCGGCCCCGATGAGAATCCAGTGACAGAAAGGGGTCCGTCATGCCCGGTCTGGGTGAACTCGCGTTGGGTGCCGCGCCCATTGCCGGCGGTGCGTTGTTCGGCATTGCGGCAGGCACTCTGAAACCGCCGGATGTTCGCGCGGCGATCACCAAGGATCTGGACCTGCTGGAAAGGCTCCCCGCAGAGCAGTCCGAACGACGAGAACGGTTGCAGGAGAGCATCGGTCACCGCATCGACGACGTGCTCGACGCAGCCGAGAGGAGCCGGAACCTGCGGCGCGCAGCCACCTCGTATGAAGGCAACTGGCGCGACATCATCGCGTTCGTGTGCGCGGTCCTGTTCACCATCGTCTGGTGGAATGTCAGCCACGATCGCGCCAACTGGCTGCTGATGTTCATTGTGATGATTGCGGTGTCGGCCCTCGCCGGCTATTACGCAGCTCGCGGCGTTGTCCGAGCCCTCCGGCAGTTGAACCGCGACCGTCATTCGACTTAGCAACTCAGACGCTGCTTCCGCAAGGAGTGGTCGAGCCGGTTCCACCATAACCGACGTTACACAAGACCGCCAGTGGCCGACGCAAACGGTGAGACCTGTTGCGGAACAATTCAATCCCCCCGCATGAAACCTGGCGTCGGCCCGGCCGAAACGATAACCATGACATGCCGTTGATGCTGGCATATTGTCGTGAACGACACGCACCCCGCTCTGCCGGAACGCGAGGGAGAATCCGATGCCCGCACGCCGAAGTTCGACGGGATTTGTCGACGACGGGATGGGGTTCACCAACTCCATGGACGGCGAACCGCAGCCGCAGGACCGGCAGCGTTCTCCAGTGGTCAAAGTGCGTGCCACATGGGAATGAGCAAAGTCTGCGTATCCGGCGTCAAAGCAATTGGCGGTGCCGCGGGTGGCGGCGCACATGTTCGGGCACACAGGCTCCGACACCAACCAGACACGAGAGCGAGGCTCGACCATGCCTGAGGGAAAACCCAACATCCTGGTGATCTGGGGCGACGACATCGGTATCTCCAACCTCAGCTGTTACAGCATGGGGCTGATGGGCTATCAGACGCCCAACATCGACCGGATAGCCAAGGAGGGCATGCTGTTCACCGACGCCTACGGTGAACAGAGTTGCACCGCCGGGCGCGCCTCGTTCATCACCGGCCAGAGCGTCTACCGCACCGGGCTGAGCAAGGTGGGTTTCCCCGGCGCCGACGTCGGTCTGCAACCGGAGGATCCGACGATCGCCGAATGCCTCAAGCCGTTGGGTTATGCGACCGGACAGTTCGGCAAGAACCACCTGGGCGATCTGAACAAGTACCTGCCGACCGCGCACGGCTTCGACGAGTTCTTCGGCAATCTCTACCACCTCAACGTGGAGGAGGAACCGGAGCTGCCGGACTATCCCAAGAAGGAGCAGTTCCCGGTGCTGGCCGAGATGCAGCGGCCGCGCGGTGTCATCCATTCCTGGGCCACCGACGAGGTCTCCGACGAGCCCGACGACCCGAAGTACGGCCCCATCGGCCGGCAGCGCATCGAGGACACCGGCCCGTTGACCAAGAAACGGATGGAGACCATCGACGACGACACCACCGACGCGTGCGTCGACTTCATCCGGCGCCAGGTGCAGGCGGACACCCCGTTCTTCGTGTGGATGAACACCACCCACATGCACCTGCGCACGCACACCAAACCGGAGTCGCTCGGACAGGCCGGCGTCTGGCAGTCGCCGTACCACGACTCGATGGTCGACCACGACAAGCACGTCGGGAAACTGCTCGATCTGCTCGACGAACTGGACATCGCCGAGGACACCATCGTCGTCTACTCCACCGACAACGGCCCGCACGCCAACACCTGGCCGGACGCGGCCACCACGCCGTTTCGCAGCGAAAAGAACACCAACTGGGAGGGCGCCTTCCGCATCCCGGAGGTGGTCCGCTGGCCAGGCAAGATTCCCGCGGGAGTGGTCTCCAACGAGATTGTCCAGCACCACGACTGGTTCCCCACCTTCCTGGCCGCCGCCGGCGAACCGGACATCGCCGAGAAGTTGAAGAAGGGCCACAAGATCCCGCTTCGGGGCGAGGACAGGGAGTTCAAGGTCCACCTCGACGCGTTCAATCTGCTGCCCTACCTCACCGGCGAGGTGGACCAGAGCCCGCGCAAGGGGTTCATCTATTTCTCCGACGACTGCGACGTGCTCGGGTTCCGCTTTCACAACTGGAAGGTGGTGTTCGCCGAGCAGCGCTGCGCGGGCACCCTGCAAATCTGGATGGAGCCGTTCACCCCGCTGCGCGCACCGAAGATCTTCAACCTGCGGACCGATCCCTACGAGCGCGCGGACATCACCTCGAACACCTACTTCGACTGGTGGCTCGACCACGACTTCATCGCCTTCTACGGCAGCGGGATCGTCACGCAGTTCCTCGAGACCTTCAAGGAATTCCCGCCGCGGCAGGAGGCGGCGTCGTTCACCATCAATCACGCGGTGCAGAAGTTGCATTCGTTCCTGGCGGCCGACTAGATGCTGCCAAGCTGGGTCGACGGTCCCGCGAAGTCGGCGATCGTCGAGTTCGTGAGCGCGGTGACCACCCCGGGCGGCCGGGGCTTCGTGGCGCCCGAGGACCGGGTCGCGGTGTTCGACAACGACGGCACGCTGTGGTGTGAGAAACCGGCCTACATCCAGCTGGATTTCCTGGTCCGTCGGCTCGCCGAGCAGGCCGCGGCCGATCCGGAACTGGCGGCGCAGACGCCGTACCGGGCGGCCGCCGGCGGCGATTTGGCCTGGTTCGGCGACGCCGTGACCAAGCACTACAACGGCGACGACACGGATCTCAAAACACTTGCTGCCGCGATTTTTTCGGCCTATCAGGGGTTGACCGTGGAAGAACACGCCCAGCGCGTCGCGGCGTTCTTCACCGACGCGCAGCATCCCAGCCTGGGCCGGGCCTACACCGACTGTGGCTACGCGCCGATGATCGAGCTGCTGCGTTTCCTCGAAGGCAACGGGTTCACCAACTACATCGCCTCCGGCGGTGGCCGCGACTTCATGCGCCCGGTGACGCAGCGGATGTACGGCATCCCGCCGGAGCGGGTGATCGGCAGTTCGGTCGGCCTGGACTTCACCGACGGGCAGCTGCGCACCAGCAACCGTCCGGAGTTCCTCGACGACGGGCCGGTGAAGCCGGTGCGCATCTGGGGCCGGGTCGGCCGCCGCCCGATCTTCGCCGCCGGTAACTCCAACGGCGACATCGCCATGCTGGACTACACCCGCGGTGGCGCCGCGCCCTCGATGGCCCTGCTGGTGGCCCACGACGACGCCGAGCGCGAATTCGCCTACGCCACAGGGGCCGAAGAAGCACTGGAGCGGGCTGCCGCGCAGGGCTGGACTCTAGCGAGCATGCGTGACGACTGGTCCCGTGTCTTCCCCTGACCCCGCCCCCGAGACGCCCAAACCCACCTTTGCGCCGGAAAGTGCGAGTAGCTTCCGGCAATACGTCGGTCTCGGCGAAGAACTGGTGTGGATCCCGCCGCAGACCACCGTCGTGGGCTCCGACCAGCACTATCCCGAGGAGGCGCCGGCCCGCGCCATCACGACAGCCGGCTTCTGGATGCAGCGCAATCAGGTGACGAACGCCGAGTTCGCCGAATTCGTCGCAGCGACCGGCCATCTCACCGTCGCCGAGCGCCCACCGAACCCCGAGGACTATCCGGGTGCGCCGCCGGAGAACCTGCAACCCGGGTCGATGGTGTTCCACCGCACGCCGGGGCCTGTCGACCTTCGCCACCTTCAGCAATGGTGGGCCTGGACCCCGGGCGCCTGCTGGAACCACCCCCGCGGCCCGCGTTCGGGGTTGCGCGGCCGCGAGAACCACCCCGTCGTGCACATCGCCTTCGAGGACGCCGCGGCCTACGCCGCCTGGGCCGGCCTGGACCTGCCCACCGAGGCCGAATGGGAAGTCGCGGCGCGCGGCGGCCGACCCGGGGCCGTCTACACCTGGGGCGACGAACCCGAACGCCCCGGCCAGCGGCTGGCCAACTACTGGCACGGCGAATTTCCCTACCTGCCCGAGACCGGCTACGGGCAGGCCGCACCGGTGGGCAGCTTCGCCCCCAATGGCTACGGCCTGTTCGACATGGCCGGCAACGTCTGGGAGTGGACCACCGACTGGTACACGGGCGACCGCGGCAGCCAGTCCTGCTGTGCCGCAGACAGTTACGACCCAGACCAGCCACAGTTCAAGATTCCCCGGAAGGTGATCAAAGGCGGGTCGTTCCTGTGTGCCGACAGCTACTGCCTGCGCTACCGCCCCGCGGCGCGGCGCCCCCAGATGATCGATACCGGGATGAGCCATATCGGATTCCGGTGCCTCCGCCGCGACGACACCGACCCCGCCACCCTGGCGTAGGCGTTGCCGGTAGGCAATGATTCCTGCAACGTGTTCTATGTCAGCCAACGAGGGGGAGGCAATCCATGACGGTCCTTGTCACCGGGGCGTTCGGCCTGGTCGGATCCGCAACGGTGCGGCAGTTGGCCGCCGACGGGCGGAAAGTCGTCGCCAGCGACCTGGACATCCCGGCCAACCGGGAGGCCGCGGCCAAGCTGCCGTCGGGCGTGGAGGTGCGCTACGCCGACCTCACCGACCCGGCCGCCGTCGACAACCTGATCAGCAACGTCGCCCCCGAGGCCGTCATCCACCTGGCCGCCGTCATCCCGCCGCTGATCTACGCCCGCCGGGAGCTGGCGCGCAAGGTCAACGTCGACGCAACCGGCCACCTACTGGCCGCGGCGGCCAAACAAGCAACACCCCCGCGGTTCGTGCAGGCCTCCAGCATCGCGGTCTACGGCGCCCGCAACCCGCACAGAATCACCGACCTGCTGACCTCGGACACCCCGCCCAACCCGTCGGATCTCTACGGCGCGCACAAGCTGGCGTCGGAGCGACTGGTGCGCGCGGCCGAACTGGACTGGGTGATCCTGCGTCTCGGCGGCGTGATGACCGTCGAGGTCGCCGGGCTGATGAACTTCGACAACATGTACTTCGAAGGTCTGCTGCCCACCGACAACCGGCTGAGCACGGTCGATGTCCGCGATGTCGCGCGGGCCTTCGCAGCGGCGACCACCGCCCCCGTCCTCGGCGAGACGCTGCTGATCGGCGGCGACGATTCTCACCGCCTGCTGCAGGGCGATGTCGGTTCGGCGGTGGCCGCGGCCATGGGGCTGGTCGGCGGCCTGCCCGTCGGCCTCAAGGGCAACCCGAACAGCGATACCGACTGGTTCGCCACCGACTGGATGGACACCACGCGGTCCCAGGAAGCTCTTGGCTTCCAACATCATTCGTGGCCTGACCTGTTGATCGAGACCGCCGAACGGACGGGGTGGAAGCGGCCGCTGCTGCGGCTGGCTGCGCCGCTGGCCCACGCGATCCTCCAGCGGCGCGCGCCCTACTACCGGGCCGAGGGGCCCTATGCCGACCCGTGGGGGGCCATCGCAGCCAAATGGGGCGACCCGAGTCCGGAGCACCTGTGAGCAACCCCGCACACGCCGTCGTCATCGGTGCCGCCTCCGGAATCGGTTGGGCCACCGCACAGACGCTGGCCGCCGACGGCCATGTCGTCACGCTCGCCGACCGCAACCTCGACGCCGCCCGGCAGCGCGCCGCCGAACTCGGCGACCCGCACACCGCGGCACCGGTCGAGGTCACCGACGAAGCCTCGGTGCAGCACCTGTTCGCCACCGCGGCACCGCCGGACGCCGTGATCAACTGCGCGGGCTTCTCCGGATTCGGGGTGATCGCCGATCTGGCCGTCGAGCAGTTCCGCGAGGTCGTCGACGTGTGCCTCACCGGCGGCTTCATCGTCCTCAAACACGCCGCACCACGGATGTCGGCCGGCGGGGTGATCGTGTCGCTGGCGTCGCTGAACGCCCGCCAGCCCGCGATCGGGATGAGCGCCTACTGCGCGGCCAAGGCCGGCCTGGCGATGCTCACCGAGGTCGCGGCGCTGGAACTGGGCCCGCGGGGCATCCGGGTCAACGCCGTGGCCCCCGGTTTCGTGCACACCCCGCTGACCGAGGGCGCCGCGCTGGTTCCCGGGGTCGTCGAGGAGTACACCGAGAACACCGCGCTGGGCCGCACCGGCACCCCGCAGGACATCGCGGACGCGGTGGCGTTCTTGGTCTCCCCCAAAGCGTCCTGGATCACCGGTGAGGTCCTTGACATCAACGGCGGCGCACACCTCAAGCGTTATCCCGACATCGCCGCCCACATCGCAAAGCTCGCTGCGCAGTAACGATTTCCGCATAGGATCACAGCCGATGCTCAACGAGTTCACGCTGACGCAGAAGCGCGTCCTGGCCGTCCTGACGGTCATCGCGCTGGCGTTCGGCGCCTATTTCCTGCGCAGCTACCTGGTGCTGATCGCGATGGCTGCGGTGCTGGCGTATCTGTTCCGGCCCATCTACTCCCGGCTGCGGGCCCGCTACAGCGTGGGCCTGTCCGCGACGGCCACCCTGTTGGCGTCCATCGCGATCGTCGCCGCGCCGCTGAGCGGCATCGTGTTCCTCGCGGTGATCCAGATCGGCCAGATGGTCAACGGCATCAGCCACTGGATGGCGGAAACCGACCTCACCGAGTTGGGCAAGCGACTGCTCGACACCGCCAACGAACTACTGGCCAAGGTGCCGTTCCTGAACATCGAACTGACCCCGCAATCGGTGCAGGACACCATCACCCGAGTCGGTCAGAACGTCGGCGAGATGGCGCTGCACGTGGCCCGCGGTTCGGTGGGCAGCATCGCGATGGTCATCACCGCGGCCATCATCTTCCTGTACGTGTTCCTGGCGTTGCTCACCAACGGTGAGAAGGTGCTGGCGCTGTTCCGCGACCTCAACCCGCTGGGGCCGGAGGTGTCGAACATCTACCTGGCCAAGGTCGGGGCCATGGTCACCGCCACGGTGCGCGGCCAGTTCATCATCGCCGTGTGTCAGGGTGTCGCGGCCGCGATCTCGCTGTACATCGCCGGTCTGCACGACGGCTTCTTCATGTTCGTCATCTTCTTGAGCGCGCTGTCGTTCATCCCGCTGGGCGCCGGCATCGTGACCATCCCGCTGGGCATCGGCATGGCGTTGTTCGGCAACGTCGTCGGCGGCATCTTCGTCGTCGTGTTCCACCTGGTGGTGGTCACCAACATCGACAACGTGCTGCGCCCGTTCCTGGTCCCCAAGAGCGCGCACCTGCACCCGGCACTGATGTTGCTGTCGGTCTTCGCCGGGCTGAAGATGTTCGGTTTCGTCGGCATCGTGCTCGGCCCGGTGCTGATGATCGTCATCGTCACCACCATCAGCGTGTACCTGGCCGTCTACAAGGGCGCCCCACTGGACGAGTCGGATGACGACGAGGACGACGAGGCCGAACGCAAGGAACCGTTCTGGAAACGCTGGTGGCCGTTCGGCCGCACGGCGACGGCCACACCGGCACCGGCTACGGCGTCAGCCGATTCTTGAGGAACTCCACGGTCCGCCGGCGCGCCTCGTAGGCGGGGTGGCCGTCGCGCTCGCGCACCTGATCGGTGAGCACCGAATGCGCCATCCGGCTCAGCCCGGTGGGATTGCCCGGGGCGGAATTGATCTCGATGACCTCGAAGGCGTCACCCAGGCGCGCCTTGAGCGTCTGGAACCGCGCGCCCGGCGACATCGGGTCCTCGCTGAAGCGCAGGCCCAGGGCACACAGGCCCTCTTCGGCGGCCCGCTTCTCCACGATCCGCAACTCGTCCTCGGAAACCCCCGGGTCGCGGCGCTGCTTGGGGGTCAACGGCAGCGGCAGCGACGGCTGACTCAGCACCGGTGCCAGCACCGCGTCGTCGACGGCGGCGGCCAACGCGAACCCGCCGGAGAAGCACTGGCCGATGACGCCGACGCCCTTGCCGGGAGTCTTGTCGTTGAGATCGCGCGCCAGCGCCCGCAGGAAGTCGCTGATCGGGCGCTTCTTGTTGGTGGCGAACGCGGCGAATTCCTTGACCACGCAGCCCTTCAGCAGCGTGACCACCGTGCCCGGTCCGATTGCCGCGCCGGGGGTGCCGTACAGCGACGGCGCCGCGATCGTGAAGCCGTTGTCCACCAGGTGATTTCCCAGGGCCAGCACGCCCGGATGCAGCCCCGGCATCTCCGGGATGAGCACCACGCCGGGGCCCTCGCCCTTGCGGTAGACGTCGTAGCTGAGCCCGCCGCCGGTGAAGGGTTCACAGGTCCACCCGCTGAGATCTGCCTCCGGTGCTGCGCTCAACGGTGCTCCTCTCGGCGGGTACTGCTCGGCTCAGGCCCGCGGGACCAGCGGCGCCTGCGACTGCGTCGCCCTGGCCAGCGTACGGAACTCGTCAACAGTGCCGGCACCGGTGATCGCCAGCTGCGTCTGGCCCTGCGGGGCCGGCAGCAGCGCGGTCCACACCGGCTCGTCGCGCTCGCCGCCGTCGTAGACCACCCAGGTCAACCCGTCGACGTCGACCGTGCCCGTCGGGACCACGTCGGGCTGGATCGAGGCGACCAGCCGGGCCTCGTCGGCGTCGCTCTGGCTCAGGCTCAGGTAGTGCCCGGCACCGGTGATGTAGCCGACGGTGGACACCAGCGCGCGCACCTGGGCGCCGGTGTCCGGGTCGGTGCGGGCGGCCTCGAGGCCGCCGCGGCGCCCGGAGTTGGACTGCCAATCCTCGGGGACGGCGGGAAGCCGGATCGGGAAGGCCATGGTCTCGGCGTCGGCCTGCAGCGCGCCGACCGCGTCATAGCTGGGGATGTTGCCCATCGTGGGCCCGCTGGCCTGGAACGAACACATGCCGAGCAGCCCTGCCAGCACGATGCAGGCGACAATCAGCGGCGCCATCGACCAGAACATGTCCCGGCCGTCCTGCAGCACCCGCGGTTTGGCCTCCTTCGGGTGCGGAACCCCTGGTCCACCGGCCGCCGGCGGCTGCGGGGTCGCCGAATCGGCGGCCTCGGTCGGCTCTGGTCCTGGGGTAGTCACCCCACCAGTATCCCAGCTCCCAATCGCAGACCCTCTTCTGGGACAATCACGCACATGACTGACGGTGCCGCCACATCAGCCCAGCCCAAGCGCCGCGAGGCTCCCGACCGCAACCTCGCCCTGGAATTGGTGCGGGTCACCGAGGCCGGGGCCATGGCCGCCGGCCGCTGGGTGGGACGCGGCGACAAGGAAGGCGGTGACGGCGCGGCCGTCGACGCCATGCGCGAACTGGTCAACTCCGTGTCGATGCGCGGCGTCGTGGTCATCGGCGAGGGCGAGAAGGACAACGCCCCGATGCTCTACAACGGCGAGGAGGTCGGCAACGGCGACGGGCCCGACTGCGACTTCGCCGTCGACCCCATCGACGGCACCACCCTGATGAGCAAGGGCATGCCGAACGCCATCTCCGTGCTGGCGGTGGCCGAGCGCGGCGCCATGTTCGACCCGTCGGCGGTGTTCTACATGAACAAGATCGCCGCCGGCCCGGACGTGGCCGAGTTCATCGATATCACCTCGCCCATCGCGGCGAACATCCAGCGCATCGCCAAGGTCCGCAAGGCCTCGGTCTCCGACATCACCGTCTGCATCCTGGACCGGCCGCGGCACGCGAAGCTGATGGCCGACGTCCGCGAGGCCGGCGCGCGCATCCGGCTGATCTCCGACGGCGACGTGGCCGGCGCCATCTCGGCGTGCCGGCCGGAGTCCGGCACCGACCTGCTGGTCGGCATCGGCGGCACCCCCGAGGGCATCATCACCGCCGCGGCCATCCGCTGTATGGGCGGCGAGATCCAGGCCACCCTGGCCCCCACCGACGACGAGGAGCGCCAGCGCGCCCTGGACCGCGGCCACGACCTGGACCGCGTGCTGAGCACCAAGGACCTGGTGTCCGGCGAGAACGTCTTCTTCTGCGCCACCGGCGTCACCGACGGCGACCTGCTCAAGGGCGTCCGGTTCTTCGGCGGCGGCTGCACCACCCACTCGATCGTCATGCGGTCCAAGTCCGGCACCGTGCGCATGATCGAGGCCTACCACCGGCTGTCCAAGCTCAACGAATACTCCGCGGTGAACTTCACCGGGGACAAGACCGCGGCCTACCCGCTGCCGTAGATCGCTTCCGTAACCATCCAATTCACGACCGAAGGGCTCCCATGACCAGCGACGCCGCCGAGTACCGCATCGAACACGACACCATGGGCGAAGTCCGGGTGCCGGTAAACGCCTTGTGGCGGGCCCAGACGCAGCGGGCCGTGGAGAACTTCCCGATCTCCGGCCGCGGCCTCGAGCGCACCCAGATCCGCGCGCTCGGACTGCTCAAGGGCGCCTGCGCGCAGGTGAACAAGGACCTCGGGCTGCTCGATGGCGCCAAGGCCGACGCGATCATCGCCGCCGCGGCCGAGATCGCCGACGGTCGCCACGACGACCAGTTCCCCATCGACGTCTTCCAGACCGGCTCGGGCACCAGCTCGAACATGAACACCAACGAGGTCATCGCCTCGATCTGCGCGGCCAATGGCGTGACGGTGCACCCCAACGACGACGTCAACATGTCGCAGTCGTCGAACGACACCTTCCCGACGGCCACCCACATCGCGGCCACCGAAGCCGCTGTCCGGGACCTGATTCCGGCGCTGGAGGTGCTGCACTCCTCGCTCGACGCCAAGGCCAAGCAGTGGCGCACCACGGTCAAGTCCGGCCGCACCCACCTGATGGACGCCGTGCCGGTGACCCTGGGCCAGGAGTTCGGCGGCTACGCCCGGCAGATCCAGGCCGGCATCGAGCGAGTACAGGCCACGCTGCCCCGCCTCGGTGAACTGGCCATCGGCGGCACCGCCGTCGGCACCGGCCTCAACGCGCCGGACGGCTTCGGCCCCAAGGTGGTCGAGGTGCTGGTGACCAAGACCGGCGTCACCGAATTGCGCCCGGCGCTGGATTCCTTCGAGGCCCAGGCGGCCCGCGACGGGCTGGTCGAGGCCTCCGGCGCGCTGAAGACGATCGCGGTCTCGCTGACCAAGATCGCCAACGACATCCGCTGGATGGGTTCGGGCCCGCTGACCGGCCTGGGCGAGCTGCACCTGCCCGACCTGCAGCCCGGCAGCTCGATCATGCCCGGCAAGGTCAACCCGGTGATCCCCGAGGCCATCACGCAGGTCGCCGCGCAGGTGATCGGCAACGACGCCGCGGTCACCTGGGGCGGCGGCAACGGCGCCTTCGAGCTCAACGTCTACATCCCGATGATGGCCCGCAACGTGCTGGAGTCCTTCACGCTGCTGGCCAACTCGTCGAAGTTGTTCGCCGGCAAGTGCATCGACGGCCTCGAAGCCGACGAGGAGCGCCTGCGCACCCTGGCCGAATCCTCGCCGTCGATCGTGACGCCGCTGAACTCCGCGATCGGCTACGAGGAGGCCGCCAAGGTCGCCAAGCAGGCGTTGGCCGAGAAGAAGACCATCCGCCAGACCGTGATCGACCGCGGGCTGATCGGCGACAAGCTGTCCGAGGAGGAGCTGGACCGTCGCCTCGACGTGCTGGCCATGGCGAAGGTCCGCGACTGACACTCGGTGATTTCGGCGTGATCTCCCACGCTGATCGACGGTGATCACGCCAAGATCATGACGACGATGAAGCTTTCTCCGTGGCGGGCGGCGATCGCGAGTTTCGTCGGCACGACGGTCGAGTTCTACGACTTCCTGATCTACGGAACCGCCGCCGCGCTGGTGTTCCCGAAGCTGTTCTTCCCGGAGGCCGAGCCGTCGGTCGGCGTGCTGCTGTCCTTCGCGACCTTCGGCGTCGGCTTCGTGGCGCGGCCGCTCGGCGGGATCGTGTTCGGCCACTTCGGCGATCGGGTGGGCCGCAAGCGGATGCTGGTGTACTCGCTGCTGCTCATGGGCGGCTCCACCGTCGCCATGGGTCTGCTGCCCAGCTACGCCCAGATCGGTGTGGCCGCACCGATTCTGCTGACCGTGCTGCGGCTGCTGCAGGGCTTCGCGGTGGGCGGCGAGTGGGGCGGGGCCACCCTGATGGCCGTCGAGCACGCGCCGGCGTCGCGCAAGGGTTTCTTCGGGGCCTTCCCGCAGATGGGCGCACCGGCCGGGACCGCGCTGGCCACCCTGGCGTTCTTCACCGTCGCGCAGTTGCCCGACGCGCAGTTCCTGTCCTGGGGTTGGCGGATCCCGTTCCTGGCCAGCGCCGTGCTGATCATCATCGGCCTGGTGATCCGGCTGTCGCTGGCCGAGAGCCCGGACTTCGCCGCGGTGCGCGAGCGCGCCGCCACCGTCCGGATCCCGGTGGCCGAGGCGTTCCGCAAGCACTGGCGGCAGATCCTGCTGGTGGCCGGCGCCTACCTGTCCCAGGGTGTGTTCGCCTACATCTGCGTGGCGTACCTGGTGTCCTACGGGACGACGGTCGCCGGGATCGGACGCACCGAGGCGCTGTTCGGCGTGTTCGTCGCCGGGTTGGTCGCGGTGCTGACCTATCCGCTGTTCGGCGCACTGTCGGACCGGGTGGGCCGCAAGCCGGTATTCTTCGGCGGCGTGGTGGCGATGGGCGCCGCGGTCTTCCCGACCTTCGCGCTGATCAACACCGGCAACGCGGCACTGTTCCTGGCGGCCCTGGTGCTGGTGTTCGGGCTGGCGATGGCGCCCGCGGCCGGCGTCACCGGATCACTGTTCAGCCTGGTGTTCGACGCCGACGTCCGCTACAGCGCGGTCTCGGTGGGCTACACGCTCTCGCAGGTGCTGGGCTCGGCGTTCGCGCCGACCATCGCGGTGGCGCTGTATTCGGCCACCGAGACCAGCGACTCGATCGCGGCCTATCTGATTGCCGTATCGGTCATTTCGGCGATCTCGGTGGCATTTCTGCCCGGCCCGTGGCGCATCCGCCGGGCCTCGCCGGACTAGGGCGCGGGGCGGTATCCGTCGCCGACCGACTGGCGCAGCTGCCAGGTCTGCGCCGGGCACAGTTCCTGCGCGGACTGGCTCAGCAGGTAGGACACCTTGTACTCGTCGGGGCCGAAGTCGCGCTTGATCTGCTCGGCCATCGCCGGGTAGCTGTCGCCGGCGGCGATCCGGTCGCACAGCATGTAGCCGTAGTCCAGGGCGGCCTCCGCGTTCGGGAAGTTGTAGCCGGGGCCCAACGTCACGTTGATGACGTAGCCCAACTGATCGGCCTGCGCCACCGGCGCCACCGCGATTGCCGCGGCCACCGCGCTGCCGCCCACGAACATCGCCACCACTGACTTCCTCATGGGCGTTGAATCTACTATGTCGCCGTCGTGGTCAGGGGCCAGACCGGACAAGCCGATCGACCGACACCAGCCGGATCCCGCACGGCACGGTCACGCTGCTCAGCACCAGGCTGATGCTCACCGCGACCACCGTGACCTGAACCAACAGATCGCTGTGTTCGAGTTCGCCGCGGCCCAGCACGATCATCGCCAGCACCAGGCTGCCGATCCCGCGCGGCCCGAACCAACCGATGAACAACCGGCTGCGCAGCGGCGCCTCGGTGCCCCACAGCGCCGCCGCCACCGCGGCCATCCGCACCACCACCAACGCCAGCACCGCGAACAGCACCACCTGCCAGGTGGCGTCGCGCCAACCGGACACCAGCAGGTAGGCGCCGAACAGTGCGAAGACCAGCAGTTCGAGCAGTTTTCCCGTCGCATCGGTGACCTGGGTGGGCAGCACCTGCCCCGCGCGCCGGCTGACCACCGCGTACACCAGCCCGCCCACGAACGCCGCCACGAAGCCGCTGGCGTGCAGGGTCTCCCCCACCTGGAAGCACAGCAGCGCCACGGCCAGCGTCGCCAACTGCGCCCAGGTCTTGCTCATCCAGTGCCGCCGCACCGAGTACACGATGACCATCGAGCCCAACAGCCCGACGCCCGCGCCCACCGCCACCGACAGCAACTCGGTGCGCACCGCGAACAGCACCCACGCCGTCGCGCTCTCGTCCTCGGCGCTGCCGGAGGCCACCGCGATGGCCGCGAGCAGCGTCGCCAGGGCGAACCCGTCGTACAGCCCGGATTCCACCGACAGCGCATGCCGAACCTGCTCGGGGATCCGGCGGTCCTCCAACAGCGCCTCGATCAGCGCGACCTCGGTGGGCGCCAGGATCGCGGCCAGGCAGACCGCCTCCCACAGCGGCAGCACCGGCAGCAGAAGCAGCGCGGTGACGGTGCCCAGGATCAGCGTCAGCGGGATGCCGATCAGCAGCAGCCGACCGGTGATGCGCCCACGCAAGCCGCCGGTCACCACGGCGACGGCGTGGTTGAACAGGATGACGGTCAGCGCCAGCTGCGCCAGCACGGTAAAGGTGTCGGCGTCCTCGCTCTCGGGCAGGACCCCGAGGCCCGACGGCCCCAGCAGCATTCCCGCCGCGACGAAGATCAGGGCGGGCGCGACGTACCACCGGTGCACGATCGCCGACATCACGGCGTAGCCGAACACCATGGCCGTCAAGGTGATCGCGATGGTCGAGTGCATGGCGGCTAATCATCCCCACCCGGCGCGCGATTTCGGCGTGATTTCCCATGCTGAGCGTGGGAAATCACGCCGAAATCCCTCAGGACAGCGCGCTCGGGGTGATCTCCTCGAGCATCTCGGTGACCAGCGCGGCGATCGGCGAGCGCTCGCTGCGCAGCAGGGTGATGTGCGCGAACAGCGGATGCCCCTTGAGCTTCTCGATGACCGCGGCGACCCCGTCGTGACGACCCACCCGCAGGTTGTCGCGCTGCGCCACGTCGTGGGTGAGCACCACCCGCGAGCCGGTCCCCAATCGCGACAGCACGGTCAGCAGCACGTTGCGCTCCAGCGACTGCGCCTCGTCGACGATGACGAACGAGTCGTGCAGCGAGCGGCCGCGGATGTGGGTCAGCGGCAGCACCTCCAGCATGCCGCGGGCCAGCACCTCCTCGAGGACGGCCGGGCTGGCCAGGCCTTCGAGGGTGTCGAAGACGGCCTGCGCCCACGGGCCCATCTTCTCGCTCTCGCTACCGGGCAGGTAGCCCAGATCCTGGCCGCCGACGGCATACAGCGGGCGGAAGACCACGACCTTGCGCTGGGTGCGGCGCTCCAGCACGGCCTCCAGGCCGGCGCACAGGGCCAGCGCCGACTTGCCGGTGCCGGCCTTGCCGCCGAGCGACACGATGCCCACCGACTCGTCCAGCAGCAGATCCAGCGCGACGCGCTGTTCGGCGGAGCGGCCCCGCAGCCCGAACACCTCGCGGTCGCCGCGCACCAGTTGCACGCGCTTGTCGGCGTTGACCCGGCCCAGCGCGTGCGAGGTACCGCCGAGCAGCCGAATCCCGGTGTGGCAGGGCAGGTCTCGCGCCTGTTCGAGGTCCAGCTCGCCGTCGGCGAACAGGGTGTCGACGTCCTCGGGCACCACGTCGAGCTCGGTCATCCCGGTCCAGCCCGAGGTGATGACGTCCTGGGCGCGGTACTCGTCGGCGGCCAGGCCGACGGCGCCGGCCTTGACCCGCAGCGGGATGTCCTTGCTGACCAGCGTGACCCGTTTGCCCTCGGCGGCCAGGTTCGCCGCGCAGGTCAGGATGCGGGCGTCGTTGGTGTCGGTCCGGAACCCCGCCGGCAGCACGTTCGGATCGCTGTGATTCAGCTCGACATGCAGCGAACCACCCTGCGTCCCAACGGGAATCGGTTGGTCGAGGCGCCCGTGCTCCAGTCGGAGATCATCGAACATACGCAGCGCCTGACGCGCGAACCAACCGAGTTCGTGATGGTGCCGCTTGGCCTCGAGCTCGCTGATCACGACCAGCGGTACGACAACCTCGTGCTCGGCGAACCGGGTGGCCGCCCAAGGGTCGGAAAGCAGGACGGAGGTGTCCAGGACATAGGTCCGCAGGCCTTCCGACGAGTTGTCCGACTGAGCCTTCGGTGAATCACTCACGTGGCGCTCCTCGACCCACGCGGCCCCGCGGAGGTGTTGTCAGCGGGCGCAGCGGCATCAGGACCGGGGCCGGTCCTGCCGTAGTAGCTACGGGAGATACCGCCCGGATAGCAGAGCATGTCGCTAGCCATCGCCAACGACGCTACTCCCGCAACGCCATTGCGAGGCTGCAGGCGCGCCGAAACGCGGTTACGCGCAGATGAACTCGCGGAGTTCTTCGCGGTCGTCCAGCCCGAAGGCGGTGATTTCGTCGGAGATCACCTGGCGCAGTTGCTCGGGGCCGAAGATCCCGGCCTCGGCGACGTTGGCGACCTTGCCGGCGAAGGCGTCGATGTCGGCGCCCGGAACCTGCAGTTCCTTGGCGCGCCGCGCGACCGCCGCGATCGTCTCGGCCTCGTCGTACTGCACACACCAGCGCACCAGGTTGGCGAAGAACACCTCGTGGCGTTCCTCGTCGACGGCGATCCGGTTCAGCAGCGACTTCAGGATGGGCTCCTCGGTCTGCTCGGCCGTACGCCGGCAGAACACCGCGAAGCTGCGCTCGAAGAGCGCCATGAAGACCAGGGTCTCGATCTGGGTGAAGGAACTGGCCCGGTAGCCCTTGTTCATCACGTGGTCGACGCGGACGTCCTCGTTGGCGGTCGGGTCGAAGTTGCGGGTGACCACCAGGTAGTTGCGCATCACGATGGCGTGCAGGTGTTCCTCGGCGGTCCAGCGGCCGATGAACCGGCCCCACTTCCACTCCAGGATGAAGTGCTCGACGAGTTCGCGGTGATACCCGGCGAGGTTGTCCTTGGTGATCTGCAGGATCTCGCAGGCGTCGACGACGTGCTGCGGCAGCGTCTGCTGCGAGGGCTCCCAGTCCCGGCCGCCCAGGAACGCGAAGTTCTCGCCCTGTTCGAACGGCACGTAGTCGTGGGCGAACCACTCTTCGGCGGTGTCCAGGTGACGCTGCAGGTTCTCTGCGACCACCGGCTCCAGCTCGAGGGTCAAGGCGTTGGCAATGGGGAACTCAGCCATAAAACTAACTGTAACCCGAGTTCACATGTTTCTTAAAATCGCCCCGCCGTGTCCCCCGCAGCCCGGCGCTACAGCGTCAACCCGGGGTACAGCGGGTTGGCGTCGAGCAGCTCGGCCGCCGCGGCGTGCACCCGCTCGGCGGTGCCGTCGGCCAGGGTGTACTTGGCCTTGGATACGGAACCTGCCGCGCCGCCCGATGGTGTTGTGTTCTTCAGCACGTCGACCACGAGTTCGGCCACCCGATCGAAGTCGTCGGCGCCAAAGCCGCGGGTGGTCAGCGCGGGCGTGCCCAGCCGGATGCCGCTGGTGTACCAGGCCCCGTTGGGGTCGGCCGGGATCGCGTTGCGGTTGGTGACGATGCCGGCGTCGAGCAGCGCGGACTCGGCCTGACGGCCGGTCAGCCCGAACGACGTCACGTCCAGCAGCACCAGGTGGTTGTCGGTGCCGCCGGTGACCAGGCCCGCGTCGCGCTTGACGAAGCCGTCGGCCAGCGCCTGCGCGTTGTCGGCGACGGCCTGGGCGTAGGTGCGGAACTCGGGGCGACGGGCCTCGGCCAACGCGACGGCCTTGGCCGCCATCACGTGCGACAGCGGGCCGCCGAGCACCATCGGGCAGCCCTTGTCGACGGCCGGCGCGTACTCCTCGGTGGCCAGCACCAACCCGCCGCGCGGACCACGCAGCGACTTGTGCGTCGTGGTGGTGGTGACGTGCGCGTGCGGCACCGGGTCCTCGTCGCCGGTGAAGACCTTGCCGGCGACCAGACCGGCGAAGTGCGCCATATCGACCATCAGGGTGGCGCCCACCTCGTCGGCGATCTCGCGCATCTTGGCGAAGTTCACCCGGCGCGGGTAGGCCGAGTAGCCGGCGACCAGCACCAGCGGCTTGAACTCGCGGGCGGCCGCGGCGACGGCGTCGTAGTCGATAAAGCCAGTAGCCGGATCCGTCCCGTACTGCCGCTGGTGGAACATCTTGCCGGAGATGTTGGGCCGGAAGCCGTGCGTGAGGTGACCGCCGGTGTCCAGGGACATGCCCAGCAGCCGCTGGTTGCCCAGCTTGGCCCGCAGCTTCTCCCAGTCCGCCTCGGACAGGTCGTTGACGTGCTTGGCGCCCAGTTCGGCCAGGCCCGGCGCCTCGACCCGGGTGGCCAGGATGGCCCAGTAGGCCACCAGGTTCGCATCGATGCCGGAGTGCGGCTGGGCGTAGGCGTAGGGCGCGCCGAACAGCTCGCGGGCATGCTCGGCGGCCAGCGCCTCGACGGTGTCGACGTTCTGGCAGGCCGCGTAGAAGCGGTGCCCGACGGTGCCCTCGGCGTACTTGTCGGAGAACCAGGTCCCCATGGTCAGCAGCACCGCCGGCGACGCGTAGTTCTCGCTGGCGATCAGCTTGAGCGAGTCACGCTGATCGGCCAGTTCCTTGCGGGTGGCCGCGGCGACGCGGGGCTCCACCGACTCGATGACCTCGAGCGCGGCGCGGTACGCGGCGCTCGCGGTCGCCGCGTACTCCGCACCCGGGGCGGCGGTCGAGCTGGAAACGGTGGAATCTGCAGTCATGGCCCAAGCCTAAACCGCGGCCCCGGGCGACCAAACTCGCCCGCTCAGGCCGCGGCGCGCAGGGTCGACGGGATCAGCGGCTCGTCGAGCAGGCGACCGAACCGCTGGGTCAGGCTCACCCCCTCCGGCCGGTCGTCCAGCCAGGGCCGCAACAACCGATAACCCTCGACATAGGTGCTGGTGTAGGCCCGCCACAAAGGCGAGGACAAGAACCGCATCATCTGCCGGGCGCGGGTCTCGTCGACCAGCAACCAGCGCCGTACGTAGGCGACGACGTCGTCGAGGTCGCGGTGCTCGTCGTGCAGCATCAGCGCGGCGTCCTGGCGCACATCGGCCAGCGTGGCGCGGGCCGCCGAGATCGCCTGGGCGCGTTCGGCGTCGAACCGCAGGCCCAGGTCGGCGTAGATCTCCGCGGCCCAGCTGCCCCATTCCGGACCGATCGCGGCGTAGAGCGCCAGGTCGGCCAGCCCCTCGGCCATCAGGCACTGGGGCGTGTTGACCAGGAAGATGGTCTGTTCCTGCTGATCGAGGCCCTCGACCAGCCCGGCCTCCTTGCGGCAGTGCTCGGTGTGGTGGCCCGGGTAGGACTCGTGGGCCACCAGCGACGGCAGGTTGGCCATCTGCTGCTTGAGGTCGGCATTGACGGCCACCGTCGAGCGGTAGTCCCCGTGGTAGTAGTTGAACCCCGACCAGGGCTTGTCGGTGACGATCTCGTAGTCGATGGTCTCGGCCTCGGGCAGCGGGAACTCCGCGCGCACCCGGTCGCGCAGCGCGCTGGAGAACGCCGCGATGCATTCGCCGAGGCGCTCCGGGGGGATCTCGTCGGCGCGCCGGTCGGCCTCCATCCGGTCGACGAGCGGGCCGGTGCCGCCCAGCACCTCATCGAGCCGGGCGTGCGCCTCGCGGTAGCGGTCCTGATCGCCCTTGGTGATGTCGACGTCGAAGTAGGCGCGGACCTCGTCGACGAAGCCGACGTCGGTCCCGGCGAACTTGCGGGCCGCGCATTCCAGCGCGCGCAGGTGGGCGCCCAGATAGGCGGCGCGGGTCTCGTCGAACCCGTCGCGACGCGGCACCTCGGGCAACGCGGCCAGCAGGCGTCGGGCCTGCCGGGACAGGTCGGCGGCGTCCGGTGCGGGCTCGTCGGCAACCTGGTGGCGCAGCGCGGGGTCGCCGGTGAACGAGTCCACGTAGCCCTCTTCGATGCGGTCGAAGCGCAGGCCCAGCAACAGATACTCGCGGATCAACGAGGCGGGTTCCATATCGCTCAACGGTAGCCGCACCCGTGTTGGACGCCACCCACACGCACACGTCGTGACCAGTGCTGCAAGACTTGAGGCCATGTCGCGGCTGAGCGAGCCGAGCCCGTACGTGGAGTTCGACCGAAAGCAATGGCGAGCGCTGCGTATGTCGACGCCGCTCAAGTTGACCGAGGAAGAGGTCCTGGGGCTGCGTGGCCTGGGCGAGCAGTTGGATCTGCTCGAGGTCGAAGAGGTCTATCTGCCGCTGGCCCGACTCATCCATCTGCAGGTGGCCGCGCGCCAGCGTCTGTTCGCCGCGACGGCGGAGTTCCTCGGCGAATCGGACCAGAACCCGGACCGCCCGGTGCCGTTCATCATCGGCGTGGCCGGCAGCGTGGCCGTGGGCAAGTCCACCACCGCGCGTGTGCTGCAGGCGCTGCTGGCCAGGTGGGGCAATCACGCCAAGGTGGATCTGGTCACCACCGACGGCTTCCTGTATCCCAATGCCGAGCTGTCCCGGCGGAACATCATGCACCGCAAAGGCTTTCCGGAGTCTTATGACCGTCGCGCGCTGATGCGGTTCGTCACGACGGTGAAGTCCGGCGCCGAGGTGGCCTGCGCGCCGGTGTACTCGCACCTGCTCTACGACATCATTCCCGGCGAGAAGCAGATGGTCCGCCACCCCGACATCCTGGTGCTCGAGGGCCTCAACGTCCTGCAGACCGGCCCCACCCTGATGGTGTCGGACCTGTTCGACTTCTCGGTGTACGTCGACGCCCGCATCGAGGACATCGAGCAGTGGTACGTGTCGCGGTTCCTGTCGATGCGCGCCGGGGCGTTCGCCAACCCGCAGTCGCACTTCCACAGCTATTCGACGTTGACCGACGAGCAGGCCGTCTTCGCCGCGCGCGACATCTGGCATTCGATCAACCGGCCCAACCTCATCGAGAACATCCTGCCGACGCGTCCGCGCGCCACCCTCGTGCTGCGCAAGGACTCCGATCATTCGATCAACCGGCTGCGGCTGCGCAAGCTCTGAAACAGGCAGAACCGGTGCGGGGCGTTCAGCCGCAACCTCCAACGGCGTCACGCCACCGCACCGGGCGGCCGGAATCACGCCAGACGGCGCACTCCGAAGTACTGCAGACCCGCGAAGAACGCGGTGTAGGCGGCGCACGCCAGCGCGGCCGCGATACCGATGCCGGTCAGCGGGGCCAGGCCCGCCACGACCACCACCACGACGCCGACGGTGCAGGCCACGTTGGCGACGATCACGCCGATGCCGGCGGTGCGCACCTCGCGCAGTCGCGCCAGCGCGAAGACGACCGCGCCGTAGAGCACCAGCACGGTGCCGACGACGAAGGTGATGGTGGGCGTCAGCCCGCTCAGCGAGGCCAGCGGGCCGGCGAAGACCGCGATGGCCAACCCGATCACCCCGGTCGGGACGGCGTCCAGACGCAGGGCCAGGCGCAGCGGGGCGTCGTCGGTGTGGAGCCGGGGCGAGCCGGCGGTGGTGGCAGTCATCGATGTGCTCCTACTCGGGTGAGATGCGGTTCGGACACCATCGATGCTGCTCAGCGGGCACTGCCAGATCGATACGCGGCGCTGCCAAGCACTGCCAAACTCAGTGATTCGGGTGCGCGCGGGCGCGCTCACCGCAACCCAGCGCACCGAAATCGCCCGGAGCGGAGCGCAGGTCGGCGGCGATCACCCGGGCCGCCGCGTTCTGCCAGTTGTGCAGCGAGCGCTGCGGCACCTCGGTGACGAACCACTGCCACGCCTGCCGCGCCACCGGATCCAGGCCGGCGGCCGTCGCGCTCTGCGCATAGGCCCGCACCCCGACGACGTACGGGAAGTACAGCGAGTTGTAGTAGCGCCACTGGTCGGTGGTGCCGAAGTCGCCGCCGTCGCGGGGCTTGAGCGCCGCGATCCGGTCGGCCAGCACCGCCTTGAGTTCGTTGGCCCGCTCCAGCGGCGCATCGGGCGCCCCGCGGGCGGCCAGCCGCTCGTCGATCACCGGTAGCGCGGTCAGCGGGCTGGCGACCAGCTTGGTCAGATCGCCGTAGTGGCCCAGCGCGCGTCGCGTCACCCGGGCGAAGGCGTCGTCGTCGAGGTCGTCGAGCGGGTTGTCGGCCCGCAGTGGAAGGGCCGCCTCGGTGCCGCGCAGCGCCGCGCGATCCGCGCGCAGCGCCGGGGCGAACGCCAGCCGGTCCAGCAGCCCGGCCAGCGGATCGGCCAGCACGTTGATCGCGATCGCGACGGCCAGGCTGGTGAACAACAGCACGGTCACCACGCCGCGCCCGTCGGGACCGATGACGGCCAGCCCGATCAACGCCTGCCCGCCGAAGATCCCGGCGACCAGCACGGTGCCGACGAACGAGCGCAGCATGTCGGCCTTCAGGACCTGCCCCTCGTCGAACGCGTCCCACAGGGCCACCGCGACGCCCAGCAGCAGCACGTCGAATCCCGTTGCCGCCAGTGCCAATCCGCTGGGCACCAGCCCCAGCGGGATGATCAGGATGGCGTTGGCCAGCGCGAAGAACAGCGTGGCGACCACCACGACGCCCACCACCGAACCCGGCCGCGGCCGGCGCAGCACGGCGCGCACCATGGCCGACAGCGACGCCAACGAGATCACCGCGAACATCAGCCAGTGGCCGAACCGCAGCGGTCCCTCGACACCGCCGGCCAGCGCGGCACCCACCAGCGCCAGGACCGCCACCGCGACGACGGCGGCAATCTCGGCGGATCGGCTGCGCCACTGCTCGCCGGAGCGCGCCAACTCCAGCAGCACGGCGAACCAGGCCACGCCCGGGACGGCCACCAGGAAGATCTCGATCTGGCTGAGCAACTCGACGCGGCCGACGTCGGCCACCCGCACCGCGTCCAGGGCCACCACCGCGGCGAAACCGCACAGCCCGACGGCGGCCAGCACCAGCACCGGTTTGCGCGGATCGCGGGCCAGCAGATAGAGCCCGAGCCACCAACTCAGCGCGAACACCACCGCCGAGAGCCCCACCATGGCTCAGGCCCCGAAGCGCCGATGCCGGGCGGTGTAGTCGCGCAGCGCGCGCAGGAAGTCGACCCGGCGGAACTCCGGCCAGTGCGCCTCGGTGAACCACATCTCCGAATACGCGCTCTGCCACAGCAGGAAGCCCGACAGCCGCTGCTCGCCGGAGGTGCGGATCACTAAGTCCGGGTCGGGCTGACCGGAGGTGTAGAGGTTCTCCGAGATGGCGTCGACGGTGACGGCGTCGACCAGCGCCTCGCCGGTGACGCCGTTGGCCAACTCCTTGGACAGCAGCCCGCGCACCGCCTCGACGATCTCCTGCCGGCCGCCGTAGCCGACGGCGACGTTGACCTGGAACGAGGTGTCCTGCGCGCAGGCATTGGTGGAGTCGACGGCCTGGCGCAGCCGGCGGGCCGTCTCCTCGCCCAGCAACCCGAGGTCGCCGACGGTCCGCACGCTCCACCGGTTGGCGGGTGCGCAGATCTCCTCGACCACCTCGGTGATGATCTCGATGAGCGCGGCCAACTCCGCGGGGTCGCGCTGCAGATTCTCGGTGGACAGCAGGTACACCGTGGTCACCTCGATGCCCGCCTTCTGGCACCAGCGCAGCATCTCGGCGATCTTCGCCGCACCCATCCGGTAGCCGACGCTGACGTCGTCGTACCCCGCGTCACGGGCCCAACGTCGATTGCCGTCGCACAGCACGGCGATGTGGCGCGGCAGCTGTGATCGCGAGCGCGTCAGGTCGTGCTTGAGCCGCATCTCATACAGCCGATACACCGGCTCTTTGAGTCGCGGGGGAATGATGTCCACGACAAATCAGACTACTGTGAGTCGGGGTGAACCCCATACGATCCGGACAGCTGGGAGCGGATACGGAGAACGACATGAGTGCTCCTTCCGACGGCAAGGCCGACGAGGGTCTCCGTCGCAGAGCGATCACACAAATCGATCTGGCCGAGGACTTTCCCGAGGCGGTCGTCGACGGCGTCGTCGAGTTCTTCGGCAAGCCGCGCGCCCGGGGCTGGATCCATGTGTACTCGGCCGTCGTCGCCGCCATCGCCGGCATCACCCTGGTGGCGGTGTCCTGGTCGGTCGAGTCGACGCGGGCCGGCATCGCCACCCTGCTCTACACGTTCACCAGCGTGGCGATGTTCACCGTCAGCGGCGCCTATCACCGGGTGAACTGGAAATCCGAGACCGCGCGCAAGTGGATGAAGCGCCTGGACCACTCGATGATCTTCATCTTCATCGCGGGCAGCTACACACCGTTCGCGCTGTTGGCGCTACCGCAGAGCGACGGCTGGCTGCTGTTCTGGATCGTCTGGGGCGGCGCGTTGGCCGGGGTGGCGCTGAAGATGCTGTGGCCGGCGGCCCCGCGCTGGGTCGGGGTGCCGCTCTACATCCTGTTGGGCTGGGTCGCGGCGTGGTTCATCGGCCCGATCATGCAGGGCGCGGGTGTGGCCGCGGTGGTGCTGCTGATCGTGGGCGGCGCACTGTATTCGATTGGCGGCGTGCTCTATGCGCTGAAGTGGCCGGACCCGTGGCCGCAGACCTTCGGCCATCACGAGTTCTTCCACGCGTGCACCGCGGTCGCGGCGATCTGCCACTACATCGCGATGTGGTTCGCCGTCTTCTGACGGACCGCTACTGCTGGACGACGTCGGCGGGGCCCCAGTAGGCCTTCATCGCCGTGATCTGTCCCTCGCTGTTGAAGGTCATCACCTCGATGGGCTCGATGCGCATGGTGCCCACGGTGATCGCGAACACGAACGCGGCCTCGTGCCCGCCGGCGCGGAAGGTCAACAACTCGGTGCCGATCTCGAGGCCGTCGGTGTTCTTGTAGAAGCCGGCGATGGCCTGGCGCCCGATGTGCACCTCGCCGCCGCCCACCGGATCCTCCAGGGTCGCGTCCTCGGCGTACAGCGCGGCGACGTCCTCGGCGCTGCCGTTGACCACCGTGTCCAGGTAGCGGGTGACGAAGGCCTTCAGTTCGTCCGGCTCAAAGCTCATGGGCCGCTACGCTACACGGACGCCTCGAGCGCGGCAGCGAGTTCCCGGACGTCGGTCACCGGCAGGTCGCAGACCGTCCCGCGGCACACGTAGGCGGCGTCCGCGCCGCCGACCCGGTCCCGTCCCGCGAGCAGTTCCGAGGAGTCCACCGCACCGCCGACGACGACGGTGCCGCCCGGGGCCAGCCGGCGCGCGGCGGCCAGCAGTGCGGAGTCCGGCGCGTCGACGGCCACGGCGATCTGCAGCGGACCGCGCACCGCGGCCTCGGCCACCGCCAGCCAGTGCCCGGCCGAGCGGGCGGCGCGCGCCAGCACCGGGGTATGCACCGCGAGGGTCTCGGTGGCCGCACGCAGATAGCGCCCGGCGCGGCCGCCGTCGACCAGATGCGCGGCGGTCAGCAGCGCCTCGGCCAGCAGCGAGGCCCCGGCGGGGGTGGCCCCGTCGATCGGGTCCGAGGGACGCAGCACCAGTCGCTCGGCGTCGTCGGCGGTGTCGAACCAGCGGCCCGGACGCTCCGGATCGCCGAAATGCGCCAGCGCCGTGTCGATCAGTCCCGCCGCCGAATCCAGCCAATGTTGCTGCGCGGTCAGCTGATACAGCGTCAGCAGGCCGGTCGCCAGGGCCGCGTAATCCTCCAGGATGGCCGCGCTGTCCCCCGCCTGCCCGCCGAGGCCGGCGCGACGCAGCCGCCCGTCCACCAGGTGCAGGTCCAGCACCGCGCGGGCGCAGCGCGCCGCGGCCTCGAGCAGGTCCGGACGCTCCAGCGCGACGGCGGCGTCGGCGAGCGCGGTGATGGCCAGCCCGTTCCACGCGGTGACCACCTTGGCGTCGCGGCCCGGCTGCACGCGCTCGGCGCGGGCGGCCAGCAGCGCCGCGCTGACCCGCCGCAGTCGCCCGGTGTCCTCGGGGTCGGCCGGCAGCTGCAGCACCGAGGCGCCACCTTCGAAGGTGCCCGCCGGGGTGACGGCGAAAACCTCTGCGGCCCATCGCCCGTCGTCGGGTCCGAGGACGGCGGTCAGCTGTTCGGGGGTCCACACGTAGGTCGAGCCCTCGCTGCCGTCGGCGTCGGCGTCCAGCGAGGAAAAGAACATGCCGTCGGCCGACAGGTCGCGCAGCAGGAAGTCCGCGGTCTGCCCGGCCACCCGCCGCGCCAGCGGATCGGCGGTGCGACGCGCCCAGTGCGCGTAGGCCCGCAACAACAGGGCATTGTCGTACAGCATCTTCTCGAAATGCGGTACCACCCAGGCGTTGTCGACGCTGTAGCGGGCAAAGCCACCGGCCAGCTGATCGTGGATACCGCCGCGCGCCATGGCCGCACCGGCACGCTGCACCGCGGCGAGTGCCTGCGCCGAACCGGTGCGCTCGTAGTGGCGCAGCAGGGCCTCCAGCAACCCCGCCGGCGGGAACTTCGGCGCGCCACCGAAGCCACCGCGCACGGTGTCCTCGTCGGCGAGCACCGCGGCCACCGCGGCATCGCACAGTTGCGCCGACACCGGCGGCCCCTCGGCCGGCAGCGCGCTCGCCATCTTGCGCAACTCGCCGGAGATCTGGTCGGAGGCCTGTTCGACCTCGTCGCGCCGCGAACGCCAGGTGTCCTCGACCGCCGAAAGCAACTGCAGAAACTGCTCTTTCGGGTAGTAGGTGCCGGCGAAGAAAGGCCGCCCGTCCGGGGTGAGGAAGCAGGTCATGGGCCAGCCGCCCTGACCGGTCAACGCCACGGTGGCGTTCATGTAGACCGCGTCGAGGTCGGGGCGTTCCTCGCGATCGACCTTGATGCACACGAAACCGGCGTTCATCGCCGCGGCCACCGCGTCGTCCTCGAAGGATTCGTGGGCCATCACGTGGCACCAGTGACAGGCGGCGTAACCGATCGACAGCAGGATCGGCACATCGCGGCGCGCGGCCTCGGCCAGAGCCTCCGGTGTCCACTCCCACCAGTGCACCGGGTTGTCGGCGTGCTGGCGGAGGTAGGGACTGGTGGCGTCAGCCAGGCGGTTGACCACCGGACTCCCGGGGTTCGTCGCCGACGGGGTGGTCGAGGACGATCGCGGCGGTGCCCTCGTCGACGGCCTGGTCGGGTTCGGGGTGCTCGGGGTCGAACGACTCCGGCAGATTCTTGAGGTGCCGGTTCATCGACCACACCAGACCGAACGTGCCGATCAGCAGCAGCACCACGATCAGCAGCCCGAACGGACTG
>Ga0265293_10001038_pt1 | contig 62856 bp, 54 predicted proteins | sample Munlanlewell138R_FD_192505 | JGI IMG/M metagenome (GOLD analysis project Ga0265293, IMG submission 192505) | Leachate microbial communities from a municipal landfill in Southern Ontario, Canada - Leachate well 138R | ecosystem: Engineered > Solid waste > Landfill > Unclassified | place: Canada...
AAATAATTTATTTCACTTTTTAAAATAGGCAGTGCTTATAAATCTTCTTTAACAACTCTACCCTTTCAATGTTAACATTGGTTTAGTTTGAGTGTGTTATTAAGCTTAATAATTGCATTAAACTCTTTCAGCAAGCTCTAGCCAACGAAGTTCTTTTTCGTCTAACGAGTCTTTAAGCACTCCATATTGTTGAGTAAGCTCATTAAGCTCGCCATAGGGCAAATTTCCAGATCCTATTTTCGTTTCCAACTTGGTTTTTTCTTTTTCAAGTTTGGCAATATCTTTTTCTAAGGCTTCGTATTCTTTTTTCTCTTTAAAGCTTAGTTTTTTATCATCGGTTTTATTTGATTTTTGCGCAGGTTCAGGTGCAGATTTTTTTTCTACCTTCTTCTTCTGCTCAGCTTCAATCTCTAGTTGTTGATCTCTATACTCTTGGTATGTACCACTAAAATCATTTATTACTCCATCTCCTTCAAAAACGAAGAAATGCTCTACTAGATTATCCAAGAAGTACCTATCATGCGAAACAATGAGCAAACAGCCGCCAAAATCATATAAGAAGGATTCTAGTTTTTCAAGGGTAACTAAATCTAAATCGTTTGTGGGCTCATCTAATATTAAGAAGTTAGGATTCTTGATAAGAACCATCATCAAGCCTAAACGACGTTTTTCGCCACCACTAAGTTTACTTACTGGGGTATATTGCATCTTAGAATCGAACATAAAATGTTCTAAAAATTGGGAAGCTGAAATTTGATCGCCATTGGCAAGCTGTATCACATCGGCAACTTCTTTTATAACATCTATAACTCGTTCTTTTTCTTTAATTTTGATACCATCTTGCCTGTAATGGCCGTAAATAATGGTCTGTCCCGATTTAACTTCTCCAGAATCGGCAGGTATTTCGCCTGTAATAACTTTTAAGAACGTACTCTTCCCCACTCCATTCTTTCCAATAATTCCAATTCTTTCACCTTTATTAAACGAGTAACTAAAATCGTTTAATATTACTAAATCACCGAATGCTTTGCTTACATTCTCCAGCTCTAATACCTGTCCACCTATTCTAGAAACACCAACATCTAGTTTAATTTCTTGCTTAACTTTACCTGAACTAGCTTTTTTCTCAGTCTCATAAAAAGCATCTATACGGGATTTTGATTTTGTAGTTCTTGCCTTAGGCTGGCGACGCATCCACTGCAGTTCTTTCTTTGCCAACTTATCTGCTTTAGCAACTTCTATAGCATATATTTCTTCTCGTTCTTCCTTCTTTTGTAGAAAATAGGCGTAGTTACCTTTATGGTGATATAATTTACTGTCTTCAATTTCCATGATGTGGTTGCAAACGCGATCTAAAAAATAGCGATCGTGAGTTACCATCAATAAGGTCATGTTACTTTTAGAGAGATAGCCTTCAAGCCATTCAATCATTTCTACATCCAAATGGTTGGTTGGCTCATCTAAAATTAACATGTCCGGTTCATCAAGCAGTACAAAAGCCAAAGCAACACGTTTTCTTTGTCCACCCGAAAGTGAAGCTATAGACTGATCTAGATCATGAATATTTAAAACACCCAATATTTGATGCAAACGTTGCTCATAATCCCATGCATTTGCAGCATCCATTGCAGCGAGAGCTTTATCGAATGCGTTTTGAGTTTCTGTATTATAATCTTCTGCCTGGGCAGCAACCGCTTTATCGTAGTTTTTAACAATATTCACCATATCGCTTTCGCCATGTGCAATAAATTCACTTATGGTCATTGCATCATCAAGCTCTGGCTCCTGCTCTAGTAGCCCAATTCTAATGCCATTTCGCACCATTACTTCGCCACCATCGGGATTAACTTTGCCAGCTAATATTTTTAGCAATGTAGATTTACCCATTCCATTTTGGGCAATTAATGCAGTTTTGTCCCCCTTAGATATACCAAAAGTAAGGTTTTCGAATAATGGCTTCAGTCCAAATTGTTTGGATAGATTTTCTGTAGATAAATATGTCATAGTAATAATTTCGTAATGAGCCTTCAATATACGGCTATTGTAGCTGTATGCCGTCATATTTCATTACTTATTTTATATATACATGAAAAGACTCCTTATTCCATCAGTTGCCAAACTTTAACTACTATTTAGCTTTGAGAACAGCGCTGCATGGCTTATTTTAAGCGTTGGAATAGAAGTTTAAATCAATTTTGAACAATATGATCAGAAATAGGCCCGCTAGTTTTACCGATTACTACGAATATACCATGGCTCAGGGCTATTTCCTCTCTAACAGGCATTTAGAACAGTGTAGCTTTGATTATTTTTTTAGAAGCTTACCTTTTGACGGCGGATATGTTGTATATGCTGGATTAGCTGACTTTTTAGAACAGCTTAAAGGGTTCACTTTCCATGAAGATGAAATTGAGTTTTTTAGAACAAAAGGATTTCATAAAGAGTTTTTAGATTATTTAAAAACCTTTCGCTTTAAAGGAACTATATATTCAGTTAAAGAAGGGGAAATTGTATTCCCGAATGAACCCATTCTGCGCGTTGAAGGCACCATTATTGAAGCGCAGATTATTGAAACCTTGCTACTCAATATTTTAAATTTCGAATCTCTAATTGCTACCAAAGCATCTCGTATCCGGCAGGTGGCTGGCAACAGTACACTGCTTGATTTTGGGCTGAGACGATCGCAAGGCTTTGGGGGCATACAAGCTAGCAAGGCGGCCATTATTGGCGGTTTTGATGGAACTTCGAATGTTCATGCTGGGCTTACACAGGGCCTAGAAGTATCAGGCACAATGGCTCACTCTTGGGTACAATCTTTTGAGGATGAGCTTACTGCTTTTAGAACTTATGCTGGGTTTTACCCTGATAGCACCGTTTTATTGGTTGATACTTACAACACGTTAAAAAGTGGTTTACCTAACACCATTACTGTTGCTAAAGAAATGGAAGTGAAAGGACATCGTTTAAAAGCTATTCGCTTAGATAGTGGTGACCTTGCCTATCTTGCAAAAAATGCACGGAAACAGTTAGATGCGGCGGGTCTCGATTATGTGCAGATTTCGGCTTCTAACCAGCTAGATGAATACGTTATAAAGAGTTTAATTGAACAAAAAGCTCCAATAGATATTTTTGGTGTTGGAACTAAATTAGTAACTGCTTACGACGATCCAGCGTTAGATGGTGTTTATAAATTAGGCTCAATTGATGGGCGCCCCACCCTTAAGGTTTCTGAAAATGTAGAAAAAGTTACCATGCCGGGCATTAAGAAGATTAATCGATATTTTAATGAAGATGGCAGCTTTTATGCCGATGGACTTTCGTTAGGCTCAGAAACAAATATGGAATGGATTGAGCATCCACTTTACACAAAAAAAAGAGTGCGAATAACAGGGTTACAGTCAGAAGAATTATTACATCAAATCGTATTAGATGGGGAGATTATAATTCCTTTACCTACTGCCCAAGAAAGTGCCAAGTATGCAACATTACGTTTAGATATGCTTAACTCTGAACATAAAAGATTTGATAACCCACATGTTTATAAAGTTGGGATAGACCCGAATTTGAATAAGTTAAAAAACGATCTAATAAATTCTAATTTCCGTTAATATGCACACATTATTAATTGTAGATGTACAAAATGATTTTTGCCCAGGTGGTGAATTAGCCATTACTGATGGTGATACTGTTATTGACCCGATTAATGCTATATCACCCTATTTTAATAACATCATTTTAACCCAAGATTGGCATACTCCAAATCATTCAAGTTTTGCAAGCCAACATGATGATAAAAATGAATACGACACTATAGAGCTAGATTATGGAACCCAAGTTCTGTGGCCCGACCATTGTGTACAGGGAAGTATTGGCGCCGAATTCCACCATAAATTAGACACTACTCGATCGACTTTAGTTATTAGAAAGGGCTTCCGAACAGCAATAGATTCATATTCTGCTTTCTTCGAAAATGACAAGACAACTCGAACTGGTTTAACTGGTTATCTAAAGGAATTGGGTGTTAAAACACTTTTTATGACAGGTTTGGCAACTGATTTCTGTGTGAAATACTCTGCTATAGATGCAATTAAAGAAGGCTTTGAGGTTTATATTGTAGAAGACGCTTGCCGTGGTATAGATTTAAATAATTCAGTAGATACTGCTATAAAAGAAATGAAATTAGTCGGCGTAAAATTCACCGATTCTAAACACGTTAAAAACTATATAACAAAACTTAATGGTCTTTGATTTTTGCGTACTAGGTGCTGGTTTAGCTGGTTTATCAATTGCTGATAAACTTTCTGAGCACAATTATAAGGTAGCAATTATCGATCCAAATGGAATTGCTGCAGGAGCTTCTGGTGTTCCTATCGGTCTGGTTAACCCTGCTACGGGTAGATATGCGTCTATGTCGTGGAAAGGGATAGAGTGCTACAATGCAATCCTAAAAACTCTAGAGCAGGTTCAAGCTCGTACCAAAACCATATTATTTTCGAAACCAGGAGTTATTCGTCCGGCAATAAGTGAAGAATATGCTTTAAAAATGAAGTCTGTTCACGAAGAAACTGATTGGCCAGAAGGCTGGTGTTATTGGTTAGAAGAGGATGAGATTGCTGAGCGATTCCCAAGTTTAAAATGTGTGGGTGGTGGCATTTGGTTGCCCATTGATTTGAATGTAAGAATGCCCCAATTTCTTAAAGCGTATTCAGACATGTTGGTAGAGCGTGAAGTTCAATTTTATACGAATAAACAATATACCCTAACTCAGTCGGGTGAATATTGGGATATAATTTTAGCCGATAAAACTAATCTTCAAGCAAAGAATATAATTACAACTGCCGGATCGAAAAGTTGTGATGTCAAACAGTGGAGCTATTTGCCAATTCATCCAATTAAGGGGCAAATAATTATTCTAAAAACGAAAGAGCCGTTCCCCTACTCTTCTACTGTTTATGCTTCTGGTTATTCTACAAATTTTGATAACAATAGCTTTGCTGCTGGCAGTACATATGAGCATGACTTTACAGATGAAGAGCCTGACACAGAGGGTTTAGAGCGAATATTGGGCAATTTATCCGTTGTATTGCCAGATGTTAAAGACTCCATTCTTGAAACTAGGCAGTGGGCAGGTATCAGGGCTTCCACACCCAATCGTTTACCTATTTTAGGTCGACATCCGAAGTATAATAACTCCTATATATTTACTGGATTGGGTTCAAAAGGGCTTCTATTTAGTAGCTATTTAGCTGAGGAACTCTATAATTATATAGAACACTCTATTCCACTACATCCAAGAGTTGATGTAGCTAGAATTTAGGAATTAGGGATTGGGTTTGGGGATTCGTAAGGCAGTTAGCCGCGAATAGGAAAAACAGGAGTCTGAACTCAGAATTCAGAAAATGCCTTCCCAATAAATAGCCAAAAGCAGAATATCAGTGAATAATGAGTAGAGAACAGAAATAATAAAACTGTCTCAAAGCTCAAAACCCACTCTCATCGTCACGAAACCTACTGCCGACATAGGCGGGCTCCAGCTTCCTGTTTTGTTGAATAGAGTCTACTTTGTCTAAAGCTCAAAAAAAGCTCTATTCCTGTATGTTATAACAAGAATAGAGCTTGTAAGAAGTGTTTATGAAAGATAGTTTAGAATCTAAATACTAGACCACTCCAAGCCGCAGCAATAGCACTACCATTATTCTGAGAATTTTTAACCATCGAAGCGGCAAAAGTGAGCTCAAAGACATTGAAATCGAGTCCAAGTCCGGCTGAATATGCCTGAGATGAATAACCTCCCATTCTGGTACCAACTCTTATTGGTAAAAATCCAAAAAATCGATATTCAGCACCAAGGTTCAATGTACTTCGTTTACTGTTTGTGCCATTATTATTAAAGCCAAAACCGTAATCTATAGCTAACATTAGTTTGCCTGCAGTAAGTGAGCCACCAAAATTATACATACCAGGAAGGCTATAATCTACGGCGCTTACTTTTTGTGCGTCAAAATTACCGTAAACATCATTCTGTAAACTATCACCCAAGTTATCATAGTAATCGCCAAAAGAAGATTCTCCAACATCACCATCAAAAGTAAATACTCCGTCAGCGTATATTTTGGATGGGTTTTCTTTAAATGAAACTTTTCCTAAATCGGTTAATGACATGGATAGTCTTAGCTTTTTATTTTTTCCAAAGAAATCGATTACTGGAATATAAATATGCGAAATGTCCATTTCTGCAGTTACTCCCATATCTAGGCCAAGGCCCGAGCCTAATGTTCCAACATCAGAACCAGAATAATCAAGATAGTCATCTAGTGAAACATCAGAATTGAGCTTATGAGCTGCTGAGTAGCTCTGTAACTGTTCAGATAACTCTCCAAAGGTATAAAGCGAATAGTTAAAATCGTGAGTAATAGATCCTAAATTAGTTCCATCAGATTCGCTTACAGTAATATTAGATCTAAAATCTAACCTGGTTGATTGTGCTCCAATTAAATATTTTGGTGCAATACCAGCATATACCTTTACATTTTTTGCGAATAACAGATTATCAAAGCTGAGGATTTGACGAGCATAACCTACAGAAACCTCTGCATATCCTACAACATTAACATCGAAGTTAACTGGTGTTGGAGAACTAAACTTATCTGAATCAAGGAAATAGAATCCAAGTTCAGCAAAACCTTTATTAACTCGTGTATTAATTGTAGTTCTAGTTCGAGTAGATAAGCTGAATGCCGACTTTGAACCTCGGCTAGAGAAGCCAAGTGGAATAATACTAACTGTCCCAGACATATCTCTATAATTACTAGAGCTTGTACCAAAAAATGCATTAAGCATATCTACTCTAGTCTGGCCTTCAATAGTTCTACCTGTTGTTAGGTATTTATTATAGGTACTAATGTTTACCATTGTACCTCCAATCTTAGCTCCAACTCCACCTACAACACCCAGAGATCGTCTTGGCCTATGTGTTTGCAGCATTAAATTAGCAGGGTTTATAAAGTTTGCATGATAGCCATCCACGTAAGCGGTTCCTCCGCCCCCCATTCCTAGCGAAGTTGTATTATAATGTCTACTCTGTGCCACAACTAAGGTAGCAGAAAAAGCAAAACAGATAGTAAAAATAGTTTTTAAGTTTTTCATTGTTGTACCCTAGTTTATTGTTGATTCTATTGTGACATTAGCTCTGACACCTAATTTAATTTTGTCAGTAGCCCTTAATTTAACAGACTGATTAACACCACCAACGCTTGTGGTTATCAGTGTTGCATTAAGCTCCATTTTCCTTGTTTTATATAGATTCAGGAGTTGGTCAGAATTTAGTGGTATAATCATTTTACCACTAGCAGGTGTAGATGAAAAAGATGTTACTGGATCAATACTTGAAGGAGTTAGATCTATTGGGTCATCAGTTGTTAAAGGAATGGATGTGATTAAATCTCCAAGCTCATCTAAAAAGTGTAGTTTAATATTAAAACCCATTGGCAAACCATTGGTGTACACAATTTCTATTTGACCACTAGTTATTAGAGATTTATCACCATTTTCACTTGATGGAAAATCAGACAAGTCTTGATCAACAGTATCTCTAAAAGTAGCTCCCGATGAGGTTAAAGTAAGCGGTAAGTCTACACTTATTTTCGGGTCGAAAGTAAAGGATTCACCAATAGTGCCAACTTCTTCATTTTCATTAACTACAGCTTTACCAATAAATCTAATTTTACTAGGTAGGTTATTTAAAAACTCATCTACGTTAGAGTTAGTTCTATTGAAGGTGATTTTACCTGTTTCAACCCCACCACTTGTAACTTTATCTAATTCAAATTTAATCATATTTTCGGCTGGAATTTGAATACCATTGGCATATAAGCCACTAATTGGATCGCTAGATGCAACTTCATGGGTTCCATCTTTATTAGAGCCATTTAGATAGACTAGTTTGTCGTTAGCATTAACACCTAAGAATACACCATAAATGGCTGTTTCAATCCCAATGTTAGATTCATAATTAATGGTTAAACTTGGATTTGTAAACTCTAACCCATCTAATTGTTTTGAGAGAGATTCTAAACCAGATATTTCTGTTAACTGAACCTCTGCCTCGTTAAATAAATCAATTATTTCATCATCATTTTCGTCAGTGTTAAGTAGAACATTCTGCTGTTTAACTGTACCAAGAGCTTCCTTAATAACTAAATTTGAAATAGCTACCGAAGAGTTAATCTCATCAGTTTCGTTAATCACACGGTTTTGATCACCTATTGGAGCTAATTGTGTGTTTTCAGTAATTGCAGAAATATTATAATCAATATTGTTATTTGGGGCGAAAATACGATACCCAGCTAAATCTATACTTTTACTTTGTGAAGTAGCACTTCTTGGAATGCGATCAGCATTCTCATACTTAATTACTAATGAATCACCTTCGGCATAAGGCGCCATTCTAAGGCCTGGAAATGAAATAACAAGACTTTCTATATCAATGTCTAATCCATTATTGATAGGATCAATGTCAAGGCTACCAGATTTAAGTTCTACATAGTGAGAAGGATCGGTTCCAAAATCAAAATCTGTGGCATCAAAACTAGTTGTATTAGTTGATGAAAAGTCTTGAGGTTCTAACGCTGCTTCTACTTGAGAGGCAGTTAAATTATCGCCCACAATATTTTCTACTACTAAATCATCAGGATCTGCTTGCATTGGTTGTGCTGACCATGAAATAGATACTTCTATTTTTAAATCACTTAGTACATCCCCTTCTGAAAATGCAAGCGTTGTAGAAGCTGTTGTGCCATGATCTGCACTAGTAATACTGCCTGTAGTAACAACTGTAGCATCAGATCTTAGCTTCAAATCAATGTTATCAATATCAAAACCAAGGTTGTTAGTTACCGATACAACAATTCCACCATTTTTAACAGTAGCACTAACAAAAAAGTCAGTGTTATTACCTACGTCAATTACTACTGGGTTTATTGTTGAACCAGCCAATATAAGAGTGCCGGAGGGGACTGTATTAGGATCTAATCCCGTTAAGTCTTGAAAACTGGCTGTACCTAAATTCCCATTACCGGATGAGAAGCTACCAATTTCTAGTTCTCCAACTTGTGAGTTAAAACTTGTAGGACTCACACTGACAACTGGAATTGCATCGTCTAAATCGCCAATTTCAAAATCCTCTTCAATAGAGATAACAATGTGATCATCTCCTTTTACTGTAAATAAGGAGTCAAAATCTGATTTTGTAGTATCTAGAAGAGCACCTTCACCCCCAAGAAATTGATATTCTTTATTAAAGAGAAGTGGTGCTTCAACTTTATGTGAAGTGATGAAGTTTGGTTTTTTTGGAATGTCACAACTGGAGAGAAGCAGTACGCCAACCAATAACCCAATTGTTTGTTTTGTATTAATCATATACTTGTCTATTTAAATAAAAATTACACCCAAGGTATTAAGATTTGGTTTTACACAAAGAAAATAGAATAACCAGCATCTAATATTAAAATAAAAAGGCAAAAATCATACTACTCAAATGGGTGGTTTGCTTAGATATCCTGTTAAGATTAACAAGACAAATTAATTATACCATTTAGGTAAAAGAAAAAGCTTAATTTATCCTTTAGATTATAATTTTCTAATTCAATATAAAGTAGTAAGCTCTCCATCATTCTCTATGGTTTACCACATTTAATTAAAATAATTATTAAACCTAATTATAGGTTAATTTTATTGCTCTTACTAAAATATTTTCGTCCTTATATTTTTTCATCTCATTTTTTGGTTAAAAGAGTTTTTTATCTTTTTATAATTAGATGGGATGTTATTTTTTTAATACTATAAATGTATATTCTGAGAGTATGATATAATTAATCAGTTTATTGTAGGACTGTTGCTGATTGGAAAAGCATGTTGAATTTAGATGAGTTCATTACACATTTAATTATCAATCGAAATGATTAAGGTAATTAAATTGATTATGATAGCAGGCCATTCCTATTAAATCATATTTAACCACACCCATTTATTAGCCAATATTGGCACTTTTTTTTAACAAATGCTACATACAAAAAATGCTCTTAGTTGTGTAACTAAGAGCATTTTTGATGGCGGAGAGAGAGGGATTCGAACCCTCGGTACCCTTACGAGTACACACGCTTTCCAGGCGAGCCCGTTCGACCGCTCCGGCATCTCTCCATTGTTTCAAGGGCGGCTAAGATATAAGTAATTACAGCCTATTGCAACGAGTTTAAAAACCAAATGAAAATACTTGGGTGGTATAGGCTCTAACTTCAGTGCCATTATTGATGGCTGGTCTAAAACGCCATTGTTTGGCTGCTTCGAGGGAAGCTTCAATTAAGCCGTAACCAATACTTTGTACAATTTCGTAGCTACCTCCCCGGCGGCTATACCTACGTATTTCTGACACATATATATCTTCCACGTCGCCCTCTTTGCCAACTAAAAAAGTTACTAGTACTTCTGCTATAATACCTGCCTTCTGAGCTGCATCTGGAGTTGCTGGCTCTACTATTTTTAAAAGTCTAGGCGCCCTTTGTGGATTGCCGACAATCTCGTTGCCATCACCCATCTGCCCCACTTCCCCTTCGCCAAGGGGCTCGAGTGATGTAATGTCATTGAAATCTATAAATTCAATATCTTCCTCTATAACCTGATCGTTGGGTACGGGTACTGGTACTTGTGGCCGTGGTGGGCTTGCAGGAGACGCTAATTGCCTTGTAGGAATCATTTGTTCAGTAAATATTTCATTATCAGAATATTCCCAAACTGTAGTTGATTTAGGAGCGACTTGTGTTGGCCAAAGTTTAAATACTCCTAAAAATATAAGCTCAGCAATGATAATCATTCCCATTATTCTATTATGGTATGTAATAGAGTAATAAGATTGTGAGCTATGCCATTTCAAAGCGCTCTAATTCGTTCTAATTCCTTAATAATTAATTGGCGCGAATACTCTTTTAATTCAGTCATATCTGTAAATTTAGTAGTATCTATAGGGTCTAAAACAGAAAGAGTAAATTGTACTTTTGAATTAATAACTTTTGATCCAGATTTAAGGGCTTTATACCCGCCATCTATCACTATAGGTTGTATATAAAAATCATTTTCCATTGCTAATAAAAACGCACCATTCTTAAAGCTTTTAACAGCACCATCAGTAGAGCGTGTGCCCTCAGGAAATATCATAACAGGAACTTTATCCTTTATAGGAGCCACTAAATTATCAAGTTTACGAATAGCTGTTTTACTTTTTCGGTCAATAGCTAAATGTCCAGTAAACCATGCTAGCCATCCCATTACAGGAATTAACATCAAGCTTCTTTTAGTAACCCATTTCATTTGCCAAGGCAACATAAAAACAAAGGCCATGTCTAAGAAGCTCTGGTGATTTCCAATAAATACGGTTGGTCGATTAGGGTCATATTTTTCTATACCCATCATCTTTGTTTTCCATCCTGGACTTGCTTGCATCATGCACCAAGCCATTCTAGCCAAAAGCCAATTTGGTATCTTTCGGTATGGATCAAATGGAAATGTAAATAGAAAGGCTATAGATATAATTATAAAGAATACGAGAAATAGGATATTGTAGTAAGTCCAAACAAATATACTAAATAGTACTCTCATCACCCTTCTAGCTCCTTTATTGCTTTTCGAATAAATCCTTGATTTCGTTTCAGTAATTCTTGAGCTTCTTTTTTATCAGTGTTAGCTAATTCCATAACCAACGCTGTTTTTACGTGATTATCTGCTTCATTTAATAAATAAGTAGCCCTTTCATAATCTGCCTTTGTAAAGAGCATGATGATCCTCTTAGCTCGTTCTACTAATTTTTTGTTAGTAAGATGGAGATCTACCATCACATTTTCAAATACTTTACCTTGGCGCACCATAGCACCAGTAGTAAGCATATTTAGAACCATTTTTTGAGCTGTACCACTTTTCATTCTAGTACTACCCATAATAACTTCTGGCCCAACAGGCACGTCAATTACAATGTCAGCGTGATAATCTAGCTGTTCTGCAGGTACTGTAGTTACCATAATTGTTACGCAACCTCTGCGCTTTGCTTCTTTAAGAGCGCCAATTACATAAGGGGTTCTACCACTCGCTGCCAACCCACAAACAACATCAATGGCTTCTGCATCTACTTTAGAAACATCTTTAACACCTTCTTCAACTGAATCTTCAACACCCTCTTGTGCTACAAACATTGCTGCTGCACCACCTGCTATAAAGGCTTGTACTTGTTCGGGATTTGAACCAAAAGTAGGTGGACATTCTGATGCATCCAAAACTCCTAGTCGTCCACTAGTGCCTGCACCAAAGTAGAATAATCTCCCACCTTTTGTAAAACTCTGGCTAATTGCCTCTACAGCTTCCGCTATTGCCGGTAATTTTAGTTCCACTAACTCAGCAACTTTTTTGTCAGCCTCGTTAATTAGCCGTACAATTTCGAGAGGGGGCGCTACATCAATGCCTAAAGTATCGAGATTGCGTTGTTCTGTTGCTAGATGATTTAATTTGTCAAATAGGTCTTTGCTTTCTTTGCTCATATAATATTTTGTTACCGTCTATTTCTCCACCAATCAGAACCAAATTCATTTTCTAAAACAGGCTTTTGTTGCTGAGAGTTTTCTGTATTTATTTTTAATAGTGATGCAGCTAATGCAATAATTTCGTCGCTTGGTTTATCTACTGATTCTGCATTGTTATAATGATCTTTTATGAAATGAGTATCATATTTACCACTTACAAATGCTGGATGATTTAGTGTGAATTCACAAAATGGTATTGTTGTTTTACAACCAGCAATTTCATATTCGTTTAATGCTCTTAGCATTCTTTTAATAGCGTGTTCGCGGTCTAGCCCATGAACTGTTAATTTTGAAATCATAGGGTCATAGTTTATAGTAACCTCTTGGCCTTCTTCAACGCCAGCATCAACCCGAACGCCACTCCCTGTTGGAATACGATGTTTTTTGAGCAGTCCTGTACTTGGCATAAAATTATCAGCAGAATCTTCTGCATAAATTCTACATTCAATTGAATGTCCTTTTATTTCTAAATCTTCTTGAGTAAATGGTAAGGGTTTTCCTTCGGCTACTAATATTTGAAGGGCAACTAGGTCTAACCCTGATATCATTTCCGTAACGGGGTGCTCTACCTGTAAACGGGTATTCATCTCTAGGAAATAAAAGTTCATGTGTTTGTCGAGCAGAAATTCAATCGTTCCAGCGCCAACATAATCACAACCTTTAGCTGCTTTTATTGCACTCTCGGCCATTTTTTGTCTTAATTCTGGAGTCATGATAGGACAAGGAGCTTCTTCAATCACTTTTTGGTGACGTCGTTGAATAGAGCACTCTCTATCAAAAATATGTAGCACATTACCGTGCGAATCTGCCATAATTTGAAATTCAACGTGGCGTGGCTCTTCTAAATACTTTTCTATATAAATTCTATCGTCACCAAAAGCATTTTTAGCCTCCGATTTAGCAGCCTTTATACTACTTTCAAATTCCGATCTTTTGTGCACAATACGCATTCCTTTCCCACCGCCACCAGCTGCAGCCTTTACTAAAATCGGATATCCAATTTCGTCGGCCACGCGTGATGCTTCTTCAATATCTTTTAATTCTGACTCTAAGCCAGGAGGAGTAGGAATACCCAGTTTAGAAGCTAATTCTCGTGCTGAAGTTTTGTCTCCCATCAGCGTCATAGACTTAGCTTTTGGGCCTATAAATATGATGCCTTCTTTTTGGCAGCGTTCAGCAAAAGCAGCATTTTCGCTTAAAAAACCATAGCCAGGATGAACAGCATCTGCGCCAGTCTTTTTAATGGCATCAATAATTTTATCTATAACCAAATAGCTTTCTGACGAAGCAGCTTCTCCAATAAAAACAGATTCATCTGCATGGAGAACATGAGGAGAGGTCGCGTCTGGCCGGGAATAAACAGCTACTGTTTTAATACCTAATTCTTTACAGGTATGAATTATTCTAAGAGCTATCTCGCCCCTATTTGCGATTAGAATTTTTTTAATTTCTGCCATGCTTTTGCTTCAATTCAGGTTCGCCCAATTATAGGGTTTTACAGAATGATTAACCAAGTCAGAATTAAGTGGCTTTACGAATTTTCAACAATACGCTTGGTAGAACCATCAGTTTTTCGGTTTGAGATAAATATACTCTCTTACCAAACACATTGTATCTATTCTTTTCTATTTTATTTAGAATGCGGCTATAATTTCGATGTGCTAGATAAACAGGCAACTGAGAGTCTTTAGAAAGTAAGGCTATTCCCTTTTCTGCCTGTTCGTAATAAGATCTTGCACGGTCAATCTGAAACTTCATAAATGCCTCAAATTTTGAATCGAAAGAACGTTCAAATAATTGCTGTTCTGTAATGTTGAATGCATCTAACTCTGTTTTAGGGAGATAAATACGGTCTCTTTCTAAATCCTCATCTATATCGCGTAAAATATTTGTGAGCTGCATAGCAATACCCAAATCTATTGCATAGTCAACGGCTTTGTTGTCAGTGTAGCCAAATATCTCGCTAGTCATTAATCCAACTACCGAGGCTACTTTATACGAGTAATCGTAAACCTCTTCAAAAGTTTTATATCTTGTTTTTATTATATCTTGGCGAATTCCTTCGATAAGTAGTAAAGGATATTTGATAGGAATATTATATTCTTTAATAACATCTGCAAAGGCTGCTAATATGCTGTTTTTAGTTTTTTTGCCTGAGTATATATCCTGTAACTCTTTAATAACTAAGTCTAGTTTTGCGTTGATTTCTTTTCCAGAAATTACTTTATCTGGATTCGCTAAATCATGACCTTCATCCACCAGATTATCTAAATATCTACATAACCCATAGATGGCAAATATGCCTCGCTGTTTGTTATTAGGTAGAAATCGTATGGCCAAATAAAAAGTCTTAGCGTATTGGCGAGTAATTGCTCTACATCGGCTATACGTTGCTTTTAAATAATCATTAGGTAATTCTTCGATAACAGAGGTATGGCAACTTGACCGTTCGTAGAATGGCCTTAGATAAGAATATGATATTTTTAAAATCGATGTCATTGGTAAAAAGTTATGTCCCCATAAGCCCAAAATATTGACGAATAGTTCCCTTTAGTCACCAATTAATAAAATTTTTAAACTACATTACATCTTCCTTTGAAGATGATTATACTTAGATGATGCTCCAAAGGTTATTTAAACGATTACTATGGAGATAAACTTTCTTTTTTTAGATTGAGGAAAATAGATGAGTAAACCTATGAGTAAAAAAGTAACTATTTATGAAGTGGCTAAAAATGCAGGGGTAGCTATTTCTACTGTTTCCAGAGTTCTTAATAAATCTCCTAATGTATCTGAAGAAACAAAGATTAAAGTTGATAAGGCTATAAAAGAATTAAGCTTTCGCCCGCAAGTTAGTGCCCGTAAACTTGCTAGTAAAGAGCCTAACATGGTGGCCATAGCAGTTCCTTCTTTTACCACTCCGTTTTTTAATGAAGTATTGAAAGGCGTAAAAGATGAGATTAAAAAAATGGATCTCGACATCATTATGTATAACACAGGTTCTAGAAATCCTGAAGAAGCTGTGCATAATTTCTTCGATCGTGGAACCGCCGATGCTGTAATAATTCTTTCTATCGATATTGATGAGGAGCTACATAAAATATTCCAATCTTCTAGAGTACCTTTAGTTTTAGTTAACTCTGTGCATCCCTCGTATAATTATTTCATGATGAATGACCACTTGGGTGGCTACATGGCAGGCGAGCATTTAGTTAAAAAAGGATTCGAACGTTTGGGTATGATTAGGTCTGGAACCCAAACTCGTGCTTCTTTGGAACGTGAACGTGGGTTTAAAGACGCTTTAAAGAATTATAAAATGAAAGTGGATAAAGATTTATTCGTTTCTGGTGACTCTGATAAACATGGGGGTTTTACGGAAGAAGCTGGCTACGAGGCCATTTATAAATATGATAGCATGGGTAAATTTCCGGATGCAATATTTTGTGCAAATGATACCCAAGCATTAGGTGCACTGCATGCTTTAACTAAACTGGGTTTAAAAGTGCCTGAAGATGTAGCTCTTATGGGATATGACAATATTAAGTTCACAAAATATCTCGACTTAACTACAATTGATCAAAAAATGCATACGATTGGAATGCAAGCAACAAGCCGCTTGGCTGAGATTATTAAAAACCCTGATTCTGAGCTTTTCCAAACAACAATAAACCCTGTGCTTATTGAGCGCGGTTCTACACAAAATTTAAAATCTAAAAAGTGAATTCCAATTTTAGCACCGAGCAAGCGCTAGAGCATTGTATCACCCAAACCTATCTTCCTAATTTCCCCGAACCATACCGTGGCAAGGTTAGAGAAGTTTACACGCTTGATTCCGAAACTCTGGGCATTGTTGTAACAGATCGTATTTCGGCGTTCGATTATATAATGAAGCAAGCCATCCCTTTTAAAGGGCAAATTCTTAATCAAATGGCAGCCTTTTCCTTCGATAGAGTGACGGATATAGTTCCCACTCATATTATTGATGTTCCGCATCCAAATGTAACTATCTCAAAAAAATGTGACCCAATTCCTATAGAAGTCGTAATTCGCGGCTATCTAACAGGGCATGCTTGGCGTGTATATAAAGCGGGTGGCAGAGAATTATGTGGAGTTACATTGCCAGAGGGAATGATTGAGCATCAAAAATTTCCTACGCCTATTCTTACTCCAGCAACCAAAGCAACCGAAGGGCACGACGAAGATATATCGGAAGCTGATATTGTATCTCAAAATAAAGTTGATAAAGAGCTCTGGGCTAAAATTCGCTCAGTAGCATTTAAACTTTTTGAACGTGGAACAGATATAGCTGCACAACAAGGGCTTATTCTTGTTGACACTAAGTATGAATTTGGACTTTATAAAGGTGAGCTAACACTTATCGACGAGGTACATACTACTGATTCTTCGCGTTATTTTTATTTAGACGGATATGAGGAACGTCAAGCTAAAGGTGAAGCCCAAAAGCAACTTTCGAAAGAGTTTTTGAGGGAATGGCTAATGGCTAACGATTTCCAAGGCCTAGATGGACAAACGCTACCTGACCTTCCAAATTCGTTCCGTATGGAAGTGTACGAGCGCTATGCTGAACTATTTGATATGCTAACAGGCTCTACCTTTGAGCCTAAGTTAGAACTTAATTTTAATGAAGAGCTTGCTCGAATATTTGCCAATCGTATTTAGGTAGATTATGATTGTATAGGTTCTTCATTTCGAGGCTTCGAAAAGAATAATTCTTTGTTGGTATTAATAAATGGATCAATTTGAAACCAAGTTTATATAATTATGGTTAATTAATTGCGCTGTTGTTTAGCTATGTTTACAACAACAAAACGAATTTAATGTCTTAAACAAATTGAGGAAGTATTTATGAAAGTTTCAGTTTGGGATACCTATGTAACCCGCGAAGATGGTAAAATTATGCATTTCGATATTTTGGTTCCTGAGGAACTGAAAGATGCCGAAAAGATTTTTGCCTACGGAAAAGAGTATCTGAGTTCTAAACCTGTAAAATCAGAAACGCTAACATCAGATGAATGCAAATTTTGTCATGTAGAAAAAGCTACTGACGAAATGATTGCACAAATCAACAAAACAGGCTTCTATATTGTAGAAATGGAAAACTGTTTATAATTTTTAAATACCTTGGTAAAGAATATACAGGACCTATTAAGTCCTGTATATTTTATTGAACTAACCACCATCTAACTAAAGCTTCTTATAAATTTTATAAGTCTTTCACAGATTATTTAATAGCTATCATCACTGAATTGCCTCATCTCCTTCATAAATTTTTGCAAGCGTAAATGCGCCAATAGCCATAACTAGATCTCTTACAGCTATATCAAAATTTGAAAGGCTAAAGAGTAAGCTTAATGCAATTGAAATAAGCCACGCCATTACTACATAAGCGCCAATCTTAGTTTTATAAAAAACCAAGATTCCAGCTATAATCTCGATCACTCCTACTATCATCATAAAAGTAGATGCTTCAAAAGGGAGAATATTTACAATACTTGGAGCAAGGTAGTGCTCCCAATCAGTTAATATATTTGTGAATTTATCTAACCCTGCAACAATAGGTACAATGCCGTAGGTGAATTTTAAAAGTGTTTTAATCATCGGAATATTAGGATTCATCATTAGTATATTTTGTTTATTTAAGACGTCTTAAATATTTGATATCCTAATTGATGAAAAGGTTACAACACTGATAAATTATTTTATAACCATGGGTAATAGTAATTTTATAAATACACTACTATTTGGGAAAAGTGATTGGTTATTTGAGGAAATGAGGAAGTCAGCCAGAATCCAAAAACTCATGATTGTCATTCCGCACGCATTCGTTCCAAGGTTCGCTGGGAATATATAGAAAACCCCTGTAATCGGTAGCTATTTAATCAACGACATTTTAATGGTTTTAGTAAATATACCAGCTTGTAATCGCGCATAATAAACTCCGGAAGCCATGTTATCAGCATTCCAAGTTATTTGCTTCTCCCCTTCTGACTGTTGACCATCAACCAATCTAGCAACCTCCTGTCCCACAATAGAGTATATGCTCAGCCTCACATCACTTGAGGTTGGGATGTTATAGGAAATGGTAGTAGTAGGATTAAAAGGATTTGGATAATTTTGTTTTAATTCCCAATTACTTGCAATCTCGTTATCTACTATTTCAGGAGTAATTCTATTAATCCGGAAAACGAATCTTGTTTGAGTGTTAATAGCATCTTTTTGTATGGACGGTGTACTTGGAAATGATTCAGAAAGTGAAATTTTCCTCTTTTCAGAAGTTTGATTAAATGTATAATTAGATGTCTTTTTTAAATCAATAACTTCGTTAAGCACAGTATCATATATAGTGACATCCCAATTATTAAGTTCCTCTTCAGGTAACTCCCATAATAGCTCAAGCTTTTCACCTACATTCACAGAAGTAATAGATAGAGGAATATCAACTATTGTATCTAGTTTGCTTGGTAATGAGAATACTGAATGCAATCTATCTTCACCTACACAAGCAAGGGTTGCATATTCTGACTTAGTAGGTGTTAGTTTAGTGGCATCATAACGATCCCATCCAAATATTGCAGAAGGATGAATATCTAATCTGCAACCTATATCTATGGTTTGGTCCGATTTTATATTTAATTGAATGGCAATTTCTTCAGTTCCCATTTTAGAATATTCAACTAAAGGTGCTACTGCATTTACTTTACCTTCTTTTGGAAATGTTAATGTATTTGAAAGCTCATTAGCGGAAGACTCAACCCAAAAACCTTGCCATGGTAGTATTTCATAGGAAGCAATTGAAACAGGTGTATACATTTCATTTTCAAGAATTTGAATATTATTTTGTATAGACTTATCAGCAATTAAAGAACTTGCTTTATATTTACTTTGATACGGATTTCCAGCTAATGTAAAATATGAAGTTACTGTTGTGCTATCAGCTCCTTCAGTAGTGGTTTCTACTGAAGTATTTAAATTTAGAGTAACGGCTTCTGAGGGTTCATCTTTTTCAACAGTTAAACGAAGTGGTAATTTACGGCTACCGTTAATTGTATTATCAAAAAAGTAAAGCCATAATCCAGTTCCATTTTCTAACTGTTGATCTAAACTAGTTGGAGTCTCATCTACACCTGAACTGTTGTGTGTATAAATATTTGGCGCAAATTCATCTCCAACCCCTTGTATTGCTGTGTCATCCGCAATCATTGAAAGTGTTGCATTATCTGCAGGAATAGAAAGTAACCTCCACCCTACACTACCCGTAATCGTTGCAGACGATTTTATTGGAGATTCGATTCCACTACTATATCCTGGTGTTGCAATAAGCTTTGCGTTACTATTATTTGACTTAACATCGAATACCACCCAGTTTCTCGAATAAACAGTATCTCCATCATTCGATTTATAGTCTTGATCAAAACTACCATCATTAGGTAGAGCGCTATAAATTCTATATGCAACTTGTCTTCCAGAAAAATCTCTATCGTGACCAATGTTATCTGTTCCAAATGCATCTATCAGAGTGGATCTACCAGAAATAACATGAACCAATTCATATTTCTCGTTTCCAGTATGATTAATGCTACCTGAATGTTGATTTACAAAACCTTCACCAAAAATAGTTTGCACACCATTTGAGATATTATCATCCCCAATCACAAAAAAGTCTTTGGAACGAATAATTCCACTTAATTTAATAGTCGTAAAAGTAAGATTCGCATTTGTATACTTCCGAAGTTCCCAATTTTCGTCATCAAAATTGATGTCCTTGTCTGTGTTATTAAACAACTCTAAATATTTTACTTGACGCCCATCGGGTGAATACACTTCAGATATATAAACATCCGATAGATTGTATGGTGAGGTTGCTCCACTTCCATCATCGCCACAGCTATATGCTAATTCCTCGGTAAAATATGCTCGCCGAACTAGTGAAGTGTCGTGGATAAATGGATTTATATTCCCTTGATACGTTTCGATAGTAATACTTCGAGCAAGTTCAAGGGAGTCAACTGCATCTTGTGTATGCCATGCGTATAAATCATCCTTCATGCCATCAAAAAAGCTGCAATTATCACGGTGATTAAACTTTATGTTTGAATTACTTTGGTACATCGTCCAAAAATAAAACATAGATCTAGCTGCATTACCTTTATGAACCTGACGTGGTTCAAACGATTTATTATAATAGCGGCTATAATCTTCAATATTTGAGGTTGGAGTATATTCAATTTTCGTGCCGTTACTCCAATGCCACCAACTCTCAACCATATTATCAGGTATCTCAGCAAATGGGTGGTTATTTCTAATTGAATTAGCTTCACGCCAAACTGGGAAAAGATGATGCACATCCCCCACCATAGGCATCTGGCTGTCATAATAACTTTGTGGCCAAGTATGCTCGGTATTAAAATGAAGCGTGTGCCCATAGTTGGTAGTTACACTGGGCGAGCCTGATCCATCTGCCTTTACTCTTAATCCAGTATAAACACCCGTTAAACTATCAGTTTCATCTACATCTAGCTGTGCATATACATATACTCTTGCAGTATTGTAAGCTTTGGCACTAGTTGGGTAGTAAGTATTTTTTAAGTATTCAATTAAAGCTGCTCCTTGCAAATCGGGAGCAATAGATTCGTTCTGCGCCCACACTTTTCCTGAAATTAAAAGCAAAGAAAAGAGTAGGGCGAATATTTTATTATTCATTCACCTAGTCTGTAGAGATATTTAAATTGCCGTCCTTTTTTATTAAGCGGAGCAAACGTATTTTTAGAATTATATTACTTTTAATGAAAGCAAACAAGTTTAGAAGAGTAAGTGTGTTACACACAAAGATATAAATACAGAAACTTAACTTTTGACATCCACTACACAAATGAAGTACAATTTCACGATTTTAGCACCTAATTGTGGGTACATTTTTTACTCACAGAATGTAAAACTTATTTTCTTGTGCCGCTTTACTGTGCTATATCTTTTAAAATATTGAACAACTCTATTCAAATTCATTTTAAAAAATCTGTTACTCTCAGTGTTCTCTATTTTGCAAAAATTTAGTTATCTCAGAAAAACGCTTCCACAAGGCTTTAAAGAACTGAGTAACAGAGACATAGTTTGCCATCTAAAAAAAGTACATTTTTGGGTTTACTTTATACGCGAAAAGGAATAGAATTAGGCTGATGAAAACGAACCAAAAACATATTACAGATGCCCTTACTATCGCCCGTACCACGCGCATAGCTGGCACTATTATTATTACTACCACAATTACCCCCTAGGGGGTTTATATGCACATATCTCGCCATGGGATTATCCCAAATAATAATAGGTTTACATCAATATCCACACTCACTCTATTTTTACAATGATTGTATTAAAATTCGGGGGAACTTCGGTTGCCACAGCAGATTCTTTATTAAAAGTACGCGACATACTCAGCGAAAAATCAAAGCATAACAAATTAGCAGTTGTAGTTTCGGCACTTGGCGGCGTAACCAATAAGTTAATTGAATGCGCTAAACTAGCAGAAGCTGGTGACAATAACTACGAAACTATTTTTAACGAGATTGAGCAACGGCATTTAGCACTTTGTAATGCTTTGCTTCCTGTTTCGAATAGAAATGGTACTTTGACCAAAATTAAAATTCTACTTAATGATTTAGGTGATATTTTTAGAGGAGTTTTCTTAATTAAGGAGTTATCACTGCGCTCTAGCGATCACATAGTGAGCTATGGTGAAATTCTCTCCTCTAATATTATTTATGATTTTCTAAAAAGTGAAGGCCTTGATATCTCCTACCTCAATACGCCATCGCTTATAAAAACAAACAATCAGTTTGGAAATGCTTCTGCAGACAAAGAAGCAAGCTTCAATAATATCACAGAGGCTGCTAAAAAATCAGCTCAGGTTTCTATATCTCCTGGCTTTGTTGCATCATCAAGCCAAGGTAATTACACCACTACTTTAGGTAGAGGCGGTTCCGATTATACCGCTGCATTAATAGCCTCTGCTTTGGATGCAGAGGGCTTAGAAATATGGACCGATGTAAGCGGCATGATGACTGCTAACCCAAAATTAGTACGTTTAGCTCGCCCAATTAATGTGCTTACCTACGAAGAAGCTATGGAGCTGTCCCATTTTGGTGCTAAGGTTATTTATCCCCCTACTATTCAGCCTGCGCTTGATAAAGAGATTCCTATTTATATTAAGAACACCTTTGCGCCGAATGAAGCCGGCACATTAATTACAAACAAAGAAGTTGATAACAACGGTATTATAAAAGGGATCACGAGTATTGATGAGGTAGCACTTTGTACTCTTTCGGGAAGTGGAATGATAGCCGTTCCAAAATTCTCCTACCGCCTATTTAGAGCTTTGAGTCAAAACGAAGTTAACGTAATTATGATTACTCAAGCTTCATCAGAGCATTCAATAACGGTTGCTGTTTCTTTAGAAGATGCTGAAAAAGCTAGAAAAGCTATTGATACTGAATTTTCTTACGAAATTGAACACCGCCGTGTTAATCCATTAGTGGTAGAAAATAACCTTTCTATTGTGGCTTTAGTGGGCTCAAGAATGAAAAGCCAAGTTGGTATAAGTGCTAATTTATTTGAAACGCTTAGCTACAATGGTATCAACGTTCGTGCAATAGCTCAAGGTTCAACTGAGCTCAATATTTCGGTAGTTATAGATAAAAAGAATCTCCGAAAAGGATTAAATAGTATCCATGAGAGCTTTTTCTTATCCGACAAAAAGAAAATAAACCTATTTATGGTAGGAGCTGGTAATGTTGGCAGAGTGTTTCTAAATCAAATAAAAGCACAAAGCGAATATTTAGCAGAACACCATCAATTAGATGTGATTGTTGCTGGGCTTTCTAACTCACGAAAAATGCTATTTAAAGAACAAGGCATTGAATTAGATACTTGGCAAGCCGAATTGGATAAATCTGAGCTTACCATGACAATGGAAGGCTTTATTGAGCAAATGAAAGAATTGAACTTGCGTAATACGGTATTTATAGATTGTACTGCTAGCGATTACATCCCTCCTTTTTACGAGCAAATTCTAAAAGAGAGTATTTCGATTGTAACGCCTAATAAAATAGCATGTTCTTCATCTCAAGAAAATTATGAGCTGCTAAATAAAACAGCTAAACGCTATAAATCTCGGTTCTTGTTTGAAACCAATGTTGGTGCAGGTCTCCCGGTTATTAGTACCCTTAACGACTTAATAAAAAGTGGTGATAGAGTTCATAAAATTCAGGCAGTACTATCTGGTACACTTAATTTTATTTTTAATAATTACGATGGCACTCAAAAATTCAGCGAGGTTGTAAAGGCTGCTCAAGAAGCTGGCTTTACTGAGCCTGACCCAAGAATTGATTTAAGTGGCGTGGATGTGATGCGTAAAATTCTAATCTTAGCTCGCGAAAGTGGCTACAAGATGGAATTGTCTGATATTGACGGAACAGCATTTGTACCAAAAGAATGCATGGAAGCGGATAGCGTTGACCAATTCTTAGAGAAATTAGATGATTATGAAGAAGTATTTCAGAAAATGTATGCTGATGCGGCATCTCAAAACAAACGAATTAAATACGTTGCTACTTTCGATAGTGGTAAAGCTAAAACAGGTCTTGAAACTTTCAGTTATGATCACCCTTTTTACGAACTTCAAGGCAAGGATAATATCGTACTTTATTATACAGATCGTTATTCCGAGCAACCACTTGTTGTAAAAGGCGCAGGTGCTGGTGCAGATGTAACTGCCTCAGGTATATTTGCCGATATAATGAGAATAGCTTCAGCTTAAATAAAGAGAATTATGGATAAAATTAAAGTATTTGCACCCGCCACCGTTTCTAATGTTGCGTGTGGTTTTGATGTAATGGGATTTGCCCTCAATAATATTGGGGATGAAATCATTGCACGTAAAACAAAAGAACAAAGCTTAACCATCTCTGCTATTCACGGCGCTGATGGCTTGCCCATGGAGGCTAAAAAGAATGTGGCTACTATTGCGGCTCAAGCTTTACTCGACGCTTTAGAAGAAAAACCAGATTTTGGCTTCGATTTTGAGCTTACTAAAAAAGTAAAACCAGGTAGTGGACTCGGTTCTAGTGGATCAAGCTCTGTTGCTGCTGTTTATGCTGTAAATGAGTTGTTAGGCAGACCATTCACCAAACACGAACTTATTCCATTTGCTATGCAAGGTGAGGCGGCTATTTCAGGCCAACCTCATGCCGATAATGTGGCTCCTTGTTTACTCGGCGGATTTGTTTTGGTGAGAGATTATCATCCATTAGATGTGATTCAGCTTGATTACCCAGAAGAAATGTATTGCACGGTAGTTCACCCTCAAATAGAAGTTAAAACTGCCGACTCACGTAGAATGCTAAAGCAACAAATCAGCCTGAAAGATGCCATTACACAATGGGGAAATGTAGGCGGTTTAGTAAGTGGTTTGGCAAAAGGTGATTACTCTCTAATCAGTCGTTCGCTTAAAGATGTAGTGGCTGAGCCCGTACGTTCAATGTTGATTCCGTATTTTGATGAAGCCAAAGCTAAAGCTTTAGAATTAGGCGCGTTAGGATGCAGTATTTCAGGCTCAGGCCCTAGCATTTTTGCATTGAGTAAATATGAGGAAACTGCCAAAAATATTGGCGAAGCCTTCGGTAACTTATATTCAGAAGCAGGAATTGAAGCTTTGGTTTATGTTTCAAAAATAAATCCAAAGGGTGCTGAGGTTATACAATGAAATACTACAGCACTAATGGTAAAGTAGAGCCTGTATCATTTAAAGAAGCCATTTTTAAGGGGCTTCCCGATGATAACGGACTCTTTATGCCGGAAAGCATCCCCACTCTTCCTGAGAGCTTTTTTGATCGTATTTCTGAAATGAGTCTTGCAGAAATTGGCTACGAAGTAATTCAGAATTATACCAATGGAGAAATTCCAGAAGATGATTTAAAGAATATAATAAGTGACACTCTTTCTTTTGATATTCCACTTAAGAAAATTAAAAATGGTACGTATTCACTTGAATTATTTCATGGCCCAACATTGGCATTTAAAGATGTTGGTGCGCGCTTTTTAGCTCGCTCACTAAGTTACTTCTCAGCCTCAGACGACAAGAAGCTTACAGTTTTAGTTGCTACATCAGGTGATACAGGAAGCGCTGTTGCAAATGGTTTTTATAATGTGCCAAATATTGATGTAGTCATACTCTACCCTTCCGGTAAAATTAGTGATTTCCAAGAACAACAAATGACCACGTTGGGTGGAAATATCACGGCGTTGGAAATTGATGGTACTTTCGATGATTGCCAGAAACTGGTTAAGCAAGCTTTCCTTGATAAGAACCTTTCGAAAGAAAAAAATCTTACCTCAGCAAACTCCATAAATATGGCGAGGCTTTTGCCCCAGAGTATTTACTATTTCTATGCCTACGCTCAATTAAATTCAGAAGAAAAGAAGAATGCCGTTTTTGCGGTTCCAAGTGGTAACTATGGCAATATTTCTGCAGGATTGTTAGCTCAACGAATGGGCTTATCTATTGCTCATTTTCTAGCTTGTTCTAATGCCAACGATACCGTTCCAAATTACCTAGAGACGGGCGAATATGTGGCTAAGCCAAGTGTCGCAACTATATCTAACGCAATGGATGTAGGCGATCCTAGTAACTTTGTTCGTATGCTTAAATTGTTTGATAATAGTCACGATAAAATGCGTGAAGCCATTTCCGGATATTCTTTTTCGGATGATGATACTCGCGCTACCATCACACGAGTTTTTGAGGAAACAGAGTATGTTCTCGATCCACATGGCGCTGTTGCCTATTTAGGAATCGAAGATTATTTATCCAGAAATAATGGCACTGGAATTATCCTAGAAACTGCACATCCTGTAAAATTTGCGGATACAGTTGAAGAACAAATTCCATTAAAGATGCAGATTCCAGAACATATTCAGCTAACCAACTTAGAGAAGAAAAGCATTCCTATGAGCAAAGAGTTCAAGGATTTTAAAGCTTTTTTAGAAAAGGCAATATAGTTTGTAGTAATTAATATAAAGGGCTTTGATACTTAAATAATCAAAGCCCTTTTTTATTTCCTTTGATTAGATATAACTACTAATCTGGCTCTATACTCACAAAACGCTCGATATTACGCGACATTTCAATTCGTGTTAAGAAGGATTTAATAATACGCTCGTAGATTTTCTTTCCACCTATTTTATCCTCTACCCCAACATCAATATTTGGGTTGTCATTTACTTCAATTACATACACTTTATTACCAATCATTTTCAGATCTACCCCATAAAGTCCATCACCCATTAAGGCCGCAGCTTTAAGAGCAGCGTCCATAATCTTTGGTGGAACTTGGTCTAAAACTAAAGTAGTTGAGTTCCCAACTTGATCCTTCTTTTTCCCTTTCCAGTTATAAATTTGCCAGTGATCTTTCGCCATAAAATATTGACATGCAAATAAAGGCTGATTATCTAGCACTCCAATTCGCCAATCATATTCAGATGGCAGAAACTCTTGTGCAATAATTAAATCTGACTTCTTAAATAGCTCCTTCAAAGAAGCCTTCATTTCCGCCAAATTATTCACTTTTGTAACCCCAATAGAAAACGCACTATCAGGTTGTTTCAGAATCATAGGATATTTCAAGCTTTTGAGAATACCTTCTTTTTCACTGAATTTATTGAGCACATAAGTTAAAGGCGTACTGATTTCATTATTACGAAGTCGTTCGTTCAAGAATATCTTGTTAGAACAGCGTAGTATAGACCAAGGATCATCTATTACAACTAAACCTTCGGCATACGCTTTTCTAGAAAACTGATAAGTGTAATTGTTTACATCTGTCGTTTCTCGAATGAACAGCGCATCATATTCATAAAGCTTGTTGTAATCTTCTTTGGTAATAAATTCTGGATATACATCTAGTGCTTCGGCAGCTTCTTTGAAGCGTTTCAGCGCTGCTTTATTGGAAGGTGGATTCTTTTCATCAGGATTTACAAGAATCGCCAAATAATAGTTATAGTTTTTAAGCCTACTTTTTTGGAAACGTTTGGTTTCGAAATAGGTTTTGGCAAAAGCTTTAATCATTTCAAAATCGTTGGGAGCAGTTTTCTCTAACGATACCGGACGAATCTTTTTAATCTGCCATTTACTAGTAAGAACAAATTGAACACTAAAAAGAGGTGTTTCAAACATCTGATATAGTTTCTGCGCCAGTTGTTTGTATGCTACTTCTTGAGTTTGTCCAAAGTACACCTTCAGCTCCAAAGCGTCTGTCTTACACTTAGAAAGCGTTTTTTGAATCATTTCATCAAAATCATCGGCAATAGATCGTATTAAATTAACGTCTTTAAAATCGCGGATTGTTGTCACGTTAGGGATGGCTCTTTGATCGCGTGCAGAAGCTAGAAGAGAGACATAATACCCTAAACTTTGATATCTGTAAGAGTTACACAGGTTGAACACACGAACTTTTTTGTTGGCAATGTTTCCCTTATTTGTGGTGTAATCTACCGACGACATTACCACCACATTTTCAATGTCCAACTTCCATTCAGTAGGGTCGTCAACTACAATTAAATTGGTAAGCTTCCCTTTATCCAATAAAGTAGGCAAAACATAAACTAGCCGTATAGCATCCTTTCCTTCACTGTAATAGTCCGCAATGAGCTGGGTGGAAGTATATCCAGCTTTTAAATACCATTGGATTAAGTTTCTATTATTTGCATCCACTTCAAGCGATAAGCGCTCAAGTCCTTTCGAAAGTGCAATATTCTCTGCATGCCTTAAAAGTCTATAACCAACACCCGTATTTTGGAATTCAGGCAAAACACCAATCGAAAAAATACGTAAGGTCTTTTTATGCACATGTACTATTAGGCAACCAACAGCTTCTCTTCCTTGTTCGGTATCAACCTCGGCTAACCAAACCTCTTGGAAATTACTTTTTAAACTTAAATTAAGTGTACGCCTGGTACTTTGCTGAAAAAGTGGAAATGCTCCTTTTTCAATGTTCTCCAAAAGATCTAAGTCATTTGCTGTTGATCTTCTTATGGATATATTCATGCAGTAGTGTAATTAGTTGTTCAAATCAATAGTAGTCAATATTCTGGTTATTATAAATATAACACTCATGTTTCCAATAAATATTTTTCATCCTTTTTTTGTGAATCTTGCACCATTTGTGATCTAATCTAGAATTATATTTAATAGCCGTAATGAAAAATAAAGACCAGAAATACTCTAAAGCTTGCTAACATAATTATGTTCTTTTTTGTATCTATACCAAAATTAAATACGTTGATAAATGCTCAAAATTAATCTTAAATATTTCATATTTATAATGGTAATTAGCTCCTCCTTAGCATGCTCACCAAAATTAAAACGTATCTCGTACATAAGTGAAGTTGATAATCTAGAAAGAGATTTCTACCTCTATTTACCAGAAGGTTATGATGATAAAACAGATAAAGAATGGCCTGTAATAATGTTTCTGCACGGGAATGGAGAACGCGGAAATGGCAAAGAGGATTTAGATTATGTTATGATACACGGTCCACTTTCTGAAGCGTGGGTTCAAGATAGAAACCTTCCCTTTATTATGATTGTGCCTCAACTACACATGTTCGGTTTAGATACACTTGAAGTAGCTAGTTTTGCGGGGAGAAGTTTAGACAATATTCCAAAGCGCTTAGAGAATAACACACCACCAAGAAGAGCTGAATCTCGTCCAAATTTTAAAATGGAAGGTGCAATCCCTACTTCAGAGATGCCAGACGACCCCATATTTTTGGAATATGGATGGAATAATGTTGAAAACGATTTACTTGGAATGTTAGATAAAGTGCTCGATGAATATAATGCTGATAAAAATAGAGTGTATTTATCAGGATTGAGCTATGGCGGTTTTGGAACTTGGTATTTAGCTAGCAAACACTCTGAGCGCTTTGCAGCAATTAATCCCATTGTAGGCTGGCTGCATCCTAGTTTAGTAGCCCCTTTAGCTGAAGTTAATATGCCAATTTGGGCATTTGCTGGCGGTAGAGATAAAGTAATAGAAACTCAGTTCTTTTTTGAAGGCATGAACAAGCTAGAAGAACTTGGTAATACAAAATCTAGGTTTACCATTCACGAAGACATGGGCCATGACACATGGAAACGTGTTTATGCGGGTGAAGATATTTATAACTGGTTCTTACAACATTCACTCAATAACAATAGTGAAGTTGAATAATAAATAATTCAATTGGCTTCAGGAACCAATACTAGCTAACTGAAGTTTGATAAAATAAACTGATAAGCGATAAATCAACTCGTTGCATTTTGAATTTAGAAACCGATTTTACCACTCAAATCATAAACTTACCTGACGATTATGAAGGTAAGGTTATTGCGACTTTAATAGCTGCTAATACTAATACAGACACTCGGAAAAGTGTACTCTATATTCACGGTTATGTCGATTATTTTTTTCAAACACACATGGCGGCTAAATTTTTAGATCAAGGCTATGATTTTTACGCCTTAGACCTCAGAAAATATGGACGTTCCCTTCTACCCCACCAACATCCAAATTATTGCCGTTCAATTACAGAATATTTCCCTGAAATATCTATTGCCCTAAAACAGATTTATGAGGCAAGTAATTATAAAATAACGCTTGTAGGACATTCCACTGGTGGGCTGATAACTAGTATGTATATGAACAAGGGAGAACAAAAAGGCTTAGTAGATTCACTCATCTTAAACTCTCCATTTTTTGAATTTAATGTTCCCAAACTCAAAAGAATTGTACTACCTATTGTAGCAACTTTTTCTGTGGCTGTAAATAAATACTCGAGGCTTAAAGGTGCATTAAGTAGAGTGTACTCACAAAGCATCTATAAAGGAAATTTTGGGGAATGGGATTTTAATTTAGCATGGAAACCCATAGAGGGATTTCCTACCTATTTTGCATGGATTAAAGCCGTATCAAATGCACAAAAATTCATCCAAACAGAATCTAATATTACAGTGCCTGTATTGGTAATGCATTCTAGCAAATCATTTGTTACTAAAAAATTTACTCCCGAAGCTATTACAGCCGACCTTGTTTTAAATATTGAAGATATAATAACTATAGGTGAAAAATTGGGACCGAAAGTTACCTTAGTTAGTATTAAAGATGGCATGCATGATCTAGTACTTTCAAAAAAGGATGCTAGAGAGGCAACCTTCAACAATATGTTTTCTTGGCTTAATAATTTATCCTGACATCATAACTGAGTTCAATAATATGAAATATCGTAAACTTGGCAAATCATCCATTCAAATAAGTGAAATCAGCTTTGGTTGCATGTCGCTTAAGCCAAGTGATTTTGTTGAAAATGAAAGTCTATTAAGAGCTGCTTTTGATGCAGGAGTTACTTTTTTTGATACAGCTGATTTATACGATAAAGGCGCCAATGAAAGCACAGTGGGGAAAGCTCTCGCTCCCATCCGCGATCAAGTTATACTTGCCACCAAAGTAGGCAATCAGTGGAACGTTTGAAAACAGACTACATCGATCTCTATCAATTACACGGGGGCACACTCGATGATAACATTCCAGAAATTGTAGAAACATTCGAATTGCTAAAAACACAAGGCAAAATACGAGAATATGGCATTTCCTCCATCCGCCCCAATGTAATTAGAGAATGGATTAGCAACTCTAATCTGGCTAGCGTTATGATGCAGTACAGTCTTCTGGATCGCAGACCTGAAGAAACTGTTTTAGAATTATTGCATCAGAACCAAATTTCAGCAATAACTCGTGGTAGTTTAGCTCAAGGCATGCTTATTAATAAACCGGCGAAGCCTACCCTAGGTTATACTACGGAACAAGTAAATGAAGTAATTTATGCAGTGGTGAACACTAAAAATTCAATTTCATCTGCTCTGCAATATGTGCTACAACATCCAACCGTCTCTTCTGCAGTAACTGGAATTCGAACAATAGCCCAACTAGCAGAAATCTTGGAATCAGTTCAAGTAGAAATCCCAAGAACACAACTTCAAGAACTGGCTACTATTCTTCCTCCAAATGTTTACGAACTGCACCGATAGTAAACTTTAGATTAACCTCTCTCCTGTTTATTAACCGCTTAAAGTTCGTTTATAATACATCAAAATAATAGCAGACATTTTTGTCCACTATTATAATTTATTTCTTATATTGAAAACAAAAAGTATAACCAATGTTTTCAAAAGCGTGTGAATATGGTATTAGAGCATCTATCTTTATTGCTGAGCAATCAGTCTCTGATAATAAAGTGGGTTTGAAGGAAGTAGCTAATGCTATCGATTCCCCAGAGGCATATACCTCAAAAATATTACAGCAGCTTACAAGAAGTAATATCATTCACTCCGAAAAAGGTCCAAATGGTGGCTATTTTATTCATAATGCAGAACTTGATGCCATTAATTTGAGTGCTATAGTATCAGCAATTGATGGAGATGATATTTACAAAGGTTGCGGTTTAGGCTTCAATAACTGTGATGCAAATAAACCCTGTTCTATTCATTACCAGTTTGTGAAAATTAGGGACGAATTAAAGCACATGCTCGAAACTACTTCCCTATTAACATTATCTGAAGATATTAATGAAGGATTAGCCTTTTTGAGACGTTAAAAAAAAATTTAAACCTATAATGGACAATCTTGTCCAATACTTTAAGCATTGCTTAGGGTTAACAATAAAATCTAAAAAACTCGATAAGAATGAATATTCAAGAACACGATATGATTGGCGAATTGGTAGCTCAAGATTACAGAGCAGCTGCAGTATTTAAAAATTATGGCATAGATTTTTGTTGCCAAGGCAGCAGAACTATAAGCGATGCTTGTATAAAAGATAATGTAGATGCTCAAGCTGTTGTAAAAGATTTAAATGCCATATCAGAATCATCAGATGACAGAGCTACAGATTATAAATCATGGCCAGTAGATCTACTAACTCATTATATTACAAAAACACATCACCGCTATGTACGTGAAAAATGTATTGAGATTAAGCCCTACTTAGATAAGATTTGTAGAGTGCATGGAAGATCACATCCTGAATTACTCAAAATTAATGAACATTTTCTTGATACCGACCGGGAAATGGCTCACCACATGGTAGAGGAAGAAACTATTGTTTTCCCATTAATTAATGAAATGGATGAAGCTATTCAAACTGGTGTTGTTTCTGAAAAGCTTCGATCTACTGCCATTAAAAATCCAATTCAAAAAATGATGGATGAACATTTGGCTGAAGGTGATAGATTTAGAGAAATTGAAAGACTCACTAATAACTATACCCCACCTGAAGATGCATGTAATACCTACCGTGTTACTTTTGCACTACTAAAAGAATTTGAACAAGACTTACATCTTCATATTCATTTAGAAAATAACATTCTGTTCCCTAGAGCAATTGAATTCGAAAGACAGTTGCAGAATTAATTTCCGATGCCAGGTATTGGGTGCATAGTTAGGGTTATTTAAGCACCCAATATCCTGTTTTATATTACATACTATTAAGAGTTCCCTATCTATTTATATTACTTAAGCATGTTTATTTAGATAGTAATTGTTTTTTTAGAGAGCAAGAATTTTAAGCCAAATTCGCGGTAACACTACGCTATTTCATATTTTGAAAACATCTATATTTTATACACATTGAGTACACTCATTAGCTTTTAAGGTTGATGGTTTATGTTATGAAAATACACTGTATGTCAGGTTTATTTTTACTTCATCCGATGTAAATATACCATCATTTAAATAGTTTGTACCCAAGGGTACATTAAAACTATCTAAACGTTATTGCTTAATGTTTTAAACATTAAGAATTACATTAACATATAAATGGAGTTTGTTATGGACGATTTTAAATTGAAAATAGATTCAATAGAAAAAATAACCCGGGATGTATTGTGTATTAAAACTACCAAACCGAGCTCCTATAGTTTTAGCCCTGGCCAAGCTACCGAAGTAGCCATCAATAAAGCTGGATGGGAAGATAAAAAGAGAGCTTTTACCTTTACGAGCCTACCTAAAGATAATTTTCTAGAGTTTACCATAAAAACCTATCCTGATCATAATGGTGTTACCAATCAGATGCTAAGCTTAAAGCCAGCTGATGAATTACTAATTGGAGACTCTTGGGGAACTATTGGTTACAAAGGCGAAGGAACTTTTATTGCTGGTGGCGCAGGCGTTACTCCTTTTATTTCCATATTTAGATATTTAAACTCTAAGAATGAAATAGGAACTAATAAGCTTTTATTCGCTAATAAGACTACAGCCGACATCATACATAAAGAGGAATTTGAAACCATGTTAGGCAAAAATTTTGTTAATATTCTCTCCGATGAAGATAATAGTTCTTATGCGCATGGTTTTATAACAGAAGATTTTTTGAAATCAAATATTTCAGATTTAGGTAAACATGTGTATGTATGCGGCCCCCAGCCAATGATGGACGCAATAGAAAAGCAATTACTTAACTTAAACGTTGATAAGCATTTAATTATTAAAGAAGAATTCTAAGGGAACTCATGGATAAAAACATCTATCAATCAAAAAAAACATTACATATTAATGGCAAGGACTTAACCTATTACAGTCTCCCCGAACTAAAGAAACAGGGACACGCCATTAATAAACTCCCATTTTCTATTCGTATTTTATTAGAAAATGCTTTACGTAACTACGACGACTTTGGCGTAACAAAAGAAAATATAAATACTCTATTGCATTGGGAGCCAAAGGGAACCGACAAAGACATTCCTTTTAAACCTGCTCGAGTTTTAATGCAAGATTTTACGGGTGTACCAGCTGTAGTAGATATTGCAGCCTTGCGTGCAGAAGTAGCTCGAAAAGGAAAAAATCCAGATACAATCAATCCTCTCATTCCCGTAGATCTAGTTATCGATCACTCGGTTCAAGTAGATTACTTTGGAACGGAAGGCTCCTACTTCCGCAATATTGAAGAAGAGTACAAAAGGAACAACGAACGCTATCAATTCCTTAAGTGGGCTCAACAGTCGTTCGATAATTTTAGTGTGGTACCTCCTGGAATGGGAATTTGCCACCAAGTGAATCTCGAATACCTCTCGAAGGGCGTTATTGAACGTGATGGAGAAGTTTTCCCAGATACTTTGGTTGGTACCGATAGCCATACACCTATGGTAAACGGAATTGGTGTTGTTGGTTGGGGTGTTGGCGGTATTGAAGCAGAAGCGGCAATACTTGGTCAACCTATTTACTTTATTATGCCGGAAGTTATTGGCCTCAAATTGACAGGTAAATTGCCTCTAGGAGCTACTGCTACCGATCTTGTTCTAACTATTGCAAACATCCTTAGAAAGTTTGGGGTGGTTGGCAAGTTTGTAGAGGTTTTTGGATCAGGCTTAGATCATCTTTCTGTGCCTGATAGAGCTACCATTGGTAATATGTCGCCGGAATTTGGTTCTACAATTACTTACTTCCCAATTGATGATAAAACCTTAGACTATATGCGAAAAAGTAATCGTTCTGAGGAGCAAATTGCCTTGGTTGAGAAGTATTGCAAAACAAATATGTTGTGGCGCGAAAATGAAGACCAAATTAATTACACCGATGTGGTAGAATTAGATCTCTCTATCATAGAGCCAACTGTTGCAGGCCCAAAACGTCCACAGGATAAAATCCTTTTAAAAGATTTTAAGAATACATTCATTGACCTCTTAGATAAATCGTTCGATAGATCATATATAGAACAAGAGAAAAGAGAATTACTTAAATCCATCAAGCGTTTTGAAAATGAAGGTGGAGATCATATCCTTCGCACTTCCGACTATGACGCTCAAGTTGCAGAAGTGGATGTTCGGACAGACGATGACCTACATTCTATTTGGATTACTCGTGGCCAAGAACAGTTTATGCTGTCGGATGGCGCTGTAGTTATTGCGGCAATCACATCTTGTACTAACACTTCAAACCCATTTGTTATGGTTGGGGCGGGTTTAGTGGCTAGAAAAGCACGAGAGCGCGGAGTTAAGACTAAACCTTGGGTTAAAACATCGCTAGCGCCAGGTTCTAAAGTAGTTACCGATTACTTGGAAAAGGCTGATCTAATGAAAGATTTAGAAGCACTACAATTTCACTTAGTAGGCTATGGTTGTACTTCGTGTATTGGTAATTCAGGACCACTACCTCCAGATATAGCTAAAGCTGTAGATCAATATAATATGGTGGTGACTTCTGCCCTTTCGGGAAATAGAAACTTCGAGGCTAGGATTCATCCACAAGTTAAAATGAACTTCTTGATGTCGCCCATGCTTGTAGTTGCCTACGCTATTGCTGGCCGTGTTGATATTGACTTAATTAATGAGCCAATAAGCTACGACAATAATCAAGAGCCTGTTTTCTTGAAGGATATTTGGCCATCTGATGCCGAAATAAATGAAATATTAGACGAAGTACTCACTTCAGAAGATTTTGCTAAGAATTACGGCGAGATATTTGAAGGCAATGATGTCTGGAAAAATCTAGAAATCCCAAAAGACAAACTTTATCACTGGGATGATGAGTCGACATACATTAAAGAAATTCCGTTTTTCCACGGTATTTCAGAAAATCCAGAAGACCTCCAGGATATAGAAGATGCACGTGCACTTTTAGTATTGGGTGATAGTGTAACTACCGATCACATTTCTCCAGCTGGAATGTTTAGTGAAGACTCTGCTTCTGGGCAATATTTGCTAAGTCGTGGTGTAGCCAAAGAGCATTTCAACTCCTATGGTTCACGTAGAGGAAATGATGAAGTGATGGTGCGTGGTACTTTCGCAAATGTGCGTATTCAAAATAAACTAGCGGAAAAAGAAGGTGGTTATACCCGACACTTACCATCTGGTGAAGAGTTGAACGTGTACGATGCAGCTCAGAAATATAAAGAAACGGATACTCCCCTTGTTGTATTAGTAGGGAAAGAATACGGCAGTGGCTCCTCTAGAGACTGGGCTGCTAAAGGAACTTTCCTTTTAGGTATTAAAGCTGTTTTAGCTGAAAGTTATGAGCGAATTCACAGAAGTAACCTAGTTGGTTTAGGCGTGCTACCTCTAGAATATAAACCTGGTGAAACGGCAGAGAGTTTAGGACTTACTGGCGAAGAGCATTTCACATTTACAGGTATTGCAGAGGGTTTAAAGCCGCTTAAAGAAATAAAAGTTACCGCAACCGATGATGCAGGCAAAACAATCGAATTTAATGTAATTGCTCGCCTCGACTCCCTAATCGAAATTGAGTACTACCGCAACGGTGGAATACTGCAGTACGTCCTGCGTCAATTTCTAAAAAAAGAATAACCACGTTTATTTTGGGTGAAAATCCCGAGGAATAAACTTAACAACATTACGAAGCGCCCGATGAAGGCGGGCGTTTTTTTTTGGTTTGTAGAAAATATCAGATATGGCATTAAGCATATATATACCTAATGCCTTTATTATATCAACTTATAATGAATAAATATTAAATATTTTTAATCTAATAACATATTTCATAATAACTTACTTTCCTCTCCCCAATCCCCTGTTCCTTTTCATCCCCTATACCGTTAACTTGTGGGTTCGCAAATTGTTGAGATATTAATCTTAGCACGCATACAATATTCTATCCCAAAATTATATAATCATAGTTCTATTATGCTAAAGGCATCTTTCCATACCTCAAAAGGCACAATAAATATTAATTTATTCGAAGATAAAACTCCTAAAACAGTAGCTAATTTCGTAAATCTTGCTACAAGAGGATATTACGATAATTTAAACTTCCACCGAGTGATACCTAATTTTATGGTTCAAGGTGGTTGTCCTAATGGCGATGGCCGTGGTGGACCTGGTTACTCTTTTGAAGATGAGTTCACTCCTGAGTTAAAGCACGATACTCCTGGTATATTATCAATGGCTAATGCTGGTCCTGGAACGAACGGAAGCCAATTCTTCATCACACACATCCCAACCGATTGGTTAGACGGTAAGCATACTGTTTTTGGCGCTGTAGTATCCGATGAAGACATGGATGTTGTAAACTCTATTGTTCAAGGCGATAAAATTGAGTCGATAGAAATTATTGGGGATTATTCTGAATTACTCACTTCTGTACAAGAAGTAAGCATTTGGAATGAACTTTTAGATGATAATTTTAAGCACCTCTCTCCTAGCAATTAACTTAGTTTATTACATTACCCTTTCTCTATTTTTAATTAATTCAGAGAAAGGGTAAACTTTTTTTAATTTGCTACGTAGTAAGCCCTATCAACTAAATAATATTGATAGATATGAAAACCTTCTACTGTATTTTCTCATTAATACTAGGTGCGCTACTTTTTAGCCCTTCGGCATTCGCACAAACAGATTCAGATTATCCTGATAATTTGAGGTACAGAAAATGGCGACTTACTCTGGTTAATCCCATTAGCACAAACGGGCTAAAAGCCCCAAGCTATACGGCTAGATATTCAATCAACGTATTAGGCGGGTACCACGGTGGACTCGATGGCTTCGAAATTGGTGGTCTCTTTAACTATAATGAGAGATATTCTAATGGTGTTCAAATTGCGGGGTTAGTTAACGCAACCCAAGGCAGTATGAGTGGTATAAATGTCGCCGGCTTGGTCAACTTCGCCAATAATGATATGTCGGGTATTCAAGCAGCTGGTATTGGGAATTTTACCAACTCAGACCTAGCTGGCATTCAAGTTGCTGGCCTCGTAAACAACTCGCTAGGCAGTATTAGTGGCATTCAGGTTGCAGGAATTGCAAACATTAGTAACGAGTATTTAGAAGGTCTACAGTTCTCCTCCATATTAAACTTTGCTCATAATGATTTATCTGGGCTTCAGGTTTCTTCGGGCATTAATATTGCGCAAGGTGATGTAGAAGGTTTACAAATATCTGGTCTTTTAAGTTATGCAGGGCGTGATATTTCAGGGCTTCAAATCTCAGGTTTTGCAACTGTAAGTCGAGGAAACTCAGAAGGGTTAATAATGTCTACTGCACTTAATTATGGCAATAGAAATGCAAGTGGACTATTGCTAACAGGTGGTTTAAACGTTTCTCGAAATTTAGATGGACTTATGATATCTGGAATTGGAAATACCTCTAAAAACATGACTGGGGTTCAGCTTTCAGGTATATTTAATCTTGCAAATAGAGCTGAGGGAATGCAAATAGCTCCATTTAACTTTGCGAGAGAGTTTAATGGGCTTCCAATCGGACTTATAAGCTTATATGGAAATGGTAGGAAAAACATTGATCTTCGCTACACCGACGGTGGTTTTGCAGAATACACTTTTACTACTGGTACTTACAGAGTGTACAACATGGCTATTCTAGGTTATAACACCGCTTTAGATAGAGACGTATTTAGAGTAGGTATTGGAGCTGGGCTAGAAAGAAATATTGTAGATGTATATCCAAGATTAGATTTCCCTTCTGTATTTATAAACCAAGAGCTTAGTTTAGTGCATAATTTTGAAGATAAATGGGATCGTAAAACAAATATGATTCTCTCCTATCGTTTTCTAGTTGGTAAAAGGTTTGGAAGCGGGGTATCCATTTATGGTGGGCCTAGTTTCAACACTCAAATCACACGTGTAGCAGCAGCAAATGACTACACTTGGTATAGTTTATGGTCACCCGAGTGGAAAGGCAGACAATATAGATTTTGGGTTGGTTTTACAGCTGGTATTCGCTTATTCAAGCAAAAACGAGTTCCTAACTTAGATAAGAATTGGGATATTGATTATGAATGGTAGAAATATATTTAAGGTTTAGTGGTTATACAGTTCACACATAACACAAAGTCTTATATGAAATTTCTATCTTTTTTCACCTCTTCAGTTATAGGTTTATTGTTGCTTTTTTCAGTGGGCTGTTCCAAACCCCAAGATACTGAAGAAGCTCATTTGCATACTGTTCAGGCCCAAGACACACTCCAAGCTAAGGCATACCCCGTTATGAAAACTGATGCTGAATGGAAGCGGATTTTAACTTCGAGCCAATACAGGGTTTTGCGAAAAGGTAGTACCGAATTACCCTTCATAAATGAGTACAATAAGAATAAAGAAGAAGGAATATACGTTTGTGGTGCCTGTGGACAACCTTTATACAGTTCCGAAACTAAATATGAAAGTGGCACTGGCTGGCCTAGCTTTTGGAAGCCAATAGCCCTAGACAACGTTCAAGAAAAAGAAGATAACAGCCTATTTATGAGTCGCACTGAAATTGTGTGTTCAAATTGTGGCAGCCATATTGGCCATGTTTTTGATGATGGGCCCCAACCTACCGGGCTCAGATACTGCATGAACTCTGCTGCTTTAAATTTTATACCAAAGTAATAACCGTCTAATTTTTTAGTAGTATATTTGAATACATTATATAGTAGATATAAATGATCTGCTTTAATGTACTAGCTAATGCATTACTTAGTTTAAAATAAATCTTCAAGAGTACAATGGATAAAAAAAGAAATTTAGTAAATAAAGATCTATCGACTAATAGTATAATGGATCCAATTGGTCGATTAATGGGATTGCGCTATAAATCTCATCCGTGGCACGGTATTGATATTGGAGCTAATGCGCCACAAATTGTGACCAGTTTTATTGAAGTGGTGCCTACTGATACAATTAAATATGAAATAGATAAAGTAAGTGGTTACTTGCGAATTGATAGACCTCAAAAATATTCTAACGTAGTTCCTTCTTTATATGGTTTTATACCTCAAACATTTTGTGGGGATGGTGTGGGCCAATATTGTTCTGAGAAAATTGATAAACCTGGTATTAAAGGAGATGGTGACCCCTTAGATGTGTGTATTTTAACTGAAAAGGATGTTATGCACGGTGATATTATTGCTGAAGTAATTCCAATCGGAGGTTTTAGAATGATAGACAACAATGAAGCCGATGATAAAATTATATCTGTGTTAAAAGGTGATGTTGTTTATGGTGATTTTACTGATGTTTCACAGTTGCCTGAATTGGTTCTTGAGAGACTGAAACACTACTTTTTGACCTACAAAGATATGCCAGGTGAAAAGCGTGAATCTGAAATTACTCATGTTTACAATGCTGAGGAAGCACATGAAGTAATTGAATTGTCTATGATCGATTACGAATCTCGCTTTGAAAAGCTTAGAAGTGCACTATCCTCTTACTAGTTCATTTATAGAGTATGGATAATGATTTTATCACGGGTTAGATGTTTAAATGTAAGCGTCTAATCTGTGAAAAATACATTAAGGCTTATTCACACTTATTATAAATGAACACGCATCTATACTTTTAGTCCACAAATTCATTAAAATGTACCTTTGATATGTTCGAGTAACCAACAAAATACCAGGGATATATAAATGGTTCAAAAAGCAGAAGTAGTTGAAATTGCGCAGTTCAATCCAAATATTAAAAAATATCTATTTTGGTATATATCAATATTGTTTTGCGCATTTATAATAACCATACCACTTGTACCCATAGTGATGATAGTTTCTCATTTCTTCATCCGAAAATATTTTGACCGACTTCACTGCGAACTAACTACTAGAACTCTCAAGTTTAACAAAGGCTATGTCTTTAGAACTGAAAAGACTATTCCTCTTGACAAAATTCAAGATCTAACTTTTAAAGAAGGTCCTTTACTAAAAATATTTGGGCTGAGTATTTTAAAAATAGAGACCGCTGGCAGTTCACAGCAAGGTGTATCTGATTTAACCTTAATCGGGATAATAAATGCATCCAGCTTTAGAGACAAAGTTCTAGAGCAACGAGATACTGTAACCGATATTAAAAGTAGCAGAACCGATAGCTCTAATACAGAAAATTTACTTTCTGTACTGCAAGATATAAGGCAGTCGCTCCAAAATATTGAAACCAAGATTGAATAATCAGCTGTAGATGTCCATGGTTTAGAAGGCCATTTTACCTGAGAAGCATCTCCATAGTTAAATTGCTGCGTTAATTCTCTTTACCTTAATTTATAGCCGCTAGGCTCTGTTTTTAGCCATTAATCTTCTGTTATAGAAAAACACTAATAGTAGTGCTACGCCCCATTGTAATAGTACGGTTGCTACTGAGAATGAACTTAATGGATTATACCACGCATCCGATTCAGCAACACTTCTATACATCCACCAAACAAGTAAGGTTATAGCTTCTACAGGTACTATATATTTAATAATGATGTCCCAAAATGCAGGCAATGTAGAGCCTCTTTCTTCAACATTAATAAGCTCTGTCCTAAATTTCTTAGCACCATATTTAATTACCGCGTACGAGACAAATGCGCCTGAAACCAACAAACCAACTCCCCACACAAAATCCTGATTAGCAAAAACCTCTAGGTTCGTTGCCGATGGTATTCCCATAACAAAACCCGTTGTTCCAATAAGAATAGTTGCTTTTTTACGATTGGTTCCACCATCCACAAAAACTTTAACTGCTAGTTCTATCATTGATATCAAAGAGCTAAAGGCTGCAAATGTGAGGGCAAGGAAGAACATTATGGAAAATATACCTCCACCTCCCATGCTTGCGAATAATTGAGGCATCCAAATAAAAGTAAGCCCAGTTGAGGCGGGTCCAGATGTTTTCATTACATCTAGAATTTCTCTTGTATTCATTGATGAACCTAAAGAGCCAAATACGGTAGAAAAAATAATGATTGCTGCCACTAAAGATACCAAGTTATTGCCAATTCCAGTTTGGAATGCTGAAATGGTGATATCATCTTTCATGCGCATATAGGCCGCATAGGTAAGAATAAGACCCCAAGCTGCTCCCGTATCCCACGCATTTTGTGTGAGCGCTTCTAACCAAAGATTAGGATTTTTAAGATCTGACCAATCTGGCGTAAACAGATACTTTACTCCTTCAAAACTTCCTTCGAGTGATAAAGATTTAAACAAAGAGATTAGTAATACCACAACTAGCGATGGTATAAGAATCTTGTTTACCTTTTCAATCGATTTTATTCCCTTAATAACTACCACTCCACCAAAAAACATGGCAATGAAATGGGTTACCACTGGCCAATTAGAGCTTTGAAACCCATTCCATACACTCATCGATTGCTCAAAAGTTGTTGGCAAAGTAGTTGTAATAGATTCGGTTAAATAGAACAGGCACCAACCGGCAACTACACTATAGTAAAACATAATTGCCGTGGCTACGAACCCAATAAAGCCACCCATCCAGCCTTTTTTCTCACCTATCAGTTCAACAAAAGAGCCTACTACCCCTTTACGTCCATTCCTACCAATACCATATTCTGCTATAATAAGAGGTATAGACCACAGAAATAAAAATGCTACCCAAGCTACTAAAAATGCCCCCGCACCTTCTTCACCACCGTTTTGCGCCGCTATTCTTGGGAAACGCCAAATATTACCGGTACCTATTGCAATGCCAAGCACACTTAATATGAGGCCTAATTTCGATGAAAAGCGTTCTTTAGTATATTCCATACAAGATATATGATTATTTTATGTTATTAATAGGGTGCTATCGTTCATCCCATTAATATTTTTACTTTTTGTAGTTTCTTCCGTTTTGATTCAAGATAGGCTATGCCTATAATTGCGGTTCTATATAATGGGTAAAAGATGATTATCCAAAACTTTTTTCATCCGAAATTATAATCAATGTTTTCAAACCATAAAAATACCAATAAATATCTAGCGCTGTTGGTTTTTTTCATAGCGCTTATTACCTATACATTAACACTCGCCCCTACTGCTAGTTTTTGGGATTCAGGTGAATTCATTGCTGTGGCGCATGGGTTGCAGGTAAACCATCCCCCTGGCGCTCCTTTGTATTCTCTTATAGGTAGACTGTTTTCCATGTTTATGCCTACGCAGTATGTGGCAGTTAGCATCAACTTTATGAGTGCACTTTCTTCAGCTCTTACTGTGATGCTTTTATACCTAATCATTGTGCGATTAGTGCGTGAATTTAAGGGCGATGTTGCTCAAATGAGCACCATGGATAAAATTGGAATGTATGGAGGAGCACTAGTAGGCTCTTTAACCTTTGCTTTTACCGACACTTTTTGGTTTAACGCGGTTGAGGCTGAAGTTTATGCTATTTCAATATTTTTTACTGCTATTGTGGTTTGGCTTGCTCTCAAATGGGCCGATAAACACGACGAACCATATAATGAGAAATGGCTCGTATTAATAGCTTATATGTTTGGGTTGGCAATTGGAGTCCACTTATTAAACATTCTAGCTATATTCTTTGTAGCTCTAATTATTTACTTCAAGCGTAAAGATTTCTCATTGATTTCTTTTGGGATAATGGGAATACTTGCAGTTCTCTCTTTCTTCTTGATTTATCCTTTTACCATTCAAACCATTCCAGATATTGCGTCTAAAATTAGTGGCGCAACCTATGGTTTAATTGGTCCCATGACTTTTATTATTTTGGTGATAGCAGCTGTAGTTTTCGGAATTTATTATACCCAAAAGAAAAAGCTTCGCTTACCGAATATTGTTCTTATTAGTTATTTAATGATATTGATTGGCTATTCTTCGTATTCAGTTATAATGATTCGTTCAATTGCTGATCCTCCTATCGATGAGAACGATCCTGAAACTATAGAAGCCTTTGTTAGTTATCTAAAACGTGAGCAGTATGGATCTACCCCAATTCTTAAGGGTAAGAACTTTGATAATGTAACTGGGCAAATAAGTAGAAATGAAGAATCATTTTTCCCACGTAGATATTCACAAGATCCAAATCATTTAAAATTCTACTCTCGCTACGATAGTAACTGGTCATTCTTTTGGAATTACCAAGTAAACCATATGTATATCAGATATTTCAATTGGAACTTTATTGGTCGTGAGGCTGATGTACAAGATGCTGGTTGGCAATCGGGGTTTTCAGCTCCGCGGTATCCCGATAATATGGCAAGTAATTCCTATTACTACATCCCTTTTATACTTGGCATATTTGGGTTAATCTATCATTTTTCATCCGATTGGAGGCGTGCTTTTGCTGTAACTGTATTATTTATAGTTACAGGACTAGCTATTATTGTATTCCTCAATCAAACACCATTTCAACCTCGAGAACGGGATTATGCCTATGTCGGCTCCTATTTCGCTTTTGCAATTTGGATTGGATTAGGTGTTACGGGATTAGTAGATCTAGCAAAATCTTATTTAAAAGAAAAGCCAACAATTGCCTATGGTATAATTGGGCTTTGCCTATTAGGTTCTCCCCTCTTAATGGCATCTCAAAACTGGGATGACCACGACAGAAGTTCGCGTTATGTAGCGCCTGATTATGCAAAAAACTTGCTTAATTCAGTTGCTCCCAACGCTATTTTATTTACTAATGGTGATAACGACACTTTCCCTCTTTGGTACGCCCAGGAAGTTGAAGGTGTTAGAACAGACGTTCGTATTGTTTGTTTAAGCCTGTTAAATACCGACTGGTATATCAAGCAGCTCAAAAAACAATGGTCGCATGAATCAGCACCTTTACCTATAACACTTAGTGATGCCGAAATTGATCAAATGACTGCTGGCTTATCGGCTTGGCAACCAACCAATATCACTATCCCTGTTGATAAAGAACTTCTTAAGAAAGCTTTTTCTGAAGACGCTGAGTATAAGGAAGCTATTGGTGTAAAATCTGACGTCACCATACCAATACTGCAAACTGGTACTGATTTCGAGATACCTGTTGATTCATTAGACGATGAAATGAGCTGGCATTTTGCTGGACGCTTGTTCGGCCAAGACGCCAACGGAAATGATATCCGTTATCTGCAAACTCAAGATCGTTTGATACTAGAGCTTCTACAGCAAAACAATTGGCTACGCCCTGTTTACTTTGCAAATACGGTTTCACAAAGCAGTCAATTGAACTTGCAACCATATTTTAGAACCGAAGGTAAAGCTTACCGCGTAATCCCTAAAAAGAGTGATCATCGCACCCAAGGTTATATTGATACTGACATACATACCGACAGACTCAGAAAATTCGAGTTTAGAAACTGGAATGATTCTAACTTATATCTAGACGAAAACATTCGCCGTATGCTTGGCAACTATCGTTATAACTTCCTTCAGTTAGCAGAGCGTTTTATGGAACTGAATCAACCTGATAGTGCAGCTTATTGGTTAAATCTAGGGGAAGAAAAAGTTCCTTTCAGAAAAGATGAATCTGCAGGAACAGTAAAAATTCTGTATGCTAATCGTTATGCTCAAATCAATCGTACCGACGATGCTTTACGTTTAATAAACGCTTCTATAGATGAACTCGAAAGCAACCTACTTAGTTCTTTAGATTCTTATGTTAGCGCTCAAGAGCAGCTTAATGATTTGAACACTCAGCTTGAAAATGCACGTCGTAATGTGAATATGAAAGCTCAGCAGAGAATTAGGCAACAAATGAATACGGTGTATAACGAAGCACAAGAAATTGGCCGTAACGAGGTGATGAGTCATCGCCAAATTATGGTATTAGCACAATACGTGTACTTTGTTGCTGGCGATGAAGCGAAAGGATTAGAATTAGCCGCAAAAATTAATGGTTTATTCAAAGACACTCCTTTCCCCGAAATACCAGCAAATGAAGAGCAAAGCAGACAAACTGTAGCAGCCTACGGTTTATAACAATAAAGTATTTATAGTTAGCTGTGGGTATTGTATATTCTACACAGCTAACTAGTTTTTATTATGATTCATCAATTTACAGCCGAAAATATCACCACAATTGGAAAAGTTCTAGGTGCCACTCCTAAACCCCTTGGCAACGATGTTTTCCGTATCGAAGTAAAAAACGAAGAGGATAATCTACGCCTAGCTTTAGAAATTCATCTTGGCCTTGATGTAAAAGGTGAACAGATGAATATGGTTTCGGTGTACGCTTACAATACTTTTTTGCAACTACATAATTGTACAGCATTTGTAGCAAGCGATATTCTGCAACAAGTCACTTTTTTTGGAAAATCTGGCGATAAAACCTCTGGTTTAATTGTAGAGAAAGCGGCTGGTTGTAGTTTATATGCTAATGTTGATGAGTCTATTTTATCGGGCGACTTTACCCAACTCCCCGAAGATATGATGATGTGCGGCATTGCCCTTTCTCTCACTGAAACCATGGACGACGATTTCACTTTTTAAATAGCATTCTGTGGAAGACTCCTCTCCCCTTCAAATTCTCAATCAAACCTCAATAGTTCTACCTTTCGAAGAATCAGAAGCTCAAACTTTGATTACTGAAATTGAGAAGGATCAAAAATGTAGTTTCTCTTCTGTTGAACTCGTTTATGTAGATGAAGAAGAAATTGTTCGCATAAATAATGAGTTCTTACAGCACGATTATATCACAGACATTATTACCTTTAGATATGATGAGGACGAAAGCAACTCTGAAATTGAAGGAAGCCTTGTTTGTTGTGCCCCACGCATAAAAGAACAAGCCGCTGAGTTTAATCAAACCGAGAAGCAGGAGTTTCTACGCATTATTGTTCATGGGCTATTACATCTAGTTGGTTACGACGATCAAAGTGATGCAGAAAAAACAGAAATGACCCGTTTAGAAGATCGGTTTTTAGCATCCCTTAGTTTATAATAACTACGGTTTATTTATTGGATCCATCATAACATTAGTATCTATTTCTCGTAGTCTTCAAAAACTAATTATACATGGCCGACGAAAACAATAATATAATTTACGAGCGTACTAAAGAGTACGGGAAACAGTTTTGGGAATTAATTAAAACCAAACTAGATCAACAACCGAATTTAGGTGAAATAAAAGTTGAACGGGTGGCTCCTCTAAAAACTCCCGTAAGCAACTCTGTATTCTTAAAACTTCTTTTTGGGTTTCCATATTTACTAGCAATCGTTTTTGTGTTTTCTTTCTACTGGGACCTGAATGGCGTAGAAACTACTATATTTGGTACTACCATTGAGTTTGAAGGATTACTACGAATATTAAGTATTAGTGGTTTGATTGGCTTTCTTACAAATTGGCTAGCCATTACCATGTTATTTAGGCCCACTATGCCCCGCCCAATTTTTGGGCAAGGTTTGGTCCCCGCACAAAAGGAACGAATATCCTATCGTTTGGCTGTAGCCGTTTCTGAAGATTTGATTAATCCGGATATCATTAAACAGAAAATTCAAGAATCTGAAGCCATCTCGAAATATCGAGAAATTGCAACTCAATATATTCGCACTGTAATTGAAGATGAAGAGTTTAGATTGGGTGTAAAGTCTCTAGCACTAAATTATATTGATGAGATGATTGCCCAACCAGAAGTACGGGCTTCTATAGCAAAATCTATAATCGACCAAATCGAAAACAACTTAGAAGATAGTTCTTTCGAAAAGATTGCCCTTAGAGCTTACAGTTTTATAAAGGGACAAGAAATGCAGCAGTTGGTTGAGGAGGCTCTTACAAAACTGCCTAATAACGTAGAGAAAGGCCTCGACAAGCTAGATGTGTTTTTAGATTATTTGCCAGAGAAAATAAATGAGAACAGTGAGTCTATTGAAAACATTGTTACTTCATTATTATATAAGCTCATTAATCAGCTTGATGTTCACGCCCTAGTTGAAGATAATTTAAGGCAATATGACGAACGTAGGCTTGAAAAATTGATTAAAAACGCCAGTAACGACCAACTTCAGTATATACAGTTTTTAGGAGCAATATTAGGTACTTTTGGTGGATTTGTGATTTGGAAACCAATAGCTAGCCTTGTATTCTTAGCCGTTATTATATCAATCACTTTTGCGCTCGATCATCTACTTTATACAATTAATAAAAACAAGAAATAACCTTTGGTTAAAATTCTAAACTAAACACACTTTCATACACAGTATGCATAAAATTAAATTTCTATTACTTGCAGTATTCTTAGTTTCTGCCTGTTCATCATCCAAAACTCTTGTTACAAAAACATCCGATTCTGAAATATCAGAAGTAGCCTTAAAAGAGGAAGCCGCCAAAAACTGGCATCTAGAATCCATTTCAAGTTCTGATTATTTTGGAATTGAAGCGAATAGAGCATACTCAGAATTACTTGCTAATAAAACACCATCCAAAAAAGTGGTTGTTGCAATTATTGATTCAGGTACCGATATCTATCACGAAGATTTAGCTGCTAATATTTGGGTAAATGAAGGTGAAATTCCTGGCAACGGCATAGATGACGATGGCAATGGTTATGTGGATGACGTTCATGGTTGGAACTTTATTGGTGGCGACAATGGCGAGCATTTAGACAAAGACACCTACGAAGTAACACGCTTGTATGTATCACTTTCAGAGAAGTTTGCGGGAATGGATTCCGCAACTATGTCAAATGATGAAGACTACGACCTCTTCTTAAAAGTGCTAGATGATTTCGAGAAAAAAAGAGATGAAGCGAATACAAATTTCCAGCAGTTAGAACAAGTACAACAAATGGTGCAATGGTCAAAAATGCAGCTCAATATTTCTAGCCTAGATTCATTGGATGCTAGTTCTTTAGAGATTGAAGAAGGTAATTCGCCAGAATTAAAGCAGGCCAAAGAAATACTTGGTTACTATAGTCGCCTAGGTGTTTCTGAATCGGATATAGAAGAGGCTGTAAATCATTACAGTAACCAAGTAAATTATAGTTTTAATGCTGATTTTGACCCACGCTATATTGTTGGTGACGATTACGAAGATTTAACAAACAGATTTTATGGCAATAATGACGTAAAAGGCCCGAGTAGCGATCATGGAACCCATGTTGCAGGAATTGTTGGCGCTGTTCGCAATAATGGTTTAGGAATTGATGGTATTGCAAATAACGTAGCTCTAATGATTGTTCGAACTGTACCTGATGGCGACGAACGAGATAAAGACGTTGCGAATGCTGTACGTTACGCAGTAGATAATGGCGCAGATATTATAAACATGAGTTTTGGAAAAGGTTATTCTCCTGAAGAAGCTTACGTTGATGCCGCATTTAAGTATGCCGACGAACAAGGCGTACTTGTTATTCATAGTGCGGGTAACGATGGTAAGAATAATGATGACATTAAAACCTATCCAAATAAATATTTCTTAGATGGTACTATCTCGCAGAATTTTATTTCAGTTGGTGCTTCATCTTGGTCGCCCGCCAGCGACTCTTCGCTAGCCGCCCCATTTAGTAACTATGGCAGCTCAGTAGATTTATTTGCACCTGGTGTTGATGTGTATTCTACCTACCCAGAGAACACCTATAAAGCTGCAAGTGGTACAAGTATGGCTGGACCAGTTGTTGCAGGCGCTGCGGCTTTAATTATGTCTTATTATCCAGAACTAACTGCGAGTGATGTGAAAGAAATTTTAATAAAATCTGCCACAATAATTGGCGATACTCCAGTTTTCAAACCTGGTAGCACAGAGATTGTTCCATTCTCAACATTATCGGCAACAGGTGGAATTGTAAATGTGTACCAAGCGTTAAAGTTAGCTCAAAACAAATAACTAGATTGTAGAATATTGGCAAACTTGGAGAATAACTTCGATGCTTATGTAATAGGCTCAGGTCCAAATGGCTTGGCCGCTGCCATTAATTTGGCGCAAAAAGGACTTAAAGTTAAAGTTTTCGAAGCTAAAGACACTATTGGTGGGGGCACTCGAACTCAGGAGCTTACAGAACCTGGTTTCTTACATGATGTTTGCTCGGCAGTGCACCCAACAGCGGTCTCTTCTCCATTTTTCAATACCCTTCCCCTAGCCGATTATGGGTTAGAGTGGATTTATCCAGAATTCCAAATTGCACATCCTTTAGCCAATAACGAAGCTGTAATTATTGAACAGTCGTTCGAAAATACTTTGCAAAGGCTTGGGAAAGATGGTAAAAACTATAGCAGCTTATTTAAGAGTTTAATTGATTCATGGCCGCTTTTAGTTGAGGATGTTTTTGGAACTCTGCGTGTACCCAAACACCCTCTACAACTAATCCGTTTTGGATGGTTCGGGATGTTTTCAGCCAAACATCTTTCTAATTCCCTTTTTAAATCCGATGACCTAAAAACATACTTCGCTGGGCTCGCTGCACATAGCATTATTCCACTCGAAAAAGCTTTTACAGCCACCTTTGGGTTGATGTTAGGCATTACAGCTCACACCGTAGGTTGGCCCATCGCAAAAGGCGGTTCCAAAAGTATCACTGACGCCCTAGCTGCATATTTTATTTCACTAGGTGGCGTCATAGAAACGAATCGACACATACAATCCCTCGATGAGTTTCCAGAAAACAAACCAATTCTTTTTGACCTCACTCCTCGTCAGATTGTTCAAATAGCTGGTAACAGAATTCCTGATTCAATAAGAAATCGGCTAAAAAAGTATACCTACGGTCCTGGTGTTTTTAAAATGGATTTTGCGCTTTCTGAACCCACACCTTGGGCAAATAAAGAAGCTCGTAGAGCAGGAACTCTCCACCTTGGTTCCACCTATGCTGAAATTGCTAAATCAGAGCGCGACATGTGGAATGGAATACATTCAGAAAAACCGTATGTGTTAATATCGCAACCAAGTATATTTGACGAAACTAGAGCCCCAAAAGGTAAACATACACTTTGGGCATACTGCCACGTACCCGCTGGTAGTACTAAAGATATGACGGTGGAAATTGAAAACCAGATCGAACGCTATGCACCTGGTTTTAAAGATACTATCATTTCAAAAGCATTGATGAACACGGTAGAGTTTGAAAAATATAATCCTAATTATATCGGTGGCGATATAAACGGTGGTGCACAATTTGCGACTCAACTATTTGGCCGTCCTTTATTCAAATGGAACCCTTATAAACTAGGTGACAAAGGGATTTATATTTGCTCCTCTTCCACTCCTCCTGGCGGTGGTGTACACGGCATGGCGGGTTTTCACGCCTCGCAAACCGTGCTTAAAAATGAATTTAACCTGCCTTAAGCCATTCGTTTATTTTTCGAATTCTGCTCTATGATTATCAGGATCTAAGAAGCGAAGCGTTTGCCAGCGGTACATTCCACTGTCGTGATTGTCGGACCAAGTAATTTTTAATGCATGATTACCAATCTGCTCCACATCACGAATGTGAATTGGCGTAGGATTCTTCTCAAAAAATAGAGCAGGCTCGAACTCGCCCATACTCGAATGTCCCCCACGGCAAATTGCACAAGGACAATTTTCACGTAAACCACGTAACGGGTAGATAGAAATCTTTCCATCCGACCAAGTAATTTCTAGTTTTTGGTCGCCATTACTCACTTCTATACCCGTAGGATAAATTTCCATATTATATTTTACTTCTGTTATTATTATGCTGAAATTAAGAAATGATTTGGACTATTATATCTGCTATTACTGTATTTCTATTTAGCCTTTGGCTTGGCTACAAAAAATTTGTTCATATAGATCAAATATCGGCCCGCACATTTCTAATGGGTACAACATTTGCGCTTGCAACGTTTCTAATACTGCGTTTTTTACACGATTTAGGGTATTTCCCCGAAGCCATTGCAGGAGGGTTTATGGCTTCTTTATATGCACTAATAGCGGGAATATTGTTTGGTACTGCTTATCGACAGTATAAAAACAAATCAGAAATGGGTGCGATCGAATATTTTAACCGAAGTTTTGCTTCCGATATTTTACCCAATCTAATTGCCCTTACTCTAATAGTTGCGGGTATTGCACGCACATCAATATTCAATGATTTAGCAATTACACCCATTAGAATAACCGCAGGCCTCTCGCTCATTAGCTTAGGGGTGTATGGTTTAACCATGCGCTTAATACCGGAGTTTCGAAGAAAAGGGTTCGTCTTATTAGACAGAACTATATTATGGACAAACTTTTTATCCTTTAAATGGGTTAGCGAAGATGTACTTGAGCTTGAGTTCAGATACAACCAGGTTATTAGAATTTATCACACCGTAATTCCTCTCGAAGACCGTGCTAGGGTTGAGGAAATTTTAAATAAAAAATTAATTCAAAAACTAGAGCAGCAACAAGACGAAGAAACCGAATAATCATTAGTGGTTATTTGTTTATTTTAGCTGTTTAAAGTTCAAACCATTAAAGTATTACATAAATATGGCATCATTCGATATTGTAAATGAAATTGACAACCAAGAAGTAGACAACGCGGTTAACAATACCGTTAAAGAAATATCTACTCGCTACGATTTCCGTGGGCTACATACCGAAGTTACCTTTCACAGTAAAGAAAATAGAATTCACCTTGTAGCTGCAGAAAACATGAAAATGCAAGCAGTGAAAGAAATGCTTATAAAAAACTTTGTGAAACGTGGTATCGACTCCAAAGTACTCGATTTTGGTGAAGAAGAAGGTACTTCTCAAGGTCATCTAAAAATGGATGTAACGCTTAAAGAAGGTATCGATCGCGAAACAGCCAAGAAAATTGTGAAAGAGATTAAAGACACCAAGCTTAAAGTTCAGCCACAAATTCAGGATGAGCAAGTTCGCGTAAATGGTAAAAAGATTGACGATTTACAGGCTGTAATTGCACATCTAAAAAGTAAAGATATGGGAGTACCTTTACAATTTACTAATATGAAATAATATACTCCTAGTCACTAATTTTCTATGATTCACCGCAATATTTTTCGCAGACTAGTCTGTATTTTGATGTTTTCTATTTTGGGAGGCATTCAAACTCAGGCTCAAACGCAATCAACTCAACCTACAAACAAGACTTTAATTGTTGGTGTTGCTGGCACTGAACCCTTCGTTATAATAGAAGATGCTTCTGGTATTCCAAATGGGTTAGCAATTGAGATCTGGCAAGATCTAGCGAATAAAATGCGGTGGATTTATGAATATAAAACCTTCGATACGGTAAACGATGCGCTAAATGCTCTAGAGCAGGGAGAGCTGGATTTGGTGGTCGGGCCAATTAGTATCACTTCACAACGAGTCTCAAAATTCCGATTCTCGCAACCTTTTTATCAATCAAGTCTATCTATTGTTTCTCGGGCAGAGTCACCAAGTATCTGGAATAGAATTAGTCCATTCTTTAGCTTCAAATTATTAATAGCTGTTGGGGTTTTTCTAGTGATTTTAGCTTTTGTTGGCATGTTGTTGTGGCTGGCAGAACGCAAGCAATCGCCCGACCAATTCCCTTCTACCCCACTGAGTGGTATTTTGAATGGAATGTGGTTAGCTATTGTAACCATGAGCACCACAGGCTATGGCGATAAAGCGCCGATTACATTTTGGGGACGAATTATTGCAGGCACTTGGATGGTTGTTTCTATAATATTTGCAACTTCTATGGTGGCAGGAATTGCAAGTACACTCACTCTGTCTGGTCTAGGCTCAACCACAATTACTAATATTGAGCAACTTAAAGGCAAAAATACTGCTACTGTTTTTGGCTCTCCATCAGAGGTGTTTTTAAAGGAACGCCATGTTTCTGTAATTACCGTTAGTGAGTTAGATGAAGCTTTCACTAAACTAGATAAACGCGAGGTTGACGCTATAGTTTATGACCGTCCTCAATTACTATATCATTTAAAAAATTATGGCAATGATAACTTATATCTTGCCAAAGCAGAGTATTACAAACAAGGATATGGCTTTGCATTTCCACTAAATACAAACTTAGTGTACGATGCTAACAGAGCTCTACTTGAACTTGCTGAAGATAATATCATAGAAAGAATCACAGGCTATTATTTAGGCAGAGAGAAGTAGGAATTTTACTATTTCAATAAAATTCCTACCTATTTATTCTACATTTTAGTCCATCTTTTCACGTTCTACCATAATGCAACGGTTTTTGATGTAGGGAATGTCGTTCGCCTCGGCAAGCTGTTCAGCTTCGGGTGATGACACATCCAACTGAGTCCATACCGTAGGATTTTGTCCTGTAGTTTCTTTCCATTTCAACACTTCTTCCATTACGCCGGCAGTATGCTCTTTACTGCGAAAAATATTAATAATATCAACTTGAGTATCGCTGGGTATTAATTTCAATTCACGATAACATTTTACACCCAAAATTTCGTCGTGCCCAGGATTCACAGGAATTACAGTATACCCTCTCTCCATTAAGAATTTGGCAATATAATTACTTGTTCTATAGGGATTGGGTGAACAACCAATCATAACAATGGTTTTGGCTGATTTTAGTACATCTTTCACATTAACTGTCATCACAATTAGGATCTAGGATTAGGGGTAATATTTAAATTCAATTTTCAGTAACTTAAAGCTTATTAATCAATTTATAATTCCTAAAAAGAGGAAACGTTTTGTCAATAGTAAAAGACGGTGACACCGTAAAAGTTCATTACACAGGTCAACTTGAAGATGGTTCTGTGTTCGACTCATCCATTCAAAGAGAACCACTAGAGTTTACCCTTGGCCAAGGGCAACTTATTCCAGGCTTCGAGAAAGCTGTAGTTGGTTTAAAAGTTGGTGAAAAAACCACAGCAAATATCCCTTGCGCTGAAGCGTATGGCGACGAAAACCCAGAGATGATTCTAGAAGTAGAAAAAAGTCATCTACCAGAAGATTTAGATCCAGAAGTTGGTGTTCAACTTCAACTAAATCAGCCAGACGGACAAGTTATTCCTGTTCAAATTACCAAAGTGGAAGGCGATAAAGTAACTATTGACGCTAACCACCCACTTGCTGGTAAAGATCTTATTTTCAACATTGAATTAGTTGAAATAGCGTAATAGCTAAACCAATATAGCTCCAGATTGTTTGCTTTTTAGCACTTTCTGGAGTTTTTTATTTTACCCTATCCCTCCCATTTATATTTTTCTAAAACAGTTTTATGGCTGACTTCACCCAACCTTCCAGTATTTCAATAACCTGCCCTAAAGGTATGGTTCCTTATCTTAAGCAAGAGCTTGAAGATCTTGGTTTCCCGATTGTAAAAGAGCGGTTGGCTGGAGTAGAAACAACGGGCACCCTGCACGATTGTATGAGGCTTAATTTAGAATTACGCTGCGCGCATCGGGTGCATTATTTATTAAAAACATTTTTATGCCGTAATGCCGACGAGATTCATCGCGAGGTTTTTAAAATACCTTGGGAAGAATACATCGACAAACATGGTTATGTGAGTATTACCTCCTTTATTAAAAACAGTACTATCACTAATACTCAGTTTGCAAATTTAACGGTAAAAGATGCTATTGTAGATAGAATTAGAGAACAAACAGGCACTCGCCCCGATTCTGGTTCTGATTTAGGTAAAACTGTAGTTTTTCTTTTTTGGAAAGGAATCGAAGCTTCTATCTATTTAGATACTTCAGGTGAATCAATTTCACGTCGTGGTTACAAAGTGGATAATCACACCGCATCAATGCAAGAAACTTTGGCTGCCACCATAATAAAAGCTAGCAAATGGCAACCAGGTCAACATTTTATAAACCCTATGTGCGGAAGTGGAACTTTAGCCATTGAAGCCGCGCTGATTGCAACAAAAAGAGCTCCTGGTCTACTACGTCCCAATTTTGGCGTTAAACATATTGTAGGTTTTGATGTTGGTGAATGGAATGGCTTACGTACCGATATAAAAGATGCTTCAACAAAAGATTTTGAAGGCAGAATTATTGCTACCGATTTAGATCCACGTGCAATAAAGATTGCTAAGAAAAATGCCCAGACTGCTGGTGTAGATCATCTAATTGAATTCAAAGTTTGCGATTTCCGTGATACTGAAATTCCAGAAGGCGACGGCGTTGTAGTATTCAATCCACCTTATGGCGAGCGTTTAGGTGAAACCGAAGAACTGGAAGAACTTTACACTACCATCGGCGATTTCTTTAAACATCGCTGTAGCGGTAAATGGGGCTATGTATTTACTGGGAATTTTGATCTCGCTAAAAAAGTAGGCCTACGCACCAGCCAACGCATTGAGCTTTACAACTCTACCATCGAGTGTAGGTTGTTAGAGTACGAATTGTATAAATAACATTACCGGCTGGTTGAAACCTAAGCTTCTTCCCTTGGTGCTTAGTTCGTGGTAATAACTTTTCCAAAGTTTATACCGCTCATATTTAGTAGGTGACAAATAGTTTAACTTTGGAAAAGTTAGTCATTCGATCTTAAAACGAAAAGCAGCTTTCCTTTGGAGGGTGGACAGTGAGTCTCAATTTATTTAGTTTTCCTTTGGAGGCTCATTCTAATTAAGAGTTATTATGAATAGTTGTTAATTCAACATTTCTTATTTAATCTCCCTCTTTGCAATTCCAACAAAACTCTACTTAAATGAGACTTTCTAAACTAGGGATCATTTTTATGATTGCTTCATTAGCAGCCTGCTCTCCCTCAAAATCATCCAAATTTGACCAGCTTGGATTAGAAGAAATCACCATTTCAGAACTACATGATAATTATACAAAAGGCACCTTCACTGCCAAAGATGTTGTTGAAGCTTATTTAGAACGCATTGATAAATACGACCAAAATGGTCCTCGAATAAACTCCATTATTGCGCTAAACCCCGATGCTATTTCAATTGCAGAAACTTTGGATAAAGAATTGGCTGATGGTAAAGCAATGCGCCCACTTCATGGAGTTCCAGTTTTATTAAAAGACAATATCGACACAAAAGATAAAATGCCGAACACGGCTGGCTCCTTAGTTATGAAAGGTTCATTGCCGCTGCAAGATAGTTACATTGTAAAGAAGCTTAGAGAGAATGGAGCTATCATTTTAGGAAAAGCAAATTTGAGTGAATGGGCTAACTTCCATAGTAACAACTCTTCAAGTGGTTGGAGCGCTTTGGGTGGGCAAACTAAAAATCCTTACGATACTACTCGAAATCCTTGTGGCTCTAGTGCTGGTTCAGGAGCTTCTGTTTCCGCTAATTTCGCTATTTTGGCTGTTGGTACAGAAACGAATGGTTCAATTGTGTGTCCCTCCTCCGCAAATGGAATTGTTGGTATAAAACCTACCGTTGGCTTATTAAGTCGTTCAGGAATTATTCCAATCGCTGAAACTATGGATACTCCTGGTCCCATGGCACGAACAGTTTCCGATGCTGCAATAATGCTTGGCGCCATGACTGGCATTGATGAGCGAGACGACAGAACTAAACCAAGTGAATCTCATTCTCATACCGATTATACCGTTTTCCTAAAAACAGGTGCTTTTGAGGGAAAGCGATTGGGTTTATTTATGCCATCGTTAGGTAGCGATTTTAAAACAGATACAGTGATGAATAGAACGGTTCGTTTTTTAGAGGAAGAAGGTGCAACCATCATAAAAATTGACAGAATTGGGGAACGGAATATTGGGCGAGAATCCTACAACGTAATGCTTTATGAATTCAAGGATGGAATTAATAAGTATTTGGGAAGCTTAGGTGAAAACGCACCCGTAAAGAATTTCGATGAAATTGTGGAAAAGACTTTAGCAAATCCTGCTGAAATGCAATTTGATCATGACATACTACTTCAAGCTCAAAAGAAAGGTGACCTTTCCTCAAAAGATTACATTGATGCACTCGCCATCATGCTTAAAGAAACTCGAGATAACGGAATTGATAAGGTCATGGCTGAGCATAATTTGGATGCTTTTATTGGGATTAGCGGCGGCCCTGCTTGGAAAATAGATCATACCAATGGAGATAATTTTGGAACCTCTTCAAGTTCACCTGCAGCACGTGCTGGTTACCCTAATATTTCTGTGCCCATGGGCTTTATTGATGGCTTACCTGTAGGCATCTCATTTTTTGGAAAAGCATGGAGCGAATCCGAGCTTATAGAAATGGCATATTCTTTTGAACAAGCCACAAAAGTAAGGAAGCCACCTTCATTTAATAAAACAGATTATTGATACTTTAGTTTAAATAGATTTCGTATTTTTCAGTCTGTTTATTGTTAGTAAAACTATAGGCAATAAATAAGGGCTTTGTCCCTTATATCATTACAATATTCAATCTCTCTTAATCTGCTTATAAATCGTGCCCGATTACTCCTGCTTTTGTAGAAAAATTAGAAATATCATCGTATTTAATACTTCAATTTTTGGAAATAAAAAGCTTCGAATTCTTTCCTTCTTAATTATAATCTCTCTCCCTTTAGTAACACAAGCCCAAGCAAGCAATCTCAGCGATACTAACCCAGTTTTTAAAAAGAAAGGACTCAGTCTTCCAGTAGTTTTTGGTGGTGGCACATCCATAAGTAGAACCGTAATTATTGAAGATCACGATCTTGAAGTAGCCGCAGGTGGTGGATTGCTATTTGGTGCGGGAATATTTTATGCCTTCCCCAATAACCTAAAATTTGGCGGCACTTTTCAATATCAAACAAGTGAAGTAAAGCAGACTGATCAAAAAGGAAGTGCCACTTTTAAACGTTATATACTAGCACCAGAATTAAAAATCCCTATCAAACTAAAGAAAAATTCTTTCTTAAATATTGGCGGTGGATATGGCTTCTACCTCAACGGTAGCCTAGATGTTAATGATGCTGGGCCTTCTAAAATAAATGGCAAATCTAATTATGAAGATGAAAATGGCATTCACCTATTAACCGAATTTGAAGAACATTTTGCTGCTGGGTACTTTTCTATAGGTTTGAAATACTATAACGTAAATTACTCGTTTAAAAATGGGGATTTTAATTTGAATAACTTAGAAGGAATGGGATTGGATTTATACGTCACCTATTCATTCAGAATTTAAATTTATTATATAAATCCTGCCTTTGCTCCTTGCGTATATTTTGATTAAATAAGAGTAATAAAGTAGTATTTTAGCCTAACAACATTTATTGCTTAGATAAAGCTGCAACCAAAAAATATTAGTTGCTGAGTCATTAAAATCACGGAATTATTCCAAATTACATGTGTAAACCTTTACCTGAATGAAATTCACTTACAATGAGCGCGAGTTTGACATCAAACGCTACCCTGCCACTACAAATCGGTCGCTACAGCCTTGGAATGCCGCTGATGAACTTATGCTTACACAACTTGAAGAGCACGGCTATACCGACAAGAAGATAGCATTGGTAAATGACAGGTTTGGTTTTTTAGCCACTTCCCTAGACCACGCATTTCCTCTGAGCATAGTTGAATATAAAAGCCAAGAGAAATCGCTTAAAATGAATCTCTCTAAAAATGGATTAGAAATTGATCCAATATTTAGATTTACTCCACTAGATACTTTACCCGGCTTGGATATTGGGTTAATTAAAGTACCTAAATCGCTTGACCTCTTTCGTCTCAATCTGCATCAACTACACTTTTCATTGGTTGAGGATGGCGTGATATTTTGTGGATTTATGACTCGTTATTTCACGCCTCAATTGCTCGAAATTGCGAACGAATATTTTGAAGTTGTTGAACAAAGTAAAGCATGGAAAAAAGCACGTGTACTCATTCTAAAAGGCAAGAAAGAAGTTGCTGAAAATGATTTTATTAATACACTGACGTTTAATGAAAGTGAGTTAAAACAATATTATGGCGTATTTTCGTCTAACAATATTGATTATGCTACTCAGTATTTTATCGAACAGCTTTCAATTCTCCCAAACGAGCAAGTTGTTTTAGATTTGGCTTCAGGTAACGGGGTGATTGCAGATTCCATTTTAGAAAAGCATGAGCTTAGTGCGGTTCACTTAATCGATGATTCCTTCCTTGCCGTAGAATCTTCTAAATTGAATCTCTCGGATCGTCCTAATGTCCATTTTCATCATCAAGATACACTTGAGGAATTTAAAGACGACTACTTTGATCTCATTGTTTCTAACCCTCCCTTCCACTTTGAGTATGAAACAAATATTGAAGTAGCCATTGAGCTTTTTAAAGGCGCTAATAGATGCCTGAAATTAGATGGACGCTTTTTAATGGTTGCTAGCAAACATTTGAATTTCAAAACTCATCTCGATAAGCTATTTACCGTGTGTAAAATTATCGCCGAAAATGATAAATTTGTAATTTATGTATGCCAAAAATAAGCAAGTACTTTAGCTCCTAAACTATTGGTATGCTCGGCGACTTTTGTATAAATTAAGCTCTGCTTTATTATAGACTAAAACAGAGCCCAACGGGGAAATATAATTTCAGCTAACTACATATAAATATGATACGTATTACATTCACCATTCTGTTGTTAATTGTGACGATAAACACATCAACAGCCCAAAATAAACCCGCTTATCAATTATATAATAGTGCTGGTGAATTGGCTATTTATGATGAAATGGTTGCCGATTTAGCACAAAGTGATATGGTGTTTTTTGGGGAATATCACGACAATCCTATTTCCCATTGGCTTCAGTTAGAAATGAGCAAAAGCTTTTACGAAATTAAGGGAGATAGTCTGTTTTTAGGGGCAGAAATGTTTGAAAGTGGAAATCAGCTGGTTTTAGATGAATACCTAAAAGGATTATACGAACATTCTAAAATGACACCTGAAATCACTCAACTGTGGACTAATTATAAAACAGATTATAAACCTTTAGTAGAGTTTGCTAAAGAAAAAGGCTTGCGATTTATTGCCACCAATATTCCTCGTCGATATGCTGCCATGATTAACAAGATGGGAATTGAGGCTTTAGAAAAGCTTAGTCCAGATGCACTAGCTTTGGTTGGTCCTGATTTAGAAAAATACTTCGACCCTACCGTAAAAGCCTACGCAGAAATGGCTGATAAAATGGGTGGACATGTTCCAGAAAATATGCTGAACATACAAACTGCTCAGGCTGCAAAAGATGCTACTATGGCACATTTTTCGCTTCTCAACTTCAATCCGGGTGATTTACTATTTCATTTTGAAGGCTCTTATCATTCCAATTACAATCAAGGAATTATTTGGTGGATTAATCAGATTCAACCTGGTTTAAATATAAAGTCAATTACTACCGTCACCGAAAAAGAATGGGACGAGCTAACCGACGAAGAAAAAGCCACTATAGCCAATTACATTATCGTAGTAGCCGATAATATGACTTCTACATATTGATAATACTTTTAGAAAGAAGTTTTATCGACGGATTATTATTTAAGTATTTGAAATTATAGCTCCAAATTTAAGGCCATGACACCTCCTCCTCAAAATAGATGGGACGAAAGATATAGTGAAGAAGGATATGCTTATGGCGTTGAACCCAACGAATATCTGAAAGAGCAGCTGCAGAAGTTGGATGTGGGTACCATCTTATTTCCTGCCGAAGGTGAAGGTCGCAATGCTGTTTATGCAGCCCAACTTGGTTGGAATGTTTCCGCATTTGATATCAGTATAGAAGGCAAAAAGAAGGCTCTACAACTTGCTGAAAAGAAAAATGTGACTATTGATTACAAAGTTGGGCTTCTCCCCGAACTAAATTATCATTTTGAGCAGTTTGGTGCTTTAGCTTTAATTTATGCTCACTTCCCTCCTGATATCCGTTCTCAATATCATGGATTATTAAACGCCTACTTAAAAACTGGTGGAACTATAATCCTAGAAGCATTCAGTAAAAAGAATTTGGAATACCGATTAAAAAACGAAAAGATTGGTGGACCGAAAGATTTGGATACACTTTTCTCTCTAGACGAAGTAAAAGCTGATTTTCACAATTATGAAATTATAGAACTAGTAGAAAAGGAAGTCGAGTTGAATGAAGGCTTATACCATCTCGGCAAAGGCTCGGTGATTAGGTTTGTGGGACGAAAGAAATAAAGAAAACTTCTCTTGTATACCTATTTGAACAATGAAGCTTGCTGAAAACCTAGTTGGAGGATATTTAATTCAGATTAATGAATGAATATAATCAGCAGTATCTTTAAGTCCATTATTCCTGAATATCTCCAGAACCTCATATTCGTCGTATGGTGGATTTTTCTTATTCATTACAAGCTTCCTAAACGCTTGAACGGATAGCTCTTGGTTTAAATCTATTATATCAGTGAAAAAATCATCGGGTTTCTTTGCTTTAAGACCAAAGCTTGACAGGTAACCTTCAGGAAAGTCTTTGATATTATTCGTAATAATTAAATCTGCATTCGTTTTAATTGCGGCAGCTAGAACATGCTTGTCATTTACATCAGGAAGACTCAAACTAATAATGTACTTCCCTGATTGGGGTTGACCGTTATTAGTTATTTTCCGTTGTCAAAAATTGTGATCTTTTTCCTTTGTTCGGGCTCTAACATAAGAAAATCGTTGATAAATTTTGCAGGGGTTCTCCTT
>Ga0265293_10001040_pt1 | contig 62699 bp, 43 predicted proteins | sample Munlanlewell138R_FD_192505 | JGI IMG/M metagenome (GOLD analysis project Ga0265293, IMG submission 192505) | Leachate microbial communities from a municipal landfill in Southern Ontario, Canada - Leachate well 138R | ecosystem: Engineered > Solid waste > Landfill > Unclassified | place: Canada...
GGGACGGGCTACGCTCCGCGAAGGCATTGCAAGGGAGGACAGCCAAGGTCCTCATTTCACGCAAACAGGAGACACAGATTCCACCTTAAATTTGGCGGTTCGTGGTCTAAGAATGGGGTAAGGCGCAATAATATAGACAGGATAAGATAGATTTTATGCTATGTTCACTGAAAATACAAACAGGAATTACTTGTAATAAAAAGATTATATGATTCTGTTTTTTGTTCGTCAAATCAAGTAATTAGTCTGGTAATTAAGTAAGGAGAAGCAAAATGAAAGTAGTCTCTTGTTTCAAACCGATATATTTGTTTATCGTCATTGTTTGCCCATTCTTGGCTGGTTGCCCTGAACACCCATGTGATAGTGGCATTTATGAACTTTGCCCGGATGGCATGTTACCCGATTCAGGGGCGCCCGATTCACCGGGAGGTGGAGAGACAAGAGCCTGCGCCCTAAGCTATAGTAAGTGCTCTGGGTGTGACAGAATCACTAAAGAATATGGCAGGTATCAATTGCCTAGTTGTCCCGAAGATTGCCCAAATAAAGCGGAGCATATGGCAAACTGCAAGAACTGCCTTAATATTTACTATGATGCAAGTCCGCTATGTTCACAACGAATAGAAGACTGTCGACCTCTATGCAACTACACAAAAGTTTAGCAATATTAAACTGACAATAAATTAATGCTTGCTGGAATTGACATCCTGATCCCGAAATATTATCAATGCGTTTTGTGGCCTTCAATTCCCCTCTTTCTCTCTTTCCGTGAAGGAGCGTAATGTTATGATTTGTATTATCTCTTCTCTGCTCATATCAACCTTCTTGGCATCCATTGCGGACCCAAACACTTCGGCCGTCATAAAGCGGAAGGCGGATGCTATTGTCTGGTCGAACGCGCTTAGATCTTTTAGTGGGGAATACACCGTATATGAGCGTAAGGCCGACAAATTCTTCATCACCCACGTTTTGCTCAGCCATGACGGTGATAACAAGAAAATTAAAGTCACTTTTGAAGACAGAGGTAATTTTACCACTGAAGAATCTCTCTTTAGTGGTGCTTTTAGATATTTACGCACCAAGTATTCGGAGGAAGTACCAGAATATATAACAGACTTCCCCACTGATAAAGCCTCCTTTTCGGTCCCTGAATCCTCAATATATACTCCCCAGTTGTTCTTCCAACAGAAGGCGGTTTGGGATCATAATGATTCTCTGGAGGATCTGCTTTCCTGGAGTGGCGAGCAATTCGTGATCAAAGGTGAAGAGCATGACGTGCTGGTTCACGAATCGAATCCCGGTGGGCGAATGGACATCCATTTTGACCCTTTGGGCAGGGTCGTGCAAATAGATGTACTCGCCGGCTTTGGCAATAACAAAGAAGCACTTAAGCAACAATACGCCGGAAATATATATGATTTGCGCTGGCCTTATTGGTCCTATATTTACGAGGACTATAAATTAATCAACGGGGTGTGGTTTCCCTTGATGGTTAGAAATATCATCTACGAGCCGGGCTCTCTTGCCAACAGCATTATTGAAGCCCAAAACAGAGACGAAATTGATCCCGTTGCGGCCAGCATTGCGGTCCGTTTAAGCAACGATTTCGTTGAAGGCCGCATTTCAGAAATTGTGTTCAAGGAAGATTCACTGATCCTGAATGAGATTCTTGATGAGCGCTACTTTAAGATTGATATTCCGCCCAACGCCACATTCATAATTCATAACCGCTTGGTCGACCAAGAAACCCTGCAACGCAACCGGGTATACCGCCGGATTATAGTTGGCGCCTTGATTACCGGGTTAGTGTCAGGCATGTTATTTTGTATTTACTGTATTCGAAGGCGACGGATGTTATAAAACGGGCAGTTCAGGGACTGGTTGCGAAATGCGGGAATCCTTGGAACACTTTACTCATTTCTCCGGACTACCCCAGATATCACGCGCTTCCTTCACGTCCCGCCACGGGTACCCGCTAAACCAGCCTGACGGTGGATGGAGTAATAACGAACACTTCGTGAAGACAGACTACGCTCTGCCATACGTGATTCAAGTCTGCGTTACTCTTTTGGGCTCTGCCGAGGATACGTGACATATCTTCCTTTGAACCTTTTCACGAGTCTCATTTTCACCCAGCGTTTCAGCAGGATAAAGAGGAATCCGCGGAACGGTGCGGTTCACAGCGTCTTTCGCGGGGGGCGGCGTTTAGGCTTGGGTTTGGGTTTCGGGGGCGCAACGCGTTCCTCGACCATTTCGCGGGCGGCGCGGACCTGGCACACAATCAATTCAGGTGGGATTTCAGCCAGGAAGCGGCTGGTTTTGCACATGCGTTCGCGGCCATGGCGGGTGCGCGACAGGGCTTCGAAGAGGGTGACGTGCCGTTTGCCGCGGGTCAGGGCGACATAGAAGAGGCGCCGTTCCTCGTCGAGGGCGCCGTCGGTGATACTGCGCTCGTGGGGAAGCGAACCATCCTCCATGCCCACGATAAAGACGAAGGGAAATTCCAGACCCTTGGCGCTGTGAATCGTCATGAGTGACACGCCGTCCCGTTTCATGTCCTGCCTGGACTCCGCCTGGGCATCGCTGTTAAGGTGGGTGGCATCGAGGAACGCATGCAGTCGCGGATGATCCGTGCCGGCCGCGTAGGTGGCGAGGGCGTTGATGACAGCCTCCACATTCTGGACGCGCGCCTCATACTGTACGGGCGTACGGCTGGTACGCCGCAGTTCATCGAGGTAATCGATATCACGGATCAGGTCACGGGCTATGGCGTCAAGGGGCGCGTCCAGATCGCGAAAGCGCTTCCGGTAGCGCTGGATCACGCCGAGAAACCTGCGGATGCCGTACTCGGTGTTTTTCGGGGCCATGCTGCGTTCGAGCACGGCGGCCATTGCCATGCCGAGCGACTTGCCCTCGGTGCGGCAGATCTCGTGGGCAAGGTGCAGGGTAACGTCGCCGATGCCGCGCCGGGGCACGTTCACCACCCGCAGAAAGGCGGTTTCGTCGCGCGGATTGGCGATGACTTTCAAATAGGAGATGATATCCTTCACCTCGGCGCGTTCGAAGAAGTCCTGCCCGCCATAGACCTGGTAGGGGACGCCCGCCTGGCGCAACGCCAGTTCAAAGGGGCGCGACTGGAGGTTGGAACGATAGAGAATCGCGAAATCTTCGAGACTCACGCCTGTTTTTTGCCGGATCTGGATGAGCCAGTTCACCGCCTCGCGCGCCTCGTCCTCCTCGTCGCCGACCACGAAATGATCAATGGGCCGGCCTTTGCCCAGGGACGACCAGAGTTTCTTTTCCCGGCGCGCACTGTTATTCCTGATAACGCCGTTGGCGGCGGCCAGGATGGTTTCGGTGGACCGGTAGTTCTGGTCCAGGGTGATCACCTTCGCGTCCGGGAAGTCGCGTTCGAATTCCAGGATATTGCGCACATCCGCGCCTTCGCTGGGCCGATCCCTTTGATCTCGGGATGATTGGCCAGATACTGGGCCAGCCCTTCGGCGTCCTGGGGCATCTCGATAGATACATGGTCCACCTTAAACTGCCGGCCATACTTGGGATGCTTCTCCCACGTGCCCGCAAGCGAAACCGTATCGCCTTCAGTGGCGAACACATTTCCTGCGAACGACACCCAGTCCCCGCCATCAACCCGCATCCGCCCTGCGGAAAATGTTGGACTGGAATAGTAAACCCTATCAATTGATCCTCGAACAGTACATGTGGCATTATTCACAATAGATTCCTCCGGTTAGTGACCGAGGCACAGCGCGACCGCGCGCAGACCTTTAGGGGTTACTTACCGGGAGGAAGAGAAGACTGTCGGAAGGCCATTGGAGGATTCTTTAATGCAGATGGCGACAAGCCACATGCCATACTTTTCAACATTCCTTCGCCACACTACTCTTGGAAAGCGGCTACGACATTCGGACCGTCCAAGAACTTCTCGGTCGCAAGGACGTGAAGACCACCATGATTTACACCCATGTCCTGATCCGGGGAGGCAAGGGCGTCAAGAGTCCGGTGGACGATTTGTAGAGGAGAAACCAAGGTGTCTTATACAGAAACCATATATCCCCCCGCGTTCGGTGCAGAAAATGGACTAAGATTCTGCAAGTGCTGTAGTTACGACAGAATAGCAGGCGGGGTCTTATGCCGCGATGTCGCGGCCCAAAGGTGTTATGAAGAAACCATATAACCATTGTTAGGAGGATGAAACATGAAACGAAGGGATGAACAGATGATCAATCTGCTCAAGTCAGATCAGATACCTGAGATTCAACGACCATCATGGCTCAATGAAAACGTCATAAACGGTTCTTTTCCATTCAGAGACATCCTCAATGAATCAGTTTTCTACCCTGCTTCAGGACTGGACAGCGATCCTATAATGCACCTCGGTCACTATTTTTGGAGTTTCGTTTATGCAGATTACGGATACACGCCTGAATCGATTTTAGCCGCACTTGACCCAGCTCCATTCATGGGCGAGCTACGAGGAGGCTACAGTTTAATTTGTCGAAGAAGCCTAACCGAAGATGAGTTGCCTCTCACTCGATGGAATGAGGAAAGTTCGTGCTGGCTTGAAGGAGGCAATAACCGAGAGGCGCGGGAGAGAGCAACGCCTCCGTTTGCAGAATGGGCGTTGCTGGAGCGAAACTATGGTTCGGACAAACCAAGAGAGCTAATGAGTCTTCTGTTCGTAGGGGCGGATGGCGTAACCTTATTCAAGAAGTTATATGTCGAAAACAAGGTAGCGCCTGCTTGTATCGCTATTATTCAGCCCGGAGACGGAATGGGTGACCAGAATTGGACTGACTTCAGTAACCCAAACGCCTACCTTGCGCAAGCCGCCATCGAAAATCCTGCAGGTAGTCCCCGTTTTCTGCTTTACGGCGGCAACGGAAGAGTCGAATGGTATAAGCAATGTTGCTGGTCTGGATACGACAGGCGTGTTGCTTGGCCGTTGGCGAGAAGAGACTTCGTCCCTGGAAATCCTTTACCTCACAGCCGTGATGGTGCACTTGGCTTGTTCGAGCGAATCGTCTAACAACCGCATTAACTTGGACTAGCAATTCCGCTGCGCTCCATTGCCAGCCGGTTATGCAGAGCGTTAGGAGTAAGAATGATATCAACCAAATTTTCCTATACTCTAAAGGTTCATAACAGCGTATATCCGATTCACAAATACCTATTCAACACAATAGAACTTCATTATAAGGATATGAACATAATTAACTGGCAGGTCGGTTCAAGTGAAAAAAAAGCAATCCATAATGATAAGAATCATTATCAAACTGATGTTGTAATAGAAATCACAATAAAACAGAACCAGGATTTATTTAATGTAAAGAGCAGATTATTTATTATCTTATCTTTAGATCCAAATCTTGAAATTTTAAGGCAAGAGTGCGATCCAAAGGATATTTACGCTTGAAACTTTCTCCTAACATCTGTATCAACTTGGGTTGGCAAGTTTCCGCAACTCGGCGTGGAACCGTTTGCGGGTGCGGATGACAGTGGAGATGAAATTCGACCTGGACTTGCGCTCCACAGCCACCCGCGTTTCGCTGCCGACGAGCGAATAGTCCCCGGCAGGGAGGGCGCGCCGAACCGTTTCGAAGCGTTCGGGGTCGAAAGAATAGGGCTGTTGTTCCCGCGTGTCTATGACGATGCTGATACGTTCCATCAGAAGGGGATGAGATCGCCTTTGGCGTCCCGTGCAGGTTCGCCATCGTTGACGTCAATCTCGATACGCCGGTTGAGAAAAATATTCTCATTCTCCCCGCGGGTGCGCTTCGTAACCTCCAGCGTCAAGTCGAGCAGGTCATTGAGACGCTCCGGCAGGTCGGACAATTTCTCGAGTTCGAGACCGCAGGTGTGCAGATCGTTCTTCAGCCACTTGATGTTTTCCTTGGACGCCATGACGTTGTTGCGCCACAGCAGACGTCCCGCGTGGGTGGGTGCGAGAATCTTTAGCGTCCATTTGAGCATGGGGTTGCCCGAGGACTTTGCCCGGGACAGTTCGACCCGTTCCACCATTACCTGGTACTTGCCGTCGGGCACGGTATCAAACTCCCGGTCTTCGACCTCAGCGCTATCGTAGTCGTCATCGAACTGGCTGAGGTCTATGTCTTCGTGTTCGTTCTGGGGGTAGCCGGTTGTTTCCATGAGCAGGTCTCCTTACTTGCCGGTCTTCGCCGTTTTGGCGGCCGGGACTGGGTTTGGTTGGCCGGATCCCGCCGACGCAACATGCTGATTATTGTGTTCAAAGGCTTCCGCGAATGCGGGGAAATCCAGGGGTATGATCTCCGGCAGACGGCCGAAGCGGTCGCCGGCATCGTAATTCGGGCTGGGTTTGGTGCGGATAACACGGCGGCATACCCGCTGCCCATTCTCATTCTGCACCGCCTCGATGTCACAATAGAGGATCAGGTCCACCAGTCCGATGACGATTTGCCGGAAGGACTCGGAAAGTGTTGGTACCGTCCGCGTGATGGTGCCAGTTCGGGTTTCCAGGTCACGGTCCTGGGAATGGCTGATGAGGATCAGGCCGTAGGGTAGATGCGCCAGTTTCGTCAGCACCCGGTAGATTTCATTTTTAATCAGTCCGTAAATCTTGCCGTGAGAGCCGTCGGACTCGTGCTCGATGCCGCGCTTCTGGCAGATGTGGTCGGCACAGAGGCGGTAGAGCACATCAATCGTGTCAATGACCACCGTCTTGAACGGGTGCTCTCCCTTCGCGAGTTCCGCGCAGACTTCGAGAAACTCGGGCCAGGACGTGATGGGCTGCTGATAGACTTCGAGGGCGTTCAGGCCGGGCTCCGTTGCCAGGAAGATGGCTTCGGGCGCCTGCGATGCGAAGGTGCTCTTCCCGATCTTCGACGGGCCGTAGAGCAGAATGGACACATCGTTCAGCGTACTTTTTGGGGGTGTTTTCGCGGTCGGCAATTTCATGATGTTGGAATTCCTTTCTCTCAGAAGACAGGAACGTCTTCCGTGGTTTCGGCCAACTCGGTGTTGGGCGGGACATGCTGGTACAAGTTTTCGATGACATTGGGGCTGCCGTTTGACCGGCAGAGTGCGAAGTACGGGCAGGGGCGGCCATAGGTGAAGCACTGGGAGGTATTCTGGTAGAAGACGCCGCGACGGCGCGCGTCAAGAAAGGAGCGGGTCAACTCCCACAGTTCCGCGCGCAGCGTGTCGAAACGGTCGCGGGGGATATAGAGCAGTTCACGGTGGAAGGCGTCCGGTTGGGCATACCAGTCCACAAGGCGCTCCTGGAATTCGGTATCGGTCTCGGGTATTTTACGTTTCGCGCTTGTCTTGCCGGTCTTCGAATTCGCGATGAGTTCCGCGCGGCGCGCCTCGTATTCCGCCTCGGTTTCGCCCTGGCGCTGCCGCAGTTTCGCCTTTGCCAGGATGTTGTAAACAACACCGCTGATACGCCAGCCCAGGGCCTTCTCCACGTACCAGGCGTACAGATGAATCTGGAAGTCAGTCCAGAGACGCTCCAGATAACCGGAGTCGATCTGCGAGGCCGTTTTGTGTTCGAGCAGGAAGTACTTGCCGTCCTGCCTGACAATGCCGTCTACCTTGCCCGCAAGCGTGAAACTGCGAGAGGAAGCGCCTGTCGCCGGGTTGATAATTTTTCCCTCAAAGGTTTTCTCCAGGGCAACAACCTCGAAGTCCTCCCCGGGATACCGGCTGGCATAGCCGGTCATCATCGCCGTGGCCAGATGCCAGTCGGCACATTGCTTCTCGTCACCGGCGCGTTCCGGATAGGTACGGTCGATGAACGCCAGTACGCGATTCAAGTCATGGTGCTGATGCCAGCATTCCAGACAGCCGTGAATAACCGAGCCGAAAGCGAGATTGTGGTCACGCTCGAGTGGCGCCAGGTGCTGGAGATAGCGCCATTCACAGGCCTTCCGGCAGTTACGGAACTTGGACCACATGGAATAGGTCGTCTGCATTTTTTCGCTCATACGGCGGCTCCCGCTGCCGCGGTACGGCAGTTGCCCTGGCCTGTGCAGCTGTGGGCGGGCTCGTGGACAATGTCCACGGCGTCGTCCCCGAACTCGCGTGTCACAAAGCCGGTGAATATCTTCGCAAGGTCCCCGCCAATGCGTGTGCCTGCGTGAATGACGCACACCCGTTCCTTTTTATCCAGTCGGAACCGGCCATCCATCCGCACCCGCGTGCGGCCGTGCATGCTCTCCACAGCCAACAGGGCGAGCATCAGTGTCTCTTCGATGTCCCGGACCGGAACCTTGTCTTTGAACTGGTAACAATACCGTTCTGTGTTCATAGGTCTTTCCTTTCTCAGATGGGTTGAGATTCCGTTCCGAGGCCCCGGAACCCGCCGTGGTGTTCATGGCGGTTACTGCTGGTTACTTACCGGGGCCTCGGAAAAACTGTCGGACGTCAGGTCAGGTATTCGTCCAAGCCAGCCTCGACCAATAACTGCCGAAGCTTCTTGATGCGGCTGTATGGGGTCGTGCGCGAGAGTCCCAAATCTTGCGCTACCTGTCGGACATTGCCGCGCAGCAGACGCTCCCACAGGTCGCGCATGTCGTCGGGCAACGATTCAAGTGCTGCCTGTATATCTACCAAGAGGTCTGTGTCTTCTGGCCTGTCGGCAGCGGTGTCCGACATCTGTGCCCCGAGTGTTTCCTCATTCGAAGCGCCGTTGCTGCTGGTGGGTTCGTCAAGCGAAGTCTGGCAGCGTCGCCAATCCCGGCATTGCGCGTATCGCTCGGAGATGAGCGAGGATATCTTGTGTTCGACGATGCGCGCCATAAAGGTGGATTGGCGTGCGCGAAGGGGGTCATACTTCGGCAGCCGGATGATCAGGTCCAGTGCGAGTTCCTGCTCGATGTCGTCGAGGTCCGAGGCCCTAAAGCCGGCCTTGCCAATGATCTGTCGTGCTTTGTTCTTGATGAGGTCTCGGGCATAGTCGCCCAGTTCGTCGTATTGATTCGTGAAAGGCATGAGTTGTCCTCCTCGGCCTGAGGAGGAGGCAAGTGGGCGTCGTCGCGGACCGTAAACAGCGGGGGAGAAGACAAGAAGGCGGAGGCCGTTGTGGAATCGCCTGTCTACCGGTGTGTTCCGGTGCGGCGACACCCACAACGACCTCCGCCATGCGGCCAGTCTGTTGTCTAGTGTCGTTAAAATGTTCTTGCCGTCAGACGGCCTGCTCTTCGATGATCATTCCGAAAGGCAGACCGCCCTTGATCTCCAACTGTTTGATTGTTCCGTTACCGAGCCGCTCGAATGTTTCGAACAACTCGATGACATTGCGCTTGAGGGTAAAGTCGTCCAGACCGGTCTCTGGACGGGGCCGGTTCTCTCCGCCGAACTTGATGTGGCGTTCGATCCGGGTCGTCTGCGTAAACGCGGGCTCACCGTCCCGGACTTCAATCTGGTGGATGCGTCCGAAGTTCACCTCCTGCATCCTCTCGAGAAGGTACGTTCTGGGCATGGACAAGCGTTGTTTACTGGCGGGTACTTCTACTACGGTAGTTGTCATAATTGACCTCCAATGTTAGGGTTGCGCGGTCGCCTGGTCGCCGCTGTTATGCGTAAGATCATGCGGCTGCGGGACACCCAACTTGCAGGTCATGTAAAAATTAAACCGGTCAAGTAAAAGAAAACGCGCCGGAAGAAAGCGGCTGTTATCAGGGGCTTTCTTCCGGCGCGTTGGGGCATACCGGACAGGTCACAAATTAACCGGTCAAGTGTCCGGTTTCTTCGATTGGTCTGGGCGTATGACGACCGAGTAGGGGTTTAGACGGTAGCCATGATCCTCATTCTCCCCGATACCCTTCCATCGCTGAGTCTGTAGTACATCGTTCCGGTCAATCGGCATTCCGGTCTCTTTCCTGATCGTTTTTTCGATAGTGATTTGAATGCGGTTTAATGTTCTTCGAACATTATCAGCGTCTTCGATCTCTTTACCTGTAACGTCATAAAGCGCGTCACAGATTGCATTGACATTCATCGACTGGAACTCGCTCCTGTGCCGACCCGCCAAAAGGTCTTTGAGGAAGTTCTCTTGCAGTTGTTTGAAAATGAGATACCCGGTAGTTGCATTGACGGGAATGACCACCTGGCCGTTGACCTGGACTTCCTTGTCCCGGACTTCAATGATAAATACCCGTTCCGGATGTGGGGGAGCGACGGGTTCAAAGGCTTGTGGGTAACAGCGCCCCTTGGTATAGATGGGCAAGGCGGCATTACCAGATGCCGAAGGCCGCTGGCTTTCAGATTGTTCTTTGAGGATGGACGGCAGGTCCGCATCGCCGCTGAGCAACTCGGAGAGGGAAACACATCGCAGCCATGCTTCCGGTATGGTTCGCTCGCTTCGGCCGCGCGGGTTCACGCTCACCCAGACTGCCCGATTGTCTTGCGCGATGGCCCACTCCCGGGTCATCTTGGTATGGGCCTCGCAGTAGTCCACAACACAGAGATAGACTTCGGCATTGCCCGTCTCTACGCGATAAAACCATGGCTCCATCTTCTTGATAGTATACTTGGCCTTTGACAAGGTGGTTTCCAGCCACAGTTTCACGCCCTCGGGGCGAACGTGGCATTGCAATGCCTGAAAGCGCTGTTTGCTCCCTGGATAGACCCGCCGGTCACACGATGGACATTGGTATCCTTCGCCCGCACGGTCGATGGACTCATCCAAGTATATGCGGCCTGAGCAGTACCGGTTCTTCGCAAAGCGGAAGTCGCCATCCCGTGGGTTGGCGCAACGCATATATTCCCGGAACTTAACCATGAGGATACCGAGCCCGGTAAGTTCATCCGCTGCGTCTTTCGCGTCTGCCTTAAATTCCAGGCAGGCACCGTGTGCCAGAAGTTTATCCAGTAGATTACAACTCTTTTTTGAAACGCTTTTCCGTTGACAGGACCGGGATGCCATATTCGTCCCTCATATAGTTTTCGAACTTGCGGCGTTCAAACACATTCAGTCGGTGGTCAGAATACCGAACCACGAATTCATCTTCCTCATGCTCTTCCTCGCGTTCGAAGATGATACTCACCCGCTTCTTTGCGAAACGGACCTTGATGCTCTCAATGCAATCGAGGTGACCCAGGAACCCTCCTATAGCAGTCTCAAAGTGCCGGACAGCCGGGCCAATAGCGGTCAGTCCAGCGATCTTGATCTTTGGCGCGCCGTCGAGAGGGGAGTTGGCGAACAGCATTTCCACCCACTCGAGCGTATTATCTTCACCGCGACAAAGTCGGTTGAGCAGACGCTCGAGTTGCTTGGCGTAGGTCAACTCGGTTTCATTGTCATATTCGACAGTCTTGCCAAAGTATCCCGATGCAAGCTGGTTGGCAATCTCCAACGATTCGTTAATGCTCTTTGATGCAATATTGACTCGCTTCGCACCGGGCTCAAAGTCGAGAATAATCCATTCTGGTCGGTGGCCGTGTACAATCTGATTGTCCCGGACGATGTGTTCTGGGCGTTCACCGCGGCGAACGAAAACCAGTAAACGGTCGTCCAGTTCGATGACGTCCCGCAGCTCGCTCGTTTGCCCATCGCGCAGCAAATCATCCGCAACCCCCAATCCCTGTATGGCGCCCGCAGAACGTAGAAATTCCTGGAAGGAGTGCTTTTCTGGTTTACGCGCTTCGGTTGCCATTGTCATGCGTGCAAACCCCGTCCGGTGAATTTTGTCCAGGTGAAAGACTTCTCGGAGCAATCCGGCGTCGTGGCGGAAGAGTGCGAAAAGCAACGCGAGGATGTCATGTCGTTCCTCATTGACGCGACAGGCGTCCACCACATCAGAAGGCAGGCTCCGGCAGGCGAGTTCTTCGATTGCCGCATGGGATTTGCCCCGGCCGAAATGCGCCACCAAAAGATAGGGCGTGAGGGTGCCATTGCACTCAGAAAGGGATGCCCGGCGGTCATCCAGACCGCGGCCTTGTTTAAGACCAAGATTTTGGCATAGAACGCTGGTGCGGCGCTTGTCCAAACTCTGCACCCATTCGCCAAGGGAGCCATTCTCCTCAATACGGCGGAGAATGTCTTCGATGCCCAATTCGAGATCATTCTCCCAGAACTCGATAGGCGGCGCACCAACTTTAGTCATCGTTTCGTTAAACTTTGCTCGCATTTTAATACTCCTTCCATACGTTGGGTCGAACTGATAAGTAAACACTAAACACCTACCGCATGAAAATGCGGTACATAGTCGCTATTTTTGTCTGGGGATTAACCGGAGAAGAGGTCCGGTTCGGGGTGTTCCGCCAATATGAGTTTCAGCCCTTCAAGACGGATTTGCATCGCCTGTCCGGAGACCCGGAAGTGTTCTGCCATATCTTTCGCAACCTGGGTAACAGGGATTGGATACTCCGACTGGGCTTTGATGGCCTCGATCTCTTCGAAGGCCATGTATTGGTCCAGTCCGCCGCGAATTTCCCGCCAGAAATTCATGATGCGGTCTTCGGGCATCAGAAGGTAGCTAGCGAAACGATCTGCCTGCCACTCCATTGATTCTTTCCGTTGACTGCTGCGGCACACGATGGATGGGGCCGTTGAGATGTCGAATAGTGTTGCCTGTTCCGGGATATCCGCAATCTGATGAGCATGCATAACCCAATGCCCAGCCTCGTGGGCGAGGGTAAAGTTGAAACGCCCCTCCATTGCTGGATTCTCCGAGGGCTCCAAGGACTGATCGATAACAACCGTTTTCGACTGAATCCATGTAGCGCCAAGAATATCCTGAGCCCCAAGACGCTTGGAAAGATCGTCTAACTCAAGGGTCAACCCCAAGGCACTCTCGACCACCATGTCAACAGGAATGGCAGTCGAATCATCCATCCCGTACCGGCCGGCATACAGCCCAAGCAGTTCCATGGCCGCCTGTTCGATTTGGTCTGTTGTCATATACTTAATAGGGTACTGCAGGGTTACTTCTCCTTCACCTCATCTTTCTTGAGCATTTGCTCAGTCAATCTTCGTATTTCGGCCTCACTACGGCCGCTGGCAACACGTAGAAAATCGGCCAGCACTTTAGGTTTGTCCTTGATGATGTCCGACAACGCGGGATCAACCTTGCCGGCCAGCGCCAGCAATTCATCCGCATCGCAATCCAACAGATTGGCCATGCGCTTGATATTTTCCGCACTCGGCGGATCAAACTCACCGGTTTCGACCTTGCACAAAAAGGTCGGGCTGATGCCTACCTTCTCAGCAAATTGCCGCAAGGAAAAACTGGGGTCCGTCTTTCGCTTCTCTTCGCGCAGACCGCGTATCCGGTTCCCGAATGCCTTATTACCGGGCATGGTTATATCTACTTTCCATTTTTGTCCAATAAGGAAAGGCGCCATATATCGGCGCCAACTATTGACTGTTTAGGTTATTGTAAACGATTCGGGAAACAAATGTCAATTCGCATTTCCCACGTACAACAGATTGACTGGCGGGTTCACGGTTCGGACATATTTGCTTGCTTCTCGGTAAGTAAACAGCATGGGCTGACTGGCGGCCCATGTGGAAACCATCTGGGAGCAGCAGAAAATGATTGGAATCGAAGAACCACAAGAAATGACTATGGAGGCTCGTCGCCGCGAACTTGCCAGTCTGTTGGCGAAGGGTTTTCTGCGCTTTCGCAAGCGCGTGGACTACAACGAGATTATCCGCCGCTGCGCTACAGAGGGCACATCTTTGGCTTCGGAGGCGCAGTTGCATCTTTCCTCTCAGAATGACTTGATTTCGCCCGCCCAACCAAGCGTTCATTGCGACAGTAATTAACCACGGCTGAGAGCCGGAAAGGAAAATGTAATGACGCTGAACATCCAGGAAGAGGTCGCACGGCTCAATGATATGACCGTAGGGCAACTGCAACGAGAATTCCTGCGGTTGACTGGCGAAGGGACCAAGGCCAACAACAAGGTCTATCTTGTAAAGCGCATCGCTTGGCGCAAACAAGTGCTCGTGGAGGGGGATATCTCCGAAAGAGCGCGTCTGCGTGCTGCGGAACTTGCTAACGAAGCCGACCTGCGCGTGCGGGCGCCGCGCGGCACGTTCGACCCACCTCGACCCGCAGAGCCGGAACGCACCTTTAGGCACCCTTTCACCCCTCGGGACAATCGGCTTCCTGCGTTAGGTGGAATCCTGAGGCGAAACTACAAGGGCACGGATATCGAGGTGCGTGTTATCAAGCAAGGATTTCGCTGCAATGGTAAAACTTACAAGTCCTTATCAGCCATTGCACGTGAAGTCACGGGCACGAACTGGAATGGTTTTGACTTCTTCGGACTGAAGCGATAATAGGAGATTAGCGTGCCCAAACAGACTCGATCTACTGAACCCAATACTCCCCAACGTATTCGCTGCGCCATCTATACGCGCAAGTCTACCGACGAAGGTCTTGACCAGGAATTCAACACGCTGGATGCCCAGCGCGAATCCGCGGAAGCGTACATCGCCAGCCAACGCCACGAAGGATGGATTGCCCTTCCAGACCTATATGATGACGGTGGTTTCACAGGCGGCAATATGGAACGGCCCGCACTGAAGCGTTTGCTCGATGATGTTGAAAAGGACAAGGTCGACTGTATCGTGGTATATAAGGTGGACCGCCTCAGCCGCTCCTTAGTGGACTTTGCTCGCATTATGGAGACGTTGGAAAAGAACAACGCCAAGTTCGTTTCAGTAACGCAGCAGTTCAATACGACCCATTCGATGGGTCGCCTGACGCTCAATATCCTGCTTTCCTTCGCCCAGTTCGAACGAGAGATCATTGCTGAGCGTACCCGTGACAAGATGTCCGCCGCACGCAAGAAGGGCCGTTGGGTAGGCGGCAGTCCAGTACTGGGTTACGACATCGATCCTGCTGGCGGGCGCATACTCGTCAATGAGACGGAAGCCGAGCAGGTGCGCGACATCTTCGCCTGCTACCTGGAGCATCAAGGGCTCGTGCGCACGGCCCAGGAACTCAACCGGCGCGGATACACCACCAAACACTGGACAAGCAAGCGGAGAAAGGAACATGGCGGCCGTGATTTCAACAAAACGAACCTTTTTAAACTGCTCACGAACGTTATTTACATTGGCAAGGTCAACTACAAGGGTACCATCTATGACGGTCAGCAGCCGGCACTGGTCTCAGAAGACATCTGGAACTGCGTACAGACCCTGCTCAAGCAAAACGGCACCGACGGCGGTGCACGTGTGCGAAATAAATACGGCGCGCTGCTGAAGGGGCTGCTTGTCTGTGAATCCTGCAACGCTGCCATGGTTCACGCGTACACATCGCGCGGCAACCGGCGCTACCGCTATTACGTCTGTTCTCATGCGCAAAAATACGGATGGGAGACCTGTCCGACACGGTCGGTCCCCGCCCATGATATAGAGGAGTTCGTGGTTGAGCAGATCCGGCATATCGGCAACGATGATGCGCTCGTGGCTGAAGCCGTGGCCAGCGCGCGTGCGGAGAATGAAGAACGGCTCCATGAATTGCAACGCGAGCAGGATGTGCTCCGACGCGAGTTGCACAGCCTATCCGGGCAGGAACGAGAACTGGTAAAAATAATGGCGGATGTAGGGGAGATGTCCGGTGCAGAGACACGGCAACTTGCGGACGTGCAGGACCAAATCGAACAGATCCGTCGCCGGAGTACGGAACTGCGCGAGGAAGTTGTTGCAGTGTCCAGCGAACTCGTCACGGAACAAGAAATGTCCGCAGCCCTGTCGTTATTCAGTCCGGTCTGGGACCATCTCACGCCGCGCGAACAATGCCGGGTAATGAATTTAGTTGTCGAGCGTATTGGCTACGATGGCGAAGCCGGCAAGATTGCCTTAACCTTTCAGCCCAATGGCATTCATGCGTTGGCCCGTGAATGCGACACCACCATAGAGGAGAGCGATAATGAGCGGAATGACAGTTGAGTTTCCGGTTCACATTGAACGTTTCCAACACGGAAGAAAACGCCTGCTTAAGGGCAATGCGTCCCCCGGAACCGAGGATAGTAAACCCGGCCGTGTGCCGCGGTTATCCCGGCTTATGGCGCTCGCTATTCACTTCGAGGTGTTGCTCGCCAGCGGCGAAGTCACCGACATGGCCGACCTCGCCCGCCTCGGTCACGTCAGCCGCGCCCGTATCACCCAGATCATGAACCTCCGTCTCCTCGCGCCTGACATCCAGGAAAACCTCCTCTTCCTGCCCTATACCGAAGATGCGCGCGATGAGCTCAAGTACGCCGACATACGCCCACTGACAGTGGAACATGATTGGACCGAGCAGCGGCGGATGTTGAGAATCTTGACGTACACGAGTGTGTTTTGAATATGCCGTGAGTAATGGCCTGTCCCTGTGCGGTCGTTCTGGATGTGAAAACTGATCTCTAATTGGAATATACTTGCATTAGCCATAACGCCCAGTAAACATTGGGGCTATCGAAGTGGAGAGAGACCATGTACATTGATGCACGAAAGTGTGACTATGAGAATCTTGGAATGTCGGCGAGCGACAGTGCAACCTGGCGGGATAGGGATAAAGAGTTTACGAAATGTCTCTACTCCCAGTGGTTTGCTGAGAGTCTGGACGAGATTATAACTCGACTTTGGGAAATCGATGACATTGGGGTTGTCGAGCAGACAGGGGAGTTTGTGCGACTCCTGAAGGAAGCGGAATTCACCTATTCGGTTGGCGCATATCAAAGTGCGATTGCTCTCATTGGTGTCTGTGCTGAAGACTTGTGCCGTTTTATTGCCGCGAACAGCGGCAAATCTTACGACAAGCTTAGACAAAAGGATCGCATAGACAAGCTTCAGGATGATGGTCTTATTACAGCGGAACTAAGCGACAAATTTCACGTGATCAGAAGATTACGAAACGATTGCCTCCATTTTAACAATTGTTTCAAGGCCAAAGCAGATGCTGATTTGAGAACAGATGCTTTGGAGGCGATTAATACTCTGAAAATGCTTTACGCCTTGATAGTGGGTGCAATCGATTACAAGACGGTCGACCTCGCCAAGCTTTCCGACGTGCTGGAAGCCTTGGTTGACGCGAGTATTAACGTGAGCGATTCGGCAGTTAAAGGTGGGAATGATGTGAGAAATCGTTTGCGAAACATCTTCGCGGCTGCATTCGGCATAGATTTGTCCTTGACGAGTTCGAAGACAAAGAGCTCAGTTATATCCCTTTTTATGATAGACGAGATCGATTTGGATATCATCCCTCAAGAGGCAACTCTCAAGGATATAGTAGGCAAAGGTGCTTTGTATGTTGATCTCCAGGAAAGCGATATCGCTTATATGGCGGCCCAGCATATAGAAGAGGGAGATACAATTCTGGCTTGTGTCGAAAGTGAAAGCGATGACCTTGGTATGACCTCGAAATGGACGTTCTCGAGAAATTTCAAAGTGAGGAAAATCACATCTTGACTTTTCCTCGCGATACTCGGTGGCGGTTTCAAAGAGCGGGTCCGACGTCTCGCGCAGTTGATGTTCACTGACTGCTTCGGCTCTTTGTGCTGTGAGCCTACCCCGCATCTTAAGCCGGCCGATTTCCTGGTACAGGGGTGCCGTGAGGGCTTCGGGGTCCACCACACCTCCATTGCGGCCGCGCTCGAAGCACAGCGGCGCGTTTTCCACGAGTTGCTTCTCCCACTGCGCGATCTGCATCGGTAGCGTGTGTCAAGTTGCGCACTCTTGGTTTGGGGCCTCCTTCTGCAGTTTGGGTGCTTGTGTTTTTGGGCGGGACCAAAGCCCTTTCTCGTCGGAGCCGTCCGTTGCTCAGCCATGAGCGGCGACGGAGGGCGACATAGGGGAAGGGCGTACCCCTTTCCTTGGTGAGTCCTGAGCCAAGTGCGTTCATGCGGCTTTTTCCTCGGTTATCTCGTCCGGCGTCGCCTGGTCGATGGTTATACCGACGTTTCGTCCATGTTGGTTAACACTCGGTTTTTGTTGGGTTTCTCGTGTCCAACCTCGCTGTTTACTAACTCGAAGTTGTTAAGCGCAGACTCTCATGTTTCGTGAGAGTTTTTCGCCTGAGCGCCGGGAACCTGCCGGTTTCCTTCCGGTTGCAGGTTTGCAACGGTCTCATAACATGAGAATACAGTAGAGACAGGGGGGCGGTGCAAGTCGCGCATTGGCAGGCAGATACGACAACGCCCCGGCCTGTGTTGGACCGGGGCGTCGTGTAAACTAAAACCCAGAAAAGTAAATTGTATTGACTGCAATGGCAAATGCATTTCCCGCGAACGAAACCCAGTCTCCGCCATAAACCCGCATCCGCCCTGCGCAAAATGTTGGACTGGAATAGTAAACCCTATCAATTGATCCTCGAACAGTACTTGGGGTATGATTCACATCAGGTTCCTCCTGTTACTGATCGAGGCAGCCCCCGGACCAAGCGAATCGGGACCACGCGAGTGCAAGTCTCAACAAGTGCGATACAGGCCCCGACAAGCCCGACAAGAGGCGTTGCGCGAACATGACCAAGACTTGAGGTGCGATGACATCGGGACCGAGAAAGCCCAAGAGAGCGAACCCAAAGGAATAATCTCAAATGGCCGGCTCAACCTTCCAAACCAATCCTTATGATCTCTACAAACTTCTGGACGATTGCCGAAGCGGCATTCTTCAGTTGCCGGATTTTCAACGTAGCTGGGTGTGGGACGAAGAGCGAATCAAGAGCCTGATCGCATCAATTTCACGCGCTTTTCCAGTGGGCGCATTGATGACGCTGGATACGGGTGGTGATGTTAATTTTAAACCGCGTCCCGTTGAAGGAGCGCCGGACGAGGCTAAGAATATCTCGCCCTATTCGCTGCTACTCGATGGACAGCAGCGCATGACATCGCTGTATCAAGTAACGCTGCGCGGTAAGGTAGTCGAGACCGTCACGCCCAAGAACAAGAAAGTTAAACGCTGGTTCTACATCGACATAAGCAAGGCACTGGATGTGAATTCCGACCGCGAAGAGGCCATTGTTGGAGTGCCGGAAGATCGCGTAATCCGTGCAAATTTTGGTCGCGGAGTCGTGTTGAACTTGTCCACATCCGAGAACGAGTATTCAGCGCTGATGTACCCGCTGACACAGGTGTTCGACTGGGATCGCTGGCAGGATGGCTTCGATCTGCACTGGAAAGGCGACACCAACGAACACGTTCGCGAGACTTTTCGCAAGTTCAAGCGCGACGTACTGGAGAACTTCAAGTACTACCGCGTGCCAGTGATATCTCTCGACCGGTCCACTTCAAAGGAGGCGGTCTGCGTGGTATTCGAGAAGGTGAATACTGGCGGCAAGCCGCTGGATGCCTTCGAACTCGTGACAGCAATGTATGCCGCCGATGGTCACGAACTGCGGAAGGACTGGTATGGCGATGACGGCCAGAGGGGCCGCCATCGGCGTTTTGTGGACACCTTGCGCCCTGCGGATTCGGAAACGGGCATAATCGCCAACGTCAGCAATACCGATTTTCTTCAAGCGGTCTCCCTGTTCTATACGCGAGAACGCCGTCGTGCAGCAGAACGTGCAGGCAAGACAGGCAAAGAACTACCGGCTGTGATTGGCAACCGACAGGCATTACTAAACCTCCCGCTTACCGCATATAAGCAATACGAAAAACAAGTGGAGCACGGTTTCATGCAGGCAGCGAAATTCCTGCACATGCTGCATATCTACCGCATCTTCGATCTTCCTTACCAATCGCAGATCGTCCCGCTTGCCGCCATCATCGCTGACATTGGGGATGCCTGGGAGCACGAGGCCAATCGCGCCAAACTGGTGCAGTGGTACTGGAATGGCGTGTTTGGTGAGTTATACGGTTCGGCTGTGGAATCTCGCGTTGCACGGGATTTTATGGAAGTACCGCGCTGGCTGCAAGGTGGACCGGAGCCAACCACTGTGAGCGAGACCATCTTCCGCGCCGACCGACTAAAGACGATGCGCATGAGGTTATCTGCTGCCTATAAAGGGGTGAACGCACTGCTAATGAAGGAAGGGGCGCAGGATTTCCGTTCCGGGCAGAAGTTCGACCACACTGTGTTCTTTGGCGAGAACGTGGATATTCACCATATCTTCCCGCAGGATTGGTGCAAGAAGCAGAGCATTATACCAGCGATATACGATTCCATTATCAACAAATCACCGCTTTCATTTCGAACAAATCGCATCATCGGTGGCGTTGCGCCATCTGAATATTTGGCCAAACTGGAGAATGGTGACAAGCAGACACCAGGCATTGAGCGGGACCGATTGGATGCCTATCTGCGCTCACACCTGATTGACCCGAAAATATTGCGCAGCGATGACTTCGAAGCATTCATGTCCGACCGCCAAAGGCGTTTGCTGGTTCTGATTGAAAAGGCAATGGGTAAGGCTGCATACAGTGGCGCAGAGCAAGAAGAGGGAATGGACTTTGAAGCAGATGCGGATACCGTTGAGGCGGAAATGCTGATTTCATCGTGATTCCTTCACAAATGCCCAACACGCGGTGATAGCGGACGCCACCTCAAGCAGCCGTTTCAAGCAGGATCGCTACCCCCTGTGGAATAGACCGGCAACAAGTGCCAGGTTGGGGTCGCCCGCAGGTGGAAGGCTGGCAAGGCGGTAAAGCCCGCGTACGACCATTTCCAGCGTCCCGTTGTCCCGGAGCGCATACAGCGTGCGCGGGTGAATGCCGCCCGCGAGCGCCTCTCCGGTCCGGATCGTCCCTCCGTTTTCGGTAATGATTTTGATCGCTTTGTGCCTTGGCGACGTCATAAGTATTTCTTTCTGGATAAAAACGTAGCCAGATAATAACAAATGGCTGCGTTATTATCCAAAAAAATCGCACCAGATCAGAGGATTTCCATCGCATATAGGGTCAAAACCGTCGTATCTCACGCGGCTGCATAAAGCACGCGTCCTTCCTTGTTCACCGGATAAGCGATGCCGCCGATGACGTTCTTGCTGGATTCAAACCATTCGCTTCCGATCACGATAATATCGAAAGGATAACCGAGTCCTCGAAGAGTTGAATGGATTCGAACACTTTCTTTGCGCTGGTCACCCGGATTCGCCTCCACAACGAGCAAGTCTATATCGCTGTCCGCAGTCATTGTGCCGGTGGCGGCGGAACCAAAGAGGATGATTTTCTCGGGAGAGGCAACGGCGAGAATGCGCCGGATGATCTCATCAAGCGTCGCCTGATCGATGGTTGTGGTTGACAGTTTATCCATATTAATTAACGTCCGGTATCCGTTGGGGTGGCCGTGGGCAACCCCGCTGTTTACTAACTCGAAGTTGTTAAGCGCAAACTCTCATGTTTCGTGAGAGTTTTTCGCCTGAGCGTGGGGAACCTGCCGGTTTCCTTCCGCTTGCAGGTTTGCAACGGTCTCATAACATGAGAATACAGTAGTGGTAGGGGGGCGGTGCAAGTCGCGCATTGGCAGGCAGATACGACAACGCCCCGGCCTGTGTTGGACCGGGGCGTCGCGTAAACTAAAACCGAGGCCAAAGGCATCGGGAATTGGATGGCTCCGCGAGCAGGACTCGAACCTGCGACCTAGTGGTTAACAGCCACCCGCTCTACCGACTGAGCTATCGCGGAATGAAGTGTTAGAATGTGCCCATGATAGCACGTATATTTTGTTTAAATCAAGTTTGTAGCCGCCCTAAAAGGCGGGTATTTCCGGGTGTGGGGGCATCGCGTTTGTATTTTACAGGCTTCATTGTGTTTAATGGTAGGGTTCGTTTTAATCATTCTCCGTAAGCCTTCCATAGGGTCTTTATGAAACACAAGGTTTTGAGTAATTTTCGGCGTTGGATAGAATCCTTCAAGCGTGGTCGGCAATTCGTCGCCCACGATATTTGGCGCATTGGTCTGCCCGGCGAAGAGGTGCCCAACGGCCTGATTATCAAGCAAATCCGCGCTATTATTTTGCTTGCCCGCGGCCTGATGGAAGAGACCATCCTGCTCCGCGCCTCGGCGCTCACCTTCGCAACCCTATTGTTCATCGTCCCTTTTCTCGCCCTCATGTTTTTCCTCATCCAAACCTTCAACATTGGCGATCAGATTTACCAGCGCATGGACAATCAAACCTACAAAGCGGTCTCCGCCTTACGTCACGGCGATAACGGTGATGAGGATGAGGAGGAGCAGGGGGAGTGCGCCCCCGATGGCGCCCTTGTTTCGGATATAGACAGCAAGCCGCTGCCGCCGCCCGTTGATCAGGGGACAACGCCCGTCCTTTCGGTGGGCGCTCCGCGAAAAACGAATAGCGATGAGCAGCTCAAACAGCAAATCATCGGCTGGGTCTTTCCCATCTTTAAAGAAGGCGAATCCATTACGGAGGCTGCGGATTACACGAACCCAGTCAAGATATTTGTTTCATTGGCCGAGTCGGGCGTCAACAATCCCCGCACCGTCGGCCTATCGGGGCTTATCTTTATCCTAACCACTGTTTTCGGATTCATGCGCAACGTGGAATATACGCTCAACCGCATCTGGAGCGTGAAGCGGCAGCGCAATCTGTTTTTGGTCATCAGCCACTATATGATGATCACGCTTTTTTTACCCTTTGTCGCCGCGTCGATCATGGGCATGAACGCCGCCCTGGAGAATCCCCATGTCTCCGAGATGCTCGGCAGCTTCACCTTCGCGGTTCGGCTCCTGCAGTTTCTGTTCCTCTGCTTAGCGCTGACGCTCATCTATTACATTGTCCCCAACACGAAGGTTCATTTCCGCTATGCGCTCCTTGGCGGCATTGTCGGTTCCCTCCTCTTCCTGCTCAACTCCTGGGCCTACGTAAAATTCCAGATGGGCCTCGTTCGCTACACGAATTTCTTCTTTACCTTCGCCCTTTTCCCGCTGCTGTTAATGTACATTTATATTAGTTGGATCATTCTTTTATCCGGTTCGCTCGTCTCTTTCGCCTATCAAAACGAAAAGACCTTTGCCATGGAACGTCTTGCCGAGGGCGCGCCCCAAGCGTACCGCGAATTTTTCGCCATTCGTCTCATGATGGAGCTTGCCTACCGCCATCGCCACCGCCTTTTATATCCGACGGCTCAGGAGGCGGCAGAGCTGTGGAATGTGCCCACGCGCATTGTCAGCGAAACGCTGGAGGCGCTTCATGAAGGGCAATTGGTGACCGCCGCAGCGACAACGCCCGTCACCTACCAGCCCCGGCACGACCCGCGTAGTATCAAGATTTTGGATGTGCTCAACGTGCTCCGCGAACACGGGCAGGATCCTTCGCGTCTGCGCAACCAGAAAGATGCCGTGCCCTTGAGCAATGCCCTCTACTCCGGCGACGCCGCCATCCTGCAAAAAGACATGTATACCATGGCGGAAGAATATGAGCGCAGCTGAGGCATGACCGCGCCGACCGGGGGTGTCGGGGCACAGCCCCTAGGAAGTACCATGAAATTAACGGGACAAAACGCATTAATCACCGGCGCCGGCAGGGGAATCGGCCGTGCCATCGCGCTGGCTTTCGCGCGGGAAGGCTGCCATGTAGCCTTGGCTGCGCGCACCAGCAGCGAGCTGGACGCCGTAGCCGAAGAAGTGCGTGCTGCGGGCGGCCGAGCCCTCGTGCTGCCCTGTGATGTGGCGCTTCCCGAATCGATCCACGCCACGGCAGAACACGCCCTCGCGGCGCTGGGTCATATCGACATCCTGGTGAATAATGCGGGCTACGCTTGTTTTAAGCCCATCTGGACCCTGACCCTCGAGGAATGGCAGCGCTCCTTGCAAGTCAATCTGACGAGCGCCTTCCTCTTTTGCCAAGCCCTCGTGCCCCACATGATGGCGCGGCGCAAAGGCAGGATCATCAACATGTCCAGCGTCACGGGCTTGAAAGCCCTTCCCGAACAAGCCGCCTACTGTGCGGCGAAACACGGGCTGAACGGCTGGACCAAGAGCCTCGCCTTGGAACTGCGTCCCTATTCTATCGCCGTCCACGCCCTATGTCCCGGCGGTGTAGACACTCGTTTCTCCAGAGATGCCATGCCCCATCGCGATAAAAGCGGCTGGATGCAGCCCGAGGATATGGCGGAGACGGCGCTTCATCTTGCCACGCTCAGCCCGCGGGTCGCCATGGACATCGTCAGTCTCCGCCGTTTCGACGGGGAACCGCTGCCATGAGGTGCGTATGAGTAACTCGGAAGTATTTGATTCCATACCCGAAGATTTCGAGCGCCGGGAAGCTGCGGAAGAATCGGCTTCCTACACAGACGGTGCCGGCGCCGAAATCGTGGAAGGGGTTGTCGAACGCATTGTCTATGAGAACACGGAGAACGGTTTTTTTGTGGGGCGCCTGCGCGGCAAAGATTCCGAGGCGCTCCTGACCTTTGTCGGCAATCTCATGGCCGTGTCGCCGGGCGAGACGGTCCGCTTAAAAGGGCGCTGGGTGGAGAATCGGCGTTTCGGCCGCCAGTTCCGCGCCGACGCAGCGGAAGTGATCTTGCCCACCTCCGTTGACGGTATCGAACGGTACCTCGGCTCAGGGCTCATCCCCGGCATCGGCCCCGTCTATGCCAAGCGCCTTGTGGACGCCTTCAAGACGGAAACGCTGCAAGTGATCGACGAACATCCCGAGCGGCTGCGCCGTGTCCCGGGCATCGGCCGCAAGCGCGCCGAGCAGATCCGCAAAGCCTGGGAAGAGCAGCGTTCCATCCAATCCATTATGATTTTCCTGCAAAGCCACGGCATTTCCGCCGCACTGTCCGTACGCATTCACAAGCACTACGGCGAAGGCGCCGCCGCCATCATGCGCGCCAACCCCTATCAGCTGGCGCGGGACATTACAGGCATCGGCTTCCTCTCCGCAGACCGTATCGCCCGCGAAATGGGCATTGCCGTTGACGCGCCGGCGCGGATAAAGGCGGGCGTCCTCCACGCGCTCAACACAGCGGGCGACAGCGGTCACAGCTACTTGCAGATCGACCAATTAAATCAGCAGACGGCGGCGCTGTTGAAACTGCCGACGGACACTTTCCCTGAAATCCTGCAGGAGATGACAGAGACCCGAGAAATCGTCCGCGACCAAGACGCCTGGTATCTGCCGCTTCTCTATCATGCCGAAGTGGGCTGTGCCGCCAAGCTTAAAGGACTGCTCCGCGCCCCCTTGGATCATGTGCCCATACAGGTAGAAAAAGCGCTGACTTGGGTCGAACAACGGGTGGGTTCCGCCCTCTCCGACGAACAGCGAGAAGCCATCCGTGTCGGCGTACAATCGAAGGTCATGGTCATCACCGGCGGCCCCGGCACAGGCAAGACAACGGTCATCAAAAGTCTGCTGGCGATCATGGAAGCGAAAGGTATCGCCTACCAACTTGCCGCGCCGACAGGACGCGCCTCCAAACGTATGGAAGAGGCGACCGGCAAAGAAGCCTTGACCATTCATCGCCTCTTGGAATACAACGCCGCCACGGGCAGTTTTCAGCGCGGCGAAAACAACCCCTTGATGACGGATATGCTGGTTGTCGACGAAGCGAGCATGCTCGATGTGCAGTTGGCGCACGCCCTTTTTCGCGCCTTGCAGCCGGGCACACGACTGGTACTCGTGGGCGACGTGGATCAGCTGCCTTCCGTGGGGCCGGGCAATGTCTTGTTCGACATCATCGCCTCCGGCGTCATCCCCGTCGTCCGCCTTAAAACGGTCTTCCGACAAGGCGCAGAAAGCGGCATCATTAGCAATGCCCACCGCATCAATCGCGGCGAAATGCCCGAATTTAACGACCGAGATTTCTTTTTGATCGAACGGCAAGACCCCGCCCGCGTCTTGGAAACCATCGTGGAAGTGGTCTCTCGGCGGCTGCCCGCACGCTATGGCTTCAGCCCGCTCCGAGATATCCAAGTGCTCGCGCCCATGCGTCGGGGCGGCGCAGGCGTGGAAAGCATCAACCTCGCCTTGAAACAAGCGATTAACCCCGACGGCAAAGGGATCCCGCACCGCAGCTTCGGCGTGGGCGATAAGGTCATGCAAACCAAGAACAATTATGATCTTGACGTGTATAACGGCGATGTGGGCGAGGTCACGCTCCTCGACGAAGAGGCAGGCGAAATGGAAGTGCGCTTTGAAGATGAGCGCCGCGTATTGTATCCCCTCGACGCCACCGATAATCTCGCCATGGCCTACGCTACCACCGTTCACAAGGCGCAGGGCAGCGAATATCCCGCCCTGGTGCTGACCCTGCTCCCGCAGCATTATATGATGCTCCAACGCAATGTCTTGTACACGGCCATCACGCGGGGCAAAAAACTGGTCGTCATCATCGGTTCGGGCAAAGCTGTTGCCATGGCCGTGCACAACGCCGATATCGCCGAAAGAAACAGCCTGCTCAGTGATCGGCTGCGCAACGAACGCTGATCCCATTCTTTTCCCGTAACGTGCCGCCCGTGGTAGAGAAAGGCGCTCTTTTCTTCTCCTCCGGCCACAGACAGGGCATAGGCGCTTATGCTATACTGATACGCAGTTGGACGGTTGTTTTTTCATGCATAAATCAGGGAGATGAGCGATGGATAAAGACACGAACCGACGCGATTTTGTGAAACAGTCCTTATGGGGCGCAGCCCTCGCCGGCAGCACCTTGGCAGGCGCCCATAAAGCCCATGGCCAGCCCCGCGACGAATTGGAGCTGCCCAAGCCCATTGACTTGGAACCGGAGGGCGCGCTGCCCCAAGGAAAGATCGGCGATCTTTCTATCAGCCGCATTTTGCTCGGCGGCAATTTGCTCACCCACTTCACGCACAGCCGCGACTTGAAATATGTCTACACCTTGTGCGAACACTACAATACGGACGAGAAGATCATGGAGACCATGGCGGTGGCGGAAAAGCACGGCGTCAACACGCTGGTCATCCACACTGTACCCCGTGCCATGGAAACCTTGCGTACCTATCGACACGACCGGGGCGGCAAAATACAATGGATTATCTGTCCCACCCTGCAGGTGGATGAAGATGCCGCCGCCTATCGCCGACAAGTGAAAGAAATCGTCGATATGGGCGTGGAAGCCGTCTATTTATGGGGCGTAGCCGCCGACCGGCTCACCGCAGAAGGCAACGTGGACGCCATGAAACGGGCTGTCGGCATCGGTCATGAATTCGGTTTGCCCAGCGGCGTCGGCGCCCACGATTTGCGCGTCATCGAATGTTGTGAAGAGCACGGTGTCCCTGCCGATTTCTACATTAAAACCTTCCACCACCACAACTATCCCAGCGCGCCGCGGCCCGATCAGCTGAGCGCAGTCCATACGGAAGTGCCCGGCTATTGGTGCCAAGATCCGCAGGCGGTCATCGACGTCATGAGCCAAGTGGATAAACCGTGGATCGCTTTCAAAGTCATGGCGGCAGGGGCGATCCCGCCCGAAAACGCCTTTCAATATGTCTTCGACAACGGCGCTGATTTTTCTTTAGCCGGTATGTTCGATTTTGAAATTGAGGAAGATGTGCAGATAGCCAAGAAGGTCTTGAAACAAGTCAATCGGCACACACGGCCTTGGCGCGCTTGATGCCCCTTTCCGAAGCATAGGAGTTTTACCATGAGAATATTGCGTGTAGCCTGTGCCCTCAGCGCAGCCCTATGGACCGCGGCCGCCTATGCGGAAACAGCGGAAGCACTGCCTTTTTTTGCCTATTGTTTCGATACCCACGATTCCATGAATCGATCTCTGGAGGAGCAGGCGAAACTGATTAAAGACCTGGGCTTCCAAGGGGTCGGACACCTCTGGCTCGATGATGTCCAAGAACGTTTGGACACCCTAGATGCGCAGGGATTGACGCTCTATCAAATCACCATTCACATCAACATGGCGGACACGGAGACGCCTTTCAGTCCGCAATTAAAAGAAGTCTTGCCCCTGTTAAAGGGCCGTCAGGTGCAAATCTGCCCGCTCATGGAGGGCATGGCGCCTTCCGACCGCGACGGCGATGAAGTGGGCGTGAAAATTATCCGTGAGCTGGCAGACCTCGCCAAAGACTCCGGCACTGAAATCGTGCTCTATCCCCATGCCGACCTCTGGATGGAGCGGGTTGATGACGCCATCCACATGGCGCGCCTCGTCGATCGCGATAATGTGGCGATCATGTTTAATCTGTGCCACTGGCTGAAAGAGAACAATGAGGCGGGTTTGGAAGCCCTTTTGGAAGAAGCCATGCCGTGGCTCCACGCCGTCAGCATCAATGGCGCAGACCATGCCGAAGACATCGCAAAGGGCACCGGCGATTGGCTCCAGCCCCTCGGCAGCGGCAGCTTCGATGTGGGCGCCTTGCTTGCCGCCTTAAAAAGGCTCGGATACAACAAGCCGGTGGGCTTGCAGTGTTGGGGGCTTCAGGGCGACGCCAAAGTGCATCTGCAGCGGTCCATGGCAGCATGGAAAGCATTGCAAGGGCAGAGCAAATGACTGCGCCCGCCGCGGCTAAGGGCTGCTCGCAGCGCAGTCTTTACAAAGACCTTTCTTGTCGTGCCCGCGTTGAGATAAAAGCCGCTTCGCCCATGGGCACACCGCTGTGCCGTGCCACAATCTCGCATTTCATTTTCAATAAGAGGTAGACGTTGCCGTCGAAATCATCGACGGTCTCGTAATTTCCTTGTCCTTTCGCCAGGATAATATCTGCGTTTTTCATGATCTCAAGAAAAGAGTCGGGCACAAGGCTCAGCGGCGAACCCACATAAGCGCCGCCATTATCGATGACTTCGCACAGTGCGGTGAGACCCACCTGTTCCGCGTCTGCGTGGCAGGCATCGTTAATAATGGGGCCCGCCTTCACAACAGCGGTCACTTTCGTGTGTTTGATCAGCTCACGGATCAGCACCTTATCGAACACGATTTCGCCCGCATTATCGAGCAGGTACAGGAGTGACTTGCATGTTTTCAGCTCGTGGAGAAAGCGGTCCGTATGTTCCAGGGCGAGGGGAGCCGCCATGGCCTGGTCGATGGCGTCGCGCGGGTCGATCTCATGGCTGTTCAAGATGCCCAGATCAATGATGTTGCCCGCCGCAGCCAGACGAATCGCCGTAACGAGCGGCGTATCACTGGACGCGACAAGGTCGTTCAGCATGGGCTCCAGCGCAAGGATCATATTATTTTGTTCGATCTTAACCCCTTTGTAGGCGTCGTCAATGCCGAAGACATCGTGGACATAGTGGTAGGCGTTTAGGGATAAGACGGCGGGCGACTCGTCAAGGGACATGCCCGGAATCTCCGCCACAACGCGGTTAATGACTTCCCGCTGTTTGACCGGATCATCGCCGGCCATCCGTGCCGCGCGAAGGGCTTGTCTCACGATACATTCTAAACAATCGAGTTCCGCTTTCATGGAAGGGTCTCCTTAGTAAGTGCTTCTGGTTGGGGCGGGCTTCGGCTGCCGGCCCATGGCCCGGAACTACGGGTGAGCGCGGCGCTGCCCTATCGCTAAAGGCATGTTTTGCAGGGTAAAAGCGTGTTGTTTGTTGTGCGGCGCCGGCACGGCTTTGTGCCTGTAGATGACCTGCCCCCGCCGCCAACGCTGCAACGCGGGCGCCTGTTCCGGCAAGCCCGTCAATCTAAAGTGATTATGCCTTATAGGGCGCAGGAATTCAAACCACCGAGGATTCATGGGGTAGCGGGGATGGACAGAATGGACACGATGGACCGGATGGACAGAATGGACACGATGGACGGGGATGGACAGAATGGACACGATGGACGAGAGGCGCACAAGGCCCTCCGGTGTAGGGGCGAGATTTATCGCGCCCGAGAAGCTACGCGTGCGCCGAATGGACAAAATGGACGAGCGGCACACAAGACCCTCCGGTGTAGGGGCGAGATTTATCGCGCCCAAGAAGCTACACATGCGCCTGGAGGCGCACAAGACCCTCCGGTGTAGGGGCGAGATTTATCGCGCCCGAGAAGCTACGCGTGCGCCGAATGGACAAAATGGACGAGCGGCACACAAGACCCTCCGGTGTAGGGGCGAGATTTATCGCGCCCAAGAAGCTACGCGTGCGCCGAATGGACAAAATGGACGAGCGGCACACAAGACCCTCCGGTGTAGGGGCGAGATTTATCGCGCCCAAGAAGCTACACATGCGCCTGGAGGCGCACAAGACCCTCCGGTGTAGGGGCGAGATTTATCGCGCCCAAGAAGCTACCGATGAGCCCGGAGGCGCACAAGGCCCTCCGGTGTAGGGGCGAGATTTATCGCGCCCAAGAGATTACGCGTGCGCCCGGCGGCGCACGTCATTCCTCACGCAGGCGGCGCATTTCTCAACGCACTGCCGTCTTTTTATACGCCTCTTCGAAGCGGGCGGCGGCGGCCATTACCCGCTCGTCCGCGCCCGCTTCCAAACCGCGGCGCAGGGCGCGGTCAAGGTTGTCGCCGGCTTCCAAAATCAGCGGCAACAACGCCATGAGCTCCGGAGCTAAAGGCGGCAAACGGTCAGGATCGACTACGGTCGTGGCGCCGCTATGCCCATCAGTTCGGATCAGGTCTTTGTTTTGCAGCGTCTCGCGGATGAGGCGGGGACGGATAGACTGCGTATCGGGGAAGTACAGGGCTTCGACATGATCCATGCCTTGGCAATAGGCAGCGCGCAGCGTGTCGGCGGGCAACAGCGCCTCGCAAAGCTCCGGACGGGAGGCGAGAAAAGCGGCGTCTCGGTAGAATTCGAACTTATCGCCGGGCCGCCCTTGGACGAGATAGGGGATGAGCCCATAGATAAAGGCTTCCCGGCCGTCCCACGGGAATAGTTGCTCGTCGTGCAGCACGGCCCATTCCTTCCGCCAGATACGGAACCAAGCCTCCACAAGAGAGGGCTCCCACTCCGGATGAACAGGATGAATATGGACAGGCCACTGCTCACGGTCCCAGTGATAGAAGGAGCTGTAATGGCCCTGCTCGTCGACGGGCGGACCGGGCAGCGGATCAAGGGGGCTTTCGTAAGGCGCACCGGCAGCCCGCGCCTGCTGCATGGCGTCGTAGCGCTGCAGGATCATTTCCTTACTGCGATAGTAGCCCTGCGCTTTTTCCTCTTGTTCTTTGATGATGGGAAAGGTGTCCAAAATATAGTCCACGCCATGGCGGGGCGTGGGAAAGCTCTCTTTCAGCTGCGCCAGTTCCTGATCGGTCTCTTTTGCTGTCGGCAGCCACGCACCCTCCCCGTCGCTAGGCAGGTAGAGATGGAAAAACAAGGCGTCCAGCTCGCAGCGGAGCAGAAAGCGGCGCTCTTCCTCCCATCGGAAGGGCGGTCCAAAGTAACCGCAATCATGGGCAAGCCCTTTCATATCCCATGCCGTGTAGCTCAATTCGAGCGCCCGCGGGATAATAAAGGCAGCGGCAGAAGTCCCGGTGAAAACATCAGTTAGAAAGTCGGTAGGGGATAGGATGGGGAATTGCTTGATATAAAAATGGCTTAATTGCGTACTACCCACTGCATTTCGAACGCAAAAATCTAAGACTACACTGTTAAGAATTGCGCCCATCAGCAAGGCAGCAGCCGCTTCTTGAGAGGGAATTTCATCAGGTAAGATTGTTTTCTTTGACCATTGGACAGACGGAAGCCAACGCATGGAAACAACTATGCCTGAGTCTCCAAACCCAACAGCGGGAAGAAGCGAGGCTATTACCGTCCGCTGGTTCGTGGCGTGAGTTATCCGACGTAAACCAAGCATCCATTCCTTCGTTAAGTCAAGCTTCTCTTGTTGCTCAGCTTGTATTATTGAATTGGCATCATGAGAGTTCAACGAATCCCGTATTGCGGTACTACGCAATGTGGTATCAAATAGCTCTTTTCCCGCGTTTTCAGCGCGTGTATTGCCAACATCTACCTTACGGCGTAGTTTTGCTGTAATATGTTCCTCTGCAAGCCAGTACCGTGGAAGAATGACGGCGTGGGGATCATCTTTTTCCGCCTCAGTGATATTGTAAGTCTCGGTTTTCTTGCCCTGACCGCTATCGTCTTTATAAGACGCGAATCTGTGGTCATAGTGATGCAGGAGTTTCGCCTCATAGAGGGGCAAATAATTTTTGGCGGGCGTAGAAAATATGTTTCCTTTCAGGTGTCCCCCCTGCTCCTCTAACTGGTCACGGGTGTGGAAAAGTCCTGAGTCGTTCGCCATATGGAACATTGTTCCAAATTTAATACCCCAAAGGTTCGTTTCCGGTTTATTGTCTTGTTTTTCTCGGATGAGTATAGGAATACGTCTATAGATGGCTTTGTTGAGTTCGGCGTCGGCGCGGGTTCGGAAGGTGGGACAGGTTCGCGTGTTGGGATTGAGCAAGGTGATTTCTTCCGGTGACAAGGTGAAACGCCGCTCGGGATCGCGCAGATCCTCTGTCGTGTGGGCAAAAAAGGTGAATTCTATTTCTTGGGTTAAGCGCTGGGTGGATGGTGAGCCTACCGTAAAGAGGCAGAACTTCATACTGCGGTGTACCCCGGGAAAGATATTCATACGATTTTCAAAATCAAAGAGACTAATGAGGGATCTGCTTTCTATTAGTTCTTGGAAAAAGATTTGTGTGGTGGCGTCGGTCGAAATGCCTGTGGGCAAGATACAGCCCACGCTGCCTTGGGGCTGGAGCAAACTGCGGTTTGCTTCTGCAAAGATAGGGTAAAGATTAATATCGCCTCGTCCGCATAGGGGATAGCGTCCGCTGTTGCGCAAAAAATGGCTTTCTCCTTCCGCTTTGCGCAGATCTTTTTTAAAGTCTTGATAGAGTTGGGGTTGCTCGGTTTTGAGCTTTTTTATCATGGCTTTTCGTGCGGCAGCATTGGCAGCACTTGCAATTTCCGGTTTTCGTTCTGCAAACCACTCTTTTTCTTGAATCTTCACCCGTTCCCACGGTGGATTGCCGAGGACGACGTCAAAGCCGCCTGTCCATCCTTGGGGGTCGTCTTTCTGCGCTCCCTTGTCATGGCGGGCAACTTCGCTTTGGGGCAGGGGTTGAAAAACAGTGGGAAAAGCAAGGTGCCAGTGGAAGAATTGGTAGTATTCTGCCAAGTCCTGGATCTCTCTTTCCATCCATTTCGGAGTCCAATGGGGATTGCCTTCAATTCGCCGTAGGATATCCTGTGTAATGGGGAAGGGAAGTGCTTCGTCTTTCTCTTTTTTCCAGACAAAGGCGGCGCACCACGCATCAGCAAGGAGTCGTGCTGAGCGATAGCTGTCGGATCCAACGAGCTCGGCATATCGTGCTTCTTTTTGTTGAACGCCTTCAAGGGTATCATCCCGAATGGTGTCCATGTCGTATAGGGCTGTGGCAAGATTTCCCAAGCGTTCCCAGGGCATTGCTTGTTCCAGATACATCTGTCCCGTTTCACGTTCATCCTTGTTTTGTTTCTTATACTTCTGACAATAGATTTTGTCGTCCCCTTCAATGGCGGTGAAGGCCTCGTCCGGGATGCCTTGAGCAAGGAGGGCAGGGGTCGTTCCGAACAGGCTGTTGCCCCATTGAATGTGATGGTCTAAGAAAGAGAGGGGCTTTCCGGGTTCGAGTGCTTCGAGCCAGAGAGTAACTTTACAGAGTTCGACGGCCATGGGGTTGATATCAACGCCGTAGAGGCAGTGGGTGATGACATCGCGCAGGGCGTGTTGATAGATGGCGGGGGAAGGCTCGCTTTCTCCGGCGCCGTGGGCGCGGACACGGGCCAAATGGCGTGCGAGGCGGTGGGCTGCGCCGACAAGGAAATGGCCGGAGCCGCAGGAGGGGTCGCAGACCTTGAGGGCAAGGAGCGCCTTTTCCGCGTCTTTTCCCTTCTTCTTTTTGAGGGTCTCTTCCACGACGGGATCAAGGGCAGAGTCCAGGAGCGCTTGTACGAGGCTGCTTGGGGTGTAGTAGGAGCCGGAGGTCTTGCGTTCATTGCCTGCAAATTCTTTAAAGCTAAATAGTTTGTTGTCCCCGCTGATTTGGGGGGTGAGGGACAGGAAACTCTCATAGACGCCGCCGAATTCTTCGGAGCCGAGGTTTTTGTAATCCACGGGCTGTAAGTTCTTGTTTTGATGGGTGAAGGCTAAATGGCGGATCGTGTCGAGGAAGTCCACGTTCGCCAGCTCCACACCGGCGCCTCCGGTCAAGGAGGCTGCGTTGAGCCGGTCGGTGCTTTTTGGAGACCAGAGATCACTGCCGAGAGCGGGCAGGGCGAGTTCTTCCCGGGCATGGGCAAAGGCCTCATTGCCGGACAAGGCGCCTACCACAAGATTGAATTGCTGCCAGAGGTCGCCGTGACGGCTTCCGTTGATCTGCCCCGCCAAGTGGCGGAGCCGTGCCATGCTGTAGTGGGCGGCATAGCGTGCGCGCTTTTCTCTGCCCTCTTCGGAATCATCGGGGGGATGCAGGAGAGAGACGCCGTCGAGGCTACGGTCTTCTGCCACAAACAAAAAGATCATGCGGTAGACGATGCGCAGGAGCTGCTCGTGCAAGGTTTTGAGGGAGAGCGCTTCACTGCGCAGCGCATCTCTTAAGGCGCTGTTACGGCGATGGCCGACAAGACCTTGGCCCAGTGTTTGAAGGGCTTTTTCGACACCGCCGCGCAGCGACTCCAGTGCTCGGGTCCCCTCTTCCGCAGCGATTGCAGTCCAGTCTTCTAAAAAAGTGCTTGCAGTGTTCCCTTCTTCACGGGGACTGAATCGCGTAGCATGGGCAAGGAGCCAAAACAATACGAAGTCAGAGTAGACTTCTCCGGAAAACATAGAATAGAGATCGAATTCGAGGTAGGATTGACGGGATAGGGCTTGGTTATCTCGTAAGATCCGAAACCGGAATCCATTGGACAGGATCGCCCACAGATGGCCTTCACTGCGGTTGAGGAATTCCTGTACCAGTCCGTGGGGATTGACGGCGGCAGCGCCCCGCACGCCTGCGCTGCGTCGGTCAAGATTGACACCGCAGCCTACAAGGTGAATGGGCGTTGCGCCATAGAAGCGGTTGATGGCATAGCTGCGCCCGTCGATTTCGGGGCCGGGAACGGTGGGCAGTATCCCAAAGCCCAGTTCCCGGAGGAGCGGGATATTCCATTTGTCGTTGGTCAGTCCCGTAGCGGCTTCTCCTTCGTTAAGATCTTTTGCAGCTTCGCGGAATTCGGTCCAGTGGCTGCGGAGTCTATTCCAAGAGTGGGTAATGCTTTCGTTGAGCCTGTTCCCTTGGGGGATGTGGTAATCGCGGGGCTCCTTGCCGGGCAGTTTTTCGTTGGTACCAATAATTTTCCGGAGCAGATCGGGGGGTAAAAGTCCGCCTTCGGAATGGATGGTCTCGAATTCTTGGGTACGTCGTGTCATGATGTTCAAAGCCTCGATAACAGTACATAGGCCCCGAGAATGTCCACGGGGAGTACAGGTTTAATGTGAATGGCGCCCGTCATCTTTGAAGCGCTGCGAACACGCTCGTGGGCTTCCAGCTGTTTTTCGGCGCGCCCTTCGGCTATGGCAATCAATGCCTCTTGGAAGCGGGGAAGGGCGGGCAGGAGCCAATCCAGCTGCTGGTCTATGGCAGTCCGGATGAGACCATCATCGGGGCTGGCGGTCAGCAATGCCTCGCTTTCTTCCACGTCAAGCCATTGAAGATCCTCATTCGGGGAGCCGGTACAGGCGAGGGGCAGAATTTCCTCACATAAAAGCGTCTTCTCCTGCTTTCTCGAGAATTGAAGATGATAGCGAAAGCGTGCCAAAAGCAAGGTGGTTCGCTGCTTTACGGCAGCCGTTCGGATCACCCCGCAGCGGGCGGCGACGGCACGGGTATCCCGGGCGTCCGAGTCGAGTGCCTGATCCAGTGCCCAGCTTGCTAAGCCTTCCACGATGGGAGCGGTACGGCCGAGGTAGCGTTCTCCTTTTTGGAGAGGCAGATGAAAGCGTCCTTTGAAGGATTGTTCACTGCCCATGGCTTGGCGCAGGGAACGGGGCGTTTCTTCGTTGATCGTGACCGTTACCGCCTTGTTGTCTTCTTTAACCGCCACTTTTGCAGCGGGGAGGAGGGTGCAGAAGAAACGCTCCACATCGTCGTTGCTGCCAATGGCTTCCTGAACACTTTTAAGTTCCTTTGCGACGGTATCTTCGTCGAGGGGGTTTTGGGCAAAGCGTGAGCGAATGGCACGTTCTTTTTCCCGTGCGTTTTCCCACTTTGTTTCCATGGTCTTAACGGCTTTGTTTACGGTCTCGTCGAAAGTGAATTCCATCTGGTCTTGGACGCCTCCTGTTTTTATGCGGAAGAGGGCGCCTTCGATGAGGGTGCGCGTAATTTGATCACCGGAATCAGGGACGGCGACGGTTACGCCGAGGTCGCTCTTGATACTTTTGTGTTTGCGGAGCAGTACTTTCAGGATCACGCCGTCAATGGGGTTGTCAGCGCCGTAATAGGTAGCGACGCGCACCACGGGTTCCCGTTGTCCGAATCGATCGACACGCCCTTCGCGCTGTTCATGCAGGGTGGGATTCCAACAGATGTCATAGTGGAAGACGGCATTGAAGCCTTCCTGGAGATTGATGCCTTCCGACAAACAATTGGTGCATACCAAGACATAATCCCCACCCTTTTTGACCAGCGTTTCAATACGATTTTCCCGTTCCGCCGGGGGCAGCTGACCGGTGATGCATTCGACTTCGATGGTGTCGGGCAAGGCGCTGCGCAGTTCTTTGGCGACATACTCGGCGGTGTCGATAAATCGGCAAAACACAATGGGTTGGAAGCCTTCCTTAATCAGTGATTTAATTTGCACCACGGCTGTTTGCAGTTTGCTATCGGAAGCTCCGAAAAAGGCTTCCGCACGCCGGGCAAAGGCAAGGAGTTTGCGGCGCGTATGTTCTGCTGCTTCTTCGGAGTCAGCGCCGGGACTCAGGTCTACGACAGTTACTTCATCGACGTCATCTTGGTCGAGCACGCTTTTAGAGCCCACCTCATCCAGTTCGTCGTCGGAGTGGTTATCCAGTTCTGTACGCGCCTTTAGTGTTGCGACTGCAGCGGCGGGACTGGAGGATACGCAGCGCAGGAGGGCGAGAGCCGACCAATAGCGCACGCGGCGGCGGCGGTCACTGCCCTCTGTATCGTTGATAAGTTCACAGGCGAAGTTGACCATATCATCGAAGAGGACACGGTATTCCGGATTGAAGGCGTAGGTCACTTCCTTGTCTAAGCGTTTGGGGAAGGGGGTGTTTGTGTCCAAATATTGGGTGATATCGGCACGGCGCCGTTGTACGAGATGGCGGGCAAGCTTGCGCCGGATTCCTTCGCGTTCTTTACTTTCCAGGTCGCTTGGCAAATCGATGAAGGTATCGTCCAGCAATCCGAGCAAGGATCGAAAGGCTTGTTCGTTGCCGCTGTGGGGCGTTGCCGTGACGAGGAGCAGATGTTGGTCAGGCTTCTTGGCGATTTTTTTAAGGAGATTATAGCGTTGCTGTCTGCCCCGTCGCGCACCGCCGGTGACGGTGCAGCCGTGAGCTTCATCTACGATAACAAGTTCGGGGCATTTCAATACGAAGTCGTCCGCCCGTCGGTCTGATTTAATGAAATCAATGGATACGATGAGAAAGGGGTGACGGTCGAAGACGGACACGCCAACGGGCAGATTTCGTTCGAGCCGTTGAATGGTGCTGCTGAGCACAAGTTCGGCGTCAATATGAAACTTTTCAGACAACTCTTTTTGCCACTGTTCCGCTAAATGGGGCGGGCAGAGTACGGCGAGGCGGCTGATTTCGCCGCGGTCGATAAGTTCACGGGCTACGAGCGCCGCCTCAATGGTCTTGCCGATACCGACGTCGTCGGCAATGAGCATTCGCACGGGATCCAGTTTTAAGGCCATCATAAGGGGCACCAATTGATAGGGGTGCGGATTTACGGCAATCCTTGCGAAACTTCGGAAGGGTCCTGCTGCCGCCCGTGTGGAGAGCCGTGCCGCATCGCGCAGGAGACGTCCCGAACTGAAATCACCCAGGTCATTGCGCGTTGGCAGGGAAAAGGCTGCAGATTCAACGCTTTCAATCTTCGGCAAGATGCCGACGATCTCTTGGTCGAGTCCACCCAAGGGGCGAACCATAAGCAGCTTGTCCGTGGATTCGGGGAGTACAACCCATTCGCGGCCCCGTGCGCGTACGAGGGTACCTGGTTTTGATAAAGCGGCTGTGTTCATACTTGAAGTTCTCCGAAGATATCAGGATGACGTTGGAAAATTTCCGGCCAGTCTTCTTTGTGGTGGAACCGAATAACGATATAGCCGGCCGCTATCAGGCGGTTGGTGATCTCGTCATCTTTGCGTATCTCCTCGGGCCTGTCGTGTATCGGTCCGTCAATGTAGATGGCGGCATTATATTCATGATAGAAGAAATCGGGGAGGGTGGAACAGGATTCGATAAGATGTTGGGCGGCACCGGGAGGCCGGAGCATGAATTGGTCTATTTGATCCAACCATTTTTTTTCTAGTTCGCTGTCGCAGCGTTTGCGCAATGCAATCATGCGTTCCTCACGGGAGCCCCTGCCGCCGGCCGGCTTGCATTCCGCCGCCATCAGTCCTTTCAAAAAATCGCGAATGCGGAAGCGGTCCAACAGTTGATGGTCAGACTGGTTGGCATAGTCCAAGAGGCAATTGTAACAGGCTTTACCGCAGGTATCTGCTCCCTGATCTTCCAGGGTATCGGGATCGAAATGGCAGATCTCGAGGGCGCAGCGCGCGAGTAGGGGAATGACTTTGGGATCTTCGACCAGCTGCCGCAATATGCCGGCGCCGCCTTCAGAGGCTTCATAAAACAAAATTTCTTTGCGGTTGTTCAAAGAGGGCATCGCTTCGCAAGAGAGTTCTCTGGGTTCAATTTGGAAATGCTTTTGAATGGCTTCTTTGAAGGCAGATTGGAGGCTCGCCATGGCTACGGGGTCGGATAAGGTATCAAAAGCCATGATGAGTGCGTTTTTCGTATCGGTCACATAAGGTACGACCCGCTTTTGAGAACCGGCAGCCTTATCATTGGGGTCGTCTGTATCCGTGGGATTACTTGCCCAGTAGCCCCGTTCCAGGTTCAATAGGAATCCCGGCGCTGTAGTGGATTGTTGATTCGCCCAGCCCATATTGATCCGATAGAGGGTCGTGGCGTCACTGTAGTTTAATCGGATTAACCGTTGAGCCTTAGCATATACTTCCGCATCTTTTCGGTCGGACTTACCGCCTACTTCGGGGAATTCATAAGCGGTGACCATTTTGTAACCATAGCGCTGTCGTTCCTCTTCATCGCAGGTGATGCGCTCCGTGAGTTTCAGACTTACGTTTTGCAGATAAACGAGATCCTGTATGTGGGTGGAATGATCCAGGGCTTCGCCGCAGCGGTCGCAGATCTCTTTGAGATTAAGCTCTTTTTCGAGGTGGCCATACCCGCATTTGTCGCAGCGTTTCATAGACATCGTTGAGAGGCCATGACTTGCCTCAGCATCTTCGGAGCCAAAATCAAGATTGACCTTGTACACGCGATAGCGGGCGCCTTCATGATAAATGAGTGCGCGGGGACCGAATTCAGAAATGGCAAGGAAACGGGGACGCGAAACAAACTCATCGCGCCCTTTGCGTCTGTATCGTCCGGGCACATAGGCGGAAATGGGAAGGCGTGGGAAATTATAGCCGGGGAGAAATCCTTCTGCAGCAAAGTAACGGTAAGAATAGAAATCGCCTTCATAGACCCCTTCCGCTTCGGTCAATAGGCGAATTTGGCTTTCTGCTTGTGCGCGGAGACGGCTGGAGTGCTTCCGTTCCTTATCAGGCCGGGAAGCATCGCCGATGATTTTGTGATGGAGTTCGCGTTGGTGGACTGCGGCACGATAGAGATTGCGCCACCGCTCACATGCATTGTCAAAACTTTTCTCAATCTGATCGAGCACTTCCTTGGACCAATTCTCATGAAACCAGGTGGCGCCTTCAAGAAGATCTTGGATGCCGTCCAAGAGTTTGTCGACTTTCTCCTGCGCCGCGGCGCGATGGCGGGGATTGATAAGTTCGCTTTTAAGCTGTGGTAAAACTTTCAGGGGCAGTACGCCCTCTACACCTTGACGGTCCAGTACGTTGCCGAGGGTTAGGCCGAGGTCGAGTTTCGCTTGTTCCATCCATATGGCATGAACATGAGAACGGAGGAGATCACGATTGCGCAGATCAAGGCGGGGCGGCACGACAGCTCCCGCCACCATGTGGGTGGGCTTACGGAAGTAGTACTGATCATGGGGGCTGCGGCCGGCGCAATAGGTGTATACCAAGGCGGGCTGCCCGCCTCGTCCGGCCCGTCCGCTTCGCTGGGCATAGTTTGCCGGTGTGGGCGGGACGTTGCGCAGATTGACCAGATTAAGCTCGGCAATATCGACACCCAATTCCATGGTGGGGGAACAGAATAGGAGGGGCAGCCGTGCGCTGCGGAAGAGGTCTTCCCGTTCTTCCCGATCTTCCGAGGCTACTTGTGCCGTATGCTCACGGGCTTCCAAGACACATTTGAGATTAACGAATTTGCGATAGCATTCAACGAAATATTCATTTACCTTGGGCGTGGATATGCCTTCGTCAATGAGGCGGGTGTGGTCTATGGCCGCTTTGCTGCCGTCGCCCGCAATCCACAATAAGGCACTATGGTTAATTTGATAGCCGGGCACTTCACCGCTGCGCACTTCTTCGAGAATGCCATAGCGTTGGAGTGCTAAAAAGAGGTATCGGATCGCCCTATTGACTTCATCCTTGCCATAGCCTTGCATTTGCTCTTCATAGGGTTTTAAGGTGCGGCGGAAGTATTGTCCAAAAGCGCCGTTGGAAGAGATGAAAAAACCGAATCTTTCTCTATTATTCTTTGGACGGGGATAGGCAACGACCGATTTGGTTAATTTGTCGGGGTCGTCAATATGCCATATGGATCCTTCTAAGAGCCGTCCGCCGGTTTTATTTACCAGCTCAAACTGCTTTTGGTGATCAAGGACATCTACTTTTACGACATGTTCGCGGCGCAGCACGAAAAGCAGGACACGCAGGATTTTTTCCAAGGTCTCGGCCGGACAGAGGCGCAAAATAGGCGGCACTTCAACGAAGACCTTCTCTTCTTTCTCGCCTTGGATAGATAAGCCTTCTTCCCAGATCTCGCTATCACGCAGAAGGCTATTCTCTCCACTGAGTCCTTTATACTCAAATTTCAGCATACCGCAATCCTCGAGATTGGGAGCGGTCACGCGCCAGCCGCGCTTCAGATCATGATAGAGATAGTATTCAATGACCCGTTTCAGCGCGGTGTGTGTTTCTTCGAGTGCAGGCCCGCGCACCTCGGAATCGTTGGCATAATCCTTGAGTTCGAGGTTAAGGGCTTTGAATACGGCTCCGGATAATTTGCCATGGGATAATCCACGTGGACCAAAATCATTCATGGCTTTAAAGAGGGCTGAGCGCAACAAAGCTACATGGGCGAAATCATTGAAGTGTCCCGCCTGCAGCGATGCATCTTGGCGGTTGTCTGTAAAGCTGAGGAGCTTGCGCGCCTCTTTCGAGAGTTCGGCATCGCTCTGAAGTTGGAGTAAGGATTGAACTGCGAGGATGGTCGTTGCCGTGCTTCGGTTGTCGATGCCTAAGGTTCCGAGCTTGGGCCGTTCCGCCTTCTGGTGCTTCGTATACGCCACGAGACAGTCGGGGTTCAGGCAGAAGAGGAAATTCTCGAGAATGAGCCCGCCGGGAACGCCCTCTCCTTTACGAACGATGCGTCCGGAAGGCGCGACAAAGACCGGTTGGGGCAGATCGCGGCGAAAAGAACCGGCGACTTTTTCTTCTCCCTTGGCTGTGGTTTCCCGCATGGATTCGGGCAGACGATCAACTTTTGAGGGGGTATCCTGCGGCCAAGGCGCCCGCTCCGAAACATAGAGGTAGGCATTCTTCCATTTATCATCGTATATGGCGGGACTGTCCTCGCGAGGCCTGAGTTCTTCCTGACCTTCTTCATTTCTCCCATAGGATACGCGATAGTAGGCGGTGCCGCAGCGGCGGCAGAATACGAGCGGGAAAAGGGGTTTGTCCTCTTCACCGGGTTTAGACCCCAATTTGCCCATTTCCAAGTGTCGTTGGTCTTCCGCTTCCAGGGTGCTCCAGACCGTGTCTCCCCGCGTGAAAAACTGGTGCAGGCGAAAGGCGAAGATGGGGAAGCGGCTCGAACCGTCTGCGCGAAGTTCGGAACCACACAGTAAAAAGTTGTGCAGTACTTTATAACACGCTTCCGGGGAGCTTTGGGTCAGATCGGCGAGTTCGGCGGCAGCGCTGCCTTCGCCCCGGAGCTGCCGGGGTGTCTGGCGTATGAGGGTGCCGGTGCCTTCTTCTTCGACGATGCCGAAGGTCGTCTCAATCCAAGAGGCTAAAGGGTGTTCACAGAAAGACTGAGGGTCTTGGGGGGGAGCCTCTGCGGATGTCACGGTATCGGTCAGGCTTTTCACGACGGCTTGATCGGAAAAGTCTATTTCTTTGGTAGCCCGTTGGAGGGTTTCGTTAATCACTTGAGAGGCGTCAATAGGCGTTCCAAAGAGGGTTCTCGCGACCTGTGCCACGGCGTCTTTCTGCTCTTCTGAAGAGCCGCCTGCCGCCATGGTTGCCGATGTTCCGACACAGATAATGTTGTTGTCGCCGAAGGCGAGTCGGCAGCGCCGTATGAGTAATGCCACATCAGCGCCTTGACGGCCCCTGTAGGTGTGCAGCTCATCAAATACGAGAAAGCGGAGTCCCTGCGCCTCCCTGACCAATTCCCGGTCTTCCTTTCGGGTCAGCAGCAGCTCCAGCATCATATAGTTCGTAAGAAGAATGTCAGGCGGATTGCTGCGTATGGATTCCCGTACCTCTCCTTTTTCTTGGCCCGTGTAGCGTGCAAAACGGATGGGGGCTTTGTCCTCGCCGTAGCCGTTCACAATAAACTTGCGCAGCTCCTCATCTTGACTGTTTGCCAAGGCGTTCATCGGATAGACAACGATGGCTTGGATGCCCTTGCCGGAACCTCTTCTAAGGATATGATCTACAATGGGCACGATGTAGGCGAGGCTCTTTCCCGATCCCGTGCCGCTCGTGAGCACATAGGATTTGGATTCCTTCGCCTTTCTGATCGCCTCAGTCTGATGCCTATGCAGTTGTAAGGGCTTACCTGTTAAATCCCTATCCGTCTTGCCAATGCGAAAGATCTTGGCACATTCAGGATGGAGTGTTTTATCGGCGACAAGTTGATCGATTGTGCCGCCCGGTTGAAAGGTCGGGTTTAATTGGAGCAAAGGTTCGGGCCACAGGGCGCCGGCTTCCAGCGCCTCATTCACTTTGGCATGGATACGCTCGTCAGTGATGTGGATAAAACTTTTGGTGTAATTTTTATAGTCCTTGACGAGTTTATCACGCAGATCAAAAACATTCATGGCAACCTCCCGGTTTAAATCTCTTTTGTAGACTCCGACCTTTTAATGACACTGCACTCCACTACACCTATTCATTGATCCTGACTCTCGTATGGGTTCCGGCACTGTTTTCATGCATCGCCCGGGAGTCAATGATCCTCAAGAATTTGACACGTGATCTCCGCCCTAGAAGGGCTTTGGCCATCATCGCTTGCGTTGATTTATGCAAACTGATATTTGTTGGTTCTGTAGGGGAAAAATAAAGTGCCACAATTCTTGTTCGCCAATCTCACCTTAATGAACACACTTCTCTTCACCACAACACCATCATAGTAATTTAACCTTCATTTGGTCAAGTTATCGCTTAAAAAAGCGCCTCTAATGAAGAAACGCAGCTGCGTAGACAAGGACTTCAGTGATGTTGATGTTTTGATTTCCGTTTTTTAGCGACGTTGACCATGACAAGATTAAGGCGGGAAAAAGCAAAAGAAGTACGTTACCGGTTTTAAACGGGAACATGGTATGCTAGTTTTTTTATTTGACGTGAAACGCAGATCCATCCCCTCGGATAACGTATTCGGAGTACGAAAATTAATGTATGATTACAAGTTTATGATTCTTATCGCTTATCTTGGAATCGTTATTGCGGTCGGTCAGTCAGCGGCACTTGAAGACGAATCAATTCCGATAAGTTCACTTGAATCACTCCAACAAATCGGTCGCGATCCTGATTATCCTCTCTCCGGAATATACCGCATCACAAGCGACATTGATGCGTCTGAATCGAAAACTTGGAATAACGGTCAGGGATTCATGCCTATTGGGGAAGATACCCGCCCGTTTACCGGGAGTTTAGACGGCATGGGACACCGCATCTCGGGCTTGACCATACGCGCTGCAAACGGGAGCTCTACAGGTATTTTCAGCGTTCTTTCCAAAGGCGCAGAGGTCAAAAAATTAGTTGTGAATGATGCTTCCGTTGAAGGAGACACCTATGTTGGCATAATCGCGGGCGAGAATTACGGAGAGATTCATAACTGTAGTTTTTCCGGGAACGTGCGCGGCAGCCGTCATGTCGGCTTGGTCTGCGGAACTAACGGAGGGCAGCTTACACGCGTTCGTGCGAAAGGACAGGTTACAGGCATAGAATATGTGGGCGGATTGTTGGGCTCCAATCAAGATCAGGCGGTCATAGACAATGCAATGGCCCATGTCGTTGTTCAGGGGGAACAAGCGGCAGGGGGAATCGCGGGGGCGAACTTTTACGGCGAAGTAGTCAAAACGTACTCAAAAGGTCAAATAAAAATCAGTGAATACGGCGGCGGTTTATTAGGCATCAATTACGGAACACTTGCCTATTGCCAATCTGTCTGTGAGGTTGCGGGCGGCAGTTACTGCGGCGGCGGAACCGGCGCTAATTATGGAATAATGCTTTTCACAAAAGCCGAAGGAAATGTTGATGGCGACATCGGTATCGGCGGATTGATCGGCTTTGCTGGCAACGGAATTATTCTGCGCTGTCATGCTTTGGGTGCTGTAACCGGACTTGACAGAGTCGGCGGACTTGCAGGCGTTATTGATGATGCCTGTGCACTGCGGGCGTCCTATGCCATGGGATCCGTAAAGGGCAGAAACTATGTGGGGGGCTTGGTCGGCAGCAGTAAAATCAATTTTCAGTCAATTTTCAGCAAATTCTGGGAAGATGGCGATTACACAACGGAATTGGTCACCCTGGATAACCTTATCACGGAATGTTATTCAACAGGCGATGTGACCGGACAATACTATATCGGGGGCCTTGTCGGTATGAATACGGGCAACATGATTTCCAATTCCTATTCAACAGGTAGGGTATCGGGTGAAAACAATGAGGGCAGTTTAATAGGAGCCAATTTTATGGCTACGGTTTTAATGCCCCCCGCCATTCGAAATTGTTACAGTACGGGTGGGGGAACGGATCCCGTCAAAGAGCAGCATCTGTTGGGGAGCGGGGCGGCGCAGACAGTCACCGCTTCCTTTTACCGCAGTGAAAATCATGATGCAGCTGCAGACTGCGCCGCGGGAACGGCATTAAAAGCCGGTGATTTTCAAAACCCTTCCATATTCATTGAACAGGGGTGGAACTTTGACGAGGTCTGGAGTCTGCCGCCGGAGGTCGAATCCCCGCAATTGCGCGTTTTTAATGAGCCGCAAAGACAGGATCGCGACGCTTATCTGAACGAGGTTATGGAGCTTAGATTACACCCCCAAACAGGAAACGAATCTAATAACAAAAACATCATGGACTTCACTAAAATTGCAGAAACTACAGAAGACGAAGAACAGAAAGAAGAAATTGCGCGTCTGCAAGCACTGGGTTATTTTATAACCTCTGACGCGGCTGCTGAGGGCGCCGGCGTGTTGATATACGATCATGAACGCGCTTGTCCCGGTTTCAATCTTTACGTTTCAGAACATGGTCCTGAGGCAATTTTAATGGATATGAACGGAAAAATTATACATAGATGGAAAAAACTCTTTCCTGAAATTGCGGAAGAAAATGATCCTGAGATCAGTGAGGATGACTTCTGGACGGCAGCACGTCTGCTCAACAAGGGAGAACTCCTGGTAATCCAACGTTCCCATGCTCTTTTCAAATTGGACAAGCATTCCGAGGTGCAGTGGTATCAATCTAATGCGGCGCACCACAGCTTGGATGTTGCCCCTAACGGTGACATTTATGTCCTGACCCAGCAACAACATGTCATACCTCGCATTTCACCGAAACAGATAATCCAAGAAGACTTTATTACTGTTCTTGATCCTGACGGCAACGAAAAGAAAAACGTGTCTTTGCTGGAGTGTTTTGAAAATTCCCCCGATTATCGTCATATTTGGGACAAGAGTCAGCGGAAAAAGGGAGATGTATTTCACGCCAATGCCGTTCATATCTTGGGAATACATGATGCGGGGCTGCTGCCGCAATTTCGTGAAGGTCAGGTCTTAACCTCTCTGCGAGAAATAAATACCATTGCAGTTGTCGATCTTGAGATGAGAAAGGTCGTATGGGCACAGCGTGGTCCTTGGCGCGGTCAGCATGATCCCCATATTCTTGAAACAGGATCCTTATTATTGTTTGACAATTATGCCCGTATGGACCATTCCATAGTCTATGAATTTGATATTGCGTCCATGAAGGAAATTTGGCGCTTTGAAGGTTCCGATGCCCGTCCTTTTCATTCAGATACGAACGGAAGGGCCTATCGTCTTCCCAACGGGAATACGCTGATGATTGAATCCGAAAAAGCCTGCGCCATTGAAGTAACACCGGATAAAGAAATTGTCTGGGAATTTCTTACAGGACAGAAGACAGGTCAAACAAAAGACAATACAGCCATATTGTTTGATTTGACCCGCCTGCCCGCCGATATGTCATTCGCATGGTTGGACTATTAACATCTGTTTTGCTGAGTAGCCATGTTGTTAATACGCACAACATCGTGCGGAATTCGGGGAAAGAGAATGATAATCGCCGCCATTAGCGCCGACGTTTTCATCTTATATCCGTTCCTTTTTTCCGAATGATGCGGTATTTGGACAGGCCGATATCTGAATTATTAACCGGAGCCAGTACAATCTGAAGCGCTGGTTGCGGATTGCGAAATAACCGTTCGTTATCTCCGATTCAGATATCTTAAGGCTGATTAGTTTGTTTCAGTCCAATAATCTGGTGTATATTCTGGATTTTTCAGCCTCTGTCAAGTGTAGGGGCTTGTTTCTTCGCAAAAGAGCGGACAAGATCATGAGCAGCGGCGCTGTGTTATGATGATTGCGACCTATGGACAAAAGGATCAAAAAAACGTGAAACTGGTTATTGTGGAATCTCCTGCCAAGGCGACCACCATTGGCAATATTTTAGGTAAAGACTATAAAGTGCTGGCGAGTTTTGGGCATGTCCGCGATCTGCCCAAGTCGGCGGGCGAAATTCCTGCCGCTTATAAAGGCGCTTCGTGGTCGCGGCTCGGCGTCAATGTGGACGAAGATTTTTCCGCTCTCTACGTCATCCAAAAAGATAGTAAGCGGCATATTAGCGAATTGAAAAAAGCCTGTAAGGACGCGGATGAAATCATTCTCGCAACGGACGAAGACCGCGAGGGCGAATCCATCAGCTGGCACTTGCTGGAAATACTCAAACCGAAAGTACCGGTCAAACGCATCGCCTTCCACGAAATCACAGCCGATGCCATTAAAAACGCTTTGAAATCGCCGCGCTCCGTGAATGAACAGTTGGTGCGCGCCCAGGAAACACGGCGCATCTTAGACCGCCTTTTCGGTTATGAACTGTCGCCCGTATTGTGGCGCAAGATCCGAGGGCGGCTCAGCGCCGGCCGTGTGCAGAGTGTTGCGTTGCGGCTTGTCGTTGAACGGGAAGAAGAACGGCGCGCCTTCATGAAATCCGCCTATTGGGATGCCGAAGCGGCCTTGTCGCGGGATGGCAAGTCCTTTTCCGCCACCCTCACCACCGTGAAGGGGCAGCGTGTTGCGGGGGGAAAAGACTTTGATCCTGCCACGGGCAGCTTGAAGAAGGAGGGCAGTTCCGCGCCTATTTGGCTGGACGAAGAGAAGATTAACACCCTCTTGGAAATTCTGAAAGCCGCTGTGCCCTGGCATGTGGTCTCTCTAGAAGAAAAAGAAAGTACCCAACGGCCGTATCCGCCTTTTATCACCTCAACGCTGCAGCAGGCAGCCAGCGGCGTGCTCGGCTTTTCTCCGCGCAAAACCATGCAGGTTGCCCAAAAGCTGTATGAAGGCGTGAACATGGGCGATGGGGCGCGGGAAGGGCTCATCACCTACATGCGTACAGACTCCGTGGTGTTGAGCGAGAAAGCGCTTCAGGAAGCGGCAGCCTATATTACCGATCAGTTCGGCGCGAACTACCACACGCGCCGTCAATATAAGACGAAGTCGAAACTGGCGCAGGAAGCGCACGAAGCCATACGGCCCACCAATATCCGGTATACGCCCGATTCGGTGGCGCGCTATTTAAGCCAAGATGAGCTGCGTTTGTATCAGCTGATCTGGAGCCGTACCATTGCCAGCCAAATGGCGGACGCCAAAATCATGCGTACCACCGTTGATCTGGAGGCGAAGAGCGAGGAGGAGACGGCAGTATTTCGGGCGAACGGCTCCGTCGTCATCTTCCCGGGATTCCTGAAGGTCATGAGCGGCCAGCAAAAAGATAAGGAGCTGCCTGCCCTGGCTGTGGGGATGACCGTCTCCACCGCGGCAGGGGCCGATATCCTGCTGGAAGGGCTCAGCGCGACGAGTCATGAAACGCAGCCGCCGGCACGGTATACGGAAGCTTCGCTCGTACGGCGCCTTGAAGAGGAGGGCATCGGCCGGCCGTCCACCTATGCGCCCACCGTCGCCGTCATTCAGCAGCGCGGCTATGTGGAGCGTGTCGGTACGGCGCTGGCGCCGACCTATATCGGTATTGCCGTCATCTTCCTTTTACGGGAACATTTTTCCGATTATGTGGATTTAGGCTTCACCTCGCGGATGGAAGATAAGCTCGACGCTATCGCCGAAGGACAGCAAGATTGGCTCTCTTTCCTCAAAGGCTTTTATTTCGGGGAAACGGCCGACGGTAAAGGACTCAAACCGCGGGTACACGATTCCTTTTCGTCGGTAGATTTCCCCGTGATCCCCGTGGGCGAAGATGCTGAAGGCGACGCAATCGTCATCCGCGTTGGGAAAACGGCGCCCTTCCTCCAGCGCGAATTCAAAGACGGACAGACAGAGACTGCCACAATTCCCGAAAAAGTGTATTTCGATGAATTAAAAGTGGAAAAGGCGGTTCATATTCTCAACACGAAATCGAAACGCGAAGAGGGCTTGGGCACCTGTCCAACTACAGGCGAACGGGTCTACCTCTTGGAAGGCCCATACGGCCCCTACGTGCAGCTGGGCGAATCGGACGGCGACGAGAAACCGAAGCGCATGGGATTGCCCCGGGGGATGAGTCCCGATGAGGTCACCTTCGAAAAAGCGCTGCAGCTCTTGGAACTGCCGCGAAAGCTTGGCGAACACCCCGACACGGGTAAATCGGTGAGCGTCAGTATCGGCCGCTTTGGCCCCTATGTCGTCCATGACGGTGATTTCCGCAGTATTAACGCGGCCGTGCTGCTCACGCTTACGCTGGAAGAGGCCCTCGCTATTTTAGCGCAGCCCAAGAACAGCCGGGGCGCTAAAAAACTGCTGCGCAACCTCCGTGAGGCAACAGATGACAGCCCCGCTATCGATCTTTATGAAGGGCGCTACGGCCCTTATGTGACCGATGGAACAACGAACGCTTCCCTGCCCAAGACGCAATCGCCCGATACGCTGAAAATTGATGAAGCGCTGGCGCTTCTGGTAAAGGCTGCGGAAAAGAATGCGGCGAAAGCCAAAGCTGCGCCGAGGAAGAAGGCTGCGGCGAAAAAGAAGACGGCTGCCAAGAAACCTGCGGCGAAAAAGGCCGCTGCAAAAAAACCTGCGGCGAAAAAGAAAAACCAAGCAGAGGGGGCGTGAAAGAAATGGGGGACCAACAAGAACGGAAATCTTTAGCGCGTATCTTGACCATTGCGGGCAGCGACAGCGGCGGCGGCGCCGGTATTCAAGCAGACCTGAAAACTTGTTCAGCACTCGGCTGTTTCGGCATGACTGCCATCACCGCCATCACGGCGCAAAACACGGTGGAAGTGCGCAATATTCACGAGATCCCCATTGACTGCATCCAAGACCAAATTGCTGCGGTAGTGGAAGATATTGGTGTTGATGCCCTTAAAACGGGGATGCTCAGCAGTGCCGCCATCGTTTCAGCCGTTGCCGAGAGTCTGCGCAGCTTGAAGCTGCGCAATATCGTGGTTGACCCGGTCATGATCTCGAAAAGCGGCGCCCACTTACTCAAAGCTGATGCGGTAGAGGCATTGAAACAAGATCTCTTGCCTTTGGCAACGGTTCTATGTCCCAACATACCGGAAGCGGAAGAGCTGGCAGGCGTGACCTTGAAGCAGGAGAAAGATATAGCGCCCTTGCTCCGGCGTCTGCACGCCTTAGGTCCCAAGTACATATTGCTGAAGGGAGGACATCTGCCGTCCGCCTCGGCGGTGGATTATCTTTTCGACGGCGAAGAGATCCTCACCTTTGAAGAAGAACGGTTGGATACGGCCAATACTCACGGAACAGGCTGCACCTATGCGGCGGGCATCGCGTGCTACTTGGGCAAAGGGCAAAGCGTGGCACAGGCGGTGCGCCTTGCGAAGAACTATCTGACCGAGGCGATACGACAGGGTCAAGATCTGGGCTTGGGTAAGGGGGCTGGTCCTTTGCACCATGGTTGGAACCAATCTTGAAATATTGATAAATGTTATTTCTTTTGATTTATGATATAGTGTAGGGTAAGTAGGGCGTCATGATGGAAGTGTGACGCCGGGTTCCGTACAAGTGGAGCCTTCAAAGCGGATGGCGTGCTTTGTAAACAGTGCTCCGTGAGATAGAACAGGTGGGTTTGCCATGTATGATAAATCATCTATAACCGCCTACATAACTGCCTTTGGGCACAAACGCTATCGTATGCCCGTCTATTGTTCAGAACTCCCCAGACATCGCAGCATTTCGTCGGACACGCCTGAATTTGTCATCCATAAAGCGGCTCTGCAAGAAAAGATTTGGAAGGCAAAATGGGAGGAGCGGAAGGCGATTAAACATAAGAAGCTCGGTTTGGAGATGAACGCGAAGCGCCTTGATTTGAAGCTGCGCCACAAACTGAAAATCGCTGATGAACGGACGGCCTTCGCGCAACAGGAACTCCATACAGCCTACCACGGGCTCGTGCAGCGCCTTGAAGAAGGCGCAACCTTTGATTGGGACTATTTCAAGACCTGTTCCGAATATCCTGTCGTCAAGCCCGTGTCGGGCAGTGCGCCTGTGCCGCCGCCCCAACCTGCCTTTCCCCGAGAACCACAGCCTACCGATCCCGCCTTCCAACCGAAACGGGAGGTCATGGATTCGTTGATGCGCAAAAAACGGGAAGCCAAGGAACGGGAAGCCTTTGCCCGCTTTGAAGCCTATCACCGACACTGGCAGCAGATGTGCGGGCAGATCAAACATAACTATGAACAGCAGTGGCTGCAGTACCAAAAATCTCTTAAGGCTGCACAGGCCAAACATGAAGAAACAGTGAGGAAGTGGCAACAGGACAAAGAGGCCTTTCTCCGTCAGCGGGAAGCCTGCATTGCGCTGATCAAAGAGAAAACGGCGGCCTTTCACGAGCGCGAAGCCAACGCCGTTCTGGATTTCTTCGATATGGCTTTGGCGCAGTTTTCCTATCCAACCTGTTTCCCACACAGCTATGAGATGGATTACGACGAAACGAACCGGCTCCTTGTTGTCGATTATTTGATGCCCACCTTGCGCGCGCTGCCGCGGCTGGTGAAGGTTGACTACAACGAAGATGACGAACTCTTCCATGAAGTCCTGCTCAGCGAGAATGAACAAAGCATGCTCTATGCGCGGCTCCTCCAAGAATTGCCCTTACGCATCTTTTATGAGCTCTACTCTATCGACACGGCCGACGCGCTGAATGCCATTTCGTTTCGCGGCCATATCTTCTTGGAGAACAACAAAAAGCAACAAAATACGCTGCCCAAGCAGATCGTGGAAGTGAACATGGACCGGAGCGCCTTCGCAACGACTGACTTTTTTCACGGTGATTCCGCCATGATCTTTGAAGAACTTGGGGGCGCGATCCTGCCCTTGACCTGAAGTCGGGCGCTTCCGCTCCGTGACGCTAAGACCGCTGTTTCGACTGCGGGGGACAGATCCTACTGTTTTTTGGTACAATACTCTTTTTGTGCGATTATTCTAAGGCGGTGTCCCGCGGGATACCCCTGTTCTACCGATTGCTGATAGAAGGAGCCTGGGAACGTGGAAATTGTATGCTTTCCGGTAACCCCGTTTTTTACCAATTGCTATATCGTGAAAGAGGGCAGCGAAGCCATGGTCATTGATCCGGGAGAAGTGACGGCGCCCATGAAAGATTATTTGGCGGATTGCACGGTGACCATGATCATCAATACCCACTGCCATTGTGATCACTGCGGCGGCAACGCGGAACTCAAGAAGCTGACGGGCGCGCCCTTGCTCTGCCACAAAGACGATCTGCCGCTGCTGCACAGCCTTGCCGATCAAGGGCGCATGTTTGGCGTACCCTTTCCGCCTTCGCCCGAGCCGGACCGCTTTCTCGAACATGGAGAGCAGCTGTCCTTGGGCGATACGGTCTTCGAAGTGCGCCATACACCGGGACACGCGCCCGGCCACGTTGTATTGATCACGCCCGGCGTCGCCTTTGTGGGCGATGTATTATTTGCCGGCAGCGTGGGGCGCACCGACCTGCCCGGCGGGAGCATGCGCCAATTGATGCAGAGTATCCGTGAACACTTGTTGGACTTGGATGATAATACGGTGGTGTACAGCGGGCACGGGCCTGAGACCACCATTGGAGAGGAGCGGGCGACCAATCCGTTTTTGGTGAATTAATATGATGCTGCCATTCCTATTCCTTTTCTGTTTACCGGCTGTTGTCGATGTGAGTCTCGCGCCCGATCAGCCCGTACCTTTTGTGTACTGCGATGATCCGCTCATCCTCGAGATTCACGCGCCCCGTGATGTGCAGGTCTCGGGTTTCCTTCTTTTCAAACCCAACAACAACGACAAGCGCATTGAGGTCGCCATCGAACCCTTCACCATGCCCGCCAATTCAGGCTATTGGTATGTCGTCAGCGATGCGCCCGGGGAACGGGGCTTTTTCTCCGTCGATATTAAATTGGACTGCGGCAACGAAACGCTGGAAAAGACGCTGCGCTATTGCCGCATTGATCGACCCGCCTTCCTCCACAACATTCCCGTATTTGTCCATTGCGGCGGCGATGAAGGAAGCTGTTCCCTCGTTTCCATACGCAGCGTAGGCATTGACACGCTCCATTTCGCGGCAGGCAACACCTCCTTGGAAAGCCTGACCGATGAAGCGGTGCGGCTGGGACTGCACTTCATGATTTCACTGAGCCCCGACGAGTTGCGTGACGTGCCCGCCTATCTCAAAGATTTTGCCTCGGCGCGCTGTGAACATATACTGCGCTTCGAGTGTGGATGTGAAAGCATCGAGAGCGAATGCTGCGGACTCATGGAAAATTTCCGCACCACCGTCTGCCCCGCAAGCATGGCCTTGGTCGTGAAAGATGCCAATACCTTTTCGAAGCTTCTCGGCGACACCTCACGCATGCCCGCGCGCCATGTGTCGCTCGTATCGGACACCTGGCCCAGACCCGAAGAAGTGCAGCGCATCCGCTATATAGCCGCTCAATATGGGCAGGAAAGCCAGCAGATTCACGTATCCTGTCCGTCGTGGTTCCCGCGCAGCAACGAACAGGCTGCCACGCTGCTTCCCCGATTTTTCCAATATCGCGCCGCTGCTGCCAGCCAAATCGGCGTCAATGCTGCCCTCATCGCCGACGATGTCGCCGTGCAGGAGACCATGGCCTATCTCAACGGACTTGCCCTCTTTTTCTCCGGACAATGCTATGTGGGCAGTCCCACCGGTCAAGATGGCGTGAACAGTCTGCTCTTCCGAAAAGGAGCGCAATGGCTGACCGTGCTCTGGTCGGACATGAAGGGGAGTACAGCTACCTTTGCCGTGGACGGCGCTATCAACCTCGCCCTTTACGATGCTTTCGGCAATGCCATGAAACTGGATGAGCCGGGACAGCGCGGGCTGGAAGTGCCCTGCGGCCCCATACCCGTGTATTTGACAGGAACCGGCGGCGCACTGCTCGGCCGTGCCGCAGTCAACCGACTGAAACAACAAATCGATTTCTTCATGGCGCAAAGCGACCTGCGCGAAAACCTTACGCCTGACGTGATCGAGCGCATCCAAAAAATCGGAGCGGAACCGCGAAGCGACGCCAACCGGCTGCGCTTCTTGGAATTGGCACGGACCCTGCCGTGGATCGAAGAACAATGGCACAGCCGAGGGCTGTCCCGCCACGTGGCTGTCCCCGCTATCATGCTTATTTCCGATATTCTGAAAACCATGGCCATTATCGAAGAGGATAGGGGAGAGCTCTTCCTCGAGCCTGTTTCCGATACGCTGGGCAGAACAGAAGAATTTCAGTCCTTGTATTTGACCGGCTCGGCAGGTTCCGCCAAGGCACGGGAACGGGGCGATTGGGTTTTGGGTGAGGTGCGCCGCCTCGTCGAAGACGCCGAATCCCTCGAACAAGCGGGACGCAAGATTGAAGCGGCCGGTATCGCAGCCCTCGCCGAAGCACGGGCACAATGTCTCAAAGCCGCGGCACGGGCAGAGGTGACCAACGAGTCCGCAGAGCTCGTACCGCTGCCGCTCACGCCCGCCGTAGAAACACCGGTGCCTGAGGCTGAAACAGCCGAAACCGGAGCCCTTGTCCCTGAAGCGCCGAAACCCGATGTGCCTGCCCAAGACAAGGATAAAGATACGGCAAAGGCAAAGGATGAGAGCGCCCCCGTGAAGGAGGAGAAGGCGGCGGAAGAGGCGGCTCCGGCGAAAAAAGACACGCCAAAAGAGACCCGCGCAGACGATACGGTTCATGTCGTCGTTTCCGGAGATAACCCCTATGCCATCGCCAAGAAGTATGGCGTGAAATTGGCGGATCTCCTCGAAGTGAACGATTTGACGTCGAAGTCAATTTTGAAGATCAATCAAGAACTGATCATACCGAAGAGCAAATCCGATTAACCGACTCCCGGTACTATCGCTTAGCTGCTCGAAAGAAGACGTTGCTGTGCCTCAGCCGCAGCGCCGCCTATGTAGTCAACCTTAATCAACGAATGTGGAAGTGTGCTTTATGGGATCGTCAAGAATTAAACCGCAAACACTCAAAGGATTTCAAGACCTTTTACCCGAAGAAATGATTGCCAGAACAGACGTCATCGATCGCATCCGCCGCGTCTATGAACGCTTCGGTTTTGTACAGCTGGACACGCCGGTCATGGAACATCTGGAGACGCTCACGGGCAGCGCAGGCCTTGAAGTAAACAAGGAAATCTTTCAGCTCTTCACACCTGAGAATGAAGCCGCCGCCTTGCGTTTTGATCTCACCGTTCCCTTTGCACGCATCGTCAGTCAATATCGGGATCGCATCAAACTGCCCTTCAAACGATATCATGTAGGCCCCGTATTCCGCGCCGATAAACCCGGTTTGGGCAGGTTCCGTCAGTTCACGCAAATCGATATTGATATTGCCGGCGCACGGGGTGTTGTCGCCGATGCAGAAGTCATCGCCGTACTCTGCGAAGCCATGCGCGCTGTTGGCCTTGTCCAAGATGAAAAACCCCGCTTCCGCGTGCGCATCAGCAACCGCAAACTCATGGACGCCCTCTTGACGGGCAACGGTATCAGCGAAATGGCGCGCATAAAGCACAGCTTGCGCGTAGTCGATAAGCTGCAAAAAGTGGGGGCCGACAATGTGCGCGCCGAGCTAGGCAGCGGACGGGTCGATGAGTCCGGCGATCCCATCCCCGGCGTACACCTTGAACCAGCGCTCATCGAAGACATCCTCGCGTTCATTGATGTGAAAGCCGATAACAGGCGCGCTGTTGTTGAAAAGCTGCGCGCGCAACTGCCCGCCACAGAAGAAGCGGAGGTAGCGCTGACGGAGATGTCGGAACTGGCCGACTTTCTGGAGGTGCTCGAGATCTCCGAGGAAGAGGCGCGCTTCGATCCGAGCCTCACCCGTGGACTTGATTACTATACAGGCGCCGTCTATGAAATCGAAATTGTGGATTGTCCGAAGGTGGGCTCTGTGGGCGGCGGCGGACGGTACAACGAGTTGTGCAACCGTTTCCTTGCCCAAGAGATCCCCGCTACAGGCGCGTCGATCGGCGTTGATCGCTTGTTAACCGCCCTGCGCGAGTTGTCCTTGGTGCCCCTCCGTAAAAGCACCGTGCAGGTCTGCATCGCGGCCATCGGCAGGGTACACCCCCGCGAGCTGCTGCGTGTCGCCAAAGAATTGCGCTCGCTGGGCTTCAACACCTCCACCTATCTGGGCGGCAAAAAAAATCTCGCCAATCAGCTCAGCGACGCCGACCGCTACGAAATACCGGTAGCCGTCATTTTGGGCGAAGATGAATTGGAAAAGGGCGAAGTATCGATCAAAGACCTCTACGCAGGCAAACGAGTCCGAAAGGATATCCAAGATCGCGACGCCTACCGTGAAGCCGGCAAAGCGGCACAGGTCACTGTGAAACGGAGCGAAATGGCAGCGGCCATCAACGCCATTTTAGCCATGAATGACGCCGACGAAACGCCATAAAGCGGGGGACAGCCATAGCCATGCAGCCTGAGAATAAGTCTATTGCGCGCTGCCGCCACTTTGGCGAATGCGGCGGATGTCAGTTTCAGGATCTGAGCTACGACGCTCAGCTCAGCCAGAAACAGGCGGTCTTAAAGGAAGGCTTCGCCGCCTTTTGGCAGGAAGATATTCCGCTGATCCCGTCGCCCGTACGCTACCATTATCGCAATAAGGTGGATCCCGGCTTCGCACTCAAACGCTATCCGGAACCGCCGCCCAAAGACTTCAAGCGGGAGACCGTGCTGGGCTTTAAAACGCGCCAAGGATGGCGCTGGCCCTTAGAGCTCGACGAATGCCTCATTGGACCAGAAGGGCTCGACCGCCTATTCACTGCGTTGCGGCCATGGCGGGAAGCCTGCGGACTCGACGCCTATAACAGCCGAGCCAACACGGGCAGATTGCGCAATCTGCTGGTCCGCGACGGTAAGCGGTCAGGGGAAAGAATGGTCGTGCTGCTGACCACGCCCGGAACGCTGCCCCATGCAGATGCCTTTGTCGAGGCCGTAGTAAAGGGCTTTGATGCGTGCAGCATCCTTCATGGTGAATTCGGCGGCAAAGCGGAGGTGGCGACGGCCGACACGTTGACCCTGCTCCACGGCAAGGAATGGATCACCGAAACGCTTCTCCCGGACCTGCAAGCGGAAGCTGCCTCAGCCGCCGGCGTGCCCTACGAGAATCCCGGCCAATACCTCGCTGCCGAACAAAGAACCGAGAAAGCGCTCCATTTCCGTATCTCGCCCTTGAGCTTTTTCCAGACCAATCCTCTTGCCGCAGAACGACTCTACGGAATCATAGCCAACTGGGCGAAGACCGTGGAAGCGCAGCTCCTCTACGACCTCTACGGCGGCGCAGGGGGCATCGCCTTTTGTTGTGCCCCCTACACGCCCGAGATCGTCAGTGTCGAGAATAACGTCCATGCCTCCGAAGACGGCCGCTTCAATGCCGTACGGAACGATATCCAAAACGTGGAATTCATTACCGACACCGTCCGGGGCTTCACCAAAAAACTGCAGCAACGGGGCGGTATGCCTGCAGGCAGTGCCGTTGTCCTTGATCCGCCCCGAGCGGGCATGCATCCCAAATCGATCAAGCGTATTCTGGAGATGGCGCCGCCTCATATCCTCTATGTTTCCTGTAATCCCCGCAAGTTGGCGGAAGAACTAAGCGCTTTCACCGAAAGCTATAGGCTGACGCAGCTGCTGGGCGTCGATCTCTTCCCGCACACCCCACACGTGGAACTGGTGGCGGCGCTGCGCCTGCATTAAAACGCAGCTGAATGCCGGGGCGTTATATGGAATTGCGGATAGAGCAACAAAAAAATATTTTGAACCTGCGCTGTATTTGCCACTTCCTTCACGTATACTATAAAATGAGTTAAATCTTTAGTGATTATGGTTTTGGATCTCTCCCTATTAAAATAGCGTGATGCCTATGTTCAAGATTTGTTGACTTAGTAAGGCACTCGGGAAGCACGCCAAAGGGAACGTGAATACAGGGAGCACAGGAATTACGTATGCCAAGGTCTACTATGAAAAAACTTTTTAAAATTTTCAAACGTAATAAATCTGCAACAAAACGACCGCTAACGACACGCTCAGTTGAGGTAGAACAAAAGCTGCCAACATCGGAAGAGGAGATCGAGCCTGCGCCGGAAGAAATATTAGCTGCCTCGGAAAATAAGGAAGTCCCCGCGCCAGCCGAAGATACCGAAGCCATGAGTCCGCAGGAAGAGGAGCTCGAGCCACAGGCGGAAGAACTCGTTCAATCCCCGGAACCGATCACACTTGAGAATCCCGACGACGACCCCGAGCTCCACAGGGTCACCTTTGCCCCCGATGAAGATCTGAGATGGACCAAGCCAATGCGCCTTATCCTTCAAGGAGAAGAGCTTTCCTTCCAAAATAACGCATGGGCATGGGTCTTAGTTGCCGTCACAGAATGGCTTATCACAACCCAAAATCCCCGACTGTCGTCCTTGGAACAAAAGGCGTTCATAGGTGAACGACCTTTTCTTTTAGCTGAAGAGGTTGAAGATCGCGCATGCAAACTGTTGTCCAACGGAAAATGGTTGAGCACCCAATACAGCGCCGACGCTTTGGTCACTATCATCAACAAGCTCTGCGCCCATTGCCGTATCCCCTTGGATGACATCACCATTTATTATAAGAAACAGCAAGGGTCAGAAGCTGAAGAGGGCGATGCAAATGTTGGGGAAGTACAAGCAGAGCCTTACGAGACCGGCGAGGCTACGCCGGCTGCATCCCCCATACATGAGAATCCGGAAGACGATCCGGAGCTGCATAGGGTCACCTTTGCCCCCGATGAAGATCTGAGATGGACCAAGCCGATGCGCTGTATCCTCCAAGGGAAAGAGCTTCCCTTAACAGAAAATACATGGGCACAAACCTTACTAACCCTTACAGAATGGCTTATCACAGCCCAAAATCCCCGACTGTCGTCCTTGGAACAAAAGGCACTGATAGGTGAACGACCTTTTCTTTTAGCTGAAGAGGATGAAGATCGCCCATGCAAACTCTTATCCAACGGAAAATGGTTGTTCACCCAATACAACGCCGACACTTTGGTCACGATCATCAACAAGCTCTGCGCCCATTGCGATATCCCTTTGGATGATATCGCCATTTATTATAAGGAAAACAAAGCCGCGAAAGAGCGTGCCGAAGAAGCGGCAAAAGAACAAACACAAAGCAAAGCCGATACGGACATCCTAGATGAGCATGGCGCCTATTACTGGCGCGTTGATTTTAGGCAGCCTGAAAATTATGACGAAGCACGACCTGTACGCTGTACGCTTCAAGGCCAACAACTCCCGCTGGATGAGCAACGTTGGTCTGCTGTACTCATAGCCATCACGGAGTGGCTGATAGCCCAAGACCATCCTAAATTAGCCGTCTTGGAACAACAAGCCTTATACGGGATTATGCCTTTCTTACAGCCGGAAAAAGAAGCCTTTATTCAGGGGTCTCAACTTTCTAACGGCAAATGGATTCGCACCAATAACCACGCCCAAAATATGATTTCCGTCATCTCCAAACTTTGTGACCATTGCAGCATTGACCTCAACGATGTTGAAATCCTTTGCGAATCGACACAAGACACGACCCTCCTGAAACAACAGATTACGGAACTGTTGCTGAACCGTTATCGCAATGGTTTTAGATTTGACTTTATTGAGATGAAACGGTTTCGCAGCTTTGCAGCAGAGGCGGGCATTACCGGGCTGCCATCTGAGGATAAAGCGCTGGAAGCCTACATTCGCGATTGTGGTATGAGCTATGAGAACAAAATATATGTTATCACCAACGAGGCGCGTGAAAAGATACGCAAAGGTGTCGAACATCATTTCGACCAAGGCGCAGCCGTTATCTTTTTCGAAGCCTTCTATACCTTGCATTGGTACGAACTCGAACAACAAGGCGTGCTTTCTGAAGAAATGCTTCGTATCCTCCTCCAGGATCTCTTCCCCGAATTAAACTTTACATTACTCTATTTTGGATCTAAAACCGGGGCTTTTTTAGAGGTCGTGAAAGACGAAATTCTGCGTGTATGGGGGAATAATTTTTCTTGGGATTGTGAACAATTGGCAAAACGACTGCCCTGCATACCTCTGCCAAGAATCAAGAATACTTTAGTCCGTGAGGAAGAGTTTATTTGGAACGAGAAAGAAACGTATGTTTATGCCGCACAGATTCATATTACCGACGAGGAAGTGACATCCATCCGTGACCTGACAGAGAAAGCCTGCACGGAGCAAGGTTATATCTCTATGGGAGCATTGCCCCTGGAAGAGATCCGGGAAAGGAATGATCAATTGTCAGAAATAGGCCTATACAACGCTGTTTATCGCCTATGCCTGGCCGATACCTTTCACAGGCAGGGGAAAGTGCTTTCTCACAAAGGGGAAAAACTTGACGTTTCAACCATTCTCATAGACTACTGTCGAAAACAAGACCAATGCACCCTGGAAGAACTGAGAGACTACGCCAAAAACGAACTGAAAGAAGATCGTAGTTATAAGGCGATTTCCGCAGCCAATACGGTTCTTGTGCGCATTGACAAAGATCGATTTGTAGCCGACGACAAAGTACATTTCGATATTGAAGCAATCGATGCAGTCATCGAAAAAAACGTGCCCTATGATTATCTGCCCATAAAAGCATTCACCAGTTTTTCCGACGTTCCAAGCTGTGGTTACAGGTGGAATCTCCATCTTTTAGAGAGTTACTGCCGCCGTTTCAGCAAACAATTTCGTATTGATGCCCTCTCCGAAAATTCAACAAATATCGGGGTCATTGTTCGGAAGCGTTGCGGACTGTCATATGAAGAGATCATGAGTGATGCCGTAGCAAGATCCAATATACCCCTCAAAAAAGATGATGTAAACAACTATCTCTTTAATGAGGGCTACAGTGGAAGCCGAAATTTAAACAGAATTAACGATATCTTAAAAAAAGCACAGGATATTAGACAAAGGATTGGATGAGTATGTATTCGTATACCCATGATCCGGAAACAGGAGGATTACTTCTTAATTTCAGTCCAACCGGATTTTCAAAGGAACCACGCCCTGTATATGCTCCAGAACTGGATATCTTGGGCTTTGATAAATATTGGAAATATGACAAACAGACCGATCTGCCCTATATGTGGGCTGAAGCAAATCAATACATCTATCGCGGTAAAGTGGTAGCCAGACTTAAAGGTGGTAATCTATACACAGCACCCGAAATAAACATTCCCAAATCTGACAATGGCAAGGTTATTAGACCAGAACCGAGAGGGAAGAAGCTGCGCCCTATAAATATTGAAGCTATGACAAAGGCCAATAGGAAGGTACTTCAGGTCGTTGAGCAAACTACAATAAAAAAAATACTGAATGTTTATAAAAAATATAAAGCAAAACTAGACTGCTTCCACGTTGCCTTTTCCGGTGGAAAAGATAGTCTTGTCTTATTAGATCTTGTTAAAAAAGCACTGCCAAAACGTAGTTTTCTTGTGCTTTTTGGTGATACGGGTATGGAATTTTTAGACACTTATAAAATTATCCGAAAAGTTAAAGAACAATGTATTCAAGAGGACATCCCATTTTATAGCGCAGAATCGCGTCTCAGTCCGGAAGAATCTTGGAATATTTTTGGACCACCATCGCGCGTCCTTAGATGGTGTTGCTCGGTGCATAAAAGTGCTCCACAAACTCTTAAACTGAGAGAAATTACCGGTAAAGAAGACTACAAGGGTTTGGCATTTGTCGGTGTCCGCGGACATGAAAGTAATGTTCGATCACACTACAAATATTTAAATACAGGAGAAAAGACTAAAGGTCAGTATAGCCACAATTCAATTTTAGAATGGACTTCTGCAGAAGTTTGGTTATATATTTTTGCCCACTCTCTTTTAGTAAATGAAGCGTATAAAAAAGGAAGCGCTAGAGTAGGTTGCCTTTGCTGTCCAATGGGCGGCGGAAAATCTCGCTTCATAGAATATACCAATTACAAAGAAGAGGTAGACAAGTATTTAGAAATTATTAAAACTGCATATGGAAAAGAAGATTCTGATTTCGAAGATTTTATTCTTAAAGATGGATGGAGTGCGCGTAAAAACGGGCGTGACTTAATTAAAAATAAATTAAAATACACAGACACTTTAAAAAGCCAATTTTTGACAATAAATATATCAAATCAATTATCTAATTGGAAGGAGTGGATGCAAACGATCGTTATTGACAGCAATCAATATAAGGTCGAACCTAAAAGAGCAGGTCTATCAGTTGAAATTAAAGCGGACTATTTAAAAAATAATCCTTTGCTCGGCAAATATTTTAAACACGTATTCCATAAGACCGCTTGCTGTCAAGCTTGTGGTGTTTGTGTCAAGCCCCCGCTTTTTGGTCCAGTTGTTATGAGAGTTTCTGTGTTTCATGAGCGCGCCTCCTGGCAGGATTGCATGGGCGCTTGTGGAGCCGAGCGTAGCGAGGCGGAACAAGCGCCCATG